>ERZ808051.2103-NODE-2103-length-10832-cov-4.765411_pt1 | contig 10832 bp, 11 predicted proteins | sample MGYA00380199_ERZ808051 | MGnify/ENA primary metagenome ERZ808051 (study PRJEB31490, sample SAMN06133391) | mouse gut metagenome | isolation source: J11 | host: mice | place: China: Chengdu | collected 2015-05 ...
GCTGTGCCAGTATCTTTGCCGTTACCGGGTCAACTGCCATACAAACTCCTTTCTTCCCAGCCCATGTCCGAACCTTTCTCTTCCACATTTTTTCTCATGCCTGAATGCCAAAACTTCCTTCTGGATATCTTTTTCACCATTACCGCCCTCCTGCCCTGCCCATATAGAGCATCTTGTATTCCGGAATCTCAAAGCTGATATGCAGCCTCTTCGCCCCTACCATAAACAGGGCATGTCCCCGTTTCCTCGCCAGCAAAAGCTCCTGCTCTGCCTCCGTCAGATCGTAAAGGTCTGCGGTCTCTTTCAGGTTCTTGCCGTCCGTCCCCATCAGCACCTTATAACAGGGAATATCAAGGAGCGCCTGCCCGTACTGCTTAATGCTCTCGCTCAAAAAATCCACAATGCTGTGGGAGATGATAGCCAGGGCACCCTCATACTTCCTTGCCCGCTTCATCACATTCCTGAGATACACAAGGGACTGGGGTACTTTCTGGTCAATCATCAGATATGCCTCGTCACAGATTAAAAGCACCCGTTCCTCCCGGTTCCGGCTCATCTGCTCCCAGCACCAGGTCAAAATGTTGAAATACTGTGTCCGCTTGATATGGTCACTGGTCTCCTGCAGGGCATTGGTATCCAGCACAATGATGGAGCCGCTGCCGTTGTCCGCCTCTGTGCCATCCTTAATGCTGCTCTTCCCATTCCAGATAAAGCTGTCCGAACCCTCTGCGATATCATATAAAAGCAGAGCCAGATCCGCATACACCTGGCGGTCAGCTTCTTCCTCCGCTTTTTTCTGTACCAGCTGATAAAGGTCAGAGAACACAGGAAAGTCCCCGGCTTTCAAAAGGGAAATGTCCGTCTCCCACACAATGCCGAAATCCCGGTACAGTTCAATCAGGCATTTCTTCAGTACCGCCCGCTGCATGTCCGTGATGGACGGGATATAGAGGTTGAAAAAGATTTCCAGGTTTTTCATATGCAAAGCCAGATCATTCATCCCATACCCCTCGTCCCGGTACAGACGGTCGGCCTCCTTCTCTTGCTCGTCATCACGGGGCGATGGACGGACCTGCAGGGGGTTAATCATACCTGCAGAGCCTCCCACAGCGTTGATCCAGTCCCCATTGAGATTGAAACACAAGTCCCTGTACTCGGATTCCGGGTCTACTACAAGAATTTTCGTTCCTTTCATAAACTCGGACAGGATGATATGCTTGATGGCCGTGGACTTGCCCACACCGGAATTTCCCATAATGACAAAATTGCTGTTGGTGCGGTCTCCACCCCGGCGCCAGGTATCCACAATCACCAGTCCGCCGCTGGTATCCTGGGCAAAGTAGTATCCCTCCCCATCATTGAATCCACTGCTGGCAAAAGGAAATCCACCTACAAAGGTGGAGATTGGCACAATTTTTTGCAGGATACTCTCAATCTTGGCATTGGTTGGAAAGGACGGGGAAATGTGCCGGAAGCTCTCTTTCTGCAGGTTGGGGATTACCCGCATCTTGCACTTCATAACGCTCACCATGCTCTCCGCACGGCGGCACACCTTTTTGAAAGTCTTTTCGTCCTTTGCAATGGGCATGACCGACACGCTCATCAGTCCCACGGTCTCACCCTCCCGGTCAATCTGCATGATGATCTTCTCCCCGTCATCGGCTGCCTTTTCCGCCCGCTGTCTGGATAAAGGGTCTTTGGCTCCCTCCGCCAGTCCCCTCTGCTGTACCACACTGCGGGAAATGGCATTGATCAGGGTTGCATTATCCACCGGCCTCCATCCAATGGATACGATGGTGGACGGGATATTGGTAATACGGGAGAGCCATTCCACCTCTACCTTCTGGGGATAGCGGATAAGCCCGTACACCTTTCCCATATTTTCCCCCAGCTCAAGGCTGTTCTTGGAAAACCCCAGCCCTACCGGGGTGATTACGTTCAGCAGGGCATTGTTCCTTGTTCCCTGTTCCTGCACGTTTTCTCGTTTCAGCATATAGCTCCTCCTGTTCTGTACTCGTGAACGCATTCATCAAACGCTTTCTGTCCTGCCTGATACCATAGCAGTCAGACACTGCCCTGCCTTTCATACTCTAAAACTGGAATCGTTGCGGAAAACTCCGTATCTTCCAGATGGGTATAGGATGGATTGTGAACCAGGTTCAAAAGCCGCACAATCTCTTTCTCCCCCAGTACGTCACAGGGAATGCCGCACCCGGAAAACTTTTCCGAAAACAATGCTGCCCTCTTAAACAGTTCCTTCTCTGCTTCTTCTGCCCTCTCCCAGAGAGAAACATAAAACTGCCGTTCCACAATCTCCCCGGACAGGGCAAAGCCGGACATCTGTAAAATCTCCTGCCGGAGCAACTCCTTCCGCCTGTCATCCGCTTCCTTCAGCATGGACTGCATATCTGTGATGACCGGGGAGATATCCACCGGCCGGCTCACTGCCAGAAACTTGAAGGGATACTGGATATCCGACAGTTCTGCCGTCAGCTGGCGGATTAGGCTGTTCTTCTCCGCCTTGCTGTACAGGTCAATGCTGATGGAGTGTATTCGCACAAAAGTAAGAATCAGCCCGTCCGTGGTGTATAGGTATTTGTCCTGAATGTCCCTGACATTGATAAACTCCTGGGCTGTCTGTATGGCAAGGCTCTCCCCGCCGCCTTTGTTTTTGGGTTTGCTGTGTTTCAGTACAATCAGCAAAAGGCCGCCTCCCAAAAGGGTGACGGCCAGCATGATGATTGGAAAAATAAGTCCTTCCATGATTCGCTCTCCTGTCTGTCTGATTTCTCAGACATTTAATAGTAGTCTGTTATCGTTCCATTTCCTCCTGCCCGCTCTCCGGTTCCTCCCGTTCCAGCATCTCCTGGTATCTGCGGCGCTGTTCCTCCGCCTGCGGGGATTCCAGATATTCAGAAAGCTGCATACTGGCACGGGCATCCTCCAGCTTCTCCCCAAGACCGGTGCTGTTATGATAGACAGCAAGCAGCCTGTTGAAATCCGTAATCCCCTGCTCTTCCCCATACTCCAGTAACCGTCTGACGTTCTCCAGACCTTTGTCAAGGTCTATGGAATAGCTGCCCATTGTCCGATACCAGGGGCAATTAGGATTGTACTCCAAAATGCACTGGTTTTCCTCCACATCAAGAGTGATCCACATTTCCAGATGCCTTCCTTTGGCATAGGTATCTTCATAAGCACCCACTTCTCCCGGCTCAATCCCTGCAAAAAACATATCCCCGTCCGGCAGACGTTCCTCCTGATAACCGCCGTCATAGTCCAGATGCTCAAAGATATGTGCAAGGCTCTGATTCCCTGGCAGCTGCTTCTGGATTTCCATGGCCTGCCACAACCGCAGAAGGGGCGACAGGGAGTTTGCCCCGTAATGGGCATAAAAGTGTGTTTCTTTCCTGTCCTCTTTCAGGCAGTAAACCGCCCGGTTTCCCATACACACCTCCGCTATTTTATTGGGCGGATATGCCAGTCATCATATAAAGAACCTCTGACCGTCATCACATCCGTCAGGTTTATCTGCAGCATCCCCGCTGGAGTCCAGGCATCCAGCACCTCCACATAGGTGGTATACCGCCCATTGGGATACCATACCGGCGAAAAATGCACCGGACGGCCATAAGTGCTGTAGGGGTTCACCTGAAATTCAAAGGTACTGGAATAGCCGGTATTTTTCCGTTTCAGGAGCCTCCAGTATTCCCCGTAGTCAAATTCCGGGAAGTACGCCACCACGTTCTGCGCCCCGGTGATATGCCCGCTGAGAGCCGAAGAACTGACACGGGCAGAAACATCAGCGTTCAGCCCATACCCGCTCTTCATGGTCTTTCCCGATGCGGTGGGATTTTTGGCATCCGGCTTTGTAGAAAAGGCGGCGCTTAAAGATGCGGAATAAGGTATCCACTCATATTCCCACCACCCATGGTCGCACCAGTATCCGTCATCCTCGCCCCTGCTGTGCCATACCCAGTGCGCGTGCCACCAACAGTCCCATTCGCCCCAGGTAAGATAGGTCACATTCTGCTTACCCGGAGCTGCCGGAATGGAAAACCCGTCATTCCTGTCGTCTGCCTGGGGGTCTGGGGGTGGGTTGTCGTCCATATCCACAACCTTCGCCCGGATCTGCCCGGTGCTGGTGCTGCAGTTGCTGGAAATGGTAATCGTCACTTCCCCCGGCTCGGAAGGCGTGTGCCATTTCACCCAGGCAAGCTGGGAACCATTCTCCGGGATATAAATGTTGCTGTGGGAATATGTCCTCCCGCTCACCGTAAATCTGGCCCAGGCAGGGTTATCCGGGGTTTTCTCCCTTCCTGTAGTCAGCTGGACTGCTATAATCACATCTGTGTCTACCCGATATTCCTTGTCATAATCAATAATCGTCTCCGGCGCTTTCTGATAGCTGATAATACCAATCCCCAGAATGGAAATCATCTCCTGGGTTGTCCGTGCGCTCCCTGTAGGACCCGTCCAGGCGGCAAATCCCAAATCACTCCGTTCCAGGAACAGGGCAAGGGCATGGTTCTTCATCACCACGGTAGGGAAATGGGAACCTAAATCCCCGCCGGTCATCTGGTTGTAAAGCCCTGCCTCCGTGGTTGTCATGGCAAAGTATAAATGCTGATATACCAGATAGATAATGGGTTCAATCACCAGCTTGTACTTCCCCCCTTCGATATCCTCAAAGGGAATACCCGTGTCATTTGCCACCATCACCGCTGCCGCCTCGGAGCAGAAATACTGCCGGATAACCGGGATGCTGGCCTTCCTGCTGTTGCCGGAGATAATCTGGGGAATGGGAGCCGCCGGTCTCCGGCACACATAGCCGCCCACCTGCGGGGACAGCCCTGCCCCGTTCCTATAGTCCACCTTGCTCACCTTCCCGAAATGGCAGATATCGGGGGACAGGGTGCCCACGTCCACGTTGGTATAATCCACCGGCACGCTCACCCTCTGCCCGCTCTGGGCGTCCACTACTGTTACCCGCACCCCGTCATAGCCGATATCCGGCCAGTAATAACCATCTTTGCCATGGTTCAGGCTGCCGCCTCCGCCGTCCACGTTACCGCTGCCTGTGGCATAGGCCGGAACCGCAGAAGTCAGGCACATCATAAAAAGCAGCATAAACGCTGCCATTCTTTTTATCTGTTTCATCCATCCTCTCATTCTGCCGCTGTAAGCGGCGTTTCCGTCTGCAAAAGCTCTCTTACCGCACATACAAAAAGGGCATGAACCTTTTTGAGATCCATGCCTTTCCGTATTCTTAGTATGTTTTGACAGTCATTTTGAAATGCTGCAAACGCTCTTACTGCATCGTTCCGATCTGCTTGTTCCAGTCCCCGTCTGTGTGGGAAGTCCCCTGCTCATTGGAGCCGGAATTTTCTATATAGCCAAACCCCGGCACATAGACCGCCCCTTCCGGATTGGTGTCCCCGCCCTGGGGCTGGTTCTCCTGGGGTTTTGTATGCTCCGGCTGGCAGCTGCCGTCCCCGTCCGGGTTCTCCACCGCTGCGGTACTTTCTGTTTCTGCTGGCGGTGCTGCAGGCGGCACGGCATCCTTCGGAGACTGGGGCTTTCCGTCTGTGCGGACCGGCTGGGTTTCTGCCGGAACCGTGGCGGTTCCTTCCCCGCTGGTTTCCTCTGTGGACGGTTCCTCTGTCTCCGGCTGCGTTTCGGTCTGCCCTGTTTCTGCTGCCGGTTCCCTTCCCTGCTCTGGCCCCGATTCCGGTTCTTTCTCCGGTTCCATGGTCTCGGTGGTATCAATTTCCGGGACTGTCACTGTTGTTTCCGGCTCCATTGCCTCCGGCTCCACCAAAGGCAGCTCCGCCTTTCCCATTGTCCCCACATACCAGACAAGACCGGCAAAAAGACACACGGCCAGAACCGACAGGATGATGATAGTAACACGCTTCTTATTCTTATAATTTTTGTTCATAAATGGACCTCACTTTCATTTTCTGTTTCGGAATGAATGGTTCGGCCCTATTTACCCAAATCTTCTACCCAATTCCATTATAAACGGACTCTCCCTGCGCGTCCAGGTTTTTTGGGGAATCCTTAGAATTTCCTTAGAATTTGGGCATATAGGCCGCCTTTGTCCGCAGTTCCATAGTCAGGGGCGGAACCACGCCCCACCCAAAAGACATAGGGATTTCAATGGTAATCCGTGCATCCGCCTCAAAGTTCCTGGACGCACTCCCCGGCGCCAGTCCGGTATTGGTAATCTCCACCCGCAGACCGGAAAGCCGGTATTCGTAACCGCCATCCTGCACCCTTACATGGTAGCTGCCGTCCCTCTCTGTTCCCAGCAGGCTGTCCAGGCGGTAATACACATCGTCATAATCCAGATCCTCCACCCACTGCTCCCCGGACAGCCGGTAGCCGCCGGAATATCCTTCCCGCAGACCCCGGTAAGTCTCGTCATAGTTGGTGGTCGCCACACTGATGACCGCCTGCTGGAGTCCGTCCCTCACTCCCTGGGCAATGATCATCAGACGGAAAAACTCCGACATGGCACAGACCAGGAACAAAAGCCCCAGGATAAGGGCGATAATGGTCGGGGTGGAATTTCCACTTTTATCTCCCACAAACGCTTTTCCACGGGAAAACATGGTTTTACTCCTGAACCCCTTTCTCCCGCCATCCCCCTCCTTCCTCTCATGCAAAATATTCCCTGTTTGATGTTTCTTCAAGTTCCTTTACCCCCCGTCACTTGTAATAGACTTCCGATTTGCCGGATGCTTTCGCCCGTATCTGAACAGGAAAGGAACCGAAGAAAAAGAACCCGATATCCACGCTATCTGTCAAGGTCACGGAAATATCGCCGTTCAACTGCACCCGGCTCCCGCTGAAATAGTCACAGTCCCATTCAATCTGCGGGTTCAGGCCGGTCTGCTGGCGCATGGTGCTGATGCGGGAGGATACATTGGTTCCCCCTGCAATCTCCGCCTCCCGGACAATCTCCGCCGCAAAAAGGTCAAGCTGCTGTTTCGTGGTAAAGACAGGGAAAAAACTGACAGCCAGCGCCACCACCAGCATCAGGCACAGGATGCCGACAGCGACATCTATGTACCCTTCTCCCCGTCTTGATTTCAAAATCCGTTTAAACACAGTTTCACCCCCTGTCCCCTGTCTGCCCTTTCCAGCCATGTTGCCAGCCAGAGAAAGGTATTCTGCTTTAAAATTGTTTTTGACATGTTCCACTCCTTTAGAAAATCCCCGACATGGTGCCAAGAATCTGATACCCCATTACTCCCATATACAGTAGGAGCATACAGCCCAACAGCAGGAAAGAGTACCTCCGTATCTTCGGCGGCCGCTCCATTGCCAGTTTTTTCAGCCTCTGTAGTTCCAGCTGCTTCATGTCATGGCTGAGCATCCGGAAAAATGCCACGCCATCATCACCGCGCAAAACACCAATCAAACCTCTCACTACGTCAGACAACATGGCACTGGATACCCTCGCCTCAAACCTGGTCAATGCCCCCTCAAAGTTCCCGGTCCGCATGTCCGCCACTGTAATGGCAAGTTCATTTTTCAAAGCTGCCCCTGCGTTTTTCTGATAAGTCTCCAGCATGGAAAGCACATCCCGGCTGGCCTGCAGTTCCTGGGTCAGTGTTGCCACAAACCTGGGCAGCTCGTACTCGATTTCCTCCCTTCTGACCGTAATCTTCTTTTCCGCTTTACTGCTCTCGGAAAAGTAAATTCCAATACCGGCAATTATGAACGCAGGGGAAATGACAGGGACAATAAAAAGACAGGGAATGGCACAAATAAGCACCACCCCGGCCTTCACCATGGCAAGGGAAACATACTGCTCTGCTGTCAGGGGAATCTCTGCTGATTTTAAAGTCGCGGTCAGCTTCCTCCGTTTGTACTCGTCCATAGGCAGCACCTTTGCCAGTTTAGATGCCAGTTCCATCAATACTGCATCCGAATTTTTTGCCTGTTTTTTATTTTTCCTGACAGTATTTAAGACTGCCCTGGTCGCCCGGTAAGTGGGCACATGTAAGACTGCCGCAAGAACCAGGTACAGCCCCAGGGTAAAAAACAGGGCAAAGAAAAGTAAAATTAAATTGTGCATATTCTCCTCCCAGGTGAAACATAGATTTTCTTAGGATGCGTACTTTGCAGCCTTAGAAAATCTTTTCATCTTCCTATCGTTTATACTCAATGGGCCGTGTATGCCTCGCCACTGCCGCCACAGAAGCAAAAATCACGCCGCCGCAGACTGCAAGGAGAATTTTTCCAAACTCTGTAAACATCAGCGTGTGATACCACTCCCCATTGAGAAAATACATCAGCGGGATACTGCCCAGAAGAAGTACCACCATAGTGATATACTCCTTTACCGGCTCCATCAGCAGCAGATCCAGCTCCGCAGACACCACCCGCATGTCCGACAGCTTCGCCACGATGGGCGGCAGAGTGGATTTTAAGTTGTAATCGTCCTGGCAGGCAATCACGGCATCCACCCATTCATGAAACACCCCGTTGTCAATTCCCGGTTTCATCTGCTCCAATGCCTCCTTTAAGTTGGAATTGATAAGTTTGGCCTGCAGGAGAAAGTTTCGGAACACCTCTGCCACCGGTGGATTTAGGTAGGGCTGATTTTCCTCTATGGCACGGATAATGGTATTCTTTCCCCGCAGGTAGCTGGTGGTGATAATGGAGAGCGCTGTTTCCAGTTCCGTATTGATCTGCTTCTTATGCCGCCCTGCCGTAAACTTCACATAGTAAAAGGGGAGCAGGGCAAGCCCGGCCGCCAGCACAGGGACCATGTAGGTATTCTTCATGGTGAGCGCCATGAGGACACCCACCACAAACAGAAACATAGACAGGACGCAGAGCATGGAGAACATGCCGCTCTTGCCTGTCACCCGCAGGACTTCCTTTGTTTCCAGAAATAAAAGTTTCAGCCCCCTGGGCTGGCTGCTCTTCCGGCTCTGGCGGGTCCGGCTTTTCAGGGACTGCTTTTCCGGCTTTATAAACGCCGCCAGCCCCTCCAGAAAAGAAAAAGGCGATAACCGGAGTATGAGAAAACACCCCGTCACCGCCAGTAAAAACGCTATCGTTACCAGTGTTGTCAATCGTTGATTCCCTCCTTTTCGCTTTCATAATTCTTGTACCATTTTTCTTCCGCTTTCGTATTCCTGCAGAAACTCTCCGGTTATCTCGCCAGTGCCTCCATTTCTTCCACAAAATCCTCATACCCCTTATAAATGGTTTTTGTGTCAGACATCTCATGCAGTTCATCCACCATATCCCGGTGGCTCTCCGGCAGGGCTTCCCCGGCAATCTCTTCCAGCACATCTTCCAGATGCCCCAGGAATCCCCAGCAGCTGTCTGTTTCCTCGCCGTTCTCATACAGGCGGTATCCGAAACACTGGCCGGACAGGAAATAATCGTAATCCTGCACTTCCGATAACAGTCTCTGTCTGGCCTTTTCCACGTTCCCTTCCGACACGCTGCCATACTCCGCACGGATTTCCGAAGCTGTGGCGTAAATCCATCCCACCTGTCCGGAATCCCATTCTGCGTGCTGCGCCCGCCCTGTAAAGGAATCCGCTGACATCCGCAGGCCGGAATGGTCATACAGGTTCAGGGGCAGTATCACGTTTTCCACGCTGGCAATCTTTAGTAAATCGTTGTTTGACATGGCTTCCACCAGGCAGTCCGCCACTTCCCTGGTCTTATCCTCCAGGCGGCCTTCCACAAAATCCTCCTGATACCATTTCTTAGAGTAGCTGTCATAACATTCTATGGACCAGCCATGAGCCGATTTATCATAGGAAAGCCGGATGGTATCCGATTTCCCGAAACGGGCGTGTCGGATAACGGCATACTCCGATGCTGTCCTTTTCACAAGGTTCATCAGGAAATCGTTAGGGGTTTCAAAACGGTTCTCATCCCCCAGGTTATACCGCCTGTGCCAGCACATCATATGGCCGAAATTGTCATAGTCCTCACGGGGGTTCAAAGGCTCCGTATCATACATGACCTGCAGCAAATAAGGCTGTTTCAGTGCAACAAGGCTCAATCCCATCACCTCCTGCCTAAATGCCGAAGAGCTGCTGCTGTGTCTTAAAGGACATCCCATTTTCCCGCAGCCGCTTCAGAAGCCCCTCGGAGGGCGGCTCCACTTTTTCGTAGTGTCCGATAATCTTCGCCTTTCCCTCCACAATCCGGTTATCCGTGATATTAAACCGGTACAGGGTTCGCATCCGCTGTCTGTTCTCTCCGGAGCGGGTGCTGCCCGGCAGGTACTCGCACTCGGAAATCTCCATGAGCCTGCGGCTGTTGTCCTCCAGCTTCTTCGCAAAGGCCACAATGGGAAATGCTTTTGTGGCAAGCCCCATAAGGGTGGAATCCTCCATATCATAGGACTGTTTGCACAGCGTCACCATCCGGTAATAGGTATCTGCACAGGAATTGGCATGGATGGTAGTGATGACAGAATGACCGGTATTGGCCGCATTGATGGCCTGCATACTCTCGGCGCCCTTCATCTCCGCCACCGCCACACAGTCCGGATTGATGGTCAGGGTAGTCTCCAACAGCTTCACCAGGGTGATGTTCTGCTTGGGGTCATCGGAAAACCGTGTCACAAGATGGACCACGTTGTTCAGCACGTTCCCCTCCCCATCCTCTGCTGTCAGGTCAAACTCCCGGCATCCCTGTTCCAGCGTGACAATCCGCTTGTTGTAGGGAACCTGTCCCAGAATCCAGCTCATGAGCGTGGTCTTTCCGCTGGAAGTGGCGCCAGTGATGCACATGGATACTCCATGACAGTAACAGGCTGCCAGCAAGTCCAGCATTTCCGCTGT
>ERZ808051.2104-NODE-2104-length-10828-cov-4.100921_pt1 | contig 10828 bp, 10 predicted proteins | sample MGYA00380199_ERZ808051 | MGnify/ENA primary metagenome ERZ808051 (study PRJEB31490, sample SAMN06133391) | mouse gut metagenome | isolation source: J11 | host: mice | place: China: Chengdu | collected 2015-05 ...
GCGTATTGTGGATGATGTGGCGGCACAGAATCTGTATGAGAGTCTGACAGATTATGCGGTTTCCGATGAATTTTCTCCGCAGGAGGAGCTGACAGAAAAGGAGTTTGAGGGAATTTTTCTGTAGGGGTAGAAAAAGGAGCTGCTGCAAAATGGCATATGTACAATTGCCGGATTTTGCAGCAGCCCCTATATTTTTGACCTGTCAATTGATCCACCCGCTTTTAATGATCCGCATGTTCCTCAAACCTTGTGATCCATTCCGTATAGTCGCAAAAGCGCCCCGCGTCAATATCGGCGAGAAGCATGTCCATCGCGCGCAGTGCGTCACAGAGAATATCCGCGGTAATCAGCCCGCCCTCAAGCGCATCCGCCGCCTCCGCAGCATCTAAGATATGTATGCGCCCTTCCGGGTCAATCACCACATCGATCAGAAGGTCAATAAAGGTAATCACATCCCCCGAAGAAACTGTGCGTATCATATCGCAGTACCAGTGGACAAAATGTCCGTCCGGCGCGAAAATCTTGCTGACTTTAATCCCCTTATCCATAAAATATGCAGAGATACCGCCTCCGATATCTTTGCGCGGTTTTAGGGATTTCCAGCGGGTGACCATGCGGGTATCGCTCTCGAACAAAATACAATCATCTTTCAGGGCGATGGTTTCAAGCGGGATAAAACGTTTGCGGAAAATTGTTTTTTCAGCCATGGCAACCTCCGTTCTTTTGATTCTTGTGGATGATGTCCGTATTTTGGCAATAGTATAGCATAAGCGGGGGAAAAAAACAACAAAAAATAACAGGGGGAAAATAAGATGGCAGAGCAGGAATATTTTAAGAAGGCGCTGGCGGGGTTTGCCTTCGATACAGCGGCGGGGGATGCAATCCGCCATTTGGCGGATATTGGTCTTACGGTTGCGCAGATTGCAGAAAAGCTTGATTACCCTGTGAATAAGGAAAAAATTGGGAAAATAGTCTGGGAGCATTTCCTTAAACGCGGACATATCCGAATGGAGGAACCCGGCAGCGGTGTTGGGAGTGAAGAATATACTTATGTAACGGAGTATGATACCTATGGCAGAAAAAGTTTTAGGCGGGTTAAGATTGCAGAACATGGCACGGAGCGGGTCAGGTTTCTGGAAAAGGTATTTGAGGCGGCGCGCTTTGGGGAATTTATCGGTTATCTGCGGGAGAGGTGCAGGGAAAACGGGGAGGAGAATTCCTATTTTACCTGCGATTTTGCGCGGTTTTGCGGGCAGGAGCCTGAGAATTATAAGGTTTTATTGGGGGCTTTGGGGCAGCGGGAGAGGGAGTATATTCTGGGGCTGCCGTGGGAGCAAGTGGTCTATCACAGGCTTGACCGCCGCATGGAGGAAATTGCGGCGGCGCTATGTGCGACTGGGCTGTACAGGGGGGAGTACTGGTTTTTAAAATGTGGGGAAACCGGGTGTCCGACCAAGGTTGTTTTTGATATGAGGAAGAGCGGGCTGCTATAAAAATTCTGCATCCGAAATGTTCTTTGACTGGCTGCCCAGCCACATTTCAATCCCGTTGCCAAATGTTTCTGCCTCCACAATATATGTTCCGTTTTCTTCCCCGATAATCCGTGCGGTCGGGAGCCGGTCAAGAATGGCATCGATATCGTGTCCCATATATATGAAGCGGACTTTTCGCAGTTTTCCGCCGTACATAAACTGAATCCGTTTCCTGAATTCCCCCTCCTCAAAGCGGTCGCGGTGGGGAATGTGGAACTTTTCATTAAGAACTGTCAGTTTTTTTATCCGATCCATGCGGTAGATGGTCGGGAAGGAATCGTTAATCACATCAAATCTTTCCCTCACTTTTTCATCGTCGATAAATGCGGTCAGGTAAAAATAGAATTCCGAAAACATAATGGCGAGAGGTTTAAGCCTGCGCATTTTCAATGTGTGGTCGCTGACCCGCAGGTATTCAATTTCGATCAGGTTATGGTTCTTGATCGCCTGCCCGATACTCCACATCGTATCGATAAATTTTGTTTTGTGCCTCGGCTCAATATAATGGAATTTCTCATTCGAAATAAGTTCTTCCACAAGTTTGCGGTTTTCCCGCGGCGCGCAGCAGGCAATCAGTTTATCAAGCATGCTGAACATTTCCTCTTTTGTGAAAGCGCGGCTGTCCAATAGGATTTTACACAGGGCTAGAAGCTCGCTGTTTGTCAGGTGTTTCTCATCCTTTTCTGACAGGATGTAACCGTCTTTTGCGCGGTCGTAAATGGCTTCCTGGCGTTTTCCGCCGTTTTCGTCGGCGTAGGATGCAAGAAAATTGTTGATGGTTTCGATATCCCGGCGGATGGAACGCGTCGTCATCCCATATGCGTCCGCCGCATTCTGCAAATTGATAACCTGACCGTTTAAAAGTTTTGTATATAGTTCAAGTGTGAGCTCGCTCTTGTTGATTTTTGACTTGTTGTTTTTTGGGTCTTTCATTTTGGTATCCTCTTTTCTGCGCCGCCATGCTGCGAAGATTGAATCCATGCCGGACGGCGCGGGCAGGATTCAGCTAAAGGTAATTTCGTATTTAGAAGTCCCCTTTTACCCACAGCATTCGTCTTTACGACTTAGTAGCGGTGGGATTTCCTTGATCGGTTAAAACCAGCTATGATCCGGTTATCCCTTAGACAGTAAACGCTTAAAAATACCGGGTTTGTCAGAAAGTTTTTTTGTGGTGGATTCCGCACAGGCAATCATAGCTTCCACCCCTTCAGTATTCGCCTTACAAACCCGCGTATTATCCTCAGCCACGGTTTCCTGAGCCAGTTCCACACTGCACATATTATAGAGCAGGTTTACAAGCAGTGTTGTGTTTTGCACGCTTTTCTGTTCGGATGGGGAGAAATCATTCCAGTCTGTTTTTTTCTTAGTTTCCACAATGTCCGAGAGAATAAGGATCTGTTTTTCATATTTTTCCTTTACCGATAGGAGTACTTTAGAATAGCGGTCGGAAAGGGCAGCGATCTCCTCAAAATGCTCGCAGAGTTTATTTACCGTTTCCCTCGTAAGTTCCATATTTATTTCCTTCTCATTGTTTTTGCGCACCTTGATGCTGATAAGTTTGACGATTACCCCGCCAACCAGAATGCCGACACCACCGGTCAGGGAACCTAAAATTGTTGTGCCCAGTGCAATTCCGCCACCGCCTGCCGCAATAGTCCCGCCCCCGAGTGAGGCAAGGATGGAATTCCATGCCGCAGCTCCCGAAAGTGTCTTGATTGCGGTTCCTGTTCCTGCTGTCCCAACCGCTGCCACAATCGATGGAACAACACCCGCCGTAGTAAAGGCGCAAATACTGCCCATCGACATGCCAAAAAAATTGCCGAGGAGTGAACTGGCAACAAGTTTGAGTTCCGTTAATTCCTTTAAACTGGGATTTAAAAATTTGACTTCTTTTGGCTGGTATGGCTTAAATTCCGGGCGGCGCTGAATCTTTTCAATCAGGGAGGAATATGCGTCGAACTGGTCAACTATTTCAAGTTCCAGTCTGCCCAAATCATTAATCTTTTCCTGCGAAGCCTGAATTGCCTCCTCATGTTGTTTTAAAATCTCTTCGCGGAGCCGTTTCTGGGCTTTTTTTGTTTTGTAAGTTTGCCATGAATCCTTTGTTCCGCTGATTAGGGCTCCGCATCCCCCGGCATAGAGGGCAATAATACCGAAAATAATTGGTGCTGGCATTTTGGTTTATCCTTTCTACTTGAATCTTAAAATTCCGTCTTTATTTGACATGTGCTCGTTAAAATCCCCCTCCCAGGGCAGCTCCAGTTTGAGTTTGGATGTCAGATCAATAAGAACCTGGTTTAATTCGTCAGGGTCGGATGCGGCGGAGAGTTTTTCCGCTGCGGCAATGTATGGTGCGGTCTGCTCACGGAAATTATTTTCCATGGATTTTAGTTCCTCCAACGCATCTTTTAAAGCATTATTTAGTTCCTCATAGGCGGCGAGTTCCCGGTCGCCCATCCCGATGTGAAAGCAGATTTCCTTAAATACACGCCAGACAAAAAGGAACCATGCGGAGAGGTTTAACCGCAGAAGAAAGGTCAGGAAATTGCCGCCGGATCGCAGTAGCGCATCGAGCAAATCAGAAGTGCAGAGAGCGGCATTGCTCACAATCAGCATAATGCGCAGGTCATCCTGTTTTTTGTCCGGAATGCAGTCTTTAAGTTGCCTTCCATACTCGAAATGTCTTCTAAACGCCCAGAAAAAGCGGGTGAGCAGATCGCAGAGCAGCACAGGCACAGAGAGCGCCATGCCAAACCTGAGATCATATCCCTCTTGGAATGCGCGCACTGCGACGGTTGCAAGATCCTGCTTTGCATCATTGACCTGGAATTTTCCAAATTTGCACAGTGAGAGCAACTCATAAAATGGCATTACAATCCCCGTCCCGCGCCCTGTACTTTTGCCTGCCCGCGCCCCGCGTCCACCGGAACTTCCCGCAAAATCCGACATCAGGTGCCCGAACCAGTTTACCACGCCGAAAAAAATCCTTTGAACCAGGCTGTCCCCGCAAAGCCCAAAATCCTTTGTCGGAATCACCACCATTTCCCCCTGCGAAAGGAAGGTGGAGGTGGAAGTCAGTTGGTTTAAAACGGAGAAAAACAGACCGATGGGACTTGGTGAATGACCGAGCGAAAGCATATGGTGGTTTTTGGTGGACAATTTCACTAAATTATGTATCTCACTGCTGTGACGCTGGTCATAGTTGATTTTGTAAGATTTTTCCAGATACGCAATTGCCGATGAAATATTGTCTTTCTGGAAAATATTGGGTTTCCAGCCCGACAGCTCTGCAAATTTCATAACAAGCTTGTCTGCGGCTGTGTCGGAGATCGCGCAGAGGCTGCTGTTTTTAGGAAGGTTCACCAAGAAAATATCCGCAATGCCGCCAATTGCACCACATGCCGATGCGATCAGGTAGTCGTAGCGGTCGCAGTGGGTGTGGTGGGAGAGGAGGTACTTGGTATTGGGTGGGAGAGGGAGGGTTGTCATAAATTAGCTCCTTTTATTAATAATTTGAAAAACTGTGTTGAATTGTAAATTGTTTGACACAATCCTTGCAGGTTTTGCAGGATTGCAAAAAACTCAATATAATCATAACACCATAGTTATAAAAATAAAAGATATATTTCTATATCTTACATAAAAGAGTCATATTTACTATAATTAATGAATGTTAAAAGGGAAATAGCAGGCGGTTTTCCTGCAATCCAATATACATAGAACTTTTACGGAACATTTGCTTTGCATCAGGTTTTGTAAGGTGATACAAAGCAAATGTTCCGTATACAGGCGGCATCTTTTTATTTATCAAGTCTTTGCTCAAATTTTACATTGATATCCGTGCGGACACGATACCAGTCATCATCGCTAAAGCCGCTTGCGCCATAGTAGACATAGATGCCAGTGCCGGTTTTCAGTCGGGTGAGGGGGACTTCAAGGGTAAGGGTTGTGGTTTCCTCTATATCCCTTTCCTTACAGTCATGTGTCTTTTTGCCAAGATAGAAATCTTCCATCTCTTTTTTCTTTCTCTTTTTTTCCTTTTTGCTGTCGTCTTTATTATTTTCGTAGGCAGTACTATAAACGTAAATTTCCTGTTTGCCATCATCTTTTTCCCGCATACTGCATGTGATATTGATGATTGCCATGTTAAATCCCAGTGTTTCTAATAACTCAAAATCAACATCGGCAAAGGAAAGCCCATCGCAAATATAATCGTCTTTAAATCTTTGTTCAAACTGGTCGTAATCGTCCTTTATGCATACCTCCTGCAAGCCGAAATGTTCTTCCATGTTGACTACCACGGTTTTCAAGTCTAAAATGATTCTTGTGTTATCAGTAAAAATATCGGAACTCTGAAAGGTTGCTTCGTTTAATAAGACCTTTTCGTCGGATGTGATATCGGTAAGGAAAAGGTTGTTGTAGGAAGCGGAGTAAATCAGCATATTTTCTCCAATAATTTTATTCAGGGGCAAAACTTCGCATATGTTAGAGTCATATTCGGCAACAGTGTTTTGTAAACCGTAATCGCTGGCATTCTGCCCGTTACAGGTAAAACTTAAAGTATAGTTTTTTGGTTCATACCAGGCATACAATGTAACATCGGATACTATTTCCGTACAGACAAGACCATCTTCGTTAATATATTGTTCATTGGTTTCAGTTGGTGAATCATAACAACCAACAAAATTATAGCCAAGTAAGTTGATAAATTCATCTAAATTGATTATGTCATTTTCGGCAATATCCAGTTCTAGTTTTGTGCCCTTTGCTAAGTTGTCATAAATCGTCGCATGGTAGCGGGATGATTTTGAAGGGGAGGAAACAGAGGATGGGGGTGAAGTGGGAGCCGTTTCCTGTCCGTTTTCTTCATTGGCGGCAGATGGTGTTAAAGCTTCGGAATCCGGGATATCCGTTTGGGATTTAATATTTGTTCCTGTTTCTGAATCGGATTTACTGCCGCAGGCACAGAGAAAACAGGAGATTAATATGGTGTATAATGAGAGTTGAATTTTCTTTTTATAAAAATTGGTCATTTTTTATCTTCCTCTTCTAATAAATCTTCATCTAGATTCTCATCATCTTCATTTAAATGTGCCAGGGATGCAACTACTGAGGCAGCATTAGCAATATTTTTTCGGTTTTTAATAATTAAGATAATAAAACTAATAAGTAAAATTGCAATGATAATCACTATAATTCTGACTACAATATTGTTTAATACCCCTTTTATAAATCGAAAAGGTAAACTTAACACTGATACGGCTGTGTCGGCAAATAAGTTTCCCAGTGATTCGACCGCAGAGTTTATGGAATTTTTGATTTGTTTACTGAGTTTTTCTGTTCTGTCTTTTTCCCGCTTTGTCAGAACCTCCATATCAACCAGAGTGTCAGTTGGGACGGAGTATTCTTCCCCTTTATAAGTATATGTCATATTGATTGTGGAGAAATTTTCTACTTTGGTATAATCAATATCACACAAACTTCTTGTAAAATTCTCTGAATAGCGGTATCCGTCGGTAGAACCAAAGTGAACAACCCATTCAAAGCCTGCCTGCTGGGCAGTATACAGAGTATTATAGTTTGCAGATTTTTCATAGTCTTTAATTTCTGCTTCACTTAGCTTATATATAGTGTTGTATTCGTATGGGTGGTGATTACTGTTATTATTTTGGGTTTCTACATGGATAGTATCCGGAGTTACTATCTGTATTTTCTGTTCTTTTTTTGCAAGATTTGCCTGTTTGTATTCGCTTTTTTGTCCAAAAAAGGTGTATTGGTTGATGGTGTAATCGATAGTAATTTGGGTAATCTTATCAGGTGTAAAATAGTGGTCGATTTCGCGGTCAAAACAATTAAATGCGAAATAGTAAAAGGAACGCTGGTCGCCATCTTTGCCTTTTATATTGTTCCAACTGTTGTTCCAAGCATCACGGAACGATCCCTTTTCGTTGTCAAACTGGTAAATACTTTCCAAAAGCATTCCAACCAGTACAATATTATTTTCCGACTGCTGTTCAAAAGAAAATTGATTATCGGAAGAACCCATTTTGCAGTGTATCAGCGTGGTATATTTAATTTTTTTACCTTCCGGATTCTGGAAGCCTATTTCGGTTATCTCATATTGACCGTCGCTTGCTTCATAAAAATTAAGGAAGGCATATTTGCGATAATTTCCGTTTGTATCAAGCACTCTCATGCCATTTTCATATTTTTTATCGTTTATAATAATGTAGTTGACCTGGTAGTCCGTGTCTTTTGGCATAGCCAAATATACATAAAGAGAGTTGTCAAGGCAGATCATGGATACCAGATCGGAGCGAAGTATATCCTGCAAATTTTCGTATTTTCTATGTAATAATTCTATCCCCAAATGATGAAAGTCACTTTTGATTGAGGTGGTTTCATTGATAAAATAGGGGTTCAGTGCGTCTTCTGTTTGTGTGTTATTTTCTGGAGATGTATCGGTGTTCTGTGTATTTCCGCTTTCCGGTGCAGTTTCCAGTGAGGATGCATAAGTATTTGCCCTGTCAAGGATGTTTAACAGGATAAGGAAGATAAAGCATATAGCCAGTATTTTTGGGAGTTTCATAAGTTTTTTCCTTTCTAAATCATTATTAATTTAATTTTTGTTTGCCCTGTAATAATCAATTATTATTGTAGTGACAGATAATTTTTACTTCCCTGTTTTTTAAAAACAATAAAATAGAGAAATTGGGTGGATTTATGTATCCTTTGTCGATTTTGTAAAATTGAATGTTATAAATATACATAGTGCATAATATTATAAATTTTGTCTGTACTCTATGGCACCAGCTCCTGAAACAGATAGTGAATATCGCACTTTAATATTTTGGCAATGGCACAAGCTACGTTTAAATTAATGGATTCATTTCCAAAAAGTTGCTTTTCCAATGCGGAGGGCGCAACTTTTATCTTGTTGGCGAGATCTGTAATACTAAGATGTTGTTTGACAATTACGGCATATAAATTTTTGTATACAATACGCTTTCTTTTAAACATTGTCTTATTAAGTACAGCAAAAACTGTATACTCCTTTCATAAAAATTTTGACTTTCATGGTATAAAACCTTAATTATACCATATAATCATGCAATGCGCTATTATTTTGTATAATATCATGCAATGCGATAGAAGTCAAGCATTTACTTGACTTTTTTCATTATTTGCGCTAATATTTCTACATCCGCTTGGAAGGGAGGAGTGTACTGCTTTGTATTTTTACGAAATTTTACAATCCATTATGGAGGAAAGAAATCTAAGTATACCCGATGTTGCCCGCTTATCAGGACTGCCGGATTCGACAATCCGCAGTATTCTCACACGCAAGAACAAAACGGTCGCGCTTGAGGTTGCCTTCAAACTTGAGAAAGGGTTGAATGTGTCCGTTGCAGAATTGAATGGGGAGCAGAGTGCAATTCCTCAAAATATATCCAAGGAAAGAAAACGCCTATTAAGGGAGGTACAGGAGCTTCCAGAGGAAAAATTATGTGCGGTGTCTGCCTTTATTAAATATTTGAAGGAAGCGGACGGGCAATAATTATCCTGGATGGATTAATTTTGTACAAAGCGTCCTTGTGATTGGGAAGAAACGCTTTGTACAAAATTTTATATGCAGGGCTTAAATAGGCACTGTGAAATCAATACTCTTCAAATACCATTTCCATATTTGTTGCGATATCCCAAAGCTTTTATCCCACTTTGTTGATGGCGATGTCATGAGTTATAAATGTTCTGCTATTGTACTCCAAAATAAACTGTATCCTTATCTTTGGATCTCCACCTCGGTATGTACAGTTTCCATTAAATTCAACAAATCCTCATCGTGTTCGGATACAAAAAGCTCCATTTTCATTTGCTGATATAGCTTTTACGTTTTATTATATGGAATATTTTGGTAAGGTTCCGGGCTTACCTCTTCGAACAGGTCAATATATTTTTTGTTGCCCTGATGCATGGCAAACAGTAAAATGTATAAGTGAAATTCTTATGCAATATCCAAAATGCCATTATCTCCCCGCCTAGATTTTAAATCCCCTCATCCGGTATAGTGCAATGCGCTTTGCCGCGGATTCTGCCCGCTTGAGATTATCGCGTTCTTCTGAAGAGCCGCTATAAGCGCAAATGCATAAAAAGATTATGACACAGAATACCCACCAGAATTTGGAGGAGAGGGCAAAAGCGATTACGACCCAGACGGTGATACCAGTCTTTGTGGATTTAACTTCGCTGCGGTAGTCCTCAAGTTTGCTTTCATCGATTAGTTCCTGTTGCAGTTTTACTTTTGTAAATTCATCCAAAATACCAAGCATCCATATTTTATCACTTTCCGGCGCGTGTTTCTTCAAAATAATATCGTGTAAATTCAGATAGTCTTCCTCGTCCCCGCACTGAAGGATCAAAATTTCCACCTGGCTGGCTAAATCTTCGTGGTTGCCATTGTTGCTTGAAGAGGATGCTTTTGAGTTTCTCCTCCTGCCCGAGGAGGATGCTTTCGAGTTCCTCCTCCTGCCTGAAGAGGATGCTTTGGAGTTTTCTCTTTCGCCCGGGTTCCTATTCTCATCATCCCAGAAATCGCCTTGGTTTTGGTCATATTCTGTATCCTCTGTGTCCTGGTATCCTGCACTTGAAAAATGCTTTTCCTGTGCAAGTTCCATGTCATATTCTGCCCTGCGGTCTTCGTCCGTTAGCAGGTCGAGCGCTTCGTTTAGGAGTTTTAACTGTTCCGTAGCCCAGTTTTTGTCTTCTTCGTCCGTGTAATTGTCGGGGTGGTAACGCTTTACCCCAGCTTTATACGCGGCTCTGATAACCTCGATGGATGCAGTATTTTTAACTTCCAGCAATTCATAATAGTCCGTCATTTTTCCCTCGCTTTCCTTGTTGCTTTTGGTATTCACTACCATACTTCTCCTTTTGTGCTATAGGGGATGTTTTCCCTTCTAATCATTATTTTAACAGTTGGGGTGTGACAAATTCTGTCATCCTGGAAAAATTTTAAAGAAAATTAGAGTTTTTTGTTTTATATAGTCATAGGAAATTATATCCCTATGTTACTTTTGTATGTCATATAGGACTTATCCCCCCTCTGGCATAAAGAAGTCCCCATACACACCAACACCACTTTCAAGTAGCAAAGATGAAAGCGGTGTGTATGGGGACTTCTTTGATCAATGATTGAATCATTATCCTTTTTACTTTATTAAAGTAAGTCTTTTCTTGTGTATCAGGGATGGATATATTATAATAGTATTGTTGGTAAATAGTGTGCTGAACAATAA
>ERZ808051.2107-NODE-2107-length-10825-cov-4.727391_pt1 | contig 10825 bp, 7 predicted proteins | sample MGYA00380199_ERZ808051 | MGnify/ENA primary metagenome ERZ808051 (study PRJEB31490, sample SAMN06133391) | mouse gut metagenome | isolation source: J11 | host: mice | place: China: Chengdu | collected 2015-05 ...
CGTCTATCGCATGCGCCCCTATGAGGCGGTTTCCGGCAGCGTTGACGCGCTGCACAAAAAATGGCTGAAAACCGTGCAGGACTATGTCTCCGCAAAGCATGTAAAGCTTTTCAGGTTTAACAGGCTCTGCAGGCAGATCATCCGGGATTTTGACCGCATACCCGTAAAGGATATCAAAAAGCCAAGAGTCGGCGTTGTTGGCGAGATCCTGGTGAAGTTCTCCCCCGCCGGAAACAATCATCTGGTGGAGCTTTTGGAGAGCGAGGGCGCGGAGGCTGTGGTGCCCGACCTGATCGACTTCATGCTCTATTGCTTCTATAATCAGATTTACAAGGCAGACGAACTGGGCATGAGCAAAAAGGCCGCCCGGCTCTCCGCTTTGGGTATCTGGGCCATCGAGCATATTTTAAGAGGCGCAGCGGTGAAGGAGTTCAAAAAGAGCAGACACTTTACCCCGCCCACACCCATCCGCGAGATTGTATCCTTTGCGGAGCCCATTGTCTCCATCGGCAACCAGACCGGTGAAGGATGGTTTCTCACCGGCGAAATGGTGGAGCTGATTCACGACGAGGTGCCCAACATTGTATGTACCCAGCCCTTTGGCTGCCTTCCCAACCATGTAGTAGGTAAGGGTGTCATCAAGGCGCTGAGAAAGGCATACCCTGAGTCCAACATTGTCGCAATCGACTATGACCCCGGCGCCAGCGAGGTAAACCAGCTGAACCGGATCAAGCTGATGCTTTCCACCGCACAGAAAAACCTGGTACAGAGAGCTGCGGAGGGTTAAGCCTATACACTCGATTCGGAAAATCGGGAAGCAAAAGACCGGATGATTGAACCTGGCTGTTCTTCATCCGGTCTTTTATGCCGCAAAATTTTTATGACGCCTCCTCTGCCCTGCTTTCCAGGTACTGCTGCAGTACGGCGGCAACCTCCTCAGGCTGCAGACCCGATTCTTCAATCAGGTCTTCCACCGCCTCCAGCTCCTTGAGCCTCTTTTCCTGACAGAGCTCCTCCAACTCCCGCTTTTCCGATTCTACCCGCGTCATAAGAGCCTCTATCAGCTCCTGCTTTGCGGTAATCTTTTCTTCAATGCTTTTACGCTGTCCTCTTGCCATAGATCTCTCCTTTCTCAAAGATTGTCCTGCCTGTGGTCACAATCCTTTGATATAGTATATGGACAAGATTGGAAAAATATGCATAAAATTCCAAAAGAATTTTTATTTTCTTCTGTAACAAAAATACCCCGGCAGTTACCTGCCGGGGATACTTAATTATTTCTTAATGCCTTTGATTACAGCATAGAAAATCTTACTTATGGCTTGCTTTGTACAGATCATTCATTTCCTTGGTCATGTCATCGCCGCCTGCAGTCTTCCATCTTGTAAGAGCCTCGTTCAGACCATCCTCAGTAATCTCACCCTTGATATAAGCAAGCTGAGCATCGCTGATGATTTTGCCCAGATCAGCGCCCTTATCGCTGGCAACACTGGAAATTAAGCCTGCGCCATGGTTAATAACAACATACTGAATGTTGTCTTCGTACAGCTGATTCTCCTGCTTCTGAATCACAGTAGTTGCAGCCGCTCTCTCAACAGGACGTGCATTTGCGTCTGCAGTATAGTAAGCAAGAATCTGGTTAAAGCCATCGCTGTAAGCCAGCTTGGAGCCAACGCCGGATGCTGTAAGCTCATCGGCGGTGAAATCAACAACATTTCCGTTCTCGTCAAGCTTATAGGTCAGACCTTCCCAACCATACTCAATAAGGTTCAGCATAGAGCCGTCGTTCAGATCATTCAGGTAGCCCAGAACCTGAAGCAGCTGCGCCTCAGTCTTAACGTTGCCAACCTTGCTGATCATAATGGTTCCCTTATAGCCGCCGTCATTTCCAAGTACATGAGTACCATGACCACAATCAAGATAGCCGGCAAGCTCAATAGCGGGATCCTCCTCGGTAGAAACTCCGTCCTTAACAAGGTGGCTGATCTCTGCCTTACGGATCTCGTCGAGGCACTGAATCATAACGCCTGCTTTTCCGGTACCCATATATTCCTTACGGACAGCGCCGGGGTTCAGATCCATAAAATCAGGAATTCCTTCCACGGAACCGTCGTTGATGTATCCCTTAGAATACAGATCACGAATCTCCTTCAGAGCTTCCTTGTACTCTTCTGTCTGTGTATAGTAGATCAGATTGCCGTCCTTGTCCAGACCCCATGTATCGGGAACTCCAAACCATGCAAAGATGATTTTCCATACATCCTGCCAGCCGTCAACTACGAGACCCTGAGTATTGTTCAGACCGTCGCCGTCGGGATCTTCCTCGGTAAATACGCGAAGCATCTCCTTAAACTCTGCCCATGTGGTAGGGGGATCCATGTTCTTCTTATCCAGCCAGTCCTTACGGTAGCCAAAACCGTTACGAGCCAACGTTCTTGAACGGGGAATAGCATAAACCTTTCCGTTGTAGGAACAGGATGCCAGAGTAGCTTCAGGAATGGTTGCCAGGTTGTCAAACTGATCAATATAGGGCGCAAGATCCCAGAACAGTCCCTCATCACAAGCCTTCAAAATAAAGCTTGTATTAGGATCGTCAATCTTGTTGGGTCCTACGATTACATCGGCAATATTACTTGCCTGAACCTTCTGCTGGAGCTGATCATAATAGGTTGCAGACTCCTCCCAAGAGTAGGTGACATCCATATTGGTGTACTCATTGATCTCTTTGACCAGCTTATCGTACCACTCGTTTCCTTCCGGCTGAATATTGCCACCGCTGGGAAGCGCAACTGTGATCTTCAAAGGAGCCGGCTTCGGTGTAGGTGTTGCCTGAGTTTCCGGTGCAGACGTATTCTGGGACGAGGGAGTGGATGATCCACTGGGAGTTCCAGAACTGCTGCCGCTCGGATCTTTACTGTCATCCCCGCATGCCGCCATGCTTAAGACCATGGTAGATGCAAGAACACCAGCAAGAACCTTGCTTGCTAATTTCTTTTTCATTTTTTTACCTCCGTTAATAAAAAATGTAAATAGTTTCTATAGCCAGCGGAAAGAATTGTTTCCAAAACTTTCCGCATAACTACCCATAAATTTGTCCTCTGTGGGAACCGCTTATTCTCCCGTTATTCCGGATCTCTCAATACCCTGCATGAACAACCTCTGCGCAAAGGCAAAAAACAGAATAATCGGAGCGCTGATAATTGTCGCGCCTGCCATAACGACTGCATTGTTCAGGACGTCCTCACCGTCCTCCAGACCCAGATTCCGCATCATTTCCTGCTGGTCTGCAGGAGTAGCGTTAGCTGCGGTAACTATGGCTCGCAGTCTGGGCGGAAGAAAGGCTAGGCTGCTTTTAGAAATATAAATACCTGACTCGTAGGTATCGTTCCAATGCCATACCACGGACAGCACCATTGCAACAACCACCGTCGCCTTGGCAAGAGGGAACACGATCCTCCAGTAGGTCATCATAAAGCCGCAGCCGTCAATTCTTGCCGCCTCCTCAAGACTCTTGGGAACCGTCAAAAAGAACTGGCGGAACAGGAACACATACAGGGCGCCTCTCAAGCCGAAGCCTAAAAAGGTCGGCACCAGCAGCGGCAGGTACGTATCCAACCATTTCATACGACTGTAGGTCAAATACAGAGGTGTGATGATGGTCTGTGTGGGCACGATAAATGCCAACACAACAAGTATAAATAAGAACTTTTTCAACGGGAAATTATATCTGGCAAAGCCGTACCCGATGAACGAGCATGCGATAATATGCCCAAAGGTGGCCAGCACTGTTACAATAGCGGAATTTTTCACATAATTCGCCATATTCATCAGATCCACAGCGATAGCATAGTTTTCAAACTTAATCTCCGTAGGCAGCCAATTTACGGATGCGCTGTTCAAATCCGAATCGGACATCAGCGAGGTAGTAATCATGTAAATGAACGGGTAAATAAACACAAAGGCCAATCCTATAAGCAATAAGTACATGACTATTCTCACAAGAATGCGCTTAACCCCTGTCATGTTGGCATACCTGCGCGTAAACAAATTCCACCGCAGCTTCAGGTTACTCAAAAGTGCGTTTGGGTGCTTTTTCAATTGTGAAGACTCTATGCTTGCGTTCACGCTTCTTTACCTCCTCTATCTCACTGGTATGAATATGTTTCTGCATCACTCCGAATACGATCGCTACCAACAGACCGATAACTGAGAAATAAATCCAGCCCAGGGCAGCGCCAAACATATAGTCCTGAAGTCCCTTTGTGTTGATATAGGTCAGGAGCTCATTGGAACCGTTGACAAAGGAGTTCACCAGAGTATACACAAGGTTTAACAGCATCATCGGCGAAATCATGGGAATCGTCACTTTCCAGAATAACTCCCACTCCGTAGCGCCATCGATCTTTGCCGCCTCATACAGGGACGGCGATATGCTCTGCAGACCCGACAGGAAAAGAAGGATCTGCACGCCGCAGCCCCAGAGTACTGTCACCAGCACACCCAAGATCGTCTGCACAGCGTCGGTGATAGTGGTTCCAAAGTACATAAGTACGTTGTAGGGAACCAGCCGCCCGTCCATAATGTTTAACACGGAACGGTCCACCCCCTGGTTTATGAGCTGGGTCATAACCTCACCGCTTCCCAAAAGGAAAGGAATAAAGAATATTACCCTAAACAACCCTCTGCACTTGATATCACGATTTAAAAGCACCGCAATAATCAGGGAAAGAACAACCGTAAGCGGAAATTTCACCAAAGTATCCTGAATCGTCTGCCCAAACAGCGGCAGAAATTCCTTATCTACGACAAACGCCTCAACATATTCCGACAGGGTAAAGCCGCTCATATGCATTCCCACAACCTTGATGTCCGTACTGACGCTGAGCCGTATGGAGAAGAATATGGGATAGATAAAAAACATAAGCACACCTAAAATGAAAGGCGAAACAAACACCAGTCCCTTAAGAGAATTTCTGGTATGCAGATCCATCTTAAATTTTTTCTTACCCTGAGATGGCTTTTTGCTTTGAGTTTCCTTTTTTGTTTGCAGTTCTTTTTTATTCTGTGCCATTACCGCTCACCTCCCCCGACTACCAGGTAGTTCTTGGCAGGCACCTTGACACCGTCCGCAGACGCCTCCACATTACCATAATTGATATATACCTTTATGCCGTTTGCATACTGTACACGAATCAGGTCCTCCGACAGAATATCATGGGACACCATCTGCTGTCCGCAGACACCGGACAAATTCTGTTTAAACTCCAGGTAAGTGTCTATTACCGTACTCTCCCAGTCCATATAGGTGGAAGAAAACAGGGTATCATAATCTGTATTGCGAAGCTTCAATGCCGACTCGTAGGTCAGGTAGAAATAAGGAAGAGAACCAAACTCAATCCATTTCAGTTTCTGTGTCTGCAGATCATAGGCCAAATTACCTGCCCCCTCCGTAGAGTAGGGAATCAATCCTGATACCACCATCTGTATAAAGGGTACGGAATAATCCGAAATATTCAAGCCGTAGCTTTCCGCCCTGAGATTGTACAGATAATCGGCATAGGAATACGTATACTGATTGGCTCCTCCGACCGCTATGCTTCTGCCGGTCTCCTCACTAGCCAAAAGCATCTCGCGTATTTTATCCACCGCCTGAGGCTTTGTATAAGGATCGTTAATATTGTAATCGGGATAGACATATCTGCCTGCCGTCTCATAGGCGATACCCGCACTGCTGTAGCCTGCAAGCTTATCCAAAAGCCTGGCGTTGCGCTTGAAAGAGGCGCCGGGATTGAGCAGATAATAATCCATACCGTCCATATCCGAAGCCGCAATCTCCACGTTCAGACCATTATATGCCACGTCCTCATCCTCTTTCAGACCACTGGTCTTTGAGGTTACGTTGGTTGAGTCCACTCCCAGATACGCGTTGACACCCGGGTTGGCTTCCAGATACTTATTCAGATTCTTTAAGCCGCCGCTGCCTCCCAGCTGGCTGGCAGGACCCCAATACTCAAAATTGTCATAGTTTTTCTGCCAGGCCTGCAGAACCAGCTGTGTACCGGTCACCCCTGCCGCCGACAATCTTTCCAGAATTTCCTGTACCTGGTCGAAATCTGTCATGGCAATATATTCGTCAAAAACCATACCGTCCTTGGTCGTACCCATGAGAAGCTGCAGGGCAAGCTGCATATCGCTTCCCGCGTTGTCCGCCGCTTTCAAAAGCCCTTCTTCCATAAGGTAATTCCTGTAAACGTTTGCCATTCCGCTGTAGTTTGCCTGATCGCCGCTCAGGAAAAAGTAACGTACTTCCTTGTCTTCAGGAATCAGCTGCTTATCTACTCTCTGTATGGTACCGGCGCTGTTGGTAACGCCTGCCCCCGCAGATATGGAGTTGGCCTGGGTATTAAAAATATTTCTGGTATAAAGCTGGAAGCCCGCACGGTTCAAATTCAATACGTTACCGGATGCATATACCGCCAGCCCGCTGTTCTCCTCGCCTTCCGATACGGTTGCAAACAGCGCATGATTGCCGTTCTTAATACCGTATATCGGCATGGACATCACATACTGGTCATAGGAATCCCTGTCCCAGACTATACCTGTGTTAACTGTCCTATGGGTATAAGCATAATAAAATGACACCAGCACATTGGAAGGTCTCGTATTAACCTTTTCATATGTAGTAATAGCTCCGCTGCCGTCAGGATAGAAAAGATATCCGTCCACATTGTCATCCGACGCCCCCAAATAGGGGAGAAGCTCAACGGTAGTCAATGCATACAAAGATTCTTCACGAATCTTGTCAACCGGAAGACGTACAACAAGCTGGTCATCCTCCAGTGTGTATTCTATCGTAACATAAATTCCCGGTGTTGTAAAGCCATATTCCACGGCTACACCGTTGGGAATGTATTCCGTTTTCAGGCTCTTGCACTCAGCTCCCGCACTCACCGTAGTGGGAACCGCATCCCTTTTCTTCAGGTTGTTATAGGTGATCACCAACGTGGACTGCACATGCCCGGTCCAATATTTATTCAGCGAACCAAAATCATAGACCTCATCATCCACAAGGCTTTTCCAAAGATATCCTGACTTCAGATCCTTCACCTGAATCGCACCCTTGGTCTCATTGTAGAAAAGCTCCAGGGAATCTGTCTTGGCGATGGATACATATCTGCCCTCCTGGAGCAGATCAGCGCTGGCTTCCGGCGCTTCATATCCCTCATTATATGTGATCGCATTCTGCCTTGCCTGATTGATCTTTAAGAATCCCCAGACAACAGCAATCGCCACAATAAGCAGGAATATGATGGTGCCCAGCCTTTCTTTCAAAAACTGTTTAACCATATAAGTCTCTTTCTCCTTTCCGCCCCCATCTTACAGGAAGTTCAGCCTGAACTCTTCAATAATTCCTATGATAAACTGAATCGCTCTGCCTGTGAGAATATAGCACAGTAACGCCACCAGCCAGATAACCAGCATCATAAACGCAGATACAAACATCATGCCCAGTGTCTTCCTCAGTGTATAATTATTTAAAATCATCATCGCCAGCAACAGGATCAGGAACATGCCCAAATAAGCAAGTGTACTGAACACACCATACCATGACGCCTGAGATTTAGACAGGATGTTGGACAGGAACATTAACGGCGTATTAATCACAATAAAGGGTACCAGGGAAAGCGCCGAAGTAAACGTAATCTCTTTTATCTTGCTTTCGCCGCCGGAAATACTTGTTGCCATAAAGGAAGCCGGTATCCAGCTGATAGGCACGATCCAAAGCTTTACAGCCTCGAACACAGGATTGACATCCTCCAGCTCTATGGAAGCAAGCGGGAAATGGACAATGTAGAGATATGCCATTCTCACTACGAAGGCAGCTGCAAATATGATAAACGGCACTGCCATATTAATTCTGGAGCGGTTGTACCGGATTCCCTCCAAGGTATCGATAGGATGAAGCAGTGTGTACAGGGAATACATGATTCCCGATCCTACGCCCATCTTCTTATCCTTTCTTTCCAGGTAATTCCAATACCCCTTCTTCGCATATTTGACAAACAGCCTTAACAGAATAACTACCAATGCTATGATTGCTGCCGCAATCAGTAAAATCTGAACGAAATACTTTCTGAGAACCACAAATTTGTATTCGTCAAACGCCATGGTGTACACATCTCTGTTTCCAACCAGCTGGCTTTCCTCCATGGAAAGCTGATATTCACCCTGCTTATAATAGGTTCTTGCAATACCTACATGAGCAAGATCATAGTTTTCGTCGGTGGCAAGAACCTTCCGCCACAGATCATAGGAATTTGCATAATCACCATTGTTGTAAGAGGATGTGGCCTCGTGGACAAGCTGAATAAATTCCGTGGGTTCAAATACCTGAATATTGGCATTCGCAGCGTCAAGAATCAAGAGATTGCCTTTGCTGTCCACATCAATTGCCGCAAGTCTTCCGAAGGTGCCAACCTTGGAGCCTCTTCCGCCGAAAGCAACCAGCATGTTGCCGTCCTGATCATATTGGTACACACGGCTGTTCAATCTTTCAAGTACAGTCACAATTCCCTCGGAATCTACACAGATATCAACAAAGTAAGGCTCCTGATACATTCCGACGTCGTTAAAATACTCACCAAACTTAAAGCTGTTACCTGCCACTACCGCTTTCAAGATATTTTTGTTAATAAAATCCGAAATAGGATTTCTGATAGAGCTGCCTACCGTCTTGTACTTTCTGTAAATATTGTTGCCGACGGAATTCAGCTTCTTGATCTCGCCTTCCTCACGCTCCATGCTGGTGGCATAAATCATGCCGTCATCGCCCAAGGTCACACTGATATAGGCAGACGCCAGTCTCTTTGCCACAAAGGCCCGCTGCTCCTCAGACGCAAACATTCTCAGCAGTACCTCGGACAAGCTGTATCCAATATTGGTCTGACCATAATTTCCACGGAATTCGCCGTTGCCGTCGATTGCCATGATATTTTCGCCTCTGACCACATAGATATATCCTGTCTTACTGACGATCAGCTTGGAAGGCTCAAAGATTTCACCCGTGTTTAACTCGCTCTCCGGATTTCCAAACTCCTCTACTAATTTGCCGTCAGGGTCCATATGGACAATACGGTTATTCTCGGTATCAGCCACATACATATCACCGTCATCATCCACAAAAATGCCCTGAGGCGCCTTAAACGCTTTATCCGGCCCGTAGTAAATGCCCACGGTCTCATAATTGCTGTTCATCTTAACAATACGCCTGTTGCCGGTATCCACAATATAGATATTGTCGTTCTTATCTATAAAAATATCCTGCGGATTACTAAAATAGCGCTTTGAATCTTCAAAGTCCCCAATATTATTGACTGTCTTTACAACATTATAGCATTGAGGAACTGGCTGACGATAGCTGTCATTGCCGGTTACATAGTTATCCGTCCCTGCGGCCAAGACCGTCTGAGAAACTGTCAACATACATGTGATACCGGCTAACAGACCAACGCCTATTTTCTTAAGCGACTTCATATCTTCCCTCCGTTCCGGTTAACCCTTGATTCCAGAATATGTCATAGTTTCCATTACCTTGCCCTGCATGATGGTGAAAATGATAACCGTAGGGCACGTCATCAAAAAGCTTGCAGCCGCAACCGCTCCCGCACGTCCCACGGACATACCTGCCGCACCGCCGCCAATGGTCTGCAGCGCAAGAGGAAGCGTCTTCATGGCCTGGCTGGTCACATAAATAAGCGGCGAGAAGTAATCGTTCCAGTTATTTACAAAGGAGAACACCACCAATGTAGCCAGCGCCGGCTTCAGTGCCGGTATTACCATCTGTATGAATATTCTGAACTCGCCTGCGCCGTCAATACGCGCCGCCTCGATCAGTTCATCGGGAAACTGCTCCACAAACTGTTTCAACAGAAAAATATTGTATGCCACCGCAATACTCGGCAGGATCAAAGCGCCATATGTATTGATCAGCCCCAGCCCGTTTACAACCATGTAGCTGGGAATCTTGGTAACATGTGCCGAAAAGGACAAAGCGATCAAAATAAGGTTAAATATAAATCTTCCTCCGGGAGGGTTGAACTTCACCAGAGAGTACGCACCCAGCGCCGATACGATAACCGTACAGAGCACGATAGCCGCCGTGATCACTATACTGTTGAAAGCATACCGGGTAAAGGGCACCGTGGAGCTTCCAAGGGAAACCACCAGGTCGCTGAAATTCTTTGTGGTAGGATTTGACACAAAAAAACGCGGCGGATACAAAAACAACTCATCCAGCGGCTTAAACGCCGTACAAACCAGATAAACCAGCGGCAGCACCGTAAAAGCAACCAGCGCAAGCATAACGACATAGAGCACTACCCTCGCAAAAGTAATGTGCAGCCACTGTCCTCTGAACCATCTTATCTTTAACATTACAGTTCCTCTCTTTCTCTGATATTCCTCATTCTATGCACAATACTGCGCCCCGCGTTATTCGTCTTTTGTAGACAGCAGATGCATAACACCCCGGCTGAGTATGAAAGTGATGACAAACAGCACCACAGCCACGGCGGACGCATATCCCATCTGGAAGCGGATGAATGCATAGTCGTACAGGTGCGCCACGATGGTGTGCGCCGAATAATTCGGGCTGGGCATACCTGCAACCGATGTCGCAATATCAAATACACTGAAAGCGCCTACGATGGAGTTGATCGCACCGAACAGAAGCTGAGGCTTCATAACAGGCAGCGTAATGTAAAGCAGCTCCTGGAACTTGCTTCTGATACCGTCGATGGCGCCCGCCTCATAATATTCCCTGGAC
>ERZ808051.2108-NODE-2108-length-10813-cov-9.512016_pt1 | contig 10813 bp, 11 predicted proteins | sample MGYA00380199_ERZ808051 | MGnify/ENA primary metagenome ERZ808051 (study PRJEB31490, sample SAMN06133391) | mouse gut metagenome | isolation source: J11 | host: mice | place: China: Chengdu | collected 2015-05 ...
ATGTCAGATACATGCTATATGCTTTCGCCACAGTATTGGGGACAAAGCATAATGACAGAAGTACTTCAAGCTGTATTGAAATATGCATTTGAAGAGATTGAATTAAATCGTGTTCAGGCTGAAGTGTTTGATGGTAATATTGCATCTGCACATGTATTAGTAAAGTGTGGAATGCGGTTTGAAGGAATTGCCAGACAAAAGTATTACAAAAATGGCAGGTTTATTGACACTGCGCAGTATGCAGTTCTTAAGTGTGATTTCAAAGAATAAATTCCAATTTGTCGGGAAGCTGAAAATCCCTGATGAAAGGTCGCACTTCGATACATGGTCTACGACCATGTATCGTGCGCTCTGCGAGGCTTGGCCCGGAGGTGCGCGGCATGAACGAGAGGGCCTTTTTTCTTTTGATGGAAAAGGTCTTTTCCCTGCCGGAAGTTGCCGCCCTGGTGAGCCACGCTACCGACCAGCAGGAGGGCGGATAATTGGCACTGCTCCATCTCCACGTCACCCAGGTCAAGCGGAGCGCGGGACAGTCTGTTGTCACGTCCGCCGCCTACCGAGCCGGAGAGAAATTGTATAGCGAGTATTACGGCGAGGTCAGCGACTACACCCACGATTGCCGACTTTGCTATCCACCAGCCGGACAAGGAGGACGGCGGCATCCCTAACCCGCACTTTCATGTCCTCTGCCCTATCCGGCCTATCGAGGAAAGCGGCAAATGGGGCTTTAAGCAGAGGTGCGTCTACCGCTTGGACGAGAACGGAAACCGCATCATGGGCGAGGACGGCACGCCCCTCTTTGACGCTGTTCCCACTACCGACTGGGGAAGCCCGGAAACGCTGGAAGCAAGGCTTCACCAGGAGTACACAGCCGAATATGAGCAGTACAAGCCCATCCAGGACGATTTACGGAGGCTGCAACAGGTGAAGCGGAATGCCGATGCCGCCATACGCCAGCAGGAGCAGACCCGGCAGAAGCGGTGGGAGGTGGAGCGGTGAAGCGTGGACATTTAGGACTTTGTATGCCTTGCGCTCCAAGGGCTTCTGGACGGCCCTCAGAGGGGGGCCAATACTTCCCCCTTTCCCCGCTCCAACGTGAGCGACAGAATGGCACTGACATGGCGGCAGAGCGCACCACCGCGCCGCCGCCCGCCCTGGTGCAGGAAATCGGCAACACCACTTACGAGGTGTCGTTCCATTTCAGCACCACCAGCAGGGAAACTATGAGCGACAAAATCAACCACCTTATCCGCCGGGAACTGGACGCATCCTGATTTTTTCAAAATTGCCGGACAGTTCGTCATGCAGCAGTTTGTTTTGCCGGATAAAACCGTTTAGGATGCGCAAAAAGAGCGCTTCGGTCTCGGCAAGTCCGTCCTCCGTCCAGCCCGCGCATTCCAAAAGGATACCGGTCAGCTCGTCAAACACGCCTGGTTTGTTCCCCGCGCGTGTCCCGCCCATTCCGATATATGATTGTGCCTTTCCGCGGGAGTCACGGAGGCGGATTGTTCGGGACTTGTGTACCAACAGAATTTATCATAGATCATGTCGGATCCTCCTTTTATATCAGTTTTTCTATATCATTTTTTTGTATCAGGTTTTTTGTAGCGGACTTTCTGGTGCGGGCACAAGGATTTCCCCGGCTTCCTGCAGTGTGCTGACTGTGTGCATTACTTTTGTCACTCTTGCAGCCACCTCCTTTTCGCTGACCGACGCGCACAGCGCCACATCTTCCATGATGGCATTTGACAGTGCGGTGCTGATATTTGCCAGGATCTTTTTGCGGGTGTCCTGCTCGATGACGTATATGCAGACAGCCAGATCCATGTTATCAATCTCACGCAGCACTCTCTGTATGCAACGGTTGGGCAGGCGGCTGAATGTTTCCTCGAGATCGCGGATGGATTCCCAAATTTCTGAATCCTGAAAAGTGGGATGAATGTGAAACAGTTTGTCCACCTCCTCGCTCTGGTGAAGGACCTCCATCTGTGCCTGGTATTCCGCGTGCAGTTCGGCAGGCATCAGGCTCGCCAGAATGAGATCAAGCGTTCTGGGATTGTCCCCGTTCTGTATGCTGAGCATTCCCCGCAGATACATATATTCAGCCATGGCGTCCGCGCCGTCCGGCGCCTCGGTCCAGTAGAAGTTTGTACCGATTTCGACGACCATGTCCGGATTTGTGCCATCCACGACCAGAAGGATCAGCTGTCTCAACAGATCCGAGTCGGTCGTCTCTGCCATGCTTTCCAGAATAAGCAGCCCGTTTTTCCGCGCAATGTCAGCGAGCTTCATGATCTCCTTTGCGGCCGCGATGACCTTGTTCTGCGGGTCTTTTGCTGTCGTATCGGCATTCTTTAGTTTCGCGACCGCGTCAAGCCGCACACGATCCAAAAACGTGTCCAGTATTTTTTCCATATGTTTGCCTCCTGAATAGATTGTTTTTTTCATCATAACACAGTCGCTGTGTCTTCTCAATATATTTGGACGCTGTCTGCGCGGTAAACGCATGATTTAATATCTATACAGTAGCGATAAAATCTGCTATAGCCTGATAGTATCATAATTGCTGTTTTGGACCTGCCCGGCGGGATCCCTTCCCATGATACCATCAACCGGGTGTTCCAAATGATCGATCGGGTCCAGTTTCACGTTGCCTTTTTTCGCTGGACAATAGCAGCTGCCCGGAAGATCGAAGGAGCTGCAGCATTTTTACCTTACTTGTATCAGCACTCCCATATTCATCTCGTACACGCTGTCACAGAGCAGGTTGATGTCCTCCCGGTTATGGCTGATGATGAGAATCAGCTTTCCCTCCTCCCTCAGTCCAAGCAGAAGCTTTCGTATCTCCTCCACGCCATGATTGTCCAGCCCATTCATGGGTTCGTCAAGGATAATCAGACTGGGATTCTCCATGATAGCCTGTGCGATACCCAGCCGCTGGCGCATCCCCAATGAGTATTTCCCTACCCATTTCTTATCATCAGGATTAAGACCAACCATGGTGATACACTTCCTGATGCGCTCCTTTCCGGCCACATTTCGGATGGAGGCAAGATATCTCAAATTGCGAAATCCGGATTCTCTGGGCAGAAATCCCGGTGTCTCGATGATGAAGCCGGTATCCTCAATAAATTCCACATCGCGCCCGACCTGTTTTTCTCCTACCCATATCTCGCCCTCCGTGACAGGCATAAACCCGCACAGACACTTGATCAGCACCGTCTTTCCTGAACCGTTCCTGCCCACAATTCCATAAATCCCCTGCTTAGATATCTCCAAAATCCGCCTCCAATTTTTGACTTTCAAAAAGAGCTTTTCCCTTTTTGACCAACTCTTCTGCGAAGTCAATTCCTGTAACGGTATTCTCCGCCCGCTTGCACTCATAGCCGGGGTGGTAGCGGCGTGTGCTTCCCGTCCGGCGGTATTCCAGCGTTCCCGGCGTGGGGATTTCCTGTTCCGTAAGCATACGGGCTATCTTGGTCGTTCCGTTCCCCGCAAGGTTATTGCTGATTGCTCTTTGCTGTTAATTGCTATATATCGCAGCTATATCGTACATTCTGGATAGTCTGAACAGGCGGTAGTCGCTCCTGTTATAACAATACCCATAGAAATACCAGTGGCCGCTTTTCAATACAAGCTGGTATGGTTCAACTGTCCGCACACTTCTATTTCCATGATGTGCGATGTATTCAAAGGAAAGCAGTTTGTAATCCTCTAAAGCCGCTTTAATCGTTTGCAAGTATGGCTGGATATTTCTGCTGCCTGACCATGGGCTCAAATCTACGCAGATTTGATTTATCTTTATTTCAAAATCATTCGCTTTATCGGCAGGGATGAAACTCTTGACTTTTGCGAGAGCGTTCACAAGTTCATCACCTCGTACCATGTTGGAAAGATTGGAAAGTCCCATCAAGATTGCAGAAAGATCGGCAGTCGAAAAAACATTTTTATCAATCTTATACTCTGGCATAATTTCAAAGCCGCCGCCAACTCCCGAAATTGAGCGAATGGGAATACCCGCCATATTGATTACAGTCTATATTTATACCCTTGATACCCTGGCAGATTGGGAACCGGGGTATGCCATCGCAGAACTAAATTCTAAACGCTTTTTCAAAAAGGATGCGCCGAATATATCGGTCAAAACAGTCGGTATCTCAAAAGAGCCTGTCAGGACAATGGGCGGCTTTACGATCATTCCTGACTGTTCCATCAGCGATATTGCGGTGAACGAAAAAAGTGTATTACTCCTACCAGGCGCAAACACCTGGAACGATTCGAAGCATGGTGTTATTATTGAAAAAGCAGGAGAACTCCTTTTAGCAGGTGCTACGGTATGTGCCATCTGCGGTGCCACTGTTGCATTGGCAAGTGCCGGCCTGCTGGATCACCGCCCGCACACCAGCAATGGAATGGGATACCTTGAAATGTGTTGTCCCCATTACAAAGGACAGCACTTCTACGTTGATAACCCCTCTGTTGCAGACCACAACTTGATTACCGCAAGTTCCACTGGGGCTTTGTTATGGGCAAGACAAATCATTGAGCGTTTGGAAGTCTTTCGGCCTGATACGCTGGAAGCGTGGTATAACTATTTCAGCAGTGGCAAGGAGCAAGATTTCTTTACTCTCATGCAAACCTTGCCACCCAGCAAATGACCTGCCCTTTTCGCAGATAAGAACATAATATGTAAACCTGCCGGAGGGGAACCGCCCCATCGGGCGCTATGGGCGGCTGCACCGGGAATATCTCAAACAGGAACACCCGGCACGGTACAGCTCCCTTATCCTGACCGGGAAATTATGGACATACCTTGCCGACCTGAACGAGCAGGCGGAGGAACAGCTTGACTTAATCATTGAGCCGATGAAAGCTGTCGATGGAGTGACCGAGGAGCTGAAAGCCCAAAGCCAGCTTATATGGGTAGGCCGGAGGAACAAGATCCGCAGCCGGGCGGAGGAAATCATAAACAGCGAACTGATTTATACTTTAGCGTAAACAAATCGATAAAAACGCAGTTTTAGAAAAGGGGAGGTCATCACCCGTCGGGAGATCGATGCAATAGACGAAGAGGAATTGCCTGCCCTTGTCTGGCGGCATGCCAAGCTGCTGGGGGAGCGGTTTCCCAGGAAGAGGGATCAGTTTTACTGCCCCGACATTCTGGACGAACCCCATCTCCTCCGCAAGCTGTACCGGCTGAACCGGTTGGAGATAAAACACATGGAATATAGAGAAAATGCGTTACATTATGAGGATTATTGTAAGCTACGGGAAAGTGTTGAGTGGTTGCCTTATTCAAAACCGTTGTTTACCGCGATAAAGCGCACGTTGTTCCGTCTGAAAATCTCCATAACGTTTCCCGCTTGGAGATAGTCGCGCCCCCGGCGGGTCATGTCTTTCGAGATTGAATATTGGTTGACTTTGTGATTAATTTTCTTCCCGACAAACATGAATTTTGATAAGACACTTTTTATAGAATTTAATAACTGTTATATCTTATCTTCAAAAAATCCGCAAACCCTTGAAAATGCTAAATTTATAGCAAGTGAGTTTGCCCTTATGCTTTCCCTTGCGTTATATCCTTTTCCCTCATGTTGCGAACTCTCATAAGGGCAAAAATAAGGGAAAGAAAAACCTGTAACATACAAGAAAAACTTGCTACGCAAATTTTTCTTGTCAAGAATTATAACATGAAATGAACAGGACAGGAAGAATTGATTGGAATGCTTTCAAAAATTTCTCCAAAACTCAAGAAGAAAGGACGAAAAAATATGAGGTTTATTCATGCAACATATAATATGCTACATAACAGTATTGATGTAACCACTTTTGACGGATATATTTTACGGATAGATTGCAGCAAAGCGGAAGAAGGATTAAAAACAACGCCTTGCTCCGAATGTGCCTTAAATGCTTTGGCAATAGACAATCCCCTTGAATACGCAACACTGTATCTTGAGGGCGGTATGCAGAAATGGGTAGATGCGGAAGATTCATTAGAATTGTGGTAACATATTTTTCTTTGTACGGAGGACTGGTCAAAATATAAACCAGTTCTCTCTTTATTTGTAAAAAGAAGAATGTTATAATTTCATTAATCTAAATACATGAAAAGGAATACTTATGAAAACCGATATTCAAGAACACTACGATTCCATACAGTTCAAAAAAGCCTTGCAGGAGTTACATATTACTAATGTTTCAGAACTGAAAGAGTATAATTGCGTTACATTAGCGAATAAACTCCGAACAGGTTACAATAAGCTGATGATTATAAGGAAACTGAATGATTTAGGTTATCTGCCTTCCGCCGAAAGCGCAATATCAATCCATGACATTCCCATGTCAAGGAAAATGCGGAATATTTTTTTAAGAAATGGTATCGTATACCTTGCACAGCTTTCTGCATATCCAAGGGAAGAAATATTACAGTTTCGAAACGTAGGTGAACTTGCTATGTCAGAAATTGATACTCTTTGTGATAAATATGGGATTCAGATACGCTCCCTTTCTCCCATTAAAGAGGCATTCAGTGAATTTCAATTTCGCAAAAAAATATACCCGCTATTCTTTAGAGGCGATATATTCAGTGTAGATGATATCCGAAATAAATCTGCCCATGATTTATATAATATATGCGAACAGGATTACTGCCTTACCATGAAAACATACCATGCACTAAGGAAAAATGGAGTGACACTCTGCGGCTGGAATGACCAGTATCTGTTTGAAATTTTACCCCAATATAAATCTGTTCAGTTATTTAAACAATATGGGATTATTGCGGTTTCGCAGCTTTCAGATTGCAGTGAACAGCAGCTCAAAGCAATATCCGACAGTGTTCCGGCACTGTCATCATTAATAGAAAAATTATTGGCAAATACAAATATGGATACGGACATACACGAATTAGTTATTAAATAAATTTTTTTACCATTCCATTCCAAACTATTTCGATACTTTTCTTTATTCTGTGAGGAAAAAGTGCTATACTGTAACCCATATGGTTCAATAAATACGAAAGGAGTAGGATATGGAGCAATATATTGACAAATTAGCTTTTTTTCAAAAATTAAATTGACCTTACAGAATATACATACCACAAAAGTTTCAGACATTGATGGACTTAATTGTTTACGCTGGCAGAAAAGTTTCCAAAAGGTTATAACATAACAGTCATAGCAAATGAACTGAACTTGTTAGGGTATTTGTACCCACCAGAAAGCGAAATGTCCGTTTATGATGTCTCCATTCAAAAAGGCTGTAAAACTACCTGATAGAGAATAATATACTATATCTGTCATCGTTATCTATACATACATTAAGAGAAATGGAGTTATATATAATAACTGACAGGACAATAGCGAATCAATATAGCAAAGCACAACTTAAAACAAACTTATATATTTCCGGTTTAATTTTGAATGGAAAATATATTTAGTCAACTATGAATATTTGGAGGTAATATGAGAGACAAAAAAAATGAGTTTATACAATTAAGCGACGTAGAGCAAGAAATTATGATGATTGTCTGGAATGCCAAAACAGAAAAGATTACATCTATATATATACGAAATAATTTTTCACGTGAATGGGCAATCCAACCTATTACAACAGTACTCAATCGATTAATTAAAAAGGGATATATTCAATGTGAAAAAGATATAGACATCAACAGGAATGTATACACAGCTATAATAACAAAAGATGAGTATAAAAAAAGTGTAAGTAAATCATTTTTAGAAAAAATTTTTGGCAACTCCTTAAGTGATTTATTAACCAGTCTATATAATTGTAATTGTATTAGTCAAAAAGATATTGATGAACTGCAATCATTTATAAATAATACAAAAAATTTGGAGGAATAATAATGTTAAAGATTTTTTTGACATATCTAAATGTATCATTTAACTTTATTTTTATGACAATTATCCTTTTTGTATTATCCGTATATTTAAGACATAAATATAACACAAGAATTCTTTGTCGAATATGGGGAGTATTATGTATTCTTATGCTTTTTCCAATTAAATGGATTTTTATTTTTACTAAAAGAGTTAATGAAATTAGTATTATATCAAATACAATGTTTCATAGCATAATAAGCACTAGAGGCTCCACAACAAATACACCTGTAGATTCCGCTTATAATTTTGGAACCAAATTTAATCTTTCATACTTACAGATACTTCTTACAATGTGTTCAATCTGGCTGGTCGGCATTGTATTACTGACAATAAAACAAGTTATTCTATATCAAAAAAGTAAAATGATACTAAATTCCTATAGTTCTGAAATTAAAGAGTTAAATATATTACAAATATTTAATGAAGAAAAAGAAAATTTAAACATTAAGGCTAAAATACAGCTTTTTAATAACAATAGGATTCCATCACCTACAGTTATTGGAATTTTTAGTAAAACCATTATTCTACCTACAATCGAAATGAGCGATTCATCAATAAGATTCATATTAAGACACGAACTTATTCATATCAAACATTGGGATATACTATTAAAACTAATTTGTTTATTAATGAAAATAATTCATTGGTATAATCCAATTGCCCATTTCATTTACTATGAAGTTAATATGTTAATAGAATTTTCTTGTGATGAAGAAGTTCTTTTAAATTGTAAATTCGATCAAAAAAAGCAGTATGCCACAACGATATTAAATGAAATACGCTTAACCAAAAAAATCAGAACCATTAATCCCAATTTTGCAAATACACAAAAAAATTGCTTAAAAAAAAGAATAGGAAATATTTTGACACCAAAAAACAAAGCCAATAAATTTGTAACACTATGCCTTATTTGTAATATTTTAATTGGCATAGGATTTTATGCATATTCTAATTCTCCCGTTGATTATTATATTAAAGGTGCTACCTTGCTTAATACACAAAAATGGTACTTATGGGGAAATCAAATAAGAAACTCAACTTTTACAACAGATGTAAACTTTAACAGGGAATCAGAATCCAAAAAATTTTTGACTACAAAGATAAGTGATGAAATGATTCAAAAAACATTTGCAGATTCATGTACTGAAATAGTAACAAAGTGTTCTGATACAAACTATTTTATTCCCGATTTAATTACTAATACTGCTGACATGGCTCTTTTTACCACGCTAAAAGGTACAGGTTGGAAATTAAATACAGGTCAATCTATAACAATTCAGTTTGAATTGGATACAAATACAGTTGTAAATACTAAAAGGTCAGGTAGCGTTGTAGAAGTTGGCTATGTTGTAGATGGAAATATTACCCCAATATCTGAGGAGATGGGAAATAAATTTTCTTATAATATAATTGTAGATAAAGATGGTGAATATTATTTTTATATAACTAATCATGCTTCTGGATATCAGATAATCAAAAATGGAATTATAAAAGTTGGATAAAATTGGAAATTTGTGTTGACAAAGTATAAAATACAAATGTATAATAAGTTATACAATTGTATTGTATAACTTATTTTTTAGGAGATAAAAGAATGAAAAGAAAAAAAATTGTTTGGTCAGCACTTCTTGCTACTGCATTATCTGTAGCAACCGCTATGCCTTGTATGGCGGCAAATTTAAGCACTTCAAGTGAAGAGGGGCCTTTGCTTATTGTTGAGCAGAGTGACAATGGTGCAAATACTACGGTTGAATATAGCATTAATGATTTGTCCTATTCAATTGTAGACGAGAATGGCATCGAAATTGAAAGCGGTTCGCTGTCTGACTTTTGGGCACGAGGATATGATGTTAGCAAAGCGACAGTAGGCGTAAATAAGACAGTCTACTGGTATCCGTCTAACAATTCCTCTGGTTTTAAATCAGGCAATAATGTTGCAATTTCAATTTCTTTGAAGACATCAGCGGCAACTTCACTCACAATTGGTATTACAGATGGAACAAGTAAAGAGGTTACTGATAAAAATCCATCTGTAAGTCTTGTTTCAGGAACAGCGGGGTATTGGAAAATGTATGTTACAAATACTTCTTCAAAATCAATTGATGTTACAGGCGGAACCGTTAGCTGGAACGAATAATTAAAAGCACATCTTTCTATTTTATTTGTGCTATGCGAAAGGACACCTTTTCATTGAGGGTGTCCTTTCGTTTGTATGACAGGCAGGCACGTGTTCTGTGATTAAAGTGTAGCTACCAACGAACTGTAAGAAGTCAGCAGATGTCATAATGCCGAAGGAATTAGGGAATGATTGAATGGTTCAACATTACATAATAAAAGATATTCTGCTTAGAATTGATATGCAAATTAGTACGAGGTAAAATGCAGAAAATCTTAGAATAGAGCAAGCAGAAGCATTAAAACAGTATGCGACAAAGAATCGAACAGCAATGTACTGATAATGTGAGGGGGAGATTTGAACTCCTCCCCCCTACTCGATTTTTTTATAAATAAAAATTTACTTTTTTATACATTCGTTACTTCGTCGTATTAGGAATGAATTTTGATGGTTTTGCAATGAATAACAAATATGCTCCACATATCAATTTAGTTACCGCATCAGCAATGCAAATAATTGAAACGGGTATACTTTGGAACATATAGCCCGCTGTTGCGATAACTATACATACAATCCCCAACACTACCATACTCCAACCATGTACAAAAAACCACAAAAAGAAATGTATTGATGTTGCCATCAGTACTCCAAGCCATATCTGCCTCCAATGCCATCCGGGGATAAACGGGCCAGCAATACAAAACATTAATATAAACAACGTAGCAATCGAAAAATAAATCATCTTTATCTGCTTTTTAGAAATATCTCCTTGAGAAAGTTTTTCTCTCAC
>ERZ808051.2111-NODE-2111-length-10807-cov-5.962255_pt1 | contig 10807 bp, 10 predicted proteins | sample MGYA00380199_ERZ808051 | MGnify/ENA primary metagenome ERZ808051 (study PRJEB31490, sample SAMN06133391) | mouse gut metagenome | isolation source: J11 | host: mice | place: China: Chengdu | collected 2015-05 ...
GCGATGCGGTGGCATCGTTGAGTGAGGCCAACGCCGCAGATGGAAATTCAGGCAAGTCATTTGGCGAAGTGTAAATGTGTCAGCACACTAGCTTTCTGCTTACCAATGTTTTTTATTAACGCTCCATATACTTTAAATCATAACCATGTCTTTATGTTTATCAAATTGTTCCATAATCTCAGAAATTTTAAATGTTACTTCTTTACTTATATCTGGAATCAATTTGCCACGTTCAATCGCTCTCGCAAAGGCTACTAGCTCATAACGGATACCTTCGCCATCTAGTTGGTAAAAATATCTTTTATTATCAGCAGGATTTTCATAACGAATTTCAAAATAGTCTGTTTTCCACCAGGGTGCTGGAACATAAATATACCCCTTTGAACCAGAGATAATAAGATCTCCTTCAGCCTTAAATCTATCCCCTATTTTTACTGAAGCAACACCATGATCATAAGTGAAATTAATTCTTGTAAAATCATCCTGTCTGGCATTTCTGAAGCGAGTAGCGATTTGATTGCTTCTATAATTTGTTCCCATTATCTGCAAAACAGGTAATAAAGCTGTCGGTCCCCATTCGTGAATGTTATTCCACTCACCATCGTCATCTTTTCGTATGCTAGTACAAGTTGAATCAACAGATATTACATTCCCTATTTTCCCCGCCTTAATCAACAGAAGCAATCTAGCATAAGCTGTAGCATATGCAGTTTTTATAGCTTCCATCAGTATTAATCCTTTTTTTTCGGATAGGATTAATATTTCTTCAAGCTGCGTTCGATTTAGCGTTACTGGTGACTCGCACAAAATATGTTTTCCTGCATATAACGCTTGTTTAATATGTTGATAGTGTAGGTTTGGAAGAGAACGGATATAGACTGCATCTACGTTATCAAGTACTTCCTCAAAATCACTGGAAATAAGGTTGATCTCGTTCACAGCTTGAGCATCCATCTTTTGCCCGTTGTTAGTGCATAACGCGTCTATATGAATTCCATTTACTGCTTTAGCCTCATTCCAGATTTTATTTAAAAATGAGGCTTCTCCAACAAGCCCTAACCGGAGTGAGCGTTTTTTCTCCCTTATTTCAGAACTAGATACACCTTCGGTTCGGGGAAGATATACTACCTTGCAATATTCATTTAGATAATCGAAATATCCGATCCAATCAGACCCAACAGTGAAGATATCAATATCATATTTCCTGATATCATCTATTTTTTGCCCTTCATATTCTTCAATAATAATTTCATCAGCTATACCAGTTGCTTGTACAGCTTCTACTCTCTCCATTAAAGATTGTTGAAGATTGATTTTGCCGCGTGTTTTGTCATAATCGTCGGAGGTGACTCCAACAATCAAGTAATCCCCAAGCGCTTTTGCTCTTTCCAACAATCTTATATGTCCATAGTGGAGCAAGTCATATGAGCCATATGTAATAACTTTAACCATATTAAGAACTCCTTATAGTAGCCCCCGTCTTAACATATCCTTTAGTGCATTGACCAGTGTTGTATTGTCTTCATGTGTTAAATATCCAATATGTCCAACGCGGAAAATAGTGTTTTTCATGTTTCCCCCATTTGGACAAATCCAAATGTCATATTCATCTTTTAAGATTTCGAAAATCTTATAAGCGTCTGCATTTTGAGGATGAACGGGTGTAACTCCATTTGCTGGGGACTCAGAAACCAATTCAAACGGTAGCTCTTTTATCTTTGCTCTAAAATCATCAGCCTGCGCTGCAACACGAGTTATTTCTACATCAGCACCGCCAACTGCTTCTATCTCCTTAAGTCTTGTATTAATCTGTCGAAGAATTCCAACAGCCGGAGTAAACGGTGTCTGTCCTCTTTCCATATTTTTAAGAATATCAGCAAGATTAAAATACATGGATTTGACTTTTCTGGATATTACGCGCTCCACAGCACGCGGTGCCAGCACAATAATGGAAATTCCTGGAGGACAAGCAAGTACTTTTTGTGATCCAGTAATCATTACGTCCGCTCCACAAAGAGTCATATCAAATGGGTCAGCAAGGAATGCAGACACACAGTCGCAAACGTAGAATATATTGTTTCTTTTACAAAAGGAGCCTAGCATCTCAGAATCATAGAGAACTCCCGTAGAGGTTTCATTGATGTTTACCAATAAACCAGTGAAATCTTGTCCGTCAAACTCATATAATTGTTCTTTTGTGAGTCTCTGCCCATGATTCAACTTTAATACTTCATGTTGTATGTTGTGAATCTCACAAAGCTCAACAAAACGATGGCCAAAACTTCCGCCATCTATGATTAAGACTTTATCAGAATCATCAAAGCAATTCATGACGACAGCTTCCATAGAACCAGTAGATGAGTTAGTCATGAAAGCCACTTTGGAGCCTATTGGGGCTTTGGCAAACTTAAGAACTAATTCTTCGTTTTCAAACATAATATCAGAAAACTCTGGTGTTCTAAAGTACGGAACTTGTTCTCCGCCAACTGCTCTGACTACGTCACTACACATCACTGGCCCAACCGTGAAATTTAACATGATTGAAATCTCCTTATTTATTATCCATTTGCTTTAAGTAGTTTGACTAATGGTTTTATTATTATTAATTTATAATATTGAAATTCCTTACTCTTGCCCAAAACCAGATAAACAGAACAACTAGCAAGAATGATACTAATAAGACAACCTATAATAAATCCTAAATAACCTTTTAATCCTGCATTTTCTACAATGCTCCTTGACAATAAGCATACAATTCCTGTCATAATAGTATATTTACCAAGAGTTAAAAAGTAAGTTAAAGGTTTTTTCCTAAAAGCATATTTATAAAGAATATAGGGTTCTATCCACAAACTTGTTGACACAGTGCTTATAATCGTTCCAGTCAGGATACCAACCAACCCAATTTCTACCCCTAAAATAATGGAAACTACTAGGTTTATGATTGCTTCGGCAATAGCTTTATACCTGTCGTACCAAAATAAACCATACCCGTCTCTAAACGTCCACGCAGTACGTCGAATATTATACAAGTACAGATTTGCGACGATACAGATAAGGACATCTTTATCCAGAATTCTCTCTGCTCCAAACATCTGAGAGATAAGTAACTCTATTGAGGAATAAAAAGCAGCACAAATAATACATACAAACCAGAAGTTTCCCAAAAATAAATTTTTAAATATGCTTTCAGTTTTTTCTTTATTTTCAATAGCACCCAGGTTTCCTACGCTCGCAGTTATTGCTGAGAATAGTTGAGCTATTATTGTATTCAATGCACTCGTGACAAAAAAATAATTGGAGTAGATTCCGACAACAGTAATGCCGATAATTTTTGAAACAAGTATATTATCTGTTGAATTGACAACCTGGCTTCCAATCTTATGATACAATAATGCCAAAGTGTTTTTCTTAATCTCATCTACTTCGTTTTTTGCTAATTTTTCAACTTCTTTCTCTTTGAGAAACGGATATAGCCTGTCAGCTCTAAATGATATAATAATGTTTTGTCCCACTGTGCAGATAATCATCAGAACCAGATACATAATGAAGTCTTTCGTTTGGAGAAGAATAAGTATTTGACTAATATTCATCAAGCAATAAAATGTGTAATGATAAATATTAACGATGTAGCGTTTTTGATCCGAAATAATGAGTGCCCGTTTATATGAAAAAAAGTATGATGTTGCAGAATTCAACACAAACAGTGTAAAAATCAAATAAAGTTGATTAATTGACTGTACCTCGGAAGATTTTAAAAAGAGGCTCAAAAATGGTAATAAAGTAATCCCTATTGCTATTATTACAATGCCAATAACCCAATATACAGTCTTATATAGCTTCATGATGGACTTTAATTTTTCAACATTGTTTTCAGCCAAGGGTTTATATAATTTATAATTAATGGATTCTCCAACGCCCAGTTCTGCAAGAGAAAGCAAACCAACAATACTTGTACACAATCCATTGACACCAACATAAGTGTCACCAAGTTGCTTTACAAAAACAATCCTTGTTGCAAACCCGAAAAGAATTGCTAGGGTTTGTCCTATAAGCGCTGAAGAGATGTTAATAATAGATCTCTTTGTCCTTCCTTGCATCTTTTATCTTCCTTTATTGAAACCTTCTATTGAAATCTGCATCATATATGGGTTTATCACCACTGAAAATAGTATTGTAGGAATAATACTCGTTCTCACCAATGAAAACTCCAGAAAAAATAAGATACACAAACATTATTAAATACAATACTCTTTTTGCCTTTCGGCGTTTATTTGGCTCGAAAGTTTGTAACATTGTTGGAAGTATTAGGATAATAAACTGATAAAAGTATAATGCAATCCTATGAACAACCCACATTCTAATAGACGCCAAATTAATGCATAATCCGATTATAAGAAATAATATTTCCAGGTATCTTGCTTCACTTAATGCCTTTATTGGTATCCGATTTTTAATGATAATAAAAAGGAGATATACATAAATAAGACTTGTCCCAACAACCCCCAAAATCATCCTTATTTGAGAGTTCCTTCTCCAGTCGACATAAGTTTCATAGCCTGAAGCTGAAGGAATGAACTTGATTATAAGTCTTATTATTTGGGGTAAGAAAAGAGCTAAAATAATTCCTATCGCAACTGAAAAGAAAAGCAATCTTCTGCTAGGCTTAATTCTTATCACAGTAAATATGCCAATTATAACCAGTGCAAAGATAGCAGAATAGTGAAAAATAATAGCAAGTATAGCAAATATTGTACATCTAAAAAATTTTTTTTGTCGCAACATTTTGTAGAAACACATAACAAACATCATAGCAATGCATTGCTTAAGAATGTTCAATGAATTCGCAAAAAAACCGAGAAAAAGGTAACATGTAAATGCTACCGGACGATCCTTCACTTCGTCCTTCATGAGGTGAAAAAGAAAGCTATAAAGTATTATTGCAACCACAGCAAATATCGCATATTCATTGTCAGTAAATTGCTTGATAACATATGATAACAAATAGTATCCACTTTGAGATGTTATACTGTCTCTGGCTATTGTAATATCACGTTGAACATTGTTGAAGATTATATAGTAATTATAATAATCCGATCCTACATTAAGCCTAATAGAAGCTAAGAAGGTCATTATAAAGAAGGCAGTAAAGTCAGCTAGAGAAAACAATTCCTTTCTATGCCCACTATAGGTAATATAGATTTTTTTCCCTTTTCTATATAGCACAGAATATAAGGAAGCAAGAAGTGCACAAAAAATAGCGAATCCAATCCCCCAAATCAGTTTCCGTGCATATTTATTTGTGATTATCATCAAGGGACTCCTCCCCATATATTTCAATCATTCTCTGGTAACAAAGATGAACATCGAATCCAGCATTATAAACCTTCGTATTTTCATGAACCCGATTCATTTCAATTCCTCTTTTACATATTTCTTCGGCCCATTCATCTGCAGAATTATCTCCTGTTATAGGAAGATATGTAGCACTGCCAGAAACGTTTGTTTCTCTCGGAATCACATCAGAAAGGATTACTTTTGCACCTGATGCTTCAGCCTCTACTGCAGCTATTCCGAATCCTTCATAAATAGACGGGAAGATAAATATATCAATACCCGAGAGGAATGCATCTATATCTTTTCTTTCTCCTAAGAACAAAACTTTATTTTGTAAATTTCTCTCATTAACTATTCTTTGAATCTTCCCTTCCAGCTCTCCCTTTCCAACCAAAAGCAATTTTGCTGATGGATTCTTTTCCACTACTTTCTCCATTATGTCTATCATGAATTGATGATTCTTTTGTCCTTGAAATCTACCGATATTTCCAATCAAAAGTTCATCGGTTAGTTGCAAAGAACTTCTGAATTGCAATCGCTTTTCACTACTATACAGAAACTTCTTTGTATCAATTCCATTAGGTATAACTATAATTTTCCCCTCATCAACCATTTCTTTAGGAAACATCCATAACGCCGCTCCCTTTGAACATGCCAAGAAAGAATCTCCATTCTTTATTAGTAGTTTCTTAAAAGGTTCCTTTATTCTTTCTTTTATTCCAGTCTGGTTCGGTCGGTAATTATGAGAATGTAAAATTACCTTTTTTACATTCTCGAATTTTGCAGCTTTTGAGGCAATAAATTGTAATGACAGTGTTCCACTATTCACATGAACAATATCTGGTTTTTTTTCTCTAAAATAATTTCGCAATTCTTTAAAAACACGAACTTTATTTTTATAATTGTTTGCTAAAATCGGTATTTCTTCGACATGTCCACGATTAGCAACAATGTCATCGCGAAACATATCATAAGTTGAACGACCACAGGTCAAAAATGTGACATCATATTTCTCTTTATCCAAGCGAAAGAATGCGTTTAAGAGAAAAGACTCCACTCCCCCAAACATTCCATCACAAAAATTTAACAATACAATTGATTTCATGATCAACCTCATATGCCCCATAAATCATTAGAGTCATCATTTTCGTATTATTCAGTGCCTAGCTTTGTAGTTATCAATTATCCTTTTTGTAATATTTCCCTTCAAACTTAGTATATGAAGTATCACAGCTCATATAAAGAGTATGATGCCTTGAAATTCGTTTTTCTTCTGATGGGAATTCCATATAGTTTTTCCCATAAATCAGTTCACAAATCGCTTCAGGATTTGACGGACATGGAGCTATATAATCCTCAAACTGAAGGTATTTGGGTTCACCGAAATACTCAAATGGAAACTTAAAGCATGAAAACAGAGTGATGTCATCTCCGAAAAATGAGGCACAGTATTTCTTACCTCCGTTGTTTTTTAAATCATTTTCGATTTTCCGTATTTTTTTTTCCGCCTTTTCATCTTTGTATAAGACTCGGAGAACTTTCGAACCAATGCGTCCCAATGCCCCATGATTAACTGGGGTTTTCTTCAAGTAAAGAAACCTTAGAACAAATGAATCAATAATCAATTTATGAGCATGAAAGAAATTATCAGGATACGGATACAAAATATATAAATCTATAAATATACCATGATTGATATCGTCACAGTCTCTTTCATCAGAAAAATAGGCCGTAGAAGAATCCCTAAGAGAATACTTCATATTTTGGTATTGTGGATCCGTTTCTCTGCACTGGATAAAATACTGCTTATTAAAGAGGTGTCGATTTTGCATAAGCTTATCCATCTCTTTAACTGGTAAAAAGATATCGATGTCATCGTCCCATGGGATATACCCATGATGTCGTACTGCTCCTAAGCAAGTTCCATATGCCAAGTAATACTTGATCCCAGCAAGATTACAAACGCGATCAAGTTCATGCAAGAGTTCCAATTGCTTGGTTTTAAATTGTTCTAAGTTTGTCATGTGTTTTCCTCAATTCCTCATGGTTTATAGTAAATCAAAGACAATAATACGGGAAATTTTTCCTCAGAGTTCTAACGAATTTTTTCTCAGCTATTTTTTCAAAGCCCATTTTTTGATACGCTTTAATTGCACTATAATTATCTGTACTTACAGCAAGATAGGCTTCTCTAATGCCCTTTTTCTTTAATTGTACCCCAAGCATCTTAACCATTATTCCGGCGAAGCCCTTCCCACGAAATGCTTCTGCTATCATTACATTATATATAAAAGCCTCAATATCTCTAATCTTGTACTCAAGTTCATCTCCGCCCTTATACATAATGGAAAGAATTCCAATACTATCGTTCGTGTTATTCTCTTTGAGGATAAAAGTGTCACATTTCCCCATATTAACATTTAATATCTTTTTTTGAAGCTTTACAGAGTATGTTCCAGCAATCAATTCGGTATCATCAGAAACCCTCTCCAAAATTAAATTAGAACATACCTCTTCTTCGAGAAAATCATCAAATATAATTCTCATAATGTAGTGATGCCGAAATGAAATAATACCACGCAGAATTTGTCTAACAGACCTCATACCGGTATCTCACCTTGTATATACTTTACCACCTCATGTATCGAAGAAACTTTTACGATGGTTTCATTTGATGAGCTGCCTCCATATAATCCAGCCTTATTATCTATGAGTACACTTTTCATGCCAAGTTGCCTTGGAGCTTGAAAATCCTTATCTAGATTATCACCTACATAAATAATCTCACCTGGATTTAACCTCCACCTAGTCTGCATGATGCGGAATGCGATATCGCATGGCTTCCTGAATTGGATCCCCCCCAACTCATCTGTAATGATAATGTCATTAACTAGACTTCTCAAATTTAAAGCTTCAATTTTGTTTTTTTGGCCTTCTGGCCTCCCATCTGTTATGATTCCAATCTTAATCCCTTTTTCTCTTAATTTTTTCAGCATTTCCTCAATCCCAGGGTACAAATAGATGTCTGGTTTATGATTTCGGTAGACGGCAATTGCATCATTTATCTCGTCCTTCCGTTCGAGTTCTCTCAACAACTCATCGATGGCAAACTTTTTACTTTCGAAGAAACTCCAAAGTTGTTCTTCATACTTTCCACCAAGATAATCACTTACAGCTCTATATCCAGATTTGACATATTCCTTCTCAGGATAAAGAGTATCATCTAAATCAAAGATAACCCCCTTGATAATACTTTTTCCTTCTGTAATGCACACAGACTGATCAAATCGACTGTATATCGCAGCATCAGCAATTTGACACTTCCCCGCTTCCTTGCCATCAAACATTTTCAGAATTGCTTCTGCGCTTCTGGCCCCGGCTTTCATTGAAAGAGGAGATCCTCCACCAAACCTAGGGTTAATCTCTATATACCAGTCGATACCAGTATTATCCTTGATTAATTGTACAGTCATTGGACCACACGGTTTAAAAGCGGCGCACAGTTTCTTACTTTCTTCTATCATGGTCTTATCAAGGCAAATCTGCGTTTTAAGAACTTCTCCTGCCCTAACTTGCAAGCGTTCTCTTGGGACAATACTTATGGGATTTCCATCCCAGTCACAAAAGATATCTATTGTGTATTCACGTCCACTTATAAACGGTTGGACAATATAGTCCTCTACTTGATCAGCATAGATTTCCAACTCTTCCGTATTTTCAATCTTAAAAGCGTTTATACTTGAGCTTCCATCCTTTGGCTTGATAAATGCGGGATAACCACTCTTGTACTGCTTCCAATCATTCACAGGCATCGGTGCATGTAATCCACAGTCCACAAAGAACTGGCTAGTATTATTCTTGTCCCTACATATTTTAATCTTGTCCGGCGCACTGATCATAACCCTCGTACCAGCTGCTTCAAACTTTCTCTTATTTTCAGAAAGCACTAAAAGATCCGTATCAATCGTTGGAATGATGAGGTTTATTGAATCTTCTCTACATATTCGCAGCAAATTATTAATATACTTTGGATCTTTCATAGACACAACGTGTCGAGTATAATCGCAATATGCTAATGCCGGTGCAGTTCCATCTGTATCGGCTCCGTATATTTTGAGGTCAATATTCAGTACTAAAGCAGCATTTCGAAATGCTTGTAAAAGCTCTATTCTTCTGCCAACACCTGTAAATAAAATTCGCATTATTTAGACTCCATTCCCATGAATTCACCCATAGTCGCCTCTCCAACGGCATTAATTCCCTCTTTTTTAAGGACCATTTTAATTGTACCAATAATAATCTTCCAGTCCTCCAGGAACGTTATGTGATCAACATACTTTACGTCCCAATCAAATTTTTCTTCCCAAGAAATCGAGTTACGTCCATGGATTTGTGCTAACCCAGTAAATCCAGGTCTTACTTCGTGTCGACGTGATTGACGTTCGTTATATCTATTGAGATACTGAACAAGCAATGGGCGTGGTCCGACTACTGCCATATCTCCCCTTAATATATTAAAAAGTTCAGGCAGTTCATCAAGCGACGTGGACCGAAGTTTGCGACCAAATGGAGTTAAACGTGCAGCATCCTGAGAAGGATCAATCACACCATCTTTTGGGGGCAACATTGTCCGAAACTTATAAAGCTTGAATATTTTTCCATATCGTCCCGGCCGCTCTTGTGTAAATAGTATTGGACTTCCCAACTTAATGCGAACTAGAATCGCCACTGTAATAAGGACTGGTGAAAGAACTACCGTTGCTATTAATGCACATAGAAAATCCTGTGGCCTTTTTATATATTTTTCATATGTTCCATGCGGTTTACGCTTCATGTCGATATCCTGCTTTGCTAATTATTTCAGAGATTCTTTTTTCTCTTTTCTACAAACTCATCAAACGAGCATATGTACTTGGCTGGTACCCCACCTACTATGGAATTTGAAGGTATATCTTTATTCACAAGACTTCCAGCGCCTATAACCACGTTTGAACCGATAGTGACATCATATAAAATAGTTACATTTGTTCCTATGAACACATTGTCCCCAATCCGAATATCTCCGATTTTTTCTTTGAATTCAAATTCATTCTCATCACGATTATTGAGCATTGAGTGAATTACATCATGTGTAATAAATAAAACTTTAGAACCACAGCGTACATTATCCCCCAAGAAAATCCTATTGGCATACAAAGGAATCAATCTGTCTCGCCAGATAGAATTTTTTCCAATGTGCCCAAAAACGTTATGTTTACGCAAATAATCAACTCTCTTATCAGATTTCAACATTAAAGAAATTCGAAAAGAATACCACAGCCTTCTATTCATATTGCCACCTTCACTAAAAACACTTATGTACAATCTCTATAACCATGTCCTGCTGTTCTATTGTCATTTTATTATCGCTTGGCAGGCACAGGCCTCTCTGGAAGATATCCATCCCCACATCAGCTCCACCGCCTGCGAT
>ERZ808051.2112-NODE-2112-length-10805-cov-8.228747_pt1 | contig 10805 bp, 9 predicted proteins | sample MGYA00380199_ERZ808051 | MGnify/ENA primary metagenome ERZ808051 (study PRJEB31490, sample SAMN06133391) | mouse gut metagenome | isolation source: J11 | host: mice | place: China: Chengdu | collected 2015-05 ...
GAGGTTTTATTTTTGGTACTCTGGGGATCGCTACTGCTTACTCCGTTCTCCCCAGCTCTGCTGGGGGCTTAATGGACGTTCAGTTAGATGTATAGGTATTGATTGATATGATTGATATATCTGCCAAATAATGAATATAAACATAATGCCACTTAATGACTGTAAAAAATGCCACTTATGAAAGTAGCTGTTTTGAGTTTTGCCTGTTAATTGTCAGGTATTTGGATTGTGAAATATTATAGATGGATATTTTTCTGCTTTGGGGAATATGGTTTCATTTCCTACGGTAATTACCGCATGAAAAAAGACTATAACTGTCACTGTCATAGCCTTTCCTCCAAAATCCAATTTTTACATTACAACCTGTTTCCCTGCCCTCGGTATATTCGGCAATCCTGCATGGAAATATATACCCTTTTCCCTGTCCTCGGTTCTTATCTGCTCCTTTTGACTGTCAATTTGCGCCTTTTTCTTTGCTTTGGTGCGTTCCTCATATTCTTTCTGTTTACCGTTGGCTTTCCGTTTCAGATAATTTTGATGCAATTTATCCTTTCTTGCCTCTCTTTTACGCATTTTTTCCAGTTCTTCGGGTGTCGGCTCTTTCTCTGTCATAGTCGGCGGTATGTACTCCCCGATAAAGTTAAAATAAATCTCTATTTTCTGTGTGGTGTCTGCGCTCCCTTTGCGGTCACGTTCATGGACGATTATTTTCTCCACAAACTCATTCAGCATGAGCGTTGTCATTTCCTCTGCGTTGCTGTACCTCGCAACCAGTTTCAGAAAACGTGCGGCAGATTTACGGTCATTTTCATACTGTGTCTGCTCTGCCTTGTAACTGTTTACCTCGTCCTGCAACTGCTCCTGCTCGCCCTCGTACTGGTTGTAGAGCATGGTATAACGCTTGTCTGACAGTTTCCCCAATGCGTTATCCTCATAAATCTTGGCAATCAGCATTTCCAGTTCCCCGATGCGCTTTTCACATACTGTCATGCGTTTTCTCTGCTCGGTAAAGTCTACGGTCTGCCTGTCCTCAATATGTGACTGTATTTCTTCCGCAAAACGCCCTTTATCAAGACTGGCATACTGCATAACCTCTTTTATGGTCTTTGCCACTATCTCCATAACGTGACCCGCTTTGATGCGGTGCGCTGACCTGCATAGTGTTCCGACTGGCTGTTTTGCATAATTTCCGCATACATACATGGGAACACGCTTTCCATTGTTTACCCTGTGGACATACATCTTGCCGCCGCAATCGGCACAATACATCAGTCCTGTGAGTGGGTGCGCTTCGCCCCAACCGTCGGGATAACGTCTAACCTGCCCTCTGATGCGCTGTACATTCTCAAAGGTTTCTTGGTCGATAATCGGCTCGTGGGTGTCCTCAAATATCAGCCACTGGTCTTTATCCACATAATGGCTCTTTTTGTCCTTGAAATGCTTGCGTGTCTTAAAATTTACCGTATGACCTAAATATTCATGTTTCTGTAAAATGTGCGCTATGGTGGAACTTCCCCATTTGTAGGGATTTTTAATTTCCCTGTTCTGCCACAATCCCACGCCTAACTGCGCTTGGTGGTAGGCAGGTACGGGGATATGTTCATCTGATAGCTGTGCCGCAATCTGATATGGACCGTAACCCTCTAATGTCATTCGGAATATCCGTCTGACAATGGGTGCTGCCACTTCATCAATCACCCATTTGTTTTTATCTTCGCTGTCTTTCAGATAACCGTAGGGCGGACTGCTCGCAACGTGCTTTCCGCTTTCGCCTTTTGCCTTAAACGTTGACTTGATTTTCTTGCTGATGTCCTTTGCATAGTATTCGTTGATTACATCTCGGAACGGAAGGAAATCATCATCAAATCCCGAACCTGTGTCAACGCCCTCGTTGACTGCAATTAGCCTTACATTTGCTCTGCGCAACTGTTCCCTCAACATTCCCATTTGCACATAATTTCTTCCCAAACGGCTCATATCTTTTACAATGATAGTTCCGATATTGCCTTTTTCTACCTCTGCAAGCATGGCTTGAAGCCCCTCACGCTCAAAGGTCGTGCCCAATATTCCGTCGTCTATCTAATAGCCCATTTTGATACAATTTTATTTTCCCTACACTTTTTTATTTTGCCTCGAAAGGGGGTTCAAATGGAAAAACTGCCCTTAAAATAAGAAAACACTCCACATTCCCGTGAAGTGCAATCTGTATTCCCTATTCGGTTTTTACCGGAACTTCCATCCCGTTTTTGAAGGTGAACCGCACATCCTCCTTGCCGTAGACCGTCACGAAATCCACCATGGCGTACCAGGCCGCCTCGTCAAAATAATCCACCTGCTCCAGCAGGCCCCGCAACACCTCCATGAAGTTCTCCATCATTTTCCGCTGCGCCTGTTTCTCCGTGATAGCTGCCTGCACTTCCTCCAGCCGTGCTTTCGCCGTTTCAAACCGCTCCACCAGAGCATCGTAGCGTTTGGCGTATTCGCCCTGGTTCTGTGCAACGCGGGCATTCTCCCCGATACATTTCTGTATCAGTTCCGCCGCCACATTCATCTCCCCATTAAGCTGCCGTGCCTCCGCTTCCAGCTCCCCGGTTTCAAATGCCGTGTCTTTGACTTCCCCAAAGCCTGCGATGATAAGGTCTTTCTCTTTCCCTATGATGTTCAATGCCTTTATGAAAAGCTGTTTGATGGTTTCCTCGTCCAGATGCGGCGTGGTGCATTTCTCCCCGCCGTCAAATTTATGGTTGCACTGCCAGACCACCTTGCGGTATTTATCATTGGAATGCCAGACCTTGGAGCCGTACCAGCTCCCGCAGTCCCCGCATCGTATCTTACTGGAAAAAATGCTCACGCAGCTATTCCGGCTGCTGCCTCTGCCCCGTGACTGCATCAGCACCTGTACATTGTCGAAAACAGCGGGCGGTATAATGGCTTCGTGGTTTCCCTCCACATAATACTGCGGAACCTCTCCCTCGTTCTTCTTTTTCTTTTTGGAAAGGAAATCCGTGGTGTACACTTTCTGCAGGAGCGCGTCCCCTTTGTACTTTTCGTTGGTAAGGATGGATTCCACTACCGCTTTCCCCCATACCTTTTTACCGCCCGGTGTGGGGATGCCTTTTTCCGTCAGGATTTTGGCTATCTGGTACGGCGACCTGCCCTGCAGGAAAAGCCCGTAAATTTCCCGCACGGTTTTCGCCTGTCCCTCGTTTATGACAAGGTTCCCGTCCTCGCCCCGGTCATAGCCGAGGAACCTTCCGAACGGCACCGTGACCTTGCCATCTGCGAACCGCTTCCTCATGCCCCAGGTGCAGTTCTCCGAAATGCTCCGGCTCTCCTCCTGCGCCAGCGAGGACATGATGGTGATCAGCAGCTCGCCCTTGGAATCGAATGTCCAGATGTTCTCTTTTTCAAAATAACACTCCGTGCCGTTGTCCTTCAGCCTGCGGATGGTGGAAAGGCTGTCCACCGTGTTCCTCGCAAACCGCGACACGCTCTTGGTGATGATGAGGTCAATCTTCCCGTTCAGGGCATCCTCCACCATTTTGTTGAATCCCTCGCGGTGCCGTGTGGAAGTTGCACTGATGCCTTCATCCGAATACAGCCCGACAAACTCCCAATCCTCACGGCTCTGTATGTAGGATGTATAATAATCGCATTGTGCGGCGTAGCTGGTCTGCTGGTCTTCCATGTCGGTACTGACGCGGGCGTACCCTGCCACTTTCCGCTTTTTCCGGCTGCTGATGTGGTCCGCTGTGAAGCGGTTCCTCGTGGCCGGTATTGTCGTCACATTCTTTGCCATGTCTGCGTCCTCCCTTCCCGAAAATGGTATTCCAGGCTGCCGTCCTCCAGCACCACGATTTCCTCTATCTGCCTTTCAAATTCCGCTTCGTCAAATTCCTCCAGTCCGAGGATGCTTGCGGAAATGCGCCGCAGCTTGAAATCCGCATAATTCACATTGTGGCATTCCACATTGCTCCGTTTCTTGCCGATGCAGTACCAGTACACCCATCTGCCACCGGAATTCACTCTGTGGTAGGTGTTCCCGCAGATGGCGCACCGTATTTTCCCTTGAAAGCAGTCCGTAACCGTTGCCTCGTGCCATGCCTGGTGCAGCCGCAGGTTCTTCCAGACCTTTGTGCCGCCATCGGAAAAGCGGAACTGCAGGTTGCCGTCTTTCAGGACGGTAACCTCCCTGACCTGTTCTTCGAATGCTTCCCCGTCAAAACGGTCCATCCCAAGAACCTGTGCCGAAACCGCCTCCAGTTCCTCTTCCCCGAAGTTCACGCTGGAGCAGGTCATTCCCACTTCTTTTTTGCCTCTGCATATCCAGTGGATATAAGTTTTTCCCCTGACTCTGCCCTTCTTCCTCGTAAACGGATGCCCGCATACCCCGCACTTTATCTTCCCCGTAAATGGGTAGGCTGGCACGGCCTCCGCCCGTTCTTTCAGGATTTCCTGAACTTTTGCAAAAATCTCCCTGTCAATAATCGGTTCGTGGCAGTCAGAAATGTAATACTGAGGAAGCTCGCCCCGGTTCTTCACCTTGTTATGCTTGATGGGGTCTGCCACATAGCATTTCTGCAGCCGCCTGTCACCGATGTAAATCTCGTTTTTCAAAATGGTGTTCAGATGGCTGTAAGTGAAATCATATCCCCGCCAGGACTTTGCCCCTCGCTTTTTTAGTTCTGCAAGGATATCCGATGCCGCCACGCCTGCGGCGGTCTGTTCAAATATAAACCTCACGGTTTCTGCCTCGTCCTCTTTTACCACATATTTTTCACCGTCGTAACGGTATCCGAGGACTTTCTTGTTCCTCACGCCGTCCGTGCCGTTCTGGTAGGTTTTGCGGATGCCCCACTTGGAATTCTCCGAAAGCGACCGCACTTCCTCCTGTGCAAAGGACGCAAGGATGGAGAGCATCAGCTCCCCGTCGCCGGAAAAGGAATGGATATTCTCCTTTTCAAACCGCACCTCCACGCCGATCTCCTTCAGATGCCGGACCGTGGAGAGCAGGTCAACCGTGTTCCTCGCAAACCTTGATATGCTTTTGGTCAGGACAATGTTGATCTTCCCCGCCTCGCAGTCCGCAATGAGGCGGTTGAATTCCTCACGCTTTGCCGTCCCGGTGCCGCTGATCCCGAAATCTGCGTACACCCCGGCAAATTCCCACTCAGGGTTCGACTGTATCAGGTCGTTGTAGTAGCTCACCTGTGCGGAAAGGGAATGGGCAAGGCGGTCCGTCTCCATGGAAACACGGGCGTAAGCCGCCACCTTCTGCCGCTTTTTCAGAGCCGGGATTTTCGGCTCTATCCTGTTTACTTTAGCCATTTTATCACTTCCTTCCAGGCAGTTTCTTTCTGCCTTTACCATATATCACTCTGAACCGGCTTTATAGCAAGGGTTTTCCGGCCAGTAATGTACCCGAAATCGGGCGGTATTTTTCCAGAAGTTTTGTATCAATTATGGCTAATACTTCCTCGTCGATGATGCCTTTTTCGAGCATGGATTTAGCGATGGACATGGAAATGTAATACAGCTTTTCCGCTTCAAATTCTTTCTCATCCATTCCCGCCACCTCCGAACCGGTCGGCTATGTAGCATTCATGGGAGCAGTATTTCCGTTTCTTATTCCCATAGGCAGTGAACGCCTTCCCGCATTTCGCACAGATAAATTCATAGACCGCTTTCTGCCTGATCCGCTCCGGATGTTCCGTCCACCATTTTTCCCTGCAGGCTTTGCAGCAGAACACCTGCTTTTTCATCTTCGGCCGCTGCTTTATCTCCACGCCGCATTCGCGGCATCTGTCCTTATCGTCTGTTACCAGGATGTCCGCAGAGGTGAGGCTGTTCCTGCGGCAGAAGCTCTTGACGGTATCCTTGGAAATGCCAAGTTCCTTCCCTATGTCTGCATAGCCGCGCCCCATGCTGCGGAAACGGATGATCTTTTCTTTCTGTTCATCTGTCACTGTCAGCACCTCCTCACTATACGGAGATTTGGAGGCCGTTTTGAGGGGGTATAAAAATAAAAAAAACAGCCCACAGAACAAACTATGCTCTGCAGGCTGTCCATTATAACTTACACGTTTTTACACTCTTTCTGCAAAATCCAGGCTCACCCATCCGTTGCGTTTGCCCTTGTAGGATTTCAAAAGCCCCCACTTGGACGCTCCTTTTCCATCTGCCTCCTCCACAATCGTGAAGGTGCCGGTTCCCGTATATTTCCCGGTCTTTGCATGGTCAGTGCCGGGGCCTTTCCGGATGTTAAGGTCGGGGATGGATACCCGCACCAGATACGGGGAGAAAGATGTTGTTTTCGGTGTATAGATGTTTACACCATTCACACCAAACACACTATGCCCCGGATTCTCATCCGCACATTTCTTTGCATTCTCCAGCGACTTGAACGCCCCTTTCTGCGAGGAAGCGTCCGCCCACGACTTCCGGACGCGGTACCAGATTTCGGTCTCTGCAGGAGCAGGCTTGGATGTGCTGCCTGCCATACCGAGGATGCCTTTCAGGATGGAGAGGATTTTCTCCCCATAACCGGCTCCTGCCGCCCATCCTTTCCCGTCCGGATTCTCCTTCTGCCCAAGCCACTCCACATACTCCGCACAGCCCCTCGTGACATACTTGAAACGCGGGTCGATGCAGGCGTTTTTCAGTGCGTCCGTGGAGGCGTAGGCTTTTAAATGCTGCACCTGCGCCCGGATGCCGAGCTGCGGCGTGTCAAAGGAATTCCCCTTCATACCATTGGAAGTCACGCCCATGCCGCAGAAATTATTCTGGGAAAGCGTGACCGCAGAGCCGGAAAAAGTGAAGTTCCCCGTCTCAAGGCAGGACTGCGCAAAGGCGATGTCGCCCCGTACTCCCTCCGCCCTGCCCTCGGAAATATACAGCGGAACCATGTCAAGGACAGACTGCGCCACGTTCGGATTCTTCGCTTTGAGATATGCCTTCATCTGCTCCGCAGTCGCCACGGCATCCCCCATGATTTTTGTGTATTCATTCGTTCCGAAGGATGCGCCGCCCATTGCCGCCCTGACCGCTTTACGGAATCCGTCCATCGTGTACCCTGTTCCAAGCTGCGCCCACAAATGCTCCGGGTCGCCGTGGTTGCTGGCAATGCCCCGGCTGTGGCCTTCCCTGTGGCTGATGATGACGCCGTCCTCCAATGGATTCAGACCGTATTTCTTACAGAGCATGGTGAACAGCTCCACCGCCGCCTCATAGGTGCGTTTTGCCACTGCCTTTGCCGTGGCCATGTCGGAACAGGTAAAGTTTGAGCCTGCCGTGTATCTGATACACGCAGGCTCGCACATCTCCACCCCGATATGGGTATTGTTCCCGCTCCCCTTGTTCCCGCTTCCGCAGTGCCATCCTCTGTGGTTCCACGGCAATGTCTGGTACACCGTGCCATCGTTGCCGTCAATGAAGCCGTGGACGCAGGAACTGTCGTGTGACGGGCTGTTCCACGAATTGATGAACACGGCCGCTTTCGGCTGCGGGCAGCCCACGGAATGGAGCATCAGCCCCTTGACCGTGATCTTCCGCCCCGCCGTATAGCAGGGGTTCCTTGTCAGGATGCTCTCCACCAGTTTCATAGTCATTCGTCCCCCTTCCCGTCCTCTGCCCTGTCATGGAGCTGCTCTAAAATCTCCTTCAGCTTTTCCGGGATGGGAAGCCCAAGGTGTCCGGCATTCTCCAAAAGGCTCACGCCCTCGTTGGAGATATAGAAAAAGATGATTGCCGTCCGCAGGACGCTCCCCGTGCCGATGACCTGCACATCAAGGATATTTGCAATCCCCACAAGCAGGAAGATCAGCACCTTCTTTGCGATGCCCTTAAATCCTACCTCGCTTGACAGCTTCTTATCCGCAGCGGCGCACATCACGCCCGTGATGTAGTCCACCACCACAAATGCGATGAGCGCATACAGCAGGCCGTCACAGCCGCCGAGGAACCAGCCGAGCCACCCTCCGGTGGCAGTGAAAATGAGTTGAATCGTGTTCCAGAATTCCTTCATAGTGAAACCCTCCTTTAAAAGATTTTTGTGTATGAAAAAAGCGGCTGCCCGCTGTGGACATCCGCCAGTTTCCTTAAAATATTCTGTTTTGAATTAAAGCCTTGTTTTCCTTCCGGTCAGCACGTTCACCACCGTTGCCCCTTCCCCGAATGCCGCCCCTGCCTCCGCAAGCGCCTCCCCGGAAAGCCCCCTGTCGTTCCTGCGGTACTGTGCAAGGCTCTCCTCATTCTGTGCATCCCGTTTCCTTGCCGTTGCCTCCCTGTCAAAAGCGTAGCCTGCGTATTCCAGCTTTTCGCAGAAATCGTCCATCAGGTACCGCCCGTTGCTGTTCCATTTGATTGCGCCGTCCGCATCGACTGTCGCCTGCGTGTCTGCCTGTGCCACCGCTTTCCTTACTTCCTCCTCTGCGTTTTTCTTCCAGAACTCCCCAAGGCTGCCGCTTATTTCCCTTTCAAATCTTGTCATTGTGTTTTCCTCCGTTTTTTGTTTTTTTCCTTTCGGTAGTACACATATTCGCTCTGAATGCACATTTTATCAAGTCAATCCGGGGCATAAGCTGCACAAACATCCGTGGAGAAAATTGTGTATTTTATATCTGCTTCGGCAGCCACTCCCACAGCCTCATGTCCTCCTGCCCAAGCGACCACATACACATCCCCCGCAGCTTCCAGCGGTACGCCGCCTGGTTCGCCCAATAAACGAGGGAGTCCACGTCCTGGTAATAGAGGATGGAGAAGCCGTCCGCATCCCCTAAAAACAGGCGGGAAATCCAGATATTGATGTCCCTTGGTATGACTTCCGCCGTATAATTGTTCTCGCAGGACAGTTCCATCAAATCCGAATGGAAAAAATCATAATCCATGGAAATGTCCTCGCTGCGGGTAGAGCTTTCCTCCACATCGGCGGTCAGCGTGAACACCTGGAATTCCTCATCCCATGCGGCATTGCTCCTGCTGATCCGGCCGAAAGATTTAAAACTGCCGTCTGGCATCCGCACATCAAACCGCTCATACGGCTCATACGTCCATGCATCCCCAAGCCTCATCAGTTCGCAGACGGTACGGTTATCCGAGCGGTACCCGGCATATCCGCCGGAAAAGCCGCTGATTGTTGCCGTGAACCGCAGCGTATAGGATGCACCGGAATACACCCGCACCCTGTTCCCCCGGATGCGCATCTCCACCGTGTACATGGTGGGATTCCCTCTGAGGTCTGCATTCGCCGTCCGGCTGATGGTCTGGCTGTAACTGCCAAGGAGGGTGGAGCCTTTGTAAAGCTCCACCCTCTGTGTGTCATAATTTAAGCAGCAGAAAACATCCCCGCAGAACACCCCCGCCTTCCCGCTGCCGTCTGCCGGGAACGCCAGCCTTGCCCGCAGGTGCAGCTCCTTGAATCCGCTGTACTTCCACGCAAGCTGCCCGCTCCCCTCAAGCTGGGAGTATGGGCGGTTCTCATAGCCCTCCCGCCACACCTGCCACTTGCCGGAAAGCGTCGTCCAGTAGGTTTCCGGCAGGGGGTTCTCGTCACGGAAGTCCTCGTACCAGATGAGCGCCGAGTCCGGCTTCCTGCGGAGCATCTCCAGCGTCAGCTTGAAGCCCCTGTCCGGCTGCGCCATGTTCCCGTCCACATCCTTGAATTTCCGCGGCGCAAGCGTGTAGGTAGCGGAGCCGGCGCTCGGTTCTTCAGAGAAGGACTGGCAGACACGGAAGTCGTAAAACTGCACGCCCTTCACATCCACCGAAACCGTGATGGTATGCGTCCCTGCGGAGAGGGAAATCCCCTCTGCCAGCGCCGACCAGAAGGTAGTCCTCCAGTACGGCCACCACAGGCGGCTTTCCGTGAAATGTTTCCTGCCCCCGTCAATGGAAATGTATATCCCGTTCTTATCCCAGAAGGGGAAGCACAGGCGCACGGCGACATCATAAGTCTCCGCCGATGGTACGGAAAATTTGTAAGTGACGGAGCCGTTATCCCCCATCGTCACCATGCCCTCCGAAACGGACACGATGCCGGAATAGCTGTCCGGGTTCCCGCCGTTACGGTCAGCCACAATGCCGTCAAATTCTGCTTTCTGCTCCTTTCCGTAGGCGGTAAGGTAATGCCTGCGGTTATAGGTGCCGGAAAGCAGCGGGTAGTCATGGGAAACCGCATCCCGCCCTTCCATGTAGTCGTACACATGGGGAAGCGCCCATGGCACCTTGTCGTAGTCGTCCCAATAGGCCACGATGGGGATGAACGGCTGCGGCGGCTTGTCGTCCATGAAATTGTAGCCGCCCTTCATCCAGAGCTGCGCCGCATAGTAGGTGTTGGAAGTCCCCCTGTAGGTCACGCCCATGTTCTTTGGCGTGTCGTGTATCCGCCAGTTCCACCCGTAGGCGGGCATCCCTAAAAACACCTTATCCGGGTTCATGACCTTCACGGCGTAATTATAAATGCCCTCCAGCCACGAGCGGGGAGACACCGGTCCCGGCGCGCTGCCCGCCCATGCCATGCCGTAGCTCATGATGGAGGCCGTGTCGCAGTAATTGTTCAGGTCGCCGTAGACGCACCAGTTCTCCCCGCCCACAGAGCCACCCACGCTGTCCATCCCTGGCAGGCAGATGTTCATCAATTTTGTGGAGTTATAATTCTTCACAGTGTTGTAAATATTGCGGAACATGGCCGTGGACTTCGCCGCCGTGGAGTAATCATCCCCTTTTTCCAGATCGATGTCCACGCCGTCACACCACGGGTACTTTTCCATGATCCGCACAAGCTCCGAGAGGAACTTATCCTGCGCCCC
>ERZ808051.2116-NODE-2116-length-10782-cov-4.284540_pt1 | contig 10782 bp, 10 predicted proteins | sample MGYA00380199_ERZ808051 | MGnify/ENA primary metagenome ERZ808051 (study PRJEB31490, sample SAMN06133391) | mouse gut metagenome | isolation source: J11 | host: mice | place: China: Chengdu | collected 2015-05 ...
AACAGGCGGAGAAATTCCACCGTCCCATCGTAAGCTTTATCAACACCTCCGGGGCGTACTGCGGCATAGAGGCCGAGGAGCGGGGACAGGGGGAGGCGATCGCCCGGAATCTGCGGGAGATGTCCGCTCTGAAAGTGCCTGTGCTGTGTATCTTCATCGGAGAGGGCGGCAGCGGCGGAGCGCTGGCCACGGCAGTGGGGAACGAGGTGTGGATGCTGGAGAACGCCACCTACTCGATTCTCTCCCCCGAGGGCTTTGCCTCCATTCTCTGGAAAGATTCCTCCAAGGCAAGGGAGGCCAGCGAAATCATGCGCATTACGGCCCAGGACTTAAAGCTTTTGCATGTGATCGACAAGATCATTCCGGAATTCGGCGGGGCAGACAGCACCACGGCGGAAGCCATCGGCTGCTATCTGAAAGAGCAGATCATGGCTTTCCTGGAGCGCTACCGGGGAATGACAGGCGAGGAGATCGCCGCCCAGCGCTACGAGAGATTCCGCAGATACTGAAAACAGAGGCAGAACACGCGGCGGCACACGGGTAAAGTGCGCTGAAGCGACTTTCATTTAGGAGAACAGATATGTCGATTCGGATTATGGGAACAGGAAGCGCCCTCCCGGAGCGGAGGGTGGACAACAGGGAAATCGCCGGACTGGTGGACACTTCGGATGAGTGGATCAGAGAGCGGACGGGCATCGGCAGCAGGCATGTGTCCACCGGGGAGACGGTGGCGTCTTTGGCGGCGCAGGCCTGCAGGCAGGCCCTGGCGGATGCCGGGAGGCAGGCGGAGGAGGTGGAGCTTTTGCTTGCGGCCACCTGCTCCCCGGAGGAAGCCGCCCCCTGCGTGGCCTGCAGGGTTCAGAGCGAGATCGGAGCCGGAAATGCCGTGGCCTTTGACCTGAACGCGGCATGCGCCGGTTTTTTGTTTGCGCTGCACACGGCATGGGCCTATGTGGAGGCAGGGATCTACCAAAACGCCCTGATCGCCGGCAGCGAGGTGCTCTCGAAGCTGGTGGACTGGGAGGACAGAGGCACCTGCATTCTCTTCGGGGACGGCGCGGGGGCCGTCTACGTGGAGAAATGTCAGGAGGGCGGCATCCTGGGCTTTGTGCAGCATGCGGACGGAAAGAAGGGCGGGGTGCTTGCCGGGGGCGGCAGACAGTTGGCCAGCCCCTGGGCAGGGCGGCAGGATTTCCGACGCTTTCTCCAGATGGACGGGCGGGAAGTATTCGCCTTTGCGGTGCGCCAGGTGCCCCTGAATGTGGAGGAGGCTCTCTCCGGGGCAGGACTCACCGTAGGCGATGTGGATCTGTTCGTGCTTCACCAGGCCAACAGGCGCATCATAGAGGGCGTCGCAAAGCGGCTGGGCGCAGAGATGTCCCGCTTTCCCATGAACCTGGAGCATGTGGGGAACACTTCCTCCGCGGCCATCCCTCTTCTGCTGGATGAGCTGAACCGCCAGGGACGCCTGAAGCGGGGCATGCGGCTGGTGCTGTCAGGCTTCGGGGCCGGGCTTACCTGCGGAGCCTGCGTGATGCAGTGGTAAAGTCGCGTTGCCGTAAGCGGCGAAGCCGTGGACGGTAACAAAGTTACTGTTTACGGGTCGTCAAAATAGCTATTGACTTTTTTGCGGAAATGGGTACATTATTATTATACGGCCTGTCTGATTGGGCTCGGGGCCTTGGGAGGATAGCTGGAAATCATGGCACAGAATACGAAGCGCTCTATCAATGAACTGTTGGTCAGTCTGTTCAACCATGTGATGGACATGGAGGCAAAGGCTGTGCTCACGGAAGAATACAGGGATATCACCAACAACGACATGCACATCATAGAGGCCATCGGGGTGGAGGAGCCCAGGAACATGTCCGTGATCGCCCACAGTCTCAGCGTCACGGTCAGCACCCTGACCACGAATATGAACGGACTGGAGCGCAAAGGCTATATTAAGAGGGAGCGCAGTACGAAAGACAAGCGTGTAGTGCACGTCCTGCTGACGGACAAGGGCCGGAAAGCTTTCTATCACCACCGGGATTTTCACAAGAAGATGATCCGGGCTATCGTGAAAGATCTGGGCGGGGAGGAGATGGAGATCCTGTACCGCTGCCTTGTGAATCTGAATGCTTTCCTGGAGGCCGGAAACGGGGAAGACTAAAGGGACGGCAGGCCGGATGCGGCTGCCCGGAATATTGATTTTACGCCCGGGAGAGCGGGCAAGAGGTATGATGATGAACATGGGAGAAAAGGTCAATCAGGTGCTGGGAAAGCTAAAGACAGTCATCTACGGCAGGTTTGCCATGATTATGCTGGGTTTTCTGGCACAGCTTATCCTGCTGATGCTGGGATACATTCTCCTGCGCAACTACAGCTTTCTGTTTTACGTGATTTTTCTGGCGTTCAGCGCTATCGTGGTGATCTATATCTACAATGCGCCCGGGAATCCGGATCTGAAGCTGTCCTGGATGCTGCCAATTGCCATATTTCCTGTCTTCGGCGCGATCTTTTATATGACGATTGTCATGCAGCCCGGCACTACGGTTCTGTATGAGAGGCTGACGGAACTGGCGGAATATACGAAAAAGTACGTGCCTCCCAGAGGGGACACCAAAAACAGGCTGCGGAACGAGAGTCCCCACATGGGACAGCTGGCGCACTACCTGGAAAAATATGACAACAGTCCCGTCTTCGACAGCACACAGATGAAATACTACGCCCTTGGGGACAGCCAGTTCGTGGACATGCTGGAGGAGCTGAAGAAAGCGGAGAAGTATATCTTCATGGAATTCTTCATTGTGTCCGGCGGGCAGATGCTGGGGACGATTCTGGATATTTTGAAAGAAAAGGCAAAACAGGGCGTGGAGGTCCGCTTCATGTGCGACGGCACCAATGTGCTGTGGAATCTGCCGAATTTCTTTCCTGAGATGCTGGAGGCGGAGGGAATCCGGTGCAAGATGTTTGCACCCATCCGTCCCGTGTTCTCCCCCCATTACAACAATCGGGACCACCGCAAGATCCTGGTCATCGACGGAAAGGTGGCTTTCACAGGCGGCATCAATCTGGCGGATGAATATATCAATGAAAAGGAGCGCTTCGGCCATTGGAAAGATGTGGGCGCCATGGTCAGAGGGGAGGCTGTGGAGCGGTTCACCTATATGTTCCTGGAGCTGTGGAATGTGGACGAGGAGGAGCAGGAAGCATACGAAAAATACAGATTTCCCGGGGAGGCCTCCCTGTCCAGCGACGGGTACGCCATCCCCTACAGCGTCTGCCCGCTGGGGACAGAGCGGGTGGGCCAGACGGTGTATTTGGAGATTCTGAACACGGCCCACACCTATGTGCATATCATGACGCCCTATCTGGTGCCGGATTATCAGCTGCTGACAGCCATGACGTATGCCGTGAAGCGGGGCGTGGAGGTGGTCATCATCATGCCGCATATTCCGGACAAGAAATATGCCTTTCTGCTGGCAAAGACCTATTACGACCAGCTGCTGGAGGCTGGGGTGAGAATCTGCGAATATGAGCCTGGCTTTGTCCATGCCAAGGTATTCGTGTCGGATGACGTGAAAGCCGTGGTGGGTACGGTGAACTTGGACTACAGGAGCTTATTCCATCATTTCGAGTGCGGCGTGGTGCTGTACCGGAATTCCCAGATAGCCGTGATGGAACAGGATTTTCAGAGTACTCTGAAAAAATGCATTGAGGTCATGGAGGGGGATTACACGAAGCTGAAGCTGTGGGAGAGGATGCTGGGAAGGATCATGCGGCTGGTGGCCCCCCTTATATGACGGGGCCGGGAATACGCCGCGGATATATGTTTGGAGCCAAGGGCAGGGGGATCCTGTCCTTTTTCGTTCTATTTGTTCTTTTTGAAACTTTGTGACACATACATCGTCTATAAGGTCAGGGACGGCTGGTTACCGGGTAACGCCGTAGAACCTAGGAGGGAGGCATACTTTGACAGATGCAAAGATACTGGATCTATACTGGGGAAGAGAGGAACAGGCGATTTACGAGTCACAGAAAGCTTACGGAAAATACTGCTATCATATCGCCTGGAATATTCTGTACTCCAGAGAGGACTCCGACGAGTGTGTGAACGACACCTGGCTGCGGGCGTGGAACGCCATACCGCCTAAGCGGCCCGGACGTCTGGCTCTGTTTCTGGGGACCATCACACGGAATCTGTCTCTGGACAGATGGAAAGAAAGGCGTGCCATGAAGAGGGGGAGAGGAGAGATGGAGCTTGCGCTGGACGAGCTGGCGGAATGCCTGCCCGATGCGCACAATACGGAGGAAGAGGCGGAGGCCGCGGAGCTGGAGCGGCTGGTGAATGTTTTTTTACAGGGGCTGCCGGAGCGGGAGTGCAATATATTCCTGCGTCGCTACTGGTATGTGGAGGAGTACGGCGATATCGCGAGACGCTATGACATGAAACTGAACACGGTGAAGACCTCCCTGTTCCGTACCAGACGCAAGCTTCGGGAATATCTGGAAAAGGAGGGCGTGATCATATGAGCGGAGTCCATGAGAGAGAGCCGGGTCAGGAGGAACAGCAGCGTGCCATGCGGATCATGGAAGCTTTGTCCGGAGTGGACGAGGAGCTGTTAGAGCGCTGCAGCGCCCGGCGGAAAGTGCGGCCTCTGTGGAGGAATGCCAGAGCCTTTGCGGCAGTGCTGTGTCTGGCGGTAGTGGGGGCGGCTGCCTGGGGCGGCTATCAGCTGTCCAACCTGAGAATGGGAAGTTCCGACCGGACAGGGGGAAACGGAGCCTGGGAGGCGGAAGCGGAATGGGAGGCGAGCCCCTCGGAGGATCCGGCAAGCGGGAATACTGCACCGGAGGAACAGGAGACAGTAGTGTCTTCAGAGGAGCGGAACGGAGACGGCAAAGACCAGTCCTGGTCCGACGGACTTTCGGATCCGGAGGCCGGGGAGGGAGACACAGAGGGCAAAACACAGGACACGGACGGCGCAGATCACTCCGGCTCCACAGGGATGGGAGGCGTCGAGGAAGGGGAGACTGTGACAGACCAGGAGAGCTGCCTGCAGCTGCAGGCGGAAAAGCTCACGGAGGAGCAGAGCAGAAACAGGGAGGCGCTGGGAGTCTACGTTCCGGAAGCACTGCCCGAGGGCTATGTCTTTGAATCGGCCTATACGGTGCCGGAAGAAAGCCAGGCGAATCTGACTGTGTACTGGAGAAAGGGGATGGATTCCATCATGCTGTATCTGGAAAAGCCCCGGAAGCTGCCCGCCACGGTAGACGTGGCCAGGAGAGAATACTATGACGAAAGTCTCTATGACATTCCCTATGGGGAGACTGTGCCGGAGGACTACCGGGAAATTTTTGAGGATCCGGTCTTTGCTGCGGAGGACCTTACACTGGAAGTCGTCCGAAGCCGGATGAGATCCTATGACGATCTGGGAGATACAGACACGCCGCGGGGGCGGTTCTGCGTATTGTATCCGGACGGCGTGCTGGCGCGGTTCAACGGCAGGGGCACAGCCGAGGAAATCTGGGAGATGTTTTGTTCCATGGGAGAAAACGAATAGAGCAGGTCCTGCCGGCTCTACCCATTCTCGTTCTCCCGCATTCGGTATCCCACGCCCACCTCGGTAAACAGATACTGAGGCTGGGCCGGATTCTTCTCTATCTTTCTTCGGATATTCGCCATATTGACGCGCAGGATCTGGTTGTTTTCTTCCGCGTACGGCCCCCAGATACGGCGCAGCATGGCATTGTAGGTCAGCACGCGCCCGGCGTTTTCGGCCAGGAGCGAGAGCAGCTGGTACTCGATCTGGGTCAGGTGGATCCGCTGCCCGGCCAGGTAGGCGATTCGCTTGTCCAGGTCGATCTCCAGATTGAGAGCCCTGTAGATCTGGCTGGGCGCGTTGCGTCGGCTGTGGCGCAGGGCGGTGCGGATGCGGGCTCTCAGCTCGTCGGGATAAAAAGGTTTCGTGACGTAATCGTCGGCGCCCAGATCCAATGCCTTTACTTTCTCCCGCTCTTCGTTGCAGACAGAGACTATGATGACAGGGACATGGCTCCAGACGCGCAGCTGCTCCAGGACCTTGAGCCCGTCCAGATCCGGCAGGTCCAAATCCAGCAGAATCAGATCCGGGCAGAGGGAGGCCGCAAGGCTCAGCCCCTCTCTGCCGGTCATGGCAGTGGTGATGTGGTATCCGTTTTTGCCCAGGAGAGCAGTGATATAAGAGCAGGAACTCTTTTCGTCTTCGATTAACAGGATATGGATTTTGGCATTCATGACAAATTGTTGGCTCCTTTTGGCAGGGTAAATATAAATTCCGCACCCAGGCTGTGGTTTTGGCCTATGAGGGTTCCGTGGTGGGCGCAGATGATGGCTTTGCAGATGAGCAGCCCGATGCCGGTCTTTTTGTGGGAATCCGATACCGCGTCCGACAGGGGTGAGCTGTCGAAGAGATGGCCCAGTACCTCCTCGGAAATCCCCTGTCCGTAGTCCCTGACAATAAAGGCCGCGCAGTCTTTTTTGTCTTTCACGATGATATCTACTGGTTCCTTGCTGCCGGAATGGAGCAGGGCGTTCTCCAACAGATTGATGATAACCTGCTCGATCAGCAGAGCGTCCATGGGCAGCATGATGATTTCATCCGGAATGGAGGCCCGGATCTTGAATTCCGGATGCCGTGTTTCCATTTTCTGCAGGGCCTCTCCCAGAACCTCCTCCACAATCTCCTCCCGGATGCCGATGGCGTTTTCCGCGTTTCTGATACGGGTGATGGCCAGGAGATTCTCCACAATGTTGAGCAGCCAGCCGGAATCCTTGTGAATATAGGTCACGAGCCGGCGCCGTTCCACATCGTCCAGGGTCTCGTCGCTCTCCAGATAAAGGAGGCTGTTGCCCATGATGCCGGAGAGAGGAGTGCGCAGGTCATGGGAGATGGTGCGCATGAGGTTCTCGCGGATTTTCTCGGCCTCCGTCTCCGGCGACGGAGGCAGTTCTTTTTTCGGCTTCCGGCTTATGGACCGAAAGGCCAGGACACCTGCGGTGCCGGCTGCCGCTGCTGTGCAAAGGGCTGAGATCAGGCCTTTGCCGGTGTGGACGGATTGTCCCGTCTGCTGTGATGCGTTTGAATGTTTTTTGCGCATAATGCTTCCTTTCTTTAAATGGTTTCTTGAAACCGTACCTGTCTTCCATTATATATTTTTTCCGTGCAAGAAGCAAGAAAACCGGTATAAAGATATTGTTAAGAAGATGTAGTCAACAGAAAACCGTTTCTTAAAATTTTCTTTTTGGCTTGTCCGTGACAGACAGGAAGAGTACAATGGTGATAGATACGGGGGATGAGCCCGTTTTTATTGCAGACAGAAATTGAGAAAGGCAGTGGAATGCAGGAGGATGAAAGAACGGGAAGTTTTTTTGGATAAATTGAGGGTGGCGGCTACCTGGGCGGTAGTACTGCTCCATACGGTGAGCGGGGTTGCGGATACCACGGATATGAGCCTTTATCCGCAGGAGAGAAAGGTCTTTTTGGCGGTGCTGGATCTGGTGTGCTGGTGCGTTCCGGTATTTCTGATGATTTCGGGCTATCTGTTCCTGAATCCGGGGCGGGAGATCGGCATGGGAAACATGCTGAACAAGTACTGCAGGCGTATCGTCCTGGCTCTGTTTTTGTTCGGGATGCCCTACGGATGCCTGGAGCTGACGGCGGCGGAAGGGAAATTCCGGCTGGGAATGCTGGGAGAGAGTTTTCTGGGACTGCTGCGGGGGGAGACCTGGGCCCACATGTGGTATCTGTACCTGATACTGCTTCTGTATCTGCTGACGCCGCTTATCAGACGGACGCTCTGTTCGGTTCCCAGGTGGGCAGTATACGGAATGCTGATTGTACTGCTGACGGGCTGCTCTGTTCTGCCCTATTTGTCCGCTCTGTGGGGATGGGAGAAGAGTCTCTCGCTGCCCGGGGACGGAATCTATTTCTTCTATTATATATGCGGATATCTGTTTGCGGTGGAAAAGAAAGAGACCGTAAAAAAAGCGGTCAGAAAAGGAATCATTCCTGTCCTGACCTTTGTGCTGGCCGCGGGTATGGCGCTGGGCCGCCTTTGCGGGGGGATTGTTCTGCGGATGGCGTACAATTATCCCTTTACCGTTTTGCTTGCGCTGCTGTTGTTTGCCTGGGGAGCGGGAGCCGAGACCGAACGTGCCGGCAGCTCCTCCTGGTCCCGTCCGGCAGCGCTGTGCTTTGCGGTGTACCTTGTGCATCCGGTGTTCTTAAACCTGTGTTACAAATATTTTGCATGGACGCCGCTCTCGGTTTCGGCGCTTCTGGCCGAATGGATACCGATCCCCGTTGCAATGGGGGCCGCTGTGCTGCTCTTCTTTGCGGGGACGGCGGTTCTCTCCGCTCTGGCGGCATGGATCCTGTACAGGATACGGCCCCTGCGCAGGTATGTACTGTAGAAAGCGCAGCGTCAGCGATGCCAGCGGCCGGCGGCGCCGCAGGGCAGGATGAGACCGGTCCCGGAGACGGGCAGGCCGATCTCCCCGGCCTCCACCCGGCCGCCGAAGCGCTTTGCCACCGTCTGGTTGAGCATATAGGACAGCACCGCGGGCTGGAGCCCGGTGGTGTAGGAATTGATCAGGAAGAACAGGGCGTCCCGGGAGAGAAGCTTTGCGGTCAAGGTGAGGAAAGGCCAGATACTTGTCTCCAGCTTCCAGATTTCTCCTTTGGGACCTCTGCCGTAGGAGGGAGGATCCATGATGATGCCGTCGTAGAGGCTGCCGCGGCGGATTTCCCGTTCCACGAATTTCACGCAGTCGTCCACCAGCCACCTGACGGAGGCATCCCCCAAGCCGGAGCAGACCGCGTTTTCCCTTGCCCAGCTCACCATGCCTTTTGACGCGTCCACATGGGTCACGGCGGCTCCGGCGGAGGCCGCGGCTATGGTGGCGCCCCCGGTGTAGGCGAAGAGATTCAGCACTTTTAAGGGCCTGTCCGCGGGCCTTTTTGCCTGGCGCAAAAGCGCTGAGAACCATTCCCAGTTGGCGGCCTGCTCCGGGAAAAGGCCTGTGTGCTTGAAGCTGAAAGGCTTGAGCCGGAACGTGAGGGCGGAATCGCCCAGAGTGTAGGAGATGCTCCATTCGTCCGGAAGACGGAAGAATTCCCATTCCCCGCCGCCCTTTGCGCTTCTGTGGTAGTGTCCGTTCTTCCTGCTCCAGTCCCTGTGGCTTCGGGGCGTGCTCCAGATGACCTGGGGATCCGGACGGACCAGAATGTAGTCCCCCCAGCGCTCCAGCTTTTCGCCCTCCGTTGCGTCCAGCACTTCGTAGTCTCTCCATTTATCCGCAATCCACATGTCCGCTCCCCCGATTTCTTTTTCGTTTTTTGTAAGCTTATACTGTTTTTTATTAAATCATATTTAGGAGAAAAAGTCATTTGTTTTTCCGGGAACGGATTGTACTAAAAAAAATACAATTTTTTTCGAAAAGCTTTGAAAAAAAACTTGCAAAGTAAGTATTTCCCATGTATACTGATTAATGCTGTGACATGATAGCTGTGAAGCGTGAGGTTGCTGGCCGCCAGCAATGGCGATCAGGTTTTCCGTGGAGCGAATGTCAAGTTAGAAACTGACGACAAGTCACTGTACCGATTGAAATTCTGCAGACATGCAGTCCTGAATGTGGGATCCGAAAGTCGAGAGTGTTGCGTGAGAGTTTAGGACACACACGGGAGAGTGTACAGTCACCGCTTGTCGTACTAAAAGTGAAGAAATGCGTTTCATTTGTGAAAATGCGTTTCACTTATTAAAAGTGCGAAAAGGAGGCGACTTTTTTTATGGCAAGTCAGGTAATGAGAATCACATTGAAAGCGTATGAGCACCAGCTGGTGGATGCATCTGCCAGGAAAATCATTGAGACTGTAAAGAAGACAGGATCCGAGGTGAGCGGCCCCGTGCCTCTTCCTACGAAAAAGGAAGTGGTCACCATCCTGAGGGCAGTACACAAATATAAGGATTCCAGAGAGCAGTTCGAGCAGAGAACCCACAAGAGGCTGATCGACATCATCGCGCCCACCCAGAAGACGGTGGATGCGCTGCAGAGACTGGAGATGCCTGCCGGTGTGTACATCGACATCAAAATGAGAACCAAATAATGAAAATAAAGCCTCTACTTAGACGTATGAACATCGGCCGCGGCGCAACGGTGGCTGTGTGGTCCGCTATGTAGACGAAGCCCTACAGGGCAGAAAGAGAGGAAATATGAAGAAAGCAATTTTGGCTACCAAGGTCGGAATGACTCAGATCTTCGGCGAAAGCGGCGAACTGATTCCCGTAACCGTTCTCCAGGCAGGCCCCTGCGTGGTGACGCAGGTCAAGACAGTGGAGAATGACGGTTACAAGGCAGTACAGGTAGGTTTCGTTGAGAAGAAAGCGAGAATCGTCAACAAAGATGCCAGCGGAAAGCGCGAAATCATCCACAGACACGGCGCCACCAAGGCTGAGCAGGGCCATTTCAAAAAGGCCGGCGTCAGCTGCAAGAGATATGTCAGAGAGTTCAAATTCGAGAACGCTGAAGAGTACTCCCTGGGCGCGGAGATCAAGGCTGACATCTTCGAACAGGGCGATAAGATAGATGCGTCTGCAATCTCCAAAGGTAAGGGATTCCAGGGCGCGATCAAGAGATTCGGACAGCACAGAGGACCCATGAAGCACGGTTCCAAATTCCATCGCCATCAGGGTTCCAACGGCGCATGTTCGTCTCCCAGCCGTGTGTTCAAGGGCAAGGGAATGCCCGGCCACATG
>ERZ808051.2119-NODE-2119-length-10761-cov-4.345938_pt1 | contig 10761 bp, 10 predicted proteins | sample MGYA00380199_ERZ808051 | MGnify/ENA primary metagenome ERZ808051 (study PRJEB31490, sample SAMN06133391) | mouse gut metagenome | isolation source: J11 | host: mice | place: China: Chengdu | collected 2015-05 ...
TGAAGAAAATCCAGGAAAAGTTTCATTTGGCGGAAGAAACAGCTAAAATGTATTTGTAAGTATAACAGGCAGAGCATACTTGTGTTCTGTCTGAAATAATATTACGAGATTTTTCGCACTTTGGTATGATATTGGGAGCCATATCACAAGTAGATACATACGACATATTGGCTTAAATAACTAAAATCATAAAATCTTACCATGACATAATGCCGGATATTCATTGGCGTGTACAGGATATCGTAAACGCAAACATTGTGGCAGGTTTATCCATAAATGAACTTGATGTTCCCGGCATGGATGGTATTGGCTTCGAAGAAAGTAAGTGTGGAATAACAATGCCGGGAGACAAGTTATGCCTGCATGGACAATTGAGGAATGCCGCGAGTGTCAGATAAACAAAAGAACATAAAAGAAGCTGCGAGGAGGAAAGTCATAATATGTATATCAGGAAAGCAAAACGTACAGACGCAAATGATCTGAAAGTTTTATATTTTGAACATCTGACACACTTTCCGCCCAAAGAAGAGCAGGATATGGATTTATGGGAACGTCTGTTGGATAAGCTTGAGAAAGATGAAAATATGTACTTACTGGTGATAGAAGAAGCCGGAAAGGTTGTTTCCTCTATACAAATGGCCATTATAGAAAGCTTAACACATAATGTCAGACCCTTTGCAGTTATTGAAAATGTTGTGACACATGCAGATTACAGAAAGAAAGGATATGCATCGGCATTGTTGGAGAAAGCATCAGAAATAGCCAGGGAACATACATGCTATAAAGTCTTTCTTGAAACAGGATCGAATAAAGAAAGTACATTAAATTTTTACAGAAAGAACGGGTTTGAAATAGATAAAAAACATTCTTGTCTGAAAAGACTATGACATTGTGATGAACATGAGGAACTTACAGGGACTTGCGTAAAACAGGTAATCATGTGGAGGTTAGGTTAAGAGAATAGCAAAATGGAAAGGGCATAGAAAGCTATGTTTAAAGCAGTTGTGTTTGATATCGGGCAAACAATGGTTGGTTACAAAAAATTCTACGTCAAAGGATACCGGATATTTTGAAAAATTACGGACAGGCTTGGACGATACTTTCTTTAACAGAGTTGCTTTCGCTATTTGACGCGGGGAGGTGAGCAAAGATACCAAGAGAAGCAGCCAAAAGAGAATTATGGGATTTTGAATCCGCCAAAGAACAGGAAATAAAGCTTTTTCGCGATTTATTTTAATATTCTCTAAAAACCCTCTTGACTTTGACACGATGTCATCCTTTATACTGGCAGACAAAGGAAGGAGAGCAGTCAATGGAATATCTCACTATCAGCCAGGTTTCCCGGAAGTATGGCGTTACACCGCGGATGCTTAGGTATTACGAAAAACTCGGCCTGATCAAAGCCGGGCGGCGTGAGGATTATGCCTACCGGATATACGACGAAGAAGCTGTCCGGCGTCTGCAGCAGATTCTCATATTCAGAAAGCTGCGGCTTTCTCTGAAAGAAATAGCCGTCCTCCTGGGGGATACGAAGCAGGGCGAATCTCTCCGGCTAGTGCAGGATAAATTGGCGGAGCTTGACGATGAGATTGCTTCTCTCACGCTCATTCGCAGACTCTTGAAGCAGCTGGCCCGACGTCTTGACCAATGCCGGAAACAGCAGATCCATTTTGAACTGCTGGAAGATGGGGAACTGGCGGAGATTACCGGCGCGCTTGCCTTTCCTAAAACAAGTATAAAGGAGAACGTAAGTATGGAAGAACTGAACAGAGCTGGGGAAATCTTGGACAAAACACTGTCGGTGAGAATCCTGCGCCTGCCTCCCTGTACCGTGGCAGCCTACCATTATATCGGGGAGAACCCGGAGGAAACGGTGGGGGATGTGGTGACCAGATTCGTGCAGGAGAGCGGGCTATATGAAAAGAAGCCGGACGCGCGGATGTTCGGCTTCAACCACCCCAACCCGGGCGTCCTGGAAAACGGGGGCCATGGCTACGAGGACTGGGTGACCATCCCGGAGGATATGGAAGTAAAGGCTCCCATGGAAAAAAGGAAGTTTTCGGGTGGGCTGTATGCGGTGATGACCATCCCTTTCCCGGAATTTCAGCTGTGGGAGAACTTGACCAGGTGGGTCAATGAAAGCCAGGACTTTGAGCCGGCGTACAGCCAACTGGGAGAGGAAAATATGGGCGGATGTCTGGAGGAACACCTGAACTGGGTGTATGCCGCACACAACGGGTGGAAAGAGGACGGCATTCCCGGGCAGATTGATTTGATGCTGCCGGTTAAGCTTAGGGAGAAGTAAAAAGGCGCTGCGATGACAGACCCCAAGGCCATAAATTGTGACAGCGGATAAAGAATATCGTCGGGAACTTTATGTTACAGGGCAGAGCATTTACAGGTGTTCTGCCGTATTTGACTGTCGGCGAAATGGCAACGGCAAAAATACAGGGACAGCAATTTTACCTCTTTTTGCAAAATATTAGGGCTTGCCGGATAAACTCGGCTTGGCTCATTTTGCAGAGGGTGACACGCTTGGAAAACCCGGCATATTCTTACGCGGCCAAGCGTGTCTTGCTACACATAAGCTTTTTCTTTTTATAATGTCCGATTCCCCAACCGTATTTGTTACCATAAGGGAAAACCACTTTCTGATCTGTATGAAACTTAGTAGACAGCCAATCATTTATCATGGAAAAGCGTTCTGCATTTTCCGAACAATAAGCTGTCATTTCCTCTACGGTTGGAATAAGCTGCTTATTCAGCATTCTCTCGTACATAGCCGCCCTCCCAATTTACTTGCTAATTCTGAACGTGATGTGTCACGTTTAAATCCATTTTCGCTAAGAAACTATTATAGCATTTCACTCTAAAGAAAGAAATAGATTTCTTTGCATTTGATAAATAGAATAGATAAATGAGCGGTATTCCGCAGTAGCCGGATTGCCGGTAATGTGTATAACGGGCCGTCTTTTGGCGTTATCCATGACGGAATAGCCAGTTATGCACATTTCCATAATACTTGTCTTTTGGTCTCTGGTTTCTTTGGTACGGAATAGTGTGGTGCCGGTGCGCGCTCTCTCGTTTTCGGTTGCTTGCTTCTTTATCATACCTGAGCATTCATTCCTGTAATCTATCCGTATGTGCACTTTTGCGCCCAGCCCTTACAGAAAAGCAAGCACGACAAAGGGGGAATTTACCCGTCCCCGTTTGGCCCCTTGACAGGCGTATTTTCCAAAATCCGCTGTATGTTTCTAAAATCGGTTCGCTCGGCAACCGGCGCATACACGTTTTCTGCAATGCGCCACTCACTGGAATGACAATGCCGGGAGACGGGCCGGGAGACAGGTCTATAAATGCATATTGCAAGCAGCAGACATATATTTTATAATCAAGTGTATAAGTCACGGTTTGCGGAGGTAGTTATGCGATATTATGAAATCGAAAATAAAATGTATCAAAAAGCAGTAGAACTAATCGAAAAGAGGTACCCTGTGGGCTGGGGTGGCGCCGGTGTTGTTTACACATCCAAAGGAAATTATTATACAAGTGTCTCAATTGAAACCGCTAATGCATCTGCAATCGTTTGCATTGAATTGGGAGCTATGCTGGAAGCCCACAAATACAATGAAAAAGTAACGCATTGTATGTGCCTTATTCGAGATGATGAAAATTCCCAATACAGGGTATTGTCACCCTGCGGCATATGTCAGGAGAGACTGCGATATTGGGGCGAAGACGTACAAGTGGCTGTCACAACCAAAGAGAATGCAATCAAATTTGTAGAATTAAGGGAATTACAGCCATATCATTGGACGAAAGCCTACCCGGCTGACGAACTGGAACACTGGGAAGAATAAGCATTTCATTTTATATTTCAACAGGGAAAACGGATGAACAGATATCGAAACAGAAGAAATATGCGCAAGATTGTGACAGAGGCAATGCTCTGCGCTTTACTCCTAACCGGATGCGGTAAGCCGTCTGCCCGGGAGGCAGAACAGGAACGAGGAGATGCGGCGGATACAGGAGCCCTGGAAACCATTGCATTTATGCCGGAGACAACAGAGGAAAGCAGTGCGGAACGAAGCGCAGAACGAGTGCTGGCCCGCCTGGTAGAGGATGAGGGATTTCGGGACTGTGTACGGTATGCGGCGGGCATTGACAGCGAAGATACCGAGGAAATGATCCTGCACAAGTTGGACCAATGCGAAGAATTGGTATTGAGAGAGCCTGCAGGAGGCAGCTTGCTGCATTCTCTGGAGGCTCTGTCTTATCTGCCGAATCTGAAAAGCCTGGTCATTGATTTTGATGCCTGGGACGATTCCTGGGCTGCGGATTTGACTCCGATTGCAGGACTTTCTAAGCTGGAAAAGCTCAGCATAGAGAATCATGCAAAGGAAGAAAAGGAAGAGACAGACCTTTCCTTTCTGGCAGAAATGACACATGTTACGGAGCTGTATCTGTCCAACTGTCAGATAAAAGAGACGGCATTTTTGAGAGATATGCAGCAGTTGGAACGGCTGTCTCTGTATGAGACAGAGGTCGAAGACATGGCTGTATTGGAAAATCTGCAGGGATTGGTGGAGCTGGCTCTCAGCGGCAATTCCCATGCCCGGAATATGGAGGCAGTGGGAAAGCTGGTCAGGCTGCAGGAGCTGGAGCTGCGAAACTGCGGAATCAGGGATATCGGTTTTCTAAGTGAATTGACACAACTGCACAGCATAAACCTGAACAACAATTTTATTACAGATCTGACTCCGCTGGCAGGTCTTATCAGGCTGGAGCGGCTGGCGCTGGCTGAAAATCAGATCAGGGATATTTCGCCGTTGGAAAGTCTGGCGGAACTGTTTGATTTGACTTTGGACGGAAATGAAATCAGCGATATCTCTGCGCTCAGCGGTCTGGCACATTTGAATCAGGCAGGCCTTTCGGACAACGGGATTTCGGATCTGGCGCCTCTGGCAGGGAAAGAGGAACTCATGTTTGCCTCTGTATTTGGAAATCCCTGTACAGATTTACAGCCTGTGTGGGAGGTGCCATTGCTTTCCTGGAAAAGCTGTGAGGCCATGGACGGGAAAAGAGAATATGCGGAAGCCTGGATAGAAAAGGAGCATCCCGAAGTCACGGAATACACATGCATTGATTACGCGGAGGGGGATTTGAACAATGATGACAGAAAAGATATAGCCTTTGTAATAGACGGGACATTCGGGGAGCAAAAAAATGACGAAGTGTATGCGGATAACCGGCGTCTGTATGTTTTGCTGCAGCAAGAGGACGGTTCCATGCAGGAAATGACCCAAGTGCCTCATCTAAGCGGCGGAGACGCCGGCGGAATGCGGGGAGATCCTTACCTTGGCATTTTTATGGGAGATGGCTACCTGATGCTGAAAGAGGGCTGGGGAAGCAGTACCGGTATGACGGTTACGCAGATTTATTGCTGCCGGGAGGGGATGCTGGAGCTGGCAAAGAGCATCAGTGTGGGGGACAGCCGTTTTGCCGACGGCTATGACATAACTGTAACGGATGTGAAAAATGATACATGGTTTGCATATGCCGTTGCCATGGACGGCTTCCGCATGGTGAGGGTCGATCTGGCGAACTCGGAGCACCCTTTCCATAAGGCCTTTCCCCGGATGAATCTGTATGACGCGTCCTACTCCGTATATGATGAAAAGGCGGATACAGACATGACCGCTGAGGAGGCTTTGGAGCATTTCATGAATGCCGCAGCCGGGAAAGGAGAAAAGGAGGATTTGCCCTATGAGGCATGGCAGAAGACAGGATATGAGCTGCTGAAAGGTGTGGAATTGCCGAATTATTATTATGCAGTTCCAGGAACAGAGGAGACAGCGCAGGAAGAGACAGACAGCGAAACTCAGGCAAAGGCGTGGGAGGGAGATTATATTTATTATGACGGCCTGACGGTCAGGGACGGACAGCGCTATCATGTCATTTGCTATCGAACGGAAAAAGAATGCGCGGTTTATCTGCTGAATGACGATACCGGAGAGATACAGGAGGAGTGAAGTTGGTGACAACGCTCAAGCAGTTTCACAATATCCGTGTTTCACAATATCCGTCAGCCAAGCGAACTTGCGGGATTGGAAGCAGGAGGCAGGATGCATCGGACTGAGCGCACTGACGATAGATTTAAAACGGTATTTTGGAAAGATCAGGTGCTGTTCTTTTTGGACGAAAATACGAAAGAGCAGATATTTGACTTTGCCCCCTATGTGGACTGGCCCAATTGCCAGTCTTTCCGGCGGATTGCCTGTGCCGAGAAATTTTTCTTATTTTTGTGTCACACAGATGCGGAAGCGTTGTCTAATTAAGTAGGAGGGAAAATCAATGAATAAAAAACCAGAGAAAGAGATGCAGAACTTAGTTGACAAAGCAACCGCAGGGGACAAAGAAGCCCTTGAAACCCTGGTTGCAGGTGTGCAGGACCTTGTCTTTAATCTGTCTCTGCGGATGCTGGGCACATTTGCGGATGCAGAGGACGCCACCCAGGATATTCTGCTGAAAATGATTACTCATTTATCGTCTTTTAGGGGTGAGAGTTCATTTACAACATGGGTATTCCGTATTGCGGCGAATCATCTGAAGAATTATAAAAAGCATATGTTCGCCCGCTATCCGCTGAGCTTTGAGTACTATGGAGACGACATAGAAAACGGAAAAATACAGGATGTGCCGGACTTGACGCAGAATGTGGAAAAGGACATATTGGCGGAAGAGTTGAAAATGTCCTGTACCAATGTGATGCTCCAATGCCTCGACGTGGAAAGCAGATGTATTTTTATATTGGGAACAATGTTTCAAGTGGACAGCCGTATTGCCGGGGATATTTTGGATATGACGCCGGAAAATTATCGGCAGCGGCTTTCGCGCGTGCGGAAAAAGATGGCGGATTTTCTCGGACAGTACTGCGGAGAGTATGGCAGCGGCAGATGCAAGTGTAAGGAGAGAGTGAACTATGCGATACAGAGCCACAGATTAAATCCGCAGCAGCTGGACTATATGACAGCCGACGCAATCCCCATTCAGACCATCATGAACGTGAAAAACGCAATGGAAGAGATTGACGATTTATCCCAGGACTTTTCGTTCTGCAAGCCCTACAAATCTCCCGAACGCACAAAAGGCCTGATACAGGAATTTTTAGATTCCACCCAGCTATCCGTTATTCAGAAATCCTAAAGGAGAAGACAAATTATGAATACACAGTCGATCTTGGACTATCTATCCGCACTGAGCCTGCACAATAACCGTGAATGGTATCATGCCAACAAGGACGAGTACAAAAAGGCAAATGCCGAGTTTGAGGCGTTGATACAGACATTGATCCTGGAAATCGGGAAGTTTGACAACAGTATTTTACATAACAATCCCAAAGACCTTACCTTTAAGCTTGTCAGGGATACGCGTTTCAGCCATGACAAATCGCCTTATAATCCCGCATTTCGGGCCCATATTTCCGCCGGGGGTAAGCTGCCTGTTCCCGTGGGGTATTATATTATGATAAAGCCGGGCAACCAGTCTTTTCTGGGCGGAGGCCTGTTTGCGGATATGTTTAAGGACGCGACATCCATGATACGCAGCTATATTGCCCAAAACGGCAGGGAATGGGACAGAATCATACACGAGCCGGTGTTTGAGCAATCTTTCAAGGTACAGGGAACGGCGCTGAAGAATGTTCCCGCGGGATACGAGAAAGAACATCCGCAGGCGGAATATCTGAAATATAAGAGCTGGTATCTGGAATACCCGATAAAAGACGAAGAACTGAGAGACGCGGATATATTCACCGCAAAGGCTGCGGAGCTTTTCCGGATCATGAAGCCTTTTAACGATTATCTCAACAAAGCGCTTGAGGGTTTTAGCATGCCCGCCAGGTGATTCCAGGAGGAGGGACCGGGCGGAATGGCCCAGGGGAAACAGGCCTGTCCTCAGGACAGGCCCGGAAAGCACCACCAAGCCAGGTTTTTCAGACTGTCCGCCGTCGCAAAGGATATGCTGTCCGGTTCGGCCTGTTCCGCCCGGGGCGCCGGAATATCCCGTGCAATCCGCTTGACACCGGCAGTCCTGTCCATGCCGGATGTCTTAGCCAGCCATCTTCCGCTGCTGCGGGGGCGGTATTCGCCGACAATCTGCGATTTCCCGGGCATTTCGGAAAAGATGCCGTCCAGGTATTCCATAACAGCGTATTTTTCCTCCGTTCTGTGGCAGTATGCCGTGACCCACACGCCGTCCCGGATGCGGATGGCATAGACATCTCCGGCCCGGACGGGGCCTTTGCCGGCATCGGGAGCGGAGGGCAGCCTCTTTCGGGGCGTTTTCCTGCTCTGCAGACAGCCTGTGACGGTTTGGGACAGTGGGAGGGCAGGCACAGGACGGTCCGTGAGAGAAACGCTGGAACAGTCCGTTTCGCCGAAGATTTTTCCAAGGGCGGTCTCATTGACGCCCATGGAGGAATCCCACCACGCAAGGGGAGCCTGTACCTCCACTTTCACGGAGGGGCGTGAGTCCCGCTCCTGATAAGTCGTGAACCGCGCCGCCATCCCCGGATGGTCGGGCGTGTCCAAAATACCTGCCAGAGCCAGGGCTTCCAGCAAAGAACAGACATTTGCTTTTTGGGAAGCGGGCAGCAGCTTTTCTCTGTGCAGAGAATCCCTCACTTTACTGTATCTTGACTTTGGCGGCATGTGTCGTATCACAGTCAGGACGGCGCGGAAAGTCCAAAGGTCGTATGATGTGGGAGTGGGTTTTAGCCCTGACTGTGCCATTTCCCGCAGTGCAAATACATACCCCGTGGGATCGCCGTCCAAAGGGATGCCGCCGGTCATCCGATTGTACCAAAGCAGCGTGGAGTCCACGGCTTTTTTTCGAAAGCCGCAGATGATACAGGTGTCCGCGGACCCTTGATAGGGGGTGAAAGCATGGCGGGGCGTGACCAGGGAGAGAAGCTTTGCCGTCAAAGCGGACTGCCACAGGAAAGGGGCAGTCCACAGCCCTGCTATGAATGCGTCCGCTGCCTGGGAAAGGGTCCATGTGTCCGCCAGAGCGTACATTGCGTCCCATATTTCGTCATGCCCGGGAGAGGACATTTGATTGGGCATGCGTCCGGCCTGCCCCAGCGCTTCCAGCTCATCTGCCGAGATATCCGCAGGTATCCGGTGCAGATGCAGAGCCTTTTCACTGTCATAATAAGCATTCTCATGGCGATAGATTTGTCTTAAAATTCTCAGCTGTTCTATGAGATCCATTTTTCAGACTCCTTTTAAAAAATTGCAAAAGATTTCCTGCCTTTTGGAGCGCGGGCCCGCCGGCAGTAGCTGTATCGAGTATAACATTTTCTGCCAGGGCTGTACAGACTCGGGGGGATTGTGTAAAATATAATAGCATATTGGTGCGTAGTATGATAAAATAAAGACATTCAACATTACATGCAGCCAAAAAGAAAGAGAGAATGATCATGAATAAAAACAGTATATTGTCCGGAGGCAGCACAGGCATTGCCAAAGGCTACAACAGAGAGAGCATCCTGGAAGACGACTTTCGCCTGGAGGAATGTTATGCCGCCGCCCGGGCCGGAGACCCCGGCGCCCAGGGGACGCTGGGCGACTGCTATCAGTACGGCTGGTTTGTGAAAAGGGATTATGCCCAGGCAGTGGCATGGTATGAGAAAGCCGCAGAGCAGGGAAACGCCGCTGCCCAGAGGAGCCTTGGCTGGTGCTGGAGTCAGGGAAAGGGCGTGGGGCCAAGTGATAAAAAAGCCGTATACTGGTACACGAAAGCGGCGGAGGGCGGCGACGCGGATGCACAGCACAATCTGGGCGTAAACTATGATTACGGACATGGCGTAGAACAGGATCGGGTCCAGGCGCTTAAATGGTACCAAAAAGCAGCGGAGCAGGGGCACGAGTGGTCCCAGTATAATCTGGGCGTTTACTATGAGTGCGGATACGGCGGCCTGGAACAGGATTATGAGAAAGCGGTGGAATGGTACATAAAGTCCGCGCAGCAGGGCTTTTCGGACGCCCAGTACAAGCTGGGAATCTGCTACTATCAAGGCTTGGGTATCGCCCGGGACTTCGGGAAAGCGGTGGAATATTTTGAGAAAGCTTACAGCCAGGGAAGTCTTTTGGCTCTCAATCATCTGGGCGTATGCTATGAAGAAGGAAACGGTGTGAAGCAGGACTGCGTCAAGGCATTTACGCTATATCTGGAGGCGGCCCAAAAGGGCAATGCTGTCGCACAGTATAATGCTGCCATATGCTATTTCTACGGGGACGGCGTGGACCAGGACGATGACGATGCCTTTTTCTGGTTTGAAAAAGCGGCGCAACAGGGGAATGCATCCGCCCAATACCAGCTGGGGCTCTGCTACGAGAACGCAAGAGGTGCAAAGCAGGATGTGAACAAGGCGGCCCAGTGGTATGAAAAAGCTGCGGCTCAGGGGGATGCCGACGCAGAGTATGCCATGGGCTTATGCTGTGATCTGGGTACAGGCGTGGAACAAGACAGCGCCCGGGCGGCCCAGTGGTATGAGAAAGCAGCTGTCCAGGGCCACATATATGCCCAGTGCAACCTGGCATACTGTTATAAGGAAGGAGAGGGCGTAACCCAGGACTACCGCAAGGCGGCCGAATGGTACGAGAAAGCCGCGCAGCAGGGAGACGCCAGCGCGCAGAACGATTTGGGCTGGTGCTATGAAAAGGGGAAAGGGGTTCGGCAGAGCGCTACCCTGGCGGC
>ERZ808051.2123-NODE-2123-length-10754-cov-3.838719_pt1 | contig 10754 bp, 10 predicted proteins | sample MGYA00380199_ERZ808051 | MGnify/ENA primary metagenome ERZ808051 (study PRJEB31490, sample SAMN06133391) | mouse gut metagenome | isolation source: J11 | host: mice | place: China: Chengdu | collected 2015-05 ...
TTATGCGACCAATCGGATATGTATTCCGAGGGCAAAAAAAGAGCCAGCTTGCCAGGCGGCAAGCTGGTTTTGGCTGAGTCATCCAATTCCAAAGATACGGGAAATGCCCATCTGGAGCAGGCTCATCCCAATCCAGGTGATGCATACAAACGCCGTAGACAGGAACAGAACTTCGATGGCTGTTTTCTTTGTCATTGTAAACACTCCTATGTATTTTTTGTTTCCCTGGACCCTGAGCTTCTTAGAAGATAGACATCAACGACTCGTTCATTTGCGCAAAATACGCATCAAGGAGGGCTCCTCCAATCTTCCAGGCAGCCAGCAGCACCAAGGCAGTGATAAGGATACTAAGCATAGTCTTTGCACGCATTTTCTTTACCTCCGATATGTATTTTGAATTCCTCTCCGACTCTTTGGTGGCCGGCACCTATGTGAAATCCAAATTGGATGAATACTCCCATCCTATGCAAATGCTTTTGATCCAATTCCAGAGGGGGCATATTTGCGCATGGTCGAATTTCCCTCATTGAAGTCTTCTTTTTTTGGTGAATACGAAGAAATGTTGCCAGACCTTCCTTTTTGAGTCTCCCAGTCCATGTGTTCTGAGGGGACCCCACCGATCGATGGTATTTGAGTAGAGATCAGAAAAAGAGAGAACAACCGCCCTCTCTTTTCTTTTGCTCAAATGTCTCTCGCTGCAACCAAATCAGCAACTGCCTTTGCTGTCTTCACGGCAATCTCCAGAGCCTCCTCGCTGTCAGCAACAATGAGGATATATCCGGCTAACTCGTGCTGCAGCTTGCTGATAACAGGAACTGCCGCCGTGGAGCCCTTCTGAGTCAGCTCCCGCGTGGAACCCCTGGTCGCCTCAAGAACTTCCTCATTGGCTGACGCCGGCCACTCCCTATTCAGGACAGGAGTCCCGCAGTGATCCAGGATATAGAAGCTGCAGTTCTCATGGTGCCGACACAAAACAGATAGCACGCTCCGGCAGGTTCGTACCCCCAGCAGATCCTCCATAGTGTTGTAGCGCTTGATGATGATGGTCGATTCATCGGTGTTGACCGAGATTTCCAAAGGATCGCCCTCATGAATCCCCAGCATCCGGCGAACCTCCCTGGGAAACACAATTCGGCCAAGATCATCAATCCTTCTGATAGTTCCACTGCTCATACAAATTCCTCCTTTAGTTTACTTTTTCAATACCCCATGTCTTTCCGTAGTTTTTAAACATGGGATTCGACAGGTTGCCGTTTTCAGTAACGAGTCGCAGAGAAGTCTCCTTGCTCTTGGCAGTCATAGGTTCGGTAATGAGCGCATTGTAGCTTGCATTTGATACAAGGCCCATAACTCGGACACCTTTGCCTACAGGCAGTCTTTTCACCTCGTCTAAGGTAAGCATTTACATTCCCCTTTGCTTTCGATTTCCTCCTTAATTGGTGGATATATATATCATATGCAAATTCCTTCAATCATATTTCTACGCTCCCCTCTCCATCCAAAATACTTTCCCTCCCAATGGCATATTATATAGTTGAAAATGGCGACTATGTGGCCACTGAGGCCTAAAATAAACAAAAGGGAGGCAAGTACAGCATCGCCACTGTACTGATTTTGATTATGGAGAAAGCAAAAAAGATAATTGGCACAGGAATCACGATTTTTCTGGTTTTGATCCTTCTGTCCGGCTGCGTGGCAAGAGTATCGGCTCCCAGTCCTGATAATTCTAACTCTGCCAGCACAGAACATGTCTTAATCCCAAAGATGGATGAATCCAGTGAAAACACGGAAGAAGCTCAGGACCTTACCATCCACTACTTGCCCCATGGATACGCAATTCTCCAGTCTGCTGGGCAATCCGTCCTGCTGGGTGGATGCTCCTCCGAGGATACTCCTCAAGTGATTCGCTATCTGAACAACCTGGGTGTGGAGCGGCTGAACTACATTGTTGTTCCCAATGCTGAAGAGAGCCGTTATGGCGGAGTCCAGCTGCTCATAGAAAATATCCCTGCCGGGCTGGTCGTCGTTCCCAGGACGGAGACCACAACTGATGGATATGACAAATTCCTTGAGGACCTGGGCGCAGTAAATACTATTCAGCTGGGATCCGGCGCCTCCTTTAATGTGGGCACCTGCCTTATTACCCCAGTAGCACCCATTGTGGAGCATGGAGATGACTCCAAGGACACATCCCTCATCCTCAAAGCCACCTGTGAGAATAACACTTTCCTCTTCCCCAGCGACGCCACTCCGACAGAGGCCGATACCTTGCTGGTTGAGCCGGCCGACATCAGGGCCGACGTTCTCTTTATCAATAATCGGGGCGGCTCCCCTCTCCCCTACTCTGCCCTGCGTCTGATCATGCCCAAGGACGTGATAGTTGCCACCCCTGATACCGCTCCCGATGTGTCCGAGTTTGGGGCCACAGTTCATGAAATGGGTGGCGAAGTTATCGTCGTTGTTTCCAACGGTGAGGAAATTACGTTTGGAGGGGCCAGCGCATGAAGGCTTTAAATATCAACTTGACCGGCCGCAATGCTCTTTTCTGGCCTCTCTGCCTGCTCCTTTCCACCCCATTTTTTGCCCTCTGTATCCAGTCCCACTATCTGGTGGGATTGGATGAGGGTGGCTCCACCATTGGGATGTGGCTTGGATTGTTCCTTGTCCTCAACCAAGTCGTTCAGGCATTTGTCCTCACACCTCTGTATTATCTATTTGGTGAGGTTGCCGATGATCAACCGCGCTTATATTCTCGCATTAAGGACGGCTTTTTCATCGCCCTGATTGCCGGAGCCATCCTGTATGCAATGGGATATCAGGTTATCAGTGCCTTCATCAGCTTCGCAGGCGGTTCCGAAGAATATGCCGCATCCGCACTGTTCCTTCGGCTCGACATACTTTCCCTCATCCTGGGATTTGGAGTCAACTACGCTGTCGTTGCTCTCTCAATCCTGGGAAAAACAAAGCACATCACCCAGATCGCCGGTATCAGAGCGGCGCTGACTACTGTAGGGAACCTCATTCTCCTCCCCTCGATAGGGATCAATGGAGCTCCCTATGCCAGTATCATCTCTAACATAGTCCTCGTTGGCCTGTGCATCAGCCATCTCCGCCGCTGGGATTTCAATGGAGTCAGTACAGAGCCTGGTTTAGGCTGGATGCTTAATTGGGCCAGCAGCGGCCTGTTTTCCGGTATGCAGGTAGTACTGGGAAACGCCATCTTCTGCTGCATCTTCGTCATGGCGGCCGGAAACATTAAACTCCAAGGCCCCTTCCTCATCGTCATTACGGTTTTGTTTGATTTTCTCACGATTCCAACACGGGCTTACGGGTTAACCCTCCAAGTACAAAACAACCAGCTTGCAAGAGTCGAGATGAGTCGCCGAGGGCTGCCCTTCATCGTCTTTCCCCTGCTCATTTTCCTGTCTCTGTTTCCAGCATGGGAGACCCTGATTCAACTCCTCTTTGGTATTCCTGCAGAGACAGCAGCCGACACCATCATGATTTTCCTTATGGTTATCCCCTTTGTGGCTGTATATGCGGGAAGCACTATCCTCCAGAGCAATTTCATTGCAGATGGAAACACGATCCTATGCATGGTCTCATCATTGTGTGCAGGCATCTGTTGCTGCATCTTGATGTTCGCACTTTGGGATATGATGCTATTCCAGCAATATCCCTTGCTTCTCTGGATATTGTTTGGGCTCGGAATCTGTATTGAGACCCTTGTCTCCACATGTCTGTATTTCCAATGCAAAAGATGGGCCAGCCGAAGCGATTCGCTCACTACGACCATCGCCAATGCAGAACGACCTGAGCAAATTACAAAACCAGCCCCCTCTGAAGATCAAATTGTGAACTATATGGCAGGAGCCTTACTGCTGCCCCTTGAGCCGGTATACGAATTCTTGGAGGAGAAGCAATTCCGCACAGCAGCCCCGAAGGAGAGAATTCGGATCGTTGAGGCCCTTTGCAAAACCTATAATGTTGATAGAGTCCTTGCTTTCCGCCGCATCCATGAGGTATACACGATTAAAAACTCGTAGGAGCAACCAACTTTACACAGAACAAAGTCGCCTGTCCAAAATTTGGACAGACGACTTCTTTTTTGTGTTAGATTTCGTATCCCTCTGCCATCTCCAAAAGGATCCTCTTTTTATTTAGGGTTGGATTGGACAGGACGGCCTCAAGCAGATTGTTGAGAACAACGCCCATCTTCGGGCCTGGGGCAAACCCTACTGCAATCAGGTCCCGGCCGTTGATGGCCAGGTCCTTCATGGAAAAGCAGTCCTTCTCAACAAGGATTTCCTCCTTCATTACCTTCAGCATCTCCACCTTCTCCAGACGCGGCTGCAGCTTGTCCTTGACCTGGGCGGAGACATCAGCCTTGCGCACCTCCATCAACCGGTCAAACTGCTCAGGGCCAATCTCCCGCAACAGCCTGCGGACAGCCTTCTTATTCGGCTCAATAAAACGGTCATGGACATCTACCAGCTGGACCACTATGTTGAACGTCTTGCTGTCAAAGCGGAGCCGGCCAAGAACATTACCCGAAATCTCCGCGCTTACCTTCCCATGTCCATGGAAGTGCCCGCGGCCATCCTCCCCCATTTGGAAGCATTGAGGTTTCCCAATATCGTGCAAAAGCATAGTCAGTCGAACAACGGGGTCCTTCGGTGCATAGGCTACTGTGGCAGCAATATGCCCCCAGACATCGTAGATATGATATGGGTTATGCTGTTTGAACCCCACACAGGGCAGGATTTCAGGGATGGGTTGGGAAAGGATGTCATAGTAATTGAGCAAAACGCTTTGGATACCATCCCCCACAAGCATCTTCATGAGTTCATCCCGCTTCCGCTCCATAGAGACCCATTTCAGATTATCTACATTTTCCTTGGCAGCAAACTCTGTGTAGGGATCAACGGAGAAGTTCAGCGTAGCGGCAAAACGGATTGCTCGCATTACCCGAAGGGCATCCTCCTGGAACCGCTGCCGGGGGTTACCAACACCCCGGATAATCCTATTTCCGATATCCTTCTGGCCGTCAAATGGGTCAACGAGCCCGGTTACCGGGCTCCACGCAATGGCGTTGATGGTAAAATCCCGACGGGCCAGGTCATCCTTCACATCGGAGCAAAACTCTAGAGTATTGGGGCGCCGGCCATCAGTATATTCCCCGTCCTTTCGAAATGTCGTCACCTCATAGCTGTCATCATTGCCCACAACCGTTACCGTCCCATGTTTCAACCCTGTCTCAACAACAGTGTGGCCCAGGCCGCGAAATAGGGCTAGAACCTGCTCTGGCATAGCAGATGTCGTGATGTCCCAGTCATGGGGTGCCCGGCCCATAAGACAGTCGCGGATACAACCTCCAACCAGAAATGCATCATAGCCAGCTGTTTGTAAAACACTAAGCGTAGACAGCACTTCATATGGTACTAATTTTATGATTTCCCGCATAAATGAACCTCCTAGATTGATTATGCAAGTATTGTATGCACCTTTGCACATTTCCATTTTGCTGAAAATTCATCCTAATACCATCGATCGGTAGGGTAGCTCAGAACTCACGGGCTGGAGTCTTTCGAGACTTCTTCGTCATATTTTCTGTATCCACACAAGGAAAAGGACATTAAAAAATAGCCACAGACCTCCCCACTCCGTAAGGGGTGGGAGCAGTCAGAGCGGTAAATCCTTGATTCCGCTATACCGTAAAGTAAAATAACTTTATAGTATGCCACAAAATCCAGATGACTAATCTGGGTAAAAGATACCATTTCTATTTTGCTTATTTTTGCTGAAAAGTCAAGCCTCCCTTATAAGGCTAAATCCCTTTACATTGGTTCTCTGGCAATCATTACCCGATTTTAGACAAACAGTGGGGCAGGTCCCCTGAAGCGAACAGGACCTGCCCCTATATATAAAGGAGGAGTATGCAATTAGAGCAGACCACCCAGCGGCCCAAGGAACAGATCAGATTTCTTGCCATCCTCCGTTCCTGTATCAGACAGCTCAGGCAATTCCCCAAATTGAACCACCTCATGAGAGCTCCAGCTCTCAGCCTCGGTCCCATCTGAACCATTTCCGTCTGTGTAGAAAACCTGGATAGAGTTGAGACGAATCGCCACAACCTTTTGCTCACTATTTACCCAGGCCGATGGCCACATATATGACTTGGGCATCTCGTACCCATCCTCATATGGCCCCTGGGAGATTGCCATATAATCTGAATAGATACCATTACCAACATCTTCTGTGTAGACAGGTTCTCCGGCCGCATTCAACGGGGTCACATTGAATACAACCTTCTCGATTGTGCGCCCAGCCACATTCCCCCACTGGATGTGCAGGTCATACGGTCCCTCTTCCTTGGTCACAAAGATATCTTGAACGATAACCGGCCAGTCCCGCTCTTCGTCTCCAGTCAGGCTCCCGGTTGAATCTCCCTGCTGTGGAGGCTGTGTGGGTTTACTCACGGTATCCAGCCACTCTTTGATATGTTTGGATACCTCATTATCATTTGGATAGTAGCTCTGGAGGATATTTAGACTCTTCAGAGCCTCCCCTACCTCCATTCGGCCTGCTTCCGCAAACACAAAAGACTTATACATATCAGCATTCTCATCAAGAGAGATCCTCATAGCTTTCTGAGAACCGGTATCAGCTTGGATGACATCCCGCCAAACAGCCAGCCGCTTGGACATTGAGGTCTCCAGCAACCCCTGTTGATATACAATCTTAGATTGCTCTAGGGCAGACGCCTGGACGTAGACCGCATCGCATTTGCTTGCCATAGCAGGTATTTTCTCGTAGGTGGTAATGGTCTCCGCCAGTTGATTAGCAGTGATTTCATCAGCGGCATATGCTTCCAACTTATTGTCAAGATTCCCTGCCAGCAACTGCAGCAGTTCCTCCTTATTGTCTGGGTTGGTAGTTACACACTTGTTGTAGAGAGCCACAACCTCCGTATGGTTGCCAGCCTCCATAGCCTTTACCAGCTCCTCTTTAGGCACAGGCTTAAACACCTGCACCAGGATAGCGGCAACGATAATCAGGAAGGCGGCAACAAAAAACAGCCGAACCATGAGCTTGGGAGACGGGGCCATTATCCCAAATGCCTTGAACTTTCTGGCCTTTTCCGGCTTCTCCTCAACGGACTCTTCCCCGATATCTTCAGCCGTGGCCACAGGTACATCGAGAACTTCCTCATCCTCATCTGCCGTTCCAAGGTCTTCCACCATGGACCGGGACTTCTTTCGTTTAAACTTTGCAAAGATGCCAGCGAACGGGACTTTGCGCGGTGTTCTCTCTTTCTCCCCGTGCTTCTCTTGAGGTTCGTCTTCTTCATCGAACCCGGCCCTTGGCAGTTCTGTGATCTGGACTTGGAGCGGGAGCCGTTCCAAATCAAAGTCCTCCAAGCGATAGTCGAGGGCAATAGCGTCAGTGTGAAAATCAAGGTCAAACTGAGTGCCAGGTTCAGCCAGACCGGTAGCGCAGAGAGCTGCCCGAAGCTGAGCTGGAGATATCTGTAGCTCGCACTTTGCCGTTTTGATATACACGATAGCATCCTGATTCAGCCCAGACGCCTGCATCAGATGATTGATGGCGCAATCCTCATAAATCCATTCACCCACATCGCTAGTCCATACGCTCTGCGGCTGATCCATGAAACGCGCCTGGATAGGCTTTGTAGCGTCCAGTACCTCCTGATGGCCGGCCTGAATGTGGTAATACTTGTTCTGCCGCACCATATTGATAAACTGGATAAGAGAGATATACTCCGATCTTGCCAGAGATTCATCCCCCAAAATATCCCGAAAACAGTCTACCAGAAAGTCGGGGAATGACAGGGCTGTCCATGCCATACCGTCATTGAGCAGAAATCCATAGACCCCGCGTAGGAAGTAGGTTTTGGCCAACTGAATCAGTTCCACACCATCAATCATACAAGTCTGACTCCGGCCAAGCCGCTCCGCAAAGCTCTCAGCGGAGTCTTTATGACTGAAGATGCGAAGAAACAGTCTGGGATCATTCTCCTGAGCTGGAGCAATATATGGCCGAAAAAGTTTCTGCTCCAATGCATCCGGAGACACCTCCGCCTCCGGAACCAAATAGATTTCATCCTGCCGGGTAATATCTACAAACAGGTTTCTATTCAGTTTTAGCGCCGTCGCGGGGTCACTCCCCGCTATCTGCTGGGAATCCTGGATGCGCTGGGTAATTTCCTTCAATGTCAACGTAATCCACTCCTAATTGAGGGTTTAGCCTATCGCCAGGCTGACGAATACGGCATAAACGATGCCAAGGCTGCCCAAAACGGTTAGGCAAAGCCCGGAAATCAAAATATTCCGCAGGGCATTGCTTCTGGTCTGGGGATTCCCTCCGGACATTCCCAGCTTCGTGATATTTACAATGAGTGCGACAAATGCGGCTATGGTAACGATGGAATAGAGCAGTTGGAGACCCCAGCCGCCTGCCTTGAGCAACTTTGCCATGTGGGATGAGCCCATAATGGCAGATGTAATATTGGTATCAATCTGGGTAGTGCCCAATTTAACTCGCCTCCTGTACTGGTGTACTAATGATGTCCGTCTCTTTGGACAAACAGGCTTTAAAGGCTGAGGCCCAAGCTCCGTACATCCGCTTGCGACCGAATACGGTGTCAGGATACAGCTTTTTCATGATGAAGTAGATATCAACAGCGTAGAGCACGTCCTTGGTCGTCTTCAGATTCAAGCGGTCAAGATTTTGCTCCAGGCGGTCTCCGTCACCGAACCGGTGCTCCATAATCTCACAGACATGAGACATAACGTCGTAGCGGTTGGTGATATGGGTTTTCTTAACGATGTTGTCTATAACAAACAGCGTGATGTCGCTTATCCCAGATGCTGCAACATCTGAAACAACCATGTCTTCATCATCTGCACCGTCATAGAACTTAGTATTTGGATAGGCTTCCTTCAGAGAGACGTAGGCATCAACCGCTGCCAGCAGCTTTTCCGGCGTATCAATATTCAACCTTTGCATCTCTGTGCGGAGACAATCTCCTTTGTTCTTTGCAGCCAAGCTCTTATACAGCTCGGTCGCGAGGGCATCACAGTCAGACTTTCCGGTCTCCTGCGCAGCTTTATCAATATGAACAATGACTTCGGGCAATATACCTGAGGGCAGCCCATCAAAAATAGAACCAAAATCATACATAACGAATCACTCCCATTAGTTTTTAGGTACCACATATAGGCACTTGATATTTCCGGCTTAATAGTCCATATACAAATTGATGCTCCTGGGCTAGACAACTGGCCGAAAATACGGACTGTGGAAGGATCCGCGTGGTAAACGAATAGGAACGGGTCAGAGGGCATGTGCCCAGCATTACTTATATTGTTATTGTATGCAAACGAGCAAAAAGCTATTTGGCAGAATTGTAAAGTTCAAAAGCTACTACGATAAAGAGGCAACCATTCGCAATAAGTGGCCTCAGGGGGACTTCTGGTACAATAATGGGTTCTTCATCTGCAATAACTATCCCAGTCAAGTTTCCCAAGGATGATGCGTATGTAGCAGAGTGTATGACACACATGGTCAAGTACTGCGGCCTATCCAGGCGGGTTATCCGAGAGAAAGTTCGGTACTACATATCCCTCTATCTGGAGGGGTTTGCCCCGATGAAAGTGACTCCTGATGGAGAGCCAAAGGATACATCAGCACTGCGCTGATGGGCCGCGGAGTGCTGGTTCGAATACCTATACGCCTAAGCAGACCACAGGGTGCGTTCCCCTGATACTTGTGCAAGTTTAGGAGAAAGGTGATAGGCTAGAATCCCCGAGTTTTAACTCTGGGGAGTATCAAACGGATGGTTTGGACTGTTCAGATCAGCCCAACTTCCTGCGGATGTGGAAGCTCTACCATCCTGAAGACAGAACAATCGAATACATAGCAAGAGCAGGCCGGGGATAATCCCTTGCCTGCTTCTTCTTCAGAATTGGATTTTTGGAAAGTGCATATATTGAAGTCAGTGACCAATTTGGGAAAGCAAAATACATAGGAAAATCAAAAAAATAAGGAGAAAAAATCATGGAAATGAAAATCAGCAAGACCGTTAATGTGAAGATGGACGAGTCCCTGGGCTACACCATGGTGTTTATCAAGGTCGATGAGCTCAAAAAGGAATCCCTTATGGAGGCAATCAAACAGGAGACTCTGAGGTCTCTCCTGCCATCTGTTGGCAGAGAGCAAATACCCGAGGCCTACAATGAGTGCCATGTGCTGACCCGCTGGCTCGACAAGGGTTATCTCTGCTATCCTGCCTACAAGAACTATCTGTCATACCTCCCCTACAACTGTGGTCCCAAGTACATCAAGGCGATTGACAGCATCCTTGATAAAGTCAACCGGCGTGTAGGGAATGAGTTTTTGAGGATGTGTGAGGATCTGACCAGCCAGATTACGGATCGGCTGAACGCGATTGCGAAGAATGTTGCGGCCGCCGAAGCCAAGAAAAAAGCTGAGCAGCCGGCCGCCCTGGACGCTTCTTCGGAAAAACTCAAGAAGGCAGTGGAAAAGCTCCGCCGCAAGGATATCATCTGGGCCAACGGTAACGTGTACTTCCAGACGAGTTGCCATCAAGTTCTGGACACCTACCCGATGAAGTTTCTTTGGCTTAGCCACCGCGGCCTGCACAGTTTCCCGATTGTGGACATCGTCATCGACCCTTTGATGGACGGGAAACTCTTGCTGACCCTGCCCGA
>ERZ808051.2125-NODE-2125-length-10745-cov-4.761999_pt1 | contig 10745 bp, 8 predicted proteins | sample MGYA00380199_ERZ808051 | MGnify/ENA primary metagenome ERZ808051 (study PRJEB31490, sample SAMN06133391) | mouse gut metagenome | isolation source: J11 | host: mice | place: China: Chengdu | collected 2015-05 ...
TTGTCGTAGAGAACTACTTCATGCTCCGCAGCTATGTTAGCAGCCACCGGACGGATTACGGCACCCTGCTCCCGGAAGCAGGGCATTTGCCAATCTCTGATTGTACCGACAAAAATACTTGCTTTTCCCCCGTTCTATGGTAAAATGAGGGTGACAATCGAATAATGAGAGGTTTATCATCATGCAAATGGAAAGCATACATAAAAGCATTCCATTGCGACGAAGAGGAGAAGAGCGTAATGAAAAGAAGTTTTCATGGAAAGAAGAGCCTTTGTGTTCTTCTGGTTACGGCGCTTCTGGGAATGGCTGTACTGGGCGGATGCGCAGACGGCACAGGAGAGTCTTCGGAGGATAATTCCTCAAAGGAGTCCACAGCAGAATCCACACAGCCTGATTCCACGGAATCCGACGGGTCCGAAGAAGCCGATGCTTCCGGGGACAGCAAGGAGACCGAGGGCAGCGCGGAAACCGGTTCGGAGGGCGGGAGCGCTTCCGGACAGGCCGGGGATATGTACGGCGGCTCCATCGTTGTAGGAGTACAACAGGATATCGACAGTCTTGACCCTCACAAAGCGACGGCGGCAGGAACGAGCGAAATTTTATTCAATGTTTTCGAGGGCTTGGTAAAGCCCGACGAGAACGGCAATCTGATCAATGCGGTAGCCAGTGACTACACAATCTCCGAGGATGGTTTGGTATACACTTTCACCTTGAGGGAAAACGTGAAGTTCCACAATGGCAATGTCGTGACAGCTGAGGATGTGAAGTACTCTCTGGAGAGGGTATCGGGACTGCTTGATGGCACGCCCCTAAGTTCCACGCTGAACGCGATTGAATCCGTAGACATCATAGACGAAAAGACGGTTCAGGTGACAGTAGGGAGCGCCAACACAGAGCTGATCTACAGCTTTGTGGCAGCCATCATCCCCGCGGGCAGCGGAGAGGGAGAGGCGGTGGATCCCATTGGCACCGGGCCGTTTTCTTTTGTTTCCTACAAGCCCCAGGAGGGGATCGTCCTGGCGAAGAATCCGGACTACTGGCAGGAGGGCCTGCCCTATCTGGATCAGGTGGAGTTTAAGATCTCAGGCAGCGCCGACACGGCCCTTTTGGAGCTCCAGGGCGGCACCATCGACTTCTACGCCTACCTGACGGATTCCCAGGCCCAGGCCCTTCAGGGCAGCCACCAGGTGATTTCATCGCCCTCCAATGCGGTGCAGGCGCTGTATCTGAACAATGCGGTGGAGCCCCTGAATGACGTGCGGGTGCGCCAGGCCATTTCCTATGCCATGGACAAGGAAGAGATCAACAACTTCGTAGGGGGCGGGAAGGGAACGCTTATCAGCTCGGCCATGCTGCCTACGCTGAAGGAGAATTACGTGGACCTGAACGACACCTATGGCACCACGGCCAATGTGGAGAAAGCGAAAGAGCTGTTGGCGGATGCGGGATACCCGGACGGGTTCGATCTGGAGATCACCGTTCCCTCCAACTATGAGATCCACATGCAGACCGGAGAGGTGGTGGTGGAGCAGCTGAAAGCAGTGGGCATCCGGGCTACCATTAAGGCGGTGGAGTGGAGCACCTGGCTGGACGAGACCTACAAGGGGCGCCAGTACGAGGCCACCATCGTCTCCCTGACCTGCGACATGACGCCGGGATACCTGATGAACCGTTTCCAGACCGACTCCAAGAAGAACTTCATCAATTTCAGCAGCGCGGAATATGATGAGGTCTACACCAGGACCCAGGCCACTCTGGACCCCGCGGAGAAGGCAGAGTGCTACAAAGAGCTGCAGAAAATCCTCTGCGACGAGGCGGGCAGCGTGTTCATCCAGGTGGCGTCCAACCAGACGGCCATCAGCAAGAAGCTGGCGGGCTACAAGTTCTACCCTGTGTACGTGCAGGACATGAGCACAGTGTACTTCACCGAATAAAAAGAGCCTCGGCACTGAAGTGGAGAGGCGGAACTGGAATCAAAAAACAGCCTCGGAACGGAAGTGCCCGGAAGAGATTACAGACGTGAAACGGCTGGAAACTCTTCCCCGGAAAGGGCACAGAAGTGGAGAGGCGGAACTGGAATGGAGGCGGCAGCGTGAAATATTTAGGTAAGAAAACCATTACTCTCATTATGACATTGTTCCTTGTTTCCGTCGCCGCTTTCCTTGCGTTCCAGATCATCCCCGGGGACGTGGTCACGTCCATTTTGGGGACGGAAGCCACTCCCGAGAGGGAGGAGCAGCTTCGGGAAGAGCTGGGATTCAACGACCCGCCGGCAGTCCGGTACTTCAACTGGGTGACGGGGGTGGCAAAGGGCGATTTGGGAGTCAGCTATCGCTACTCCAGGAACATGAACGAGATGATGCCGGTGGCGGAGCTGATCGGGGACAAACTTCCCGTGACGCTGTGGCTGGCAGCGCTGGCGCTGGTATTGATCATACTGGTGTCCATCCCCCTGGGGGTGCTCTGGGCCAGAAGCGGCAGCCGGCTGCTGGACGTTGTCCTGGGCGTCATCACCCAGGCCACCATGGCGGTGCCCTCTTTCTTTCTGGGCATCCTGGTGACTTTTGTGTTCGGCATTGTCCTGAAGCTTTTCGCGCCCGGCGGCTATATCAGCTATGAGGAGGATTTCACGGGCTTCCTGGGATACCTGCTGTTCCCGGCGCTGTCCATCGCCCTGCCGAAGATCGCCATGACGGCAAGATTTTTACGCAATTCCATGCTGACGGAGGTGGGCACGGACTATGTGCGCACGGCCTACAGCAAGGGCTGCACCAAGCGGCGAGTCATGTATGTCCATGTGCTGCGCAATGCCATGATGCCGGTAGTCACGTTCTTAGGAATGATCGTGGCGGAAATCGTAGCCGGCAGCATCGTGATCGAGCAGGTGTTCGGTCTGCCCGGCATCGGCAGACTGCTGATCAGCGCCATCTCCACCAGGGATTTCCCGGTGGTGCAGATATTAATCCTGTACATTACTTTTGTAGTGATTGTAGTCTATTATCTGGTGGATGTCATCTATCGGCTCATTGACCCGCGCATCAGCGGGAAGTGAGGAGGATGAAAGGACATCGGGAGGATTCATAAGATGGCATTGTATTATCTTGTCAGGCATGGAGAAGCAAATTACGATGATATGTTTGCAAATGGATTCTGGGGATTTGGCAGGGATTTTGCCCCTTTATCCGAAAAAGGGAGACAGCAGGCAGAAATAACGGCAAAAGATGCCCGTCTAAAAGACGCAGAACTTATTGTATCTTCTCCCTACACAAGAGCATTGCAGACGGCTCAGATTCTTTCAAGAGAAACAGGAATACCAGTTGAAGTTGATATTGATTTGCATGAATGGATACCTGATGAGAACAATCGGTATGAAACTTCTGAAGAAAGCTTTGCATTTGCCAGAGAATTTACGGAATTTAACGGTGAGTATCCGCCAGGGAAAAAATGCAGATGGGAATCCCTGAGCCATATGCGGAAAAGAATGATACGCGTGGCGGATAAATATTCAGATTATGATAAGGTTATTTTTGTGGGTCATGGGATGGTTTTCAGATGTTTGACCTACATTGAAAAGATGAATCCTGCTGAAATAATTGAGTGTACCTATCAGAAAGGACAGGCAGCGTGTGAATATTCATTTACATAAAGATGTAAGCTCTGACGGCAGTAGGAACACTTTCCCCAAAAGGGCCGGGATGGCTGCAGAGCGGTAGAAAGGAGGGCATTCCATGAAAGGAGAGGGTTCTGGTGCAAAATGGAAGAAGAGCATTCCATGGAAGAGTAGCATTCCATACAACAAATATTTTCTGGCAGGGCTGATCATGACAGGTCTTGCCGTGGCGCTGGGCGTGGTGGGGTTTTTCTGGACGCCTTACAGCACTACGGCCATGTCGGCATCGGAAAAGTTCAATCCGCCGTCCCTGCTCCACATCTTCGGCACTGACAATTTCGGCCGGGACATCTTCTCCAGGGTCATGAAAGGACTGGGCACCACCATCGGCATCAGCAGCCTGGTAGTGCTCATTTCCGGTTGTGCGGGCATCCTCCTGGGGGCGCTGACCGGGTATTTCGGCGGCATTGCGGATGAGATTGTCATGCGGATCACGGACGCGGTCAACGGATTCCCCAGCATCCTGCTGACATTGGTCATCATAAGCCTCCTGGGCAGCGGCAGGCAGAACGTGATCATCTCTCTGGGAATCGTGTTCGTTCCAAGCTATGTGCGGATGGTGCGGAGCCAATACCTGAAGCTGCGGGACGCGGACTATATCAGGCGGGCCAGGCTGTTGGGCGTCAAGGACTTCCGGATCCTGTTCGTCCACATCCTGCCCAATATCTTCTCCGTGTTCTGGGTCTCCGTGATGATCGGCTTCAACAATGCCATCCTGGCAGAATCCGGCATGAGCTATCTGGGCATAGGCGTGCAGCCCCCGGAGGCCAGCCTGGGCAACATGCTCTCGGACGCCCAGGGGTATCTCCAGGCCGCGCCCTGGTACGCCCTTTGCGTGGGGCTGTCCATTGTGTGGGTGGTGCTGGGCTTCTCTCTGTTCGGCGAGGGGATACGCAGGGGGAAGGATGGGGAGTGAAAAAACGCGGGAGGCGTTTTTACGTAAATAAAAGTATATTTTTAAGGATAGGAGGCAGGGCCGCAGCCTGGCGGGGAACGCGCAGGGGCCCGGAAAAGGAAAATGAAGAAGATTCAGACGAAGATTATGATTTTGGTTGCGATTGCCACAATGGGAGTCTCCCTGATCAATGTGGCGCTGGGCACGGCGATCTCCCGCAACTCCACTGTGGCGGCTCTGGAGAAGACTCTGGGTGAGACGGCCAGGCTGGCGGCTCTGGCGGCCCAGAACATAATATCCACCTATACTCTGACCATCTCGGAACTGGCCTCTTCCCCTATCCTTTTGGATCCGGAGGCTACGCCCGAAGAGAAGCAGGCATTCATCCAGACCAGAGTGGATGCCTATTATATGCGGTTCGGCGGCATGGCGGACGCGGAGGGCTATGACGCGTTCCACGATGCGGACGTTTCCGGGGAACCCTTTTTCCAGGCGGCCCTCCAGGGGAATAGCTATATGTCCGTCCCCTATATGGAAGGCGACGACATGTACCTGGTGGTGTCCGCGCCCGTGATGTCCCAGGGCAGCGTGATCGGAGTGGTGTACTTCCACTGCGATACCAATATCCTGCAGTCCATCATAGACGGCATACAGATCGGAGAGGATGCCGACGCTTATATTCTGGATCAGGAGGGCACTACCATCGCAGCCCTGGAAATCGAGGAAGTGCTGAGTCAGGAGAACCTCCTCCGGGAGATGGAGGAGAATCCGGGCGACAGCTTTGTCCGGGAACTGGGAGCCATCGAGGCGAAGATGGTGGCAGGGGAGAGCGGTGTGGGGAGATACACCTATACCGAGGACAATACGGACTACATACAGGGCTATGCTCCCATCCCCGGCACGGACGGCTGGAGTGTGGCCGTGACCATCAGCGAGGATGAATTCCTGCACTACACTTATGCGGGCAATAATTTCCAGATGGCGGTGAGCATAGCTCTGTGCCTGGTGGTAATCGTGATATCGGCCTTTGTGTGCCGTTCCATCGCAGGGCCCATCGTGAAATGCGCCACGCGCCTGCGGGCACTGTCCCAGGGCGATTTAAAGAGCCCCATTCCGGAGGGAAAGGGCAGGGACGAGACCAGAGTATTGGCAGATTCCACCGCCCACATGGTACAGACTTTCAGGGTCATCCTGGAGGAGATCGGCGCGGTGCTGGGCAGCATTGCAAACGGCGACCTGACCAGGAACGGCGGCAGCGCCCAATATCCCGGGGACTTTAAGGCCCTCCAGGACGATCTGCAGACCATCACCGAGAAACTGAACCAGACCCTGGGAGGCATAGCGGCGGCCACGGCCCGGGTGTCCAGCGGCTCCGCCCAGGTGGCCTCCTCGGGCATGGCTCTGTCCCAGGGAGCCACGGAGCAGGCCAGCTCCGTGGAGGAGCTCTCCGCCACCATAGAGGACATGGACAGGGATGCCAAAGAGACGGCCCGTCTGGCGGAAGAGACCAAGACCGCAGTGAACGGGGCGGAGTCCAAGCTCCAGGAGAGCAGCCGCTACATCCAGGACCTGAACGATGCCATGGAGTCCATCACTGCCTCCTCCAATGAGATCAAGCGCATCATTGACACCATTGAAGACATTGCGCTCCAGACCAACATCCTGGCCCTGAACGCCTCCGTGGAAGCAGCCAGGGCCGGAGAGGCGGGCAAGGGCTTTGCGGTGGTGGCCAATGAGGTGCGGGAGCTGGCCAACAAATCCGACGAGGCCACCAAGGCCACCATGGAGATGATACGCCGCTCCATCCAGGCCGTGGGCAGCGGCAGCGAAGCCGTGGCCAATGTCACCGCCTCCGTGTCCGACGTGGTGGTGCTGGCAGGCCAGGCGGCAGGGCAGATGGAAGTGATGGCGGAGGCCGTGGAGCGACAGACCGGCTCCATCAACCAGGTCAGCGTGGCCGTGGGCCAGATTTCCGAGGTGGTGCAGTCCAATTCCGCCACGGCCCAGGAGAGCGCGGCCACCAGCGAGGAGCTCTCCAACCAGGCTGCGGTGCTGAAGCGCCTGGTGGGCGGCTTTACCCTGCGCAGACAGTAAGGGGATATGGAGGAACAGCCTCACGGAGCGGATTTTGCTCGCTCTGTGTCCGCTACGTTCCGCAGCCGGTCAGGCGCCGGCTGCGGAGGAGCCTGAAAGGAGGCGCAGCGCAATGATCAAAATTGAGGATTTGTCCGTGGTTTTCGGTGATACGGAAGTGGTAAAGCATGTGAATCTGGACTTGGCGGAGGGAGAGATCCTGGGGGTAGTGGGGGAATCCGGCTCCGGGAAATCCGTCACGGCCCTGACCCTCATGGGGCTTTCGCCGGATTCCGCCAGAGTCACCACAGGCCGTATCCTTTTTGACGGCGTGACGCTGCAGGAGGCGGGCAGGCCCAGGGACAAGGCCCTCTACCGCAGCTACCAGGGAGCGCGCATGTCCATGGTGTTCCAGGAGCCCCAGACCAGCCTGAATCCCACCCAGAGGGCCGGGCGGCAGGTGGAGGAGACCCTGCGGCTCCACACAGGGATGACGGCCAAAGAGCGGCGGGAAAAGGTGCTGGAGGCGTTTCGGGCAGTGGGCCTTAAGGAGCCTGAGAAAGTCTACAGGAGTTACCCTCACCAGCTCTCCGGCGGCATGCGCCAACGGGTGATGATCGCCATGGCGGTGATCCTGCAGCCGGAGCTGATCGTGGCGGACGAGCCCACCACGGCCCTGGACGTGACCATACAGAATCAGATCATAGAGCTGCTGCGCCAGATCAACAAGACCCAGAAGAACGCCATGCTCTTTATCACCCACGACCTGAATCTGGCCAGGCGGCTCTGCCACAGGATCGCGGTGATGAAAGACGGATGCGTAGTAGAACAGGGGCCTGCGGAGGAGATCTTCCGCGCCCCGAAAGAGGAATATACCAGAAAGCTCATAGAAGCCGTGCCCTCCCGGATGAAGAAGCGGAAGAAGACCGAAGATGTCCACGCCGCCCCTGTTCTGGAGGTCAGGGATCTGTCCGTGTACTATCAGGACGGGAACGTGAGCTTTCTGTCCGGAGGCAGGAAGAACAGAGAGGAAGAGAAGCTGTCCCTCCGGGAGAGGCTGTCCGGGACGCAAAAGGAGTGGGTGGTTTCAGGGGCCGATTTCCAAATATATCCGGGGGAGAGCCTGGGGCTGGTGGGGGAGAGCGGCTGCGGCAAGACCTCTCTGTCCAAGGCGATCTTAGGCATGAACTGCCATATCCGGGGAGAGATCAGACATCACAGCATTCGGCCCCAGATGGTATTTCAGGATCCCTACAGCAGCTTAAATCCTGCCAAGACCATCGGCTGGCTCCTCCAGGAGCCCTTGCGGGCTGCGGGGGCCCTGGATGGGACAAAGGCCATGACCAAGGGGGACATGGAGGCCGCTGCCTACGATATGCTGCGCAAAGTAGGCCTGGATGAGAGTTATTTCCACCGCAGGCCCTCCCAGCTCTCCGGGGGCCAGCGCCAGCGGGTGAGCATCGGACAGGCGCTGATCACAGGCCCGGGATTTTTGGTGGCGGACGAGCCGGTGTCGGCCCTGGATGTAACCATCCAGGCCCAGATCATGGAACTGCTGCAGAGTCTTCAGGAGGAGCTGCACCTGGCCTATCTGTTCATATCCCATGACATCAATGTAGTCTATCAGATGTGCGACAGGATCATGGTCATGCAGGAGGGCCGGATCATCGAGATCGGGGAGACGGAGGAAATCTTTTGCCATCCGAAAGAAGCGTACACGAAGCTGCTTTTAAGCAACTCCTGAAGGGCCTGTATTTTGTGGGAAACATCACAGGGAGGGAATATGCCTATACAGATAACAGACGAGATGAGGGAGGCCGCCGGCCGGGAAGCCAAACGCCGCAATCCCAAGATCAAGCATCATTTCGAGCTGGAGTACATGAGCGGCGAGCAGAGGGATATCGTGGGCTTTCTGGGGGAGTTCGCATGCAAGGAGTGCCTTGGCCTTGACTGGCGCGCAGGGATCCGGGAGAACTATGACACCATTGACAGAGGAGACATTCTGCAGACCGATATCGTCGTGGATATCAAAACGGAAACAATACCGAACGAAATCCTGATGAAGCTCATCAGAGGGCAGGTGGGCGATGACCAGCCATATGGGCGCAGGCTGATCAATCAGGAGCAGATTCCCCTGCTGGAGCATTATGACTATGTGGCATGGGGCGCTTTTTCCCGGGGGATGAACAACGGACTGTGGTTTTCTCTCGGATATCTGGAGACAGCCTTTATTCTGGAGCATTACAGACCGACGATCCGGACGCCTTTCGGGACCCGGTATAACGAGCCCTGTATGAACATCAGGCAGTCTCAGCTCAAAAGCATGTACGGCCTGAGCAGGATCCTCTCGGCGCGACGCGGGCCGGAGACGCCGGCATCGGGTGGGGGCTGAGATAAGCGGGAAAGACAACGGCCATACGCCGCCATATTTTAAGGAGGGAGAGTTATGCTGCTTGCGATTGCATCGGCTCCATGCAAAGTCTTTTAGGGCCTTTTCCGGCCTGGGCAGCGCCATGACCGGCTATGCTTTGGTCATCTGGTCTTACACCCAGAAAGGCTCCGCCCTGATGACGGCGCTTTTGATGGTGAGCTCTTACGCGCCCTATGTGCTGCTGAGCATTTTCGCAGGCGCGCTCAGCGACAGGTGGAACAAGAAAGCCACCATGCTGGTCTGCGACACGCTGGCGGCCATGAGTACTGTAATCATGCTGATCCTGCTGCAGACAGGCAGGCTGCAGATATGGCATCTGTATCTGATCAACGGGGTCAACGGACTGATGAACACAGTGCAGCAGCCGGCCTCGGAGGTGGCGGTGACGAAAGTGCTGCCAAAGAAGTATTACCAGCGTGTGGGAGGACTCAGGTATCTGTCCAGCGCCCTGAACTCCATCATGACCCCGATTATCGCCACAGCCGTGATGGGGCTTGCGGGGATGGGGGCGGTGGTTGCCTTTGACCTGTTTACTTTCTGCGTCGCTTTCCTGACCCTGGCCTTTGGCATCCGCATCCCGGAGGAGACGGCGCAGGCGGGAGAGCGGGAAAATCTGTCCGGCTCGGTGAAGAAAGGCTTGTCTTATCTGCGGCAGCAAAGGGGGATACTGGGACTGATTCTGTTCCTGGCGGCCATCAACCTGGTGGCGTCCATCTACGACGCCGCGTTTCCGGCCATGATGCTCTCCAGGGAGGGCGGCAGCGAGAGAGCGCTGGGTCTGGTAAATGCGGTCATCGGCATGGCCACCCTGGCGGGGAGCATCTTCGCCTCTTTCGTGAAAGCGCCGAAAAGCCGGGTGCGGGTCATCTGCAACTGTCTGCTGTTCTCCATGAGCACCGAGAATTTTTTCCTGGCCCTGGGGAGGATGCCCCTTGTGTGGTGCATCGGCGGATTCCTGGGGTGGATTGCCATACCGCTTATGAGCGCCAACCTGGATGCCATCATGCGCCTGCATGTGCCGGAGCAGATGCAGGGGAGGGTGTACGCCGTTCGCAATTCCCTGCAGTTTTTCACGATTCCCATCGGGTATTTCCTGGGCGGGTTCCTGGTGGATCAGGTGTTTGAGCCCATCATGGCAGCCCAGGGGGCGGAGAGCGCGCTGACGCGGCTCTTCGGCAGCGGAAAAGGTTCCGGGGCGGCGTTTCTCTTCTTCGTCATCGCCTTTGCCGGAATCGGCGTGTGCCTGTATTTTCGCAGGAACCGTCATATCTGGGAGCTGGAGAGGACGGAGTGAGGGTTATCTGCGGGAAAGAGTCCCGTCTATCGCTCTCCGTTTTATGTAGCGGAATCCCATAAAATGTGGGGTTCCGCTGTTTTTGTGTGTCTAAAATTCTGTAGACAGTTGTAGACAGTACGAATGTTCTACTCTAATGCTTTCGCCATAAGGTCATAGGTCTGGCTTTCCGTCAGAGGATTGTAGATATATCCGAGAGTTGTGTTCAAGTTATTGTGCCCCGGCATCTCCCGGATGCAGTCTAAGGGGACGCCGCATTCAGTATTTCAGAGGTTCCTATTGACAAAAAATCCGGGGGGGTACTATATAGGTGGATAAATCCCTGAACGGATTTTCGGAGAAAGAATCTCAACGAGGAGGAGACGGACATGAAGAAGAAAAT
>ERZ808051.2126-NODE-2126-length-10742-cov-5.364463_pt1 | contig 10742 bp, 12 predicted proteins | sample MGYA00380199_ERZ808051 | MGnify/ENA primary metagenome ERZ808051 (study PRJEB31490, sample SAMN06133391) | mouse gut metagenome | isolation source: J11 | host: mice | place: China: Chengdu | collected 2015-05 ...
CCTCCTTATAATGAATTTACACCAACTGGTGCATGGACTCATTATAAGGTTTTTATTGATAAAGCGATTTCCTTTTTGGCGGAAACGCGATTTCCGATTAAACGGATTGATGATTTCCATACGCCGGACAGGTGATGGATTTCACCCCGGATTATTCATCTGAGCCAAGACTGGTCCCCATCGCCACTGACGCCATCTCCGCTGAGGATGCTTCATAGGTAGCGTTTCCAATTACACTGAGCCGGGCCAGGGTCAGCGGCGTTCCAATCTGGGTGATAAGTCCAAGCCCCACGACAAATACAGACAGGGCCGGCCCAAGAGTGGAAATCAGTCCGGCCCGCATCGAACGTTTGATATCCAGAGCTGTCACATTCGCACGTTCCGCATAGCGGCCGCTGATCCAGACAAACACAGCGGTCTGTATGAAAACCAGGCCTATGATAAGTGAACAGAATCCCCAGAGGGGAACGCTGTTTGCCAGTTCCATTGCTTTCTGGTATGGTGTCACAGAAGCACCTGCCTTTCATTACACAAATAATAAAACCAATCTTGTGATCTGCCCTGCCAACAGAGAGCAAAGAATCATACATCCATAATATAGTTTCAGAGAGCTGCCCTCCTCTCCTCCCGCCGCAACCATACGGACAAATTTTGCCGGTGCTGTGGTGGCCATGATCATAGCCAGTAAAATTGCCACATGATTTGCCGTCAGAGTTCCCGCCTCAACCAATGGAAGCATGCTGAGGATTCCGGCAGGCATGTTCATAAGACTTGCAGCCCACACGGCTGCTGCCTCACCAGGCAATCCAAAAATTCCCATAACAGGCCCGAGAATCTTCCCAATTAACGTAATCAGCCCCAGGTCATTTAAAAGAGTGATTAAAAGTGCGCCAATGGTTATACTGGGAATCATATTATTGAACCACATATTCAGCCCCTTTTTGCTGCCATTCAGAAACAGTTCAAGAAATCCCTTCTTTTCTTCCGCTTTTTCCATCATTTATGCCTCCTGTTCATCCGCCTTTTTATTCTTTTTTCCGATACTGCGCCCCATGGAAAACCTCACAATATTCGCAGTAAGTACTTTTGCAATGAGTACTGTAACAATAATCACTCCTGAGCCTGCCGGAAGATAGGGATACAGCAGCACGCCATAGCTGACCATCATTCCCAGAAGTGCCGGCCCCGCCATCACAAAAGCAAGCAAAATTCTTCTCTGCTTTTTATCAATGAGCCTGCCGTCCTCCAGCCCCTTTACCAATGCAGCACTGGAATCTGAGCTCTGAAGATTCGTTATTAAAACAACCCCTGCTTCCCCCGGAACCCCCATAAGCGGTTTTAAAATCGGAGTTAAAAGCTTTCCGGCCACCCTGAGACCACCGTAATACTCCACTACTTCTAAGACTCCCATACAAAACATAATCGGCGGAGCAATGGTCAGTATTGTGGTAAACAGGTTGCTTAATCCTGTACCTCCTTCTCCGACAAAGCCAGGCTTCGCTCCCTCAACGATGGTACCGAATACTCCCTGGTAGGTAGAGAGATCCAATAAACTAAGCGGTGCCTTTGCTCCTCTGAATATGCCAGAAAAGAACAGGAAAATAAATGCAAATGATAAATATGCTAAAATTCCCGTTTTCTCTTTCTTATTTGCTTCATTCTGACCCATAATCTTCCTCCTTATTGTATCATTCATTCCCGATAATGGCCTTTATCTGAGAATAGTATAGCAAATTCAGATTTTGTTATCAATAAACGCGCTTTTATTTCCTTAATCGTCGAAAAATTGTAGTGGCAAATTTCCAAAATAAACGCCATTTACAGCCATTGGACCTCGCACTCTGTAATGGCAAAAAATCATTTTCCTTCCGGCTGCATAAAAATACCGGCAGTGACTGTTTTTGTCACTGCCGGTATGAAACTTTAAGTTTTTATATGCTCGATTTTCCTGTTACTTTGCCAGGGCCTTCAGCTGGCCATTCACAACATCAATCCAGATGGTGTCACCCGTATGCACCCCGTCAGAAAGAATCAGTTTCGCCGCCAGGGTCTCCACATGCTTTTGTAAGTAGCGCTTCAGAGGTCTTGCTCCATACACCGGATCATATCCGTTCTCTACAATAAACTGTTTTGCAGAATCGGAAAGGGCGATGGAAAGCTCCCTGTCTGCCAGGCGTTTATTAACGTCCGCCAGAAGAAGATTTACAATTCCTCCGATATTTTCCCTGGTCAACGGCTTAAACAGAATGGTTTCATCCAGCCTGTTTAAAAATTCCGGACGGAAATGGGCCCTTAAGTCGTTCATAACCATCTGTTCTGCCTCCGGCTTAATTTTTCCGGCTTCATCAATTCCCTCCAGAAGATACTGGGAACCGATGTTGGAGGTCAGAATGATGATGGTATTTTTGAAATCCACGGTTTTTCCCATGGAATCCGTGATTCGTCCGTCATCCAGAACCTGAAGCAGAATATTGAACACATCAGGATGGGCCTTTTCCACTTCGTCAAAAAGGACAACACAGTAGGGTTTCCGTCTCACAGCCTCCGTGAGCTGTCCTCCCTCGTCATACCCCACATATCCTGGCGGCGCTCCGATCAGACGGGATACGGAATGCTTCTCCATATACTCACTCATGTCGATACGCACCATATTATTCTCGTCATCAAACAGATTTTCCGCCAGCGCCTTGGCAAGCTCTGTCTTTCCGACGCCGGTGGGACCCAAAAACAGGAAGGAGCCGATGGGCTTCGTGGGGTCCTTGATTCCGGCTTTGGAACGGATAATGGCCTCCGTCACCTTCTCCACGCCTTCGTCCTGTCCGACTACACGTTTGTGGAGCTGCTCGTCCAGATGAAGTGTCTTATTTCTTTCGCTCTCTGTCAGCTTTGCCACAGGGATTCCGGTCCATCTGGAAATAATTCTTGCGATTTCATCCTCAGTGACGCTTTCATGCACCAGGCTTAAATCCTGGTTTTTCACCCGTTCCTCCTCCTCGCGGAGTTCCTTTTCAAGCTGCGGCAGCTTCCCGTACTGCAGCTCCGCCGCCTTATTTAAGTCATACTTCTGTTTCGCATCCTGAATCTGGCGGTGCAGGCTTTCAATCTCTTCCCGCAGGCCGGAAAGTTTATCCACTGACGCCTTCTCATTTTCCCACTGGGCTTTCTGGGACGCAAAGGTGTCATGAAGCTCTGCCAGCTCCCTCTGTAAATCAGAAAGTCGTTCCTGGCTTAAATGATCTGTTTCTTTCTTAAGAGCTGCCTCCTCAATTTCAAGCTGCATAATCTTTCTGGAAAGCTCATCCAGCTCCGTCGGCATGGAATCCAGCTCTGTTTTTATCATGGCGCAGGCCTCATCCACCAGATCAATGGCCTTATCCGGAAGAAAACGGTCGCTGATATAACGGTTGGAAAGCACTGCGGCCGACACCAGGGCGGAGTCCGTAATCTTCACCCCATGGTAAACCTCATAGCGGTCTTTTAAGCCACGGAGAATGGAGATAGTATCCTCCACCGTAGGTTCATCCACATGAACCGGCTGGAACCGGCGTTCCAGGGCCGGGTCCTTCTCAATATATTTCCGGTATTCATCCAGGGTTGTCGCACCAATACAGTGAAGCTCGCCGCGGGCAAGCATTGGCTTTAACATATTTCCGGCATCCATGGAGCCCTCGGTTTTTCCCGCTCCCACAATGGTGTGAAGCTCATCAATGAACAGGATAATCTGCCCTTCGCTCTTCTTTACCTCTTCCAGAACCGCCTTTAACCGCTCCTCAAATTCGCCCCGGTACTTGGCGCCTGCCACCAGAGCTCCCATATCCAGGGAGAACAGCTTCTTATCCTTTAAGCCCTCCGGAACGTCGCCGCGGACAATTCTCTGGGCCAGTCCCTCTACCACGGCGGTTTTACCCACACCGGGTTCCCCGATTAAAACCGGGTTATTCTTCGTTTTTCTTGATAGAATCCGGATTACATTCCTGATCTCCGAATCACGGCCGATTACCGGGTCCAGCTTCTGGTCCCTGGCCCGTTCCACCAGGTCAGCCCCATACTTATTCAGGGTATCATATGTGGCTTCCGGATTATCACTGACCACGCGCTGATTTCCGCGCACCGTGGAAAGCGCCTGCAAAAATTTGTTTCTGTCAATTCCATACAGCCGGAAAAGTTCCTTCACCCCACGGTTGGGTTCCTTCAGAAGGCACAGGAAAAGATGCTCAACAGAAACATATTCATCTCCCATGGCCTTCGCCTCGTCCTCGGCGCTTATTAAAACCTTATTCAGATCATTGGTCAGGTACACCTGGCCCCCTCCGGATACCTTCGGCAGCTTATTTACGGCCTGTTCCGCCTCATTCAAAAACTGCTCACCGGATATTCCCATCTTTGTTATAAGCTTCATAATCAGGCTGTCTTCCAGCCTCAGAAGACTCACCAGAAGATGCTCCTGGTCAATTTGCTGATTTCCATATTCATAAGCTAACTTTTCACATCCCTGTACGGCTTCCACCGACTTCTGTGTAAATTTGCTGATATTCATATTCAAGCCTCCTCAGTTTCTATGTGTCAACTTGTTATACATGGAATATATCACGTATTATTAGCACTGTCAATAGTCGAGTGCTAATTTTGTATGAAAAGTTTGAAATCCGGCGTACCCGTCTATCATAATTTCCTTTTTCTGCTTCTTTCTGCCCGAAAAAATGTTTTTGACACTTTAGAATGAACTTTTGATACTTTGGAAGCTGCTTTTTAATAAGCAATCCTGAAATAGCCCAAATATGCCTTGTATTTATCCTGTGCGATCAGACAGGTATCTGTCAGACAACCTTTTTCCCTGTTCCATTCTTTTAATCCACGGTAATAGAACATTTTCAGATTGTCCTCAATAATGAATGGAACAATATTGTATTTCAGGCACTCCATAAACATAATCAGTCTTCCCACACGCCCATTACCATCTGGTAATGGAACGATGGGGATAACTGTCACATCGGCTTTTTTCAATAAATAAAGAATAGATATATCTAATCACATCTGCTCTTTACAATATACCTATATAACACACCCATGAGAAATCAATTTTTGCTGTTTATCTGTCAGACTACTATAATTCAAAACTTCTAAATCAGATTTAAGATAATTGCACATGTAACTACGAATAATACTTTTTTTATCTATATTTTCAAATTTAAATTTTGAATTGTCAAACGAATTTCCATCAAAAAAACCACTAATAAATCGTTCCTCATTATTACCACTATGCAGTAATTCATCAATAACAAACAAACCAGAAAAATCTATTGTTCTTAATTGTTCTTGAAGTTCATTAACAAAATCAAAAGGAGAATCACTGGTTTTCATAATAACTAGGATTTTTATTTCTTTATTATCAAGATTTACAATATCAAAATTATTCATATGTCTTCTCCTTTCTTCGTTTTACTACTTATTCATAATATTCATCAATAAGCGATAATGTTCTTTTAATTAAATCATGTGCTCTTCCTACATCAAGCAAATCTGTTGTGTCCAAAGGTGCTGTAGGGTCATCCCAATGAGATAATTTATTTCGGTTACTATTAAAGAAAGTATAACAATTCCCTATATATTTCACTTGGTCTGTAGTAGCTTTCCCATATCTATCAGAACATAACCTATATTTTGCCCCTACTTTCTCAAACATATCATAACCATTTACTTTTATATATTTCCAATCAGGAATAATCTCCAAATTCAAAAGAATCATTTTTAAATGACCATCTATTGCTCTGATTACTGGTTGAGCCAAAAAGGTGCCATCAAACATATTCCCATCTAGTTTTAAATTGTAAACTGCCTGATGTAATGTCTTTGACATTTTTGCTGGCAATTTATCATAAGCATTCGGCATATAATATTGAACTTTTGAACTTATTTCATCTTTATCAATATTAATTTTGTATGTATCATTGTATATCTGTGGGATTTTCTCAATTTCTACTAATTCAGTCACATATGACAGAATCGTTGAAAAGAGCTGTTTGGGTTTTCCTTGCATAACAAGTTTATTTCCCTTGTTATAATAATTTATCACTATTTTATCCTTATTTCCTAATTTTAATGAAACAGAGCGCCCATTTGCAATATGTTTTTCTTCTTTTTGAATATTATTTACTCCAAATTCTTCCTCTAACAAAGTCAATATTGTTTCTATATCAGACCACAGGATATCATCAACGGTAAACCAAAAATCTCCTTTTTTTATTTTAGGAATTCCTTTCCCATTCGTCAAAGCCGCTTTTGCTAATTTATCAGCTTCTTCATTATATTTGTTCCCTGTATGTGCAGTAATTTTTTTGAATGAAATATCAAGCTTATTACTATTCTCTTTCATGAAATCCGCATACTTCTTTGTCAAACTGTTTTTGGCTCTCCACTCGCCAGTAGCCCATTTCTCTATGCCTAAATAATCATAACATATCTCTATTGCGGAATATCCATTCTTATCACACCATTTTACTGCAAACATTGCTCCGAGCATCTCTCCCGTGACGTTTCGCAATGCTATTGAATCAGGATTATCTCCATTTCCGGACTCCCGAACGACCTCACCATTAGGGGTAATTATAATACAACCAAACGCATACTTGCCAATATCTGCATCAAAACTACCATCGACATATGCAATAATCTGATTTTCTAAACATTCTTCCCCTTTTTCAAAAGAACTATTCAGCTCGATCTTCTCTATCCCAGATAAGTATTCATTTGCTTCTTCCTCTGTAAAAAAGCTTTTGTATTCTGCCCCTGGACACCCATTAACTGAATCTCTACATTCATCCCAACTTCTAAAAATCCCAACTATTTTTCCTTTTCTTACAGCATATATCTTTTTCTTCGCCATTGCTTTCCTCCAGAATGATGTATTATAGCAAGTATTCCTTTGCATGTCAACACTTTCATACTCTAATCGTATAGTTAGACATTACTATTCATAGTTTCCAACCGCTCATGGAAACGGCATTTATACATCTAAAGTTGCCTACAACAAGACTTAAAAACTCTCATGATTCACTGTACCGAATCATAAATGCGTAGTTTATATACATTTCGACTACGAATAATAACAGATAGACACCCTTTCTCAAAATAATTATATTCCATATCTATAAATAGCTCAACAAATTTATAAATTATTCACCAATCAATCTATCCGTCTTCTCTTTCTTCTCAATAATCACATCTTCTCCAACAATCATACAAATACTTTAACTATTTTTTATATACAAAGCAGTTTGCCGCTGTTACGCCGCTTTCTGCCGGTGTCTCTGTGTTACATTACCATCCTGGAAAGGATGAATTCTCTCTAACTTCACATAGAAGTCCAGAATATCTTCAAACGTATTTTCTTCCCTAGCATTGTACGCTGCCAGCAGAGCTTTCATTTTATCGGCAACTTCTTCCGGAAGTACAGTGTCCATACCGCCAGCCTCATTGGGCAATTTCTTATAATCTCCCACAGCAAAGCAGTCTTTTCTGGAATCACTTGTACCATTCTTCAGAATCAGGTGAAGCTCCTTAATAAACTTCTCTGTTAAGGTTGCCTTTGCATTGTCAATGATCATATCAATACAGCGAAAATGATTTACTGTTTCAATTATATCGTCTACATTCAGCATTTCATTTTCTATGCCGATGGTGTTGGTTTCAAAAATATATCTTGTCTGCTCATGTGTCAGACGACTGCCCTCGATATGGTTGGAGTTATATGTTAAATCAATCTGCGTCTTATGGTAAATACCGCCGGAATATTTACATGCTTTCTGCTCCCGCAAAATATCAAGCAAAGTAATTGGCAGTTCTTTCCGTTTGTTAGAACGCTCTGGCTTCTCTGTATTTTCAGGAATGTTCTAGGTCTTGCCGGTAACAAATGCACCTGGCACTCGTCCCTGAGCACAATAGTTTCTTACACTGCGCTCTGAGACATTCCACTTTTTTGCTATTTCAGCAACTGAAAGGTATCGCATCTGCTCCCCTCCGTTATAAATTCAATCAAACTCTTACACCTGTCCAGTATATCACACTATCGGCAAAAAATTTAATTGTATTCATATGTTATCTCATGTTTTTGCCGATTCCGGTATGTTTTCTATTAGCTGAGAAACGCATAAAAGTGTGATACAAATCACATTTTTATAAATAAATATGTAAACTGAGGTTTATTACATATAATATAGAGATTGGATACTATCTTTTGCGAAGTAATATCCAGTCCTGTTTTATTATTGGTTTCTTTGGCGATACGCACCGTTCTGTCATGTTCTTCTTTACTATACACATAAACAAACCATATGAAAAGTTTCAGACTTGAAAAATTTCGTAACCGATACTCTTTGAACTGTTGTAAAAATATATTCAGACCGTCAAAGCCCCCTGTTAGGCTATCGTAAAAGAAAGGTCCTTTTCTTTATATATCAGTTTTACAGTTCTCAATGAAGTCGCTTCTCTTCTGGTATCACAAAACATTCCAGCATAGATTATAGGAATCCCGGCGTCCATCTGAGCCATACGCGGCATTTTAAGACGTAACATTTTCCTCTTCGTCCCCTTCCCTTTTCTCCAAAACCTGTTTATAATGGAACCATTACTGTCCGCCGCCCTGTGCCCATGCCATAAAACTGTCAGGGAACGGCCGGACAACGAAACCTTACAGGAGAAATATCACATGATAATTTTTAATGCTGTATACCAGCTTCTCTGGGGCGATCTTGTGACTCTGCCGCTTCCCGGCGGAAATTCCATCGGCCTGTCTCTGCTGGTTTTAATCCTGGTGCCGGCAGGCATCTATTTTACATTCCGCACCAGATTTCTTCCGATCCGCCTGTTTCCGGAAATGGTCCGGATTGCCACCCAAAAACAGGCCGCGCGGGGAAAAAATTCCATTTCCGGTATTCAGACCCTGATCATTGCCACCGCCACAAGAGTCGGCATGGGAAACCTGGTGGGAGTTGTTGCGGCAATCTCCGCAGGCGGGGCCGGAGCCGTGTTCTGGATGTGGATAACGGCCATCCTCGGCTCTTCCACTGCCTTTGTGGAAGCCACCCTTTCCCAGCTTTACAAGGAAAAGGACCCTCTCTACGGTGGATACCGCGGCGGTCCTGCCTACTATATCCATGCCCTTTTTACCAGGAATCGCAAACCCCAAAGATATTCTGTCATTGCTGTGCTCTTTGCCATTTCCGGCCTGATCTGCTGGTGCGGCATCAGCCAGGTAATCAGCAACTCCGTTTCCTCGGCCTTTTATAATGCCTTCCATATTCCGCCCCTTGCCACTACCATTATCCTGGTCCTTCTGGCGGCCGTCATCGTCCTTCGAAAGAACGCAACGGTAAAGGTTCTGGATATTATGGTTCCCTTTATGGCAGGCTGCTATTTTCTGATTACCGTTTTCATTATTATAAAAAATGCAGGGCAGCTTCCTCAGGTATTCCGGAATATCCTTGAAGAAGCCTTCGGCATCCGCCAGGCTGTGGCCGGAGGTTTCGGCGGCGTTTTGATGAACGGAATCAAACGGGGACTTTTTTCCAACGAGGCAGGATCCGGCTCCGCCCCCTGTGCCTCCGCCGCCGCGGATGTGGAACATCCTGCAAAGTCAGGTCTTTTACAGGCATTCGGCGTCTTCATTGACACCATTGTGATATGCAGCTGCTCTGCCTTTATTATGCTTTTAGTTCCAAAGGACCTGGTAAACGGCCTTTCTGGCATGGACCTGCTCCAGGCCGCCATGAATTACCATATGGGAACCTTCGGCGTTATTTTCATAGCGGTCACATTATGGCTCTTCAGCTTTTCCACCTTCATTGGCATTCTTTTTTATGCCAGACCCAATGTGGCCTATCTGTTCGGCGACAACTGGATTTCACAGACTGCTTATAAGATTCTGGCTCTTATGATGCTGTTTATCGGCGGCCTGGCAATCTATACCTTTGTCTGGGACTTGGGCGATGTGGGAATCGGCCTCATGACCATCTTCAACATGATTGCCATTCTCCCGATGTCCCAAGAAGCCATACGCTGTCTCTCTGAATACGATAAAACAAGAGGCAGGAATAACGGCAGTATCTCATAAAAAGGAAGTAACAGCTCAACCTCGCATCTTCTTGCCCGCATACTGCGGATAAGAAGCGCCGGGCGTCCGCCCTTTGCCACATCGTCAAATGGCAAATTTAATTTTTTCTTGCAAATATTATCACTCCATGGCATAATATAAGTAAGAAATTCTTACAAGAAAGGGGCATATGTAAATGAGTATGCAAATATTAACCGTTTCTTCCAAAGGTCAAATTTCCTTGCCCGTCAACATTCGAAAACTTCTGTCGATTGATGCAGGCGATAAACTGGTGGCATATACTTCAGGAGATGTTATCATGCTCAAAACGTTAAAACTTCCTTCTGCAGAAGAATTTGAAACTTCACTGGACGAAGCTCAAAAATGGGTACTGTCTGTTGGATACAATGAAAATGATGTTGATGATATTGTTAAATCAATTAGAAAAAAGAAACGTGTATGAGAATTGTAATAGATACGAATGTTTTGATATCCGGTGTGTTTTTTGGTGGATTTCCAAGAAAAATTCTTAGTGCTGTTGTTGGGCAAAAAATAACTGCCTGTGCAACAGCGGAAATTATGTAACAGTTCAGCCTTGCATCTTCTTGCCCGCGTACCGCGGACAAGAAGCGCCGGGCGTCCGCCCTATGAAGAT
>ERZ808051.2127-NODE-2127-length-10739-cov-5.211593_pt1 | contig 10739 bp, 9 predicted proteins | sample MGYA00380199_ERZ808051 | MGnify/ENA primary metagenome ERZ808051 (study PRJEB31490, sample SAMN06133391) | mouse gut metagenome | isolation source: J11 | host: mice | place: China: Chengdu | collected 2015-05 ...
AGGCTGGCTCTCAATATCTCCCACAGTGCCGCCCACCTCAACGATGGCAATGCGGTTCTCATCCGGGGATTTTGCCCGGTAAAATCTGGCTTTTATCTCATTTGTAATATGAGGGATAACCTGGACCGTTCCTCCGCCAAAATCTCCGTGCCGCTCCTTCTGAAGAACCGTCCAGTAGATTTTTCCGGTGGTGACATTGGAATTTTTATCCAGACTTTCATCAATAAAACGTTCATAATGGCCAAGATCCAGGTCCGTTTCTGTTCCATCGTCGGTGACGAACACTTCGCCGTGCTGGATGGGATTCATGGTGCCTGGGTCAATGTTGATATAGGGATCAAATTTCTGCATGGTGACCTGATAGCCGCGGGCTTTCAAAAGTCTTCCTAAGGATGCCGCCGTAATTCCCTTCCCAAGGCCGGAAACAACGCCGCCTGTGACAAACACATATTTTACTGCCATATTTACCTCCTGAGCTCTGTGCAAAATGAAAATATAGAAAAATGGTGACAGAATCCTCAGGGGATCTGACACCATTGTCCTCACATAGCTTCCATATGTAATTTTACGCAGATTTTAAAAAAATATGGAACTAATATATTCCTTTTTTTCTGGTTTGTAAAGCTTTTTTTTAAAAAAATGGTTGACAAATTTTCAAAAACATGTATAGTATACCCCATAAAAGAAAGCAAGGGCGCTTCGGTTTTGGCTGAAGCGCCCTTCTTTTTTGCAGAGAGGAGAACAATTTATGAGCAAAAACATTCCCGAACTGTACGGAAGCCTTGTATTTAACGATTCCGCCATGAAGAGCAGACTGTCCAGGGACGTCTACAAAGCACTTAAGAAAACCATTGACAACGGCACACATCTGGAGCTTGACATTGCCAACGCCGTTGCCGTCGCCATGAAAGAATGGGCCATAGAACATGGCGCCACCCACTTCACCCACTGGTTTCAGCCCATGACAGGCATCACTGCGGAAAAGCATGACAGCTTTCTCTCCCCCTCGGGCGCCGGAGAGGCAATCATGGAATTCTCCGGAAAAGAGCTCGTAAAAGGCGAACCAGATGCATCCAGTTTCCCGTCCGGAGGCTTAAGGGCCACCTTCGAGGCCCGCGGATACACCGCATGGGATCCGACCTCTTACGCATTCATCAAAGGACACACACTCTGCATCCCCACCGCATTCTGCTCTTACAGCGGTGAAGCTCTCGACAAAAAGACACCTCTGCTCCGCTCCATGGAAGCCATCAGCAAAGAAGCTACCCGATTATTACACATACTTGGACGTACCGATGTGAAACGCGTTCTTGCCACCGTCGGTGCAGAACAGGAATATTTCCTTGTGGATAAGGACGCTTACAATTCGAGAAAAGACCTGATTTTCTGCCGCAGAACCCTGTTCGGCGCTCCGGCTCCCAAGGGGCAGGAAATGGATGATCATTACTTCGGTTCCATCCGCCCCCGCATAGAGGCTTTCATGGAAGAGTTAAATGAGGAACTCTGGAAACTGGGAATTCCCGTAAAGACAGAGCATAAAGAGGTGGCTCCCGGACAGTACGAGCTGGCCCCGGTCTATGAGACGGTAAACGTGGCCATGGATCACAACCAGCTTGTGATGGAACTGCTCAAACGGGTTGCAGAGCGCCATGGCCTTGCATGTCTCCTACACGAAAAGCCCTTTGAGGGAATCAATGGAAGCGGCAAGCACAATAACTGGGCGCTGTCCACCGACACCGGAATAAACCTCCTGGATCCCGGAAAGACCCCCTGTGAAAATACCCAGTTTTTACTGTTTTTGGCGGCTGTTGTGAAAGCAGTGGATGAATATGCAGATCTGCTCCGCATCTCCGTCGCCACTGCCGGGAATGACCACCGCCTGGGCGCAAATGAAGCGCCTCCGGCCGTTGTGTCCATGTTTTTAGGCGACGAACTGACCGCCGTTGTGGATTCCATAAAATCTGACAGCTTCTTCAAAAGCAAAGGAAAAGTTGAGATGACCGCAGGCCCGAAGGTTCTCCCCCATTTCATCAAGGATACTACCGACAGAAACCGCACCTCGCCGTTTGCGTTCACCGGAAATAAATTTGAGTTCCGTATGCCCGGCTCTTCCCTTTCCCTGTCCGGGCCCAATATTGTTCTGAATACGGCTGTGGCCGAGGAGCTTTCTCAGTTTGCGGACCGTCTGGAAAAAGCAGCGGCCGGGGAGCTTGACGCTGCCATCCACAGCCTTCTCAAGGAAGTTTTTACCAGTCACGAGCGCGTAATCTTCAACGGCAACGGATACACCGACGAGTGGCTTTGCGAGGCAGAAAAACGGGGGCTTCCAAACCTGGCTTCCACTCCCGATGCTCTGCCCTGTTTTCTGGAAGAAAAAAACATTGCCCTGTTCACCAGACATCAGGTGTTTTCCAGAGAGGAAATGCACTCCCGCTATGAAATCATTCTGGAAAACTACTGCAAAACTCTCCACATCGAAGCACGCACCATGGCGGATATGATGTTAAAAGAGCTGCTTCCCGCAGTCTTCACCTATATGAACCACCTGGCCTCCACAGGAAATTATAAAAAAGGCCTCATGGCCACCGTCTCCACAAAGGCGGAAGAACAGCTCCTGACCCGGTTAAGCAGGCTGGCAGACGGAATTTCGGAGCATCTGGATTCCTTAAAAGCTGAGGTTGAAATCGCGGAAGCCATGGAAGAACCACTGAAAGCCGGCCATTACTGCCATGACGTCATCATCCCCGAAATGAAGGCCATCCGCCGTCTGGCAGATACCGCCGAGGGACTGATTCCTGATGGTATGCTTCCGTATCCCACATACGCAAAGCTCCTTTTTAACTTATAAATCCTTTCATTCCTGAAAAAAGACGCATGGTTTGCCATTGGCTGTTCCATGCGTCTTTTTTCCATCGCCTTTCTCCATCTTGTTTTATTGAAATTATATTGTTTTGCTGATTATGCCGACTGCATAGCCTCTTTTTCAATTTCTTCTATATCATCTGATGTCAATTCGGGGAAAAAGGTAAGTATTTCTTCAACTGAAATTCGCCCTTTTTTTAACATTGTTATCACATTCCTTTTTGTCGTTTCTCTTGCCATATCTTTCGCATAAGTCCTCATAATCTGCTCATCATCAAATAAACTCATCATAATCGTTACCACCTCCACTTCTTTGCTGCTTAGATACTGTTTCAAAATATTCCTGTTCTTGCAAATGCGGATTGTTTCTGTAATTGCCTGTTTTGAGCCAAATACAGCAGTATTCATAAAATTTCACCCGGCATGCCTTTATTCCTGACAGGACATTTTTATCTATTCTCCGTACACACGGATGATTCCGGAAACCTCCTCAACCACCGACATTCCCTTCACGATCATAAGCGCATCGTTAAAATGCCGCTCCAAAACCGCCCCGGTGATAATCACCAGCTCGGCCACTCTGCCGCGGCTGGGCTTTTGAACCACCTGGGCGATACTGACATCGTTATTTCCCAGAACGCCCGCAATATTCGCAAGGGCTCCCGGACGGTCAGCAACCTTAAGGCGCAGAAAGAACCGGCTCCGGGTCTCTTCCATGGGCTTGACCGGGATATGCTTATAGGCCACGCCGCCGCTAAAGCCACAGTTATCGTGGAGAATATTCCTCATGACGATGATTACATCGCCCATGACCGCGCTGGCCGTCGGCATCTTTCCCGCGCCCCGCCCCATGAACATGGCATCGTCGTTTGCCTCTCCGTGGACAAACACAGCGTTAAAAGAATCCCGCACGGTTGCTAAGGGATGCTGTTCCGGAATCAGCATCGGGTGAACACGAACCCCAATCTGTCCATCTTCCAGGGCGGCAATTCCCACCAGCTTGATTACATAGCCAAATTCTTTCGCATAACGCACATCTTCGGCGGTGATCTTCGTGATTCCTTCTGTATACACATCTGAAAATACAACCGTTGAATTGTAGGCTAAGGACGCCATAATTGCAATCTTTCTCGCCGCGTCATGCCCTTCCACGTCAGCCGTCGGATCTGCCTCGGCATAGCCCAGCTTTGTCGCTTCCCTAAGGGCTTCTTCATAGCTCATTCCTTCTTCTGACATCTTTGTCAGAATATAGTTGGTAGTGCCGTTTACAATTCCCATGATCTCCGTCAGAAGACTGGCGGAGAGGCTCTGCTTTAAAGGGCGGATAATGGGGATTGCCCCGGCCACTGCCGCCTCAAACTGGAGGTCCACTCCCCGCTCCTCTGCAAGGGATAAAAGCTCCTGTCCGTGCACCGCCAGCAAATCCTTATTGGCGGAAACCACCTGCTTTCCAGAAAGAACCGCCTGGGTAATATAGGTTTTCGCCGGCTCCACACCGCCCATAACTTCAATTACCAGTCGGATTTCATCATCGTTTAAAATCTCCTCCCAGTTGTCTGTCAAAAGCTCCGGAGGAATCCCGTCCCTTTTCTTTTTTAAATCCCGGACCATAATCCTTTTAATCTCAAGGCGGCCTCCGGTTTTCTTACCTATTTCATCTGACAGCATCCCGGCCAGTGCGTACACCCCGCTTCCAACGGTTCCGGCACCCAGAAGTGCCGCTTTGATCACATGTTTTTTCATAATCTTTATCCTCTCTGCTCTCTGTAAACGCGGATTTTGGCGCAGATGCCCTTTATGTCGGACATATTCCCCAGTGTCTCTAACGCAGCATTAAAATTCCGTTCCAGGACGGAGCCGGTTATAATAACCAGCTCGTTGGCTCCATGGATCGTATGCTTCGCCACTACCTGATCTATACTTACGCCGTTGTTTCCCAGGACACTCGCGATATTCCCAAGGGAGCCGGGCTTCTCCGAAACCAGAAGCCGGAGAAAAAAACAGCTTTCTGTCTCTTCTATGGGCATGACCGGCAGCTTCTTATAGGCAATCCCGCCGTTCCAGCCACAGTTGTCGTGAAGCAGGTTTCGCAGGACCGTAGTCACGTCGCCCATGACTGCACTGGCCGTTGGCATCTTTCCTGCGCCCCGCCCCATGAACATGGCATCTCCGTTGGCATCTCCATGGACAAACACTGCGTTGAAGGAATCCCGGACAGATGCCAGCGGATGTTTCTTTGGAATCAGCATCGGATGCACTTTCACCTCCAGCCTCTCCCCGGATAATCGTGCGATTCCCACCAGCTTAATCACATAACCAAATTCTTTGGCATAGTAGACGTCATCCGCTGTGATCTGTGTAATTCCCTCGATATACACATCAGAAAAAGCCACATCGGAACTGTATGCCAGAGATCCCAGGATTACCATTTTCCGTCCTGCGTCATATCCCTCCACATCGGAAGCGGGATCCGCTTCCGCATAGCCCAGTTCTGTGGCCATCTTAAGAGCCCCGGCGTAATCCATGCCCTCCTCGGTCATCTTTGTTAAAATAAAATTGGTAGTGCCGTTTACAATCCCCATGATCTCCGTCAGAAGGCCGGCTGTCATGTTCTGCTTAAGGGGCCGGATGATTGGAATCGCTCCGGCAACGGCAGCCTCAAACTGCAAATCCACCCCGTGCTCCTCCGCCAGCCGTAAAAGCTCCTGGCCATACTCCGCCAGCAGATCCTTATTGGCGGAAACCACCTGCTTTCCGGAGAGAATCGCTTCGGTGATATAGGTCCTTGCAGGCTCAATGCCGCCCATAACCTCGATGACAATCTGTATCTCACTGTCCTCTAAAATATCTTCCCAGCGGTCCGTTAAGAGCTCCCCCGGGATTTTGTCTCTCTTCTTCGCCGTATCCCGCACCAGCACCTTCTTTATCTCCAGGCTCCCTCCTGTTTTCTGGGCCATCTCGCCCGCAAGCATTCCCGCAAGCGCATATACTCCGCTTCCAACGGTTCCCGCCCCCAGAAGGGCCGCCTTCACTGTCTCATTCTCCATGTGTCTTCTCTCCTGTCTCCCACGGTTTTTCCTATTATATCGTTGTACAGGGAAGAAAGCAAGGAAAAATTCAGTCCCAAAGGTGCCTTGCCGTCCACAGCGGTAACAGTTTATAGGCTATCTGAACTGTTGCCCACAGTGCAAAGCAAAGTGCTGCCGGCAGGCCAGGGATTTTAACGTCCCTAAGCCCGCCGGCAGTATTTTCCTTTCATTCCCATTGTTTTTTCAGCAAGTTTCCGCCGAACGCCTTTTCATTGTATCATTCCGTTTCCATCTGCATACTGACCGTTTGGCGTGTTCCTGTTAAGCCACAGTCTCCCGTCATTGGTGTCAAAATAGTAGGATCGCCCATCAATCCGCTGATAGCCGGTTTTCATCGCTCCTCTGGTGCCATCCGATATGGGATTCAGATAGTAACGGGCGCCGCCAATATCCTGCCAGCCGGTCTTCATGGCTCCCCTTGTTCCGTCTGATATGGGGTTTAAATAAAACCAGTTGTTGTCCACATGAATCCAGCCGGTCTTCATGGCTCCTCTCGTTCCGTCTGATATGGGGTTCAAATAAAACCAGTTGTTGTCCACATAGATCCAGCCGGTCTTCATGGCTCCTCTCGTTCCGTCTGATATGGGGTTTAAATAAAACCAGTTGTTATCCACATAAATCCAGTCTGTTTTCATGTACCCGTTTTCCATTAAATAAAACCAATTGTTGTCTACAAAGAGCCAGCGGCCTTTTGCCAGGTTTCCATCTTCCATCCGAAACGTCCACCCTGCGCTGTCCTGACTCCAGCCATATTTCGGCTGTCCGGGACTCTGGGAGGGATACCTGTTTCCAGGAGTGTTTCCGGGGGTATTTCCTTTATAGACCTCTTCCTCACTGATGCTGTACTCTTCTGATTTATTGGTCCATTCTCCCTTTTTATCACTGGAACCGTCAATTGCCCGTACTCTGAAGGAATAGTCGCCGGCCTTATTCATGTATGAATAAAAATCGTATTTTTCCCGGCTGGTGGTTACCGTAGCTACCAGCGAATTTCCCCGATACAGCCTGACTTCATATTTGCCGGCGCCTTCCACCTCAGACCACCGGGCCTCGCTGTCCTCCCAGTAATAGTCTTCCGGCTCTGTCAGAACTCCGGTCACCTTCTCTAATTTAATATCGATCTGAAGGCTTTCTCCGCTGTGAGTGACTTTCTTCGATTTCAGTTCGCTTCGGAATCCGGAAACTGTCACCTTTGTGGAACTTGAAAAGTAATACTTCTTCTCATCCTTAACGGAAAGCTCCAGGCGGATAACCGGAGTCTCTCCCCAGACCCATACATCGTCATCTGTGTCATAATATTCTGCCGGTTCCGTTACCTCAATTCTCTCGTCTGATACCGTAACCTTAACGCTGCCCACATCTTCACCGGCTTCCGGCTTCTTATCACATTCCACTTTCAGTCTCACGCTGTTTATTTTTTCCCGGCCTGCAGCCGCATACGCCGGACTGCACAGCATAAAAATAAGTCCCGCTGCCAGCACAAACCTTAATACTGCCTTCCAATATCGCCTCATAGCGCTCCTTCTCTGCCCTTCGCCGAATCTTTTGGCATTCCTAATCACAGGCTTTTAATTTATTCTTCTTTGCCTTCCTATGAACTTTCCGACATTCCGGATCACAGGTTTTCGATTTATCCTTCTTTGCCTTCCTCCGTACTTTCCGGCATTCCGGTCAGGTTTATATTTCTCGTCACCTTTGCGTCATAGGTGTCCGCCCGCATGATCTCGGCCAGATCCACACCTGTGGCCTCCTTCATTGATTCGAACAGCTTCGCCATCACCACAGGCACATTGCCCGCCACGGCCTCCACACCATTTTCAGCGCCGTTTCCGCCTCCAATGATCGTAATCCGGTCGATTTGGGAAAGCGGCTCCGCAATCTTCCCGGCGATCTCAGGAAGGACTTTTATCATCATCTCGGCCATGGCCGCCTGGTTGTATTTCTGATAGGCTTCCGCCTTCTTCTCCATACCTTCTGCTTCGGCCAGCGCCTTCGCCTGAATCGCGGCTGCCTCCGCCTGCCCTCTCGCACGGATTCCCTCCGCCTCCTGAAGCATCGCGTACTTTTTCGCCTCCGCCTGGGCTTTCACAGCCTCCGCTTCCTTTTCCTGCTCATATTTTTTGGCTTCCGCCTCTCTCTGACGCTTTGTAAGGTCGGCCGCGGCTGCCTGTTCAATAGCGTAGCGGTCTGCATCCGCCTTCTTATTAATCTCTGCCTCCAGTGCCTGCTGCTGTACGGTCACCTGCTGTCTGCGAAGCTCCGCCTCCCGCTCTGTCTTGGCAATCTGTGCGTTGACTGTGGCCGCCTGAATTGTCTTCTCCTGTTCCTGCTTCTGAATCTCATAAGCCGCATCGGCTTCCGCCTTCTTTGTATCCGACGCCTTCTGTAACTCGGCCTTCTTGATCGCCAGTTCGTTGTTCTTCTGGGCGATCTCCGCCTCGGCCAGGACTCTGGCATCGTTGGATGCTTTATCGGCAGCCGCCCGGGCGATGGCGATATCCCGCTCCGCCTCCGCTTTCGCGATAGAAGCGTCCTTCCGGATCTTTGAGGTATTGTCCATACCAAGATCCTGGATTAATCCATGTTCGTCAGTCACATTCTGAATATTGCAGGACAAAATATCAATTCCCAGCTTCTTCATATCCAGGGACGCTTTGGCCATCACCTGATCCGAAAAAGAATCTCTGTCCGTATTGATGGCTCTGAGAGACAAAGTACCGATGATCTCACGCATGTTTCCCTGAAGGGAATCCTGCAGATCCGCCGCGATCTTCACCGGCTCCTTATTTAGAAAGTTCCTCATCGCCAGCTTCATCTGTTCCGGCGTATCCGCCACACGGACCTTGGCCACCGCATCCACCATGACATTGATAAAATCATTGGTGGGAATATACTCATCCGTTTTAATATCCACCGTGATCTGCCCCAGATACAGCTTATCCATCTGTTCAAAAAACGGGATTTTAAATCCGGCGCGGCCGATCAGTACCCGGGGCTCCTTTCTTAATCCTGAAATAATAAAGGCATGATCCGGCGGCGCTTTCACATACCCCTGGGTAATAATGATGAGCAGAAGAACGACAACAACAACGACTGGAATTAATACAAATAAAATATCCGGCATAGGTTCTCCTTTCTTTTTGCGGTTTTCTTTTATTATCTTATTAATTCCAGTCTAGCACATTTTTCCATTTTGTTGAATAGATTTAAGCAATTCGTCAGAATTTGACAGAGAAAAGACCTATTTACCTTTATTTTGCCACAAAAGTTCTGCCGCAAAAAAGAGGCTTTACACACCACAGGCGATTTATTATAATGGAAATGAGAGTACATTTGTACCAGATAAGATAAGACGAGGAGGAATGGTTGTGAAATTTTTGTTTTCCTGTGCGGACGAATATTTACACAGATGTACCTGGAAAGATATGGCATCCCTTAAATTCTGCCTCTTTTCCATGGGAACTCTGGCAGGCATGGAGGTGTCGAAGAAAAATAAGAAGAAGGTAAGGATTGCTGCTTCTGTTATTTTTTGGATTACTTATATTCCGTTGATGGCAAAATTTTTGAAGGTTGTGACAGATAAAAGGAATGGGGCATAGTTCCATTGAATATGGTCCCAAGTGCCCTTTACTTAAAAGGGAAACCACATTTCTGTGATTCCCCAGGAGACGCACCAAATTTTGTCTCTGATATATGGTTCTAACTGTTTAATTTGCGGCTTTTTCAACGTATTTTGTCACCAGGTCAATCAACCTTTTTGCTGTATCAATTTGCCTTGTAGCTTCATCCTTGCTGGTGATATAAAACTCGTCATAATCACTGGCATGGCGGATTTTTGCTGCCTTTTCCACAGCACGCCCGATTTCTGGAGGAAATTTCCCTCCATGGACATAATTTTTATTAAAATATGCTAAAGTGTCTTTATGTTTTTTAAATGCAACAGGTTCCAGGCAAAGTACCGCTGTAAGCGAATAGTAAATCGAATAATATGCCCTATTATTAGCTGCTTTCAAACGTTCATTTTCATATAGCAAATTTGCATTTTCCAGTTCTTCTTTGGCTCTCTCTATTTTGTATCTTGCCAAGTCTCTTTCATAAGGTAATGAATTATCCATTAAACAGCCACGCCCTCTTTTTCTATATTAACAAAAAACGGATAGACACCCTTCCAATGATTATAAGTGTCAATATTTTGAATACAGGGATTGATTTCTATACCATGTTCCTGTTCAAAATCATATGTGAAATCATATACCTTATCTGCATAATCGCAGATCTTTTCCGGCTGTATATTCACCAATATCATAATGTCAATATCTGAACTTCTACTGTAATCCCCCCGTGCATAAGAGCCAAATAAAATTACTTTTTCAAGATTTTCCCCGAAAAGCTGCTTTAATTCTCTGTTATACGATACTAGCAGATCATGAATGATCCCAGACACATATCCATCCTCCCTCTTTGTTTTTTACTTTTTCCAAATATCTATAACTATTATACTTTTTCCCTGTCCATTATTCAAGTAGCTATTTTTTGAAGACAAGTTACCTCTTCAAAACACGTGGCGCACTTACTGTTCACGTACAACTTCTTACCTGTCGTAACACGGGCAGTCTTGTTGTTGCATAGTTCTATTGTACGTGGAAATAGCTATTATGCCGCATAACTCTCCTTTACAATCGCAGAAAGTTATTGTATGATTGTTTTATTAACTTACTCAACTTTCCCACCAGTAAATCTGGTGTAGATGCTTGAACTTTCAAGCAAAATAAAGATATAAATTGGTGC
>ERZ808051.2128-NODE-2128-length-10735-cov-3.094483_pt1 | contig 10735 bp, 13 predicted proteins | sample MGYA00380199_ERZ808051 | MGnify/ENA primary metagenome ERZ808051 (study PRJEB31490, sample SAMN06133391) | mouse gut metagenome | isolation source: J11 | host: mice | place: China: Chengdu | collected 2015-05 ...
CAGTTAAAAATAGACTGTAAAAAATAATCGGCATCATGGAAATGCAAAATGCCTTCTTCATGGGCTTTTGAGATTTTTTCAGGAAGAAGGATCCTCCTAGTTAAATCTTTGGAAACTTCCCCAGCAATTAAGTCCCTTTGGGTAGAAGCAATAGAAGCATTTTTATTTGAATTTTCTTCAGCCACATCTTTATTGCGGTTCTGGATTAGGTTCATAATTGATTCATCTGTAGTATTAGCCTTGCGTACCAGCTCCCTGGTATAGCGGTAGATAATATATTTTTTAGCAAGGATAAATTTTTTATCATCCATTAGGCGCTGTTCAATAATATCTTGGATTTCTTCTACATACATAGAATCACGGCCACGGCTTTCAATATCGGTAAGAATGTCATCGATCCGTTCATCAGAAATCTTTTCCGCTTTTGGCAGTTCTTTGTTGGCTTTTTGAATGGCAGTTATGATTTTTTCTTTGTCATAAGGAACCTCTCTGCCATTGCGCTTGATTACTTTCATGCAAACCTTCCTCTCATTTAATCTTTTCATATCGGAGACCATTATAGCACTTGAAAAGGAATATGTCTATATCTAGTAACAGAAATTTTACTAAAGTACTAGATGTTGTGGATAGAATAGGAAAAGGAAAGGCAAAGGAAGGTTTAGAATTTGATATTTTATGCGTGTATCCATAGACAGATTTTACGGAATATGATATAACTTCCCTAATAAGGTTAAAATAGGATCGAGGAGGATGAAAAATTGGAACAGAGCAAAATCAGGAATTTTTGTATTATTGCCCATATTGATCATGGAAAGTCTACTTTGGCAGACCGTATTATTGAAAAGACAGGCCTTCTTACAGAAAGGGAAATGCAGGCACAGGTTTTGGACAATATGGAATTGGAACGTGAACGGGGCATTACTATTAAAGCGCAGGCAGTCCGTACCGTATATAAAGCAAAAGATGGAGAGGAATATATTTTTAACCTAATTGATACTCCAGGCCATGTAGACTTTAACTATGAGGTATCTAGGAGCCTTGCAGCATGTGATGGGGCTGTTTTGGTTGTAGATGCAGCACAAGGGATTGAGGCACAGACTTTGGCAAATGTATATTTGGCATTAGACCATAATTTGGAAGTATTGCCAGTAATTAATAAAATCGATCTTCCTAGTGCAGAGCCTCAGAGGGTAATTGAGGAAATCGAAGATGTGATTGGCCTAGAAGCGCAGGATGCGCCACAAATTTCGGCAAAAACAGGGTTAAATGTGGATGAAGTGTTAGAGCAGATTGTAAAGCGTTTACCAGCGCCAGAAGGAAGCCTTAATGCACCTTTACAAGCCCTGATCTTTGATTCGGTATACGATTCTTATAAAGGAGTAATTGTATTTTTCCGTGTAAAAGAGGGCTGTGTAAAAAAAGGCATGAAAGTAAAAATGATGGCTACAGGGTCAGTGTATGATGTAGTGGAGGTAGGGTATTTTGGAGCAGGGCAGTTTATTCCTTGTGAAGAATTAACCGCAGGCATGGTGGGGTATTTAACGGCAAGCATTAAAAATGTAAAAGATACCACGGTTGGGGATACTATTACGGATGCACAAAACCCATGCGAAAAACCACTGCCAGGTTATAAAAAAGTAAACCCTATGGTATATTGCGGCATGTATCCGGCAGATGGGGCAAAATACCCAGACCTTCGGGATGCATTAGAAAAATTGCAGTTAAATGATGCTTCTTTGCAGTTTGAGCCAGAAACGTCAATTGCTTTAGGGTTTGGGTTCCGCTGTGGCTTCCTTGGCCTGCTTCATCTAGAAATTATCCAAGAGAGGTTAGAACGGGAATATAACCTTGATCTTGTAACAACAGCCCCTGGGGTAGTATACCGGGTATATAAAACCAATGGGGAGGTAATAGAGCTTACAAACCCTTCTAACCTTCCAGATCCGTCTGAAATTGACTATATGGAAGAGCCAATGGTAAAGGCAGAAATTATGGTGACAACAGAGTTTATTGGCCCTATTATGGAGCTGTGCCAGGAGAGGCGGGGGATTTATAATGGCATGGAATATATGGAAGCAACTAGGGCGCTTTTGCGTTATGATCTTCCATTAAATGAGATTATTTATGATTTCTTTGACGCTTTAAAGTCCCGTTCTAGGGGATATGCTTCTTTTGATTATGAAATGAAAGGGTATGCTAAGTCAGATTTAGTAAAGCTGGATATTTTAATTAATCGAGAAGAAGTGGACGCGTTATCTTTTATTGTATATAGCGGCACTGCTTATGAGCGTGGCAGGAAAATGTGCGAAAAATTAAAGGATGAAATCCCAAGGCATTTATTTGAAATCCCAATCCAGGCGGCAATTGGAAGTAAAGTAATTGCTAGGGAGACGGTAAAGGCAATGAGGAAAGACGTGCTTGCGAAGTGTTATGGCGGGGATATTAGCAGAAAAAGAAAACTTTTGGAAAAACAGAAGGAAGGAAAGAAACGTATGCGCCAGGTTGGGAATGTAGAGATACCACAGCAGGCGTTTATGAGTGTATTGAAATTAGATGACAAATAAAAAAGGGCTGTACCTGCATATTCCATTTTGTGTAAAAAAATGCCATTATTGTGATTTCCTTTCTGCCCCCGCTACTGGGCTAGAAAGGAAAAGTTATATTTTTGCTTTAAAAGAGGAAATCCTTGCTTACCAGAAGTATAAGTATTGTGCAGACACGATTTTCTTTGGCGGAGGGACACCATCTCTTCTCTCGGTAGAAGAAATAAAAATGTTAATAGAGGCTTTATATCAAGTATTTACAATAACCAAACAAGCAGAAATTACCATAGAATGTAACCCAGAAACAGTGGACAAGGGAAAATTATCTGCTTTAAGGGAAATGGGGTTTAATAGGGTTAGTTTTGGATTACAGTCAGCTTTGGATCAGGAACTTGTTACACTTGGCAGAGTCCATAATTACGCCAAATTTTTAAATGCCTACCAAGCAGCAAAAGAAGAAGGGTTTTCCAATATCAATATTGACTTAATGTCAGCGATTCCTGGGCAGACAATGGAAAGCTGGGAGGAAACACTTAGGAAGGTACTAGCGTTAAACCCTTCTCATATTTCGGCATATAGCTTAATTTTAGAAGAAGGGACAATATTTTATAATAAACAGGAAGAATTGGATTTGCCAGGGGAAGATACAGAACGGCTTATGTATTATAAAACAGGGGAATTACTTTCTAAGGCAGGGTATAAGCAATATGAGATTTCTAATTATGCAAAGCCGGGGCAGGAAAGCAGGCATAATTTAAAATATTGGTCGTTGGAGGAATATATTGGAATGGGGCTTGGAGCTTCTTCTTATTTGGAAGGGGCACGTTTCCACAATCCAGCTTCTATGGAAGCATACAAAAGAGATTGTAGATGTTTAGCAAAGTTAAGGCAAGAAGAGGAATATCTGACAGAAAGCCAGCAAATGGAGGAATTTTGTTTTTTGGGATTAAGGAAGACAAAAGGAATAGGAGAAAAAGAGTTTTTTAACCGTTTTGGGCAAGAGATAGATATGATATATGGGAAAGTAATTGAAAAATTCCAAAAAATGGGACTGCTTATAAGGGAAAATGGAAGGATTTTCCTTAGCAGGCAGGGGATAGATGTAAGTAACCAGGTTTTTGCAGAGTTCTTATTGTAGGGGCGTATAGAGTTATGATTTTGGTACCATACTTGTAATGATAGAAGTGTTTTTGTCCTTCTAATGATAGGATATGGAGGAATCAATATGGAATTTAAAAACAGTATTACAAAGGATAACTTAATGCGTGCATTTGCTGGAGAAAGCCAGGCAAGGAACCGGTATACATTTGCTGCTGCACAAGCAAAAAAAGCAGATCTTCCTGTAATTGCGGAGGTATTTACTTATACAGCAAACCAGGAAAAGGAACATGCAGAAATTTTTTATAATCATTTAAAGGAGCTGGCTGGGGAAAATATTTGCGTAGATGGCTGTTATCCAGTTGACTTTAGCGAAAATGTAGCAGATTTATTGACAGCAGCTAAGCATAATGAGTATGAAGAATACCAAGATGTATATAAAAATTTTGCAGAGAAAGCAAAAGAAGAAGGATTTTTAAAGGTAGCAGCATCCTTTGAAATGATTGCGCAAATAGAGAAGGTGCATGGGGACCGTTTTGATTATTACCTAACATTAATGAAAGAGGGCAAGCTATTAAAATCCGATAAAAAGGAGATATGGGTTTGCCAAAATTGTGGCTATATCCATGAAGGGGATTCTGTGCCACCAATTTGCCCATCTTGCCGCCAAGAGAATGGTTATTTTATGCGTGCAGAGCATACGCCTTATGGGATTGGGAAAGCACAATAGAGCATAAGGGGAAAGAAAGGGCTGAATAGTTAGAGAAAAATATGGTGATACTCCAAGTACACATGTAGTTGTGGAAAGGAGTATTTTTATGGGAAAAAAATTAGAAAAAAAAGAGAAAAAGCTAGATCTTAATAATTTAACGCCAGAGGAAAGCTTAAAGCTTGAGGTTGCCGAAGAATTAGGGCTTTTAGACAAGGTGGTAGAACATGGATGGAAAAGCTTGTCTGCAAAGGAAACAGGAAGAATTGGCGGTTTAGTAGGAAAAAGAAAGAAATCTATGAAACAAGAAGCATTATCGAAACCAAATGAAAATGAGGGAGTAATTAGTTGACTTTTTTTGCATAGAAATTTATAATTGGAAAATAAGGCAAACCAATGGAGGAAAAGATATGCTGAAGTTACAAAATGTTTCTTTTGAAGTAAAAGGGGAACATGCAAAAAAAGAAATACTACGGAATATAGATTTAGAGATAGAAGATAAAAAATTTTTAGTGCTAACAGGACCAAATGGGGGCGGAAAGTCTACATTGGCAAAAGTAATTGCTGGGATTGAAAAGCCAACTTCTGGGAAGATTTATCTGGATAATACAGATATTACAGATTTATCTGTAACAGAACGGGCAAGGCAGGGCATTAGTTTTGCATTCCAACAGCCGGTTAGGTTTAAGGGGATTACAGTAAAAGACTTGATTGTGCTTGCATCTGGGAACCCTAAATTATCGACAGTGGGTGCTTGTGAGTATTTGTCTGAAGTGGGGCTTTGTGCTAGGGATTATATTAACCGGGAGGTGGATTCCAGCCTTTCAGGAGGTGAATTAAAGCGGATTGAAATTGCAACCGTAATAGCAAGGGACACGAGCCTTTCTGTATTTGATGAGCCAGAGGCAGGGATAGACCTATGGAGTTTTAATAACTTAATCCGTGTTTTTGAAAAAATGCACCAAGAAAAGGAACGTTCTATTATTATTATTTCCCATCAAGAGAGGATTCTAAATATTGCAGATGAAATTGTAGTAATTGCAGATGGGACAGTGCAAAAAAAAGGCAGTAAGGAAGAGATTCTTCCAGGACTTTTAGAGGCGGCTGGTGGCTGCCGGTTCTACCGGGATACAGTCCAGGCTGCCGGAATCGAGGGCAAGTAAAATGGATGCAATACAGAAGAATTTATTAGAACAGATAACAGAGCTCCATGAAGTAACCCAAGGGGCATACAATATCCGCGCCAATGGTTCTAGTGTGGAACGGAATTCTACTGCGCATATTGAAATAGTAAGTAAAGAGGATAAACAGGGAATTGATATTTATATTAAGCCTGGGACAAAAAAAGAAAGTGTGCATATTCCCGTGTTGTTAAGCCAAAGCGGTTTAAAAGAAATGGTGTATAATGATTTCCATATTGGCGAAGACTGTGATGTTTTAATTGTGGCTGGATGTGGGATACACAATGGCGGGGACCAAAAGTCACAACATGATGGGGTCCATACGTTTTATATAGGGAAAAATTCTAAAGTACGCTATGTAGAAAAGCATTATGGCAGCGGGGATGGGAATGGGGAGCGCATTATGAACCCAGAAACAGTAGTCCATATGGAAGAGAATAGTTATATGGAAATGGAAACTGTGCAAATCCGTGGCGTAGACTCTACAAACCGTATTACAAAAGCAGATCTGTTAGACGGGGCAACCCTTGTGGTAAAAGAAAAGTTAATGACACATGGGAACCAGTATGCGAAAACCAGCTTTGAAGTAGACTTAAATGGAGAAAATTCTGGGACGAATGTTATTTCTAGGGCTGTCGCAAGGGATAATTCTAGGCAGGAGTTTTTTGCTAAAATTAATGGCAACCAGAAATGCAGCGGGCATAGCGAGTGTGATGCCATTATTATGGATCAGGCAAAGATTAGTGCTATCCCAGAGATAACGGCAAACCATTTGGATGCGGCGTTAATCCATGAAGCAGCAATTGGCAAAATAGCAGGGGATCAGATTATAAAGTTAATGACACTGGGGCTTACAGAAGCAGAGGCAGAAGCACAGATTATTAATGGATTTTTAAAGTAAAGTGCAGGGGAAATCAGATGTACCGTATAATGATGGTAGAAGATGATATAACAATTTCTAGGGAAGTTGCGGCACATTTAAAAAAATGGGGCTATGAGGTTTTGGTAGTTTCTGATTTTGAACATATAACAGAAGAATTTATTTCTGGAAAACCACATTTGCTTTTGTTAGATATTTTACTTCCATTTTATAATGGGTATTATTGGTGCAGCCAGATACGCAAACTTTCTAATGTGCCAGTAGTGTTTTTATCTTCTGCTTCTGATAATATGAATATTGTAATGGCAATGAATATGGGGGCAGATGATTTTATAGCAAAGCCATTTTCGCTTGATGTTTTATCTGCAAAAATACAAGCGGTACTTAGAAGAAGTTATGAATCAAGGCAGGAAGCATATCTTTTAGAATATCAGGGCGTTGTTTTAAAGATGGCAGATGCCAGTATTTTATATAAAGAAAGGCAAGCAGAGCTTTCAAAAAATGAGTTCCGCATTATGGAACTTTTATTTGAACGGGCAGGCGGGTTGGTGTCCCGGGAGGAATTAATGAAAAAACTTTGGGATGATGAATGCTTTGTAGATGATAACACACTGACAGTTAATATAACTAGGATTAGGAAGAAGCTGGAAGAGATAGGGCTTTTGGATTTTATACGGACAAAAAAAGGGATTGGGTATTATTTACAAGGAGTGGCAGGAGAAGGGAAAATACGATGAAAGAAAAAGATCATATTTTGCCCTTGCCATTCCTCTTTGGGCGTTATTTATATGACAAAAAAGTAGAGATATTTTTTTATTTTTTAATTGTCTTTATTTTTTTAGTTGTAATCCATTTAAACCGTTTGGATTATTTTTGGGAAATCTTTTATAGTGTTGTGATTAGTAGTTTTTTGCTAGCTTTATATGGGGCATATGATTTTTTCCGTTATGTAAAGGAATATAGGAGGCTTTATTTTGTGCTCCAAAATCCAGAGGATATTTATGGGAAACTTCCACAGACAAGAGGGCTGCAGTCAGAATTTTATTCAGAAATTATTTGGAAATTAGATGAAAGATGCAGGAAGATTATTTCGAAACAATGTGAACAAGAAAAAGAAAGAAAAGATTATTATAGTATGTGGGTACACCAGATTAAAACGCCTATACAGGCGGCAAGGCTTTTGTTAGAAAGGGAGGAATTAAAAGGGCTTTATGCGGCAAAAGGAATAGAAGAAGAGATTTTTAAAACAGAGCAATATGTGGAAATGGTACTTTATTACCTGCGCTGCCAGAGTATGGCGGAAGATTTATTATTAAAGGAATATTCTCTTTCTTCTATTGTAAAACAAGCAGTAAAAAAATATGCGGCTCTTTTTATTTATAGCGGGCTTTATGTGCATTTGGAAGAAATAGAATGTTTAGTAGTTACCGATGAAAAATGGCTTGGTTTTGCAATAGAACAATTAATTTCTAATGCGGTTAAATATACAAAACAAGGGGGCATTACGATTTATTTGGATCGATCCTGTAGCACATACCAAAATCAGAAGGTGCATGCTTGTTTAGTAATAGAAGATAGTGGGATTGGGATACGGAATGAAGATTTGCCACGGATTTTTGAAAAAGGATTTACAGGTTTTAATGGGCGTTTAGATAAGAAATCAACAGGGATAGGCTTATATTTATGTAAAGAAATCTTAAAAAAACTGGCAGTTTCTATTTCTGTGGATTCTAAAACAGGGGTAGGGACAAAAGTATCTTTATATTTTGGGGAAGAAAGAAAGGGGACTTATGAGTAATTTTGCATATACAGTGGTAACAAGTGATAATTTTGAAATCCAGACCTGTAGAAGTATTGATTGTTTTATCCATAGTATTGACTTGCCAGAGAAAGAAGCTTTCCAGGCATTTCGGGGAATGATAAGGAATTATATTGAAGCAATTATAGACAGGGGGAGGACGTTAAATAGTAATTTAAAAACAGCCGTATTGCCGCAAGAGTTTGAGGAATGGTTTTATTTTTCAAATACTGTTATTATAAAATTGAAGATTAGGCACCAAAACCCTATGTTAGAATTTGTAGAAGTGCCTGTTATGGATGCCGTAAGCCCTTGTTTAGTGCTTGCCAGTGAAAGTAAAATACCAGATTACATAGCTGCCCGATCCATAAAATATTTAAGTGTAGAAAGTAATTTTGAGAAAGTATTAGGTTCTACAGGATTTAAGCGGAAGCTGCCAATGGATATGCTTTTGGATTTTACAGGGTTGTTAGACAGTATGTTGTTCCGTATTTGTACAGAAGAAAAGAAATATTTTTCCCAGGAGTGGTATAGGGAATTAATGCAGTACTATAAGGATATTGCTGATACAACAGAAACGGTGAATAGTGGGGATTTATTGGAATATTTAGGGAGAAGTATGGGAATAGCCAAAAAATATATGGAGGGCAGGGGAATTTTGTTATAAAAGTGTAAATAAATAATAAAAATGCGAATAAATGTTCGAAAAAGTATTGACAAGTACAAACGAATGTTCTATAATGATTTTGTTAGGAAGTACTTATCCATCTTGGATACGGAATAAGTTCCCTACGCCTTCACACAATTATAGAACAGCCAGTGTTTTTATACACTGGTTGTTTTGTATGTGGGCAGGCTTTTAAATGGAATTTGCCAGTAAGATAATAGATGCTTTGTATAGAACCATGGTTTCATGGGAATAAAACCAACCCATTTCTCGTAAAGTAATAAAAAAGATATGGGCAAGATAATATGAGAGTGTGTGAGCTAAGGCAGAAAGAAGTTATTAATGCAAGAGACTGTAAAGTATTGGGATGTGTAGCAGATGTGGAGATTGACATGGTGTCAGGCAAGGTGCTTGCATTGATTATCCCAGGCCCAGGGAAACTTTGTGGGATTTTTGGGCGGGATATGGAATATGTAATTCCCTTTTCTTGCATTTGCCAGGTAGGGGAGGATATTATATTAGTGGATGTAAAGATTGAAGAAATTTATGTAAAATGTAAGTGCTAATATGATTCTTGCAAAAATGCCTTTTTTATATTATACTTAGGAAAACAAATATGCACAGCAAATATGCTGTATAACAGCAGAAACGAGGTTTTTATGAAATGCCCTTTTTGCAATAAAGAAAATACAAAGGTAATTGATTCTAGGCCAGCAGAGGATAATAGTTCTATCCGCAGGCGGAGGCAATGTGATGAATGTGGGAAACGGTTTACAACTTATGAAAAAGTAGAATCCATTCCTCTTATTGTGATTAAGAAGGACAATAATAGGGAGCCATATGACAGGGAAAAAATAGAGGCAGGTATTGTAAGATCTTGCCATAAACGCCCTGTTTCCATTAGCCAGATTAATGAGCTGGTAGATGATATTGAGAATACTATTTTAAACATGGAAGAAAAGGAAGTCCCTAGTTCACAGATAGGGGAACTTGTTATGAATAAGCTAAAAGATTTTGATTCTGTGGCATATGTGAGGTTTGCTTCTGTTTACCGTGAATTTAAAGATATAGGGACTTTTATGGAAGAACTAAAAAAAATATTGGATAAGGATTGAAAGAGATGCTAAAGTGCTTTTACCCAATGGAATATTTAGATTCTGTATATCAGATTGATTTTGAATTATTATACCAGAAAGGAATAAGGGGGATATTGTTTGATATAGATAATACGCTTGTATCCCATGGGTCGCCTGCCGATCGGCAGGCGATAGAATTGTTCCAGAAGCTTAAAAAACTTTCTATAAAGACATGCCTTATTTCTAATAACCAAATCGGGAGAGTAAAGAGCTTTGCGGATTCTGTAGGTGCCATTTTTATTGAAAATGCCCATAAACCTTCAGTTAGCGGTTATCAAAAAGGCATGGAGCAGATGGGATGTACTAAAGAAAATACCATTTTTATTGGCGATCAGCTTTTTACTGATATTTATGGGGCAAACCGGGCAGGGATCCCAACGATTCTTGTAAAACCGATTCATCCAAAGGAAGAAATACAGATTGTATTAAAGCGGTATTTGGAACGGGTTGTACTATTTTTTTATAAAAAACAATGTAGGAAGGAAAGAAAAAATGAAAGGCATTAATGGAAAGACAAGAATATGTGGGTTATTGGCAAATCCAGTGGAACATACGTTGTCTCCATTAATCCATAATACCTTGTCAGAAAAAATGGGGATTAATATGGCATATGTGCCATTTAAGCCAGAAAAAGAAGGCCTTAAACAAGCCGTAAAAGGAGCATACGAATTAAATATTTTAGGCATGAATGTAAGTGTCCCATATAAGCAGCAAGTAATAGAA
>ERZ808051.2129-NODE-2129-length-10732-cov-4.902863_pt1 | contig 10732 bp, 10 predicted proteins | sample MGYA00380199_ERZ808051 | MGnify/ENA primary metagenome ERZ808051 (study PRJEB31490, sample SAMN06133391) | mouse gut metagenome | isolation source: J11 | host: mice | place: China: Chengdu | collected 2015-05 ...
GGTATCAGGTATCATTTGATGAAGCGTATGATATAAAGCAGTCCTCTTTAAAGATGCTGGAGTATTATAAAAGTATGAGGAAATAAAATCTTTAGGAATGAATTGGTGGAAGCTTATCGCGAACATACGACTATATAAATGTAGTGAACAGGGAGGTAGCTTTGATACCAAAGATAATCCATTACTGCTGGTTCGGTGGCAGACCGCTTCCTGAATTGGCGTTGAAATGTATTGATAGCTGGAAGAAATATTGTCCGGGTTATGAGCTAAAGGAGTGGAATGAAAGTAATTTTGATGTAAGCGGCTGTGCCTATACAAGGCAGGCATATGAAGCTGGAAAGTGGGCATTTGTAAGCGATTATGCCAGATTTGATATCCTCTATCAATATGGAGGATTGTATTTTGATACGGATGTGGAGCTGATTAAGCCAATAGATGACCTTGTAGAAAGAGGAGCATTCATGGGATGTGAGCCATCGAGGGTAAAAGACGATATCAGTGTGGCGGCTGGGCTGGGACTGGCTGCAGAACCGGGATGTAGACTTTATAAAGAGATATTGGACGATTATCGGGAAGCGGATTTTATAAAAGAGAACGATTCCGGAAATTATGTGACAGTTGTCCACAGGGTCAGCGCCATCTTGAAAAGGCATGGATTAACGAGTGAAAGCGATATCCAATTGGTGGAAGGCGTGTTCATTTATCCGCCGCAATATTTTTGTCCGCTTGACTATACAACCGGAAAACTGCATGTCACCCGGGAAACTTGTTCCATACATTGGTATAAGGCATCATGGACGAGTAGATTAGATAGAAAGATTACCAGAATAGAGCAAAGATTCGCTGATTGTGGTAAAGTGGGACATTATTTGGAAAGAACATTGACCCTGCCGCTTAGGGTAGCGAATAAGGTGAAGAAAATAGGAATTGGAAAATCAGTTCGATTGATTGTAAATCGATTTTGCTCGGGGGGGGGTAGAACAAACTAGCAATGGAAAGATATTCCGCGGCGCTTTCTATGTGAAAGGAGGGGCTGTGGGATGATACCTAAAATAATCCATTACTGCTGGTTTGGAAACGCTCCTATTCCAGAAAAAGATAGAAAGTGTATAGAAAGCTGGAAGAAGTTCTGTCCGGATTATGAGATAAAGCTCTGGAATGAATCAAATTACGATATTTCAAAGAACAAATATATGAGAGAAGCTTATGAATCCGGGAAATGGGGGTTTGTCCCCGACTATGCGAGATTGGATATCGTTTATCGGCATGGCGGTCTATATCTGGATACAGATGTAGAAATTATAAAGAACTTCGATGATCTTCTTGCCAATAAGGCTTTTATGGGATTTGAGAAAGAAGGAGCAGTGGCACCGGGATTAGGCTTTGGTGCTGAGAAAGAAAGCAAGATTATCAAGTATCTGATGGAATGGTACGAGGAACATAGCTTTTTAGATGAAAGGGGTAAACCGATTCTGACAGCAAGCCCGGCTATCAATACGCAAGAATTGCAGAAGATCGGTTTAAAACAAGACGGTTCCCGGCAAATGCTTTTAAACGAGTTAACAGTTTATCCCGCAGATTTTTTCTGCCCGATGGATTATGAAAATCGTGAGATGAATATAACAGAGAATACCTATTCTATTCATCACTACGCCTCATCTTGGATGCCGGAAGAGGAAATCAAGGCACATATGAACAGGATAAAATATAGAAATAGGTATGGGGAAAAAGGAGCGATCATAGCAAAAATCGTGAATTTTCCAATTCGATTAAAGTTCCATATAAAAGATAAAGGTGTAGGTGGAACTGTGCGTTTTGCCATAAATAAAATTAAGGGTGGATTAGATGATTGAATTGATATGATTTTTGAGTCATAAGAAAGGAATCAGCTGCCATGTTAGGATTTAGCATTCTTATTGCGGCGTACAATGTTTCGGATTATATTGAGGAATGTTTGGATAGTGTTAAAATGCAAACTTATGAAAAATGGGAGGTTATAATAGTAGATGATGGTTCTACGGATGATACGGGTATTATATGTGACAGATATGCAAGACAGGACAAACGTATAACAGTAATTCATCAGAAAAATCATGGGGTAGCTGTAGCAAGAAATTATTTGCTTAATAAGGCGAAAGAGGATTATATCATATTCCTGGATGGGGATGATTTCTGGAGGTCCGAAAGAATGCTGACTGAGTTGGCATATGCCATAGAGGCAAATTGTGCTGATATAGTGGCTTGGTGGCTGGTGACCTATGATACTTATACCGGAAAAATCAAAGAAAATAAAAATTTGATTGAAGAAAAGGCGGAAACGCAATCAGGAGCAGAATTTATGGAAAGCATACTTTTCAAGAATCCCATTGCTTTCAATTGGTGGGGATGCATGTATGCTTTCCAGCGCAGCTTATGGATAAACAGTGGTATCATGTTTACAAAAGGAAGAAAGATACGTGAAGATGTGGAAGTATTGTTTAAAGTGTTTTTGCAGGCAAAAAGAGTATGGGTGATAGGAAAATATTATTATAGTTATAGGACAAATAGAGAGAATTCTGCAACCCAAAAAGTATCGCTTGATAAGCTGATTGACTCTTTGGAGGTTGCAGAAAGAAATATATCATATCTGAAAAAAAGCTGTGGAATGAATGAAAGATTAAAAAAGGTATTAGAAAGTAATTTCGCTAGTATATTTATGCGCGTTGGTACATGTTTGTATGAGCTTGATGAAAAAGAAAAAAAGGAATTTCATAAAAATCTCAAAGACAGAAGATGGATGCTTAAAAATATAAGCAAATGTGGTACTATAAAATTTCGCATTAAGGTTATGTTAGTAAGAATATTAGGTGTCAAGACAGGATTTAGACTTTTATGGTGGCGGGAGAAAAAGTATTGAGGTAAAGCATATGAAGATTGGTATTATGACGTGTTGGGGATCTGGGGATAATTATGGACAGCAATTACAGTGTTACGCGTTGCAGAAATATTTGAAGCAGCTTGGACATGATGCTTATTTAATTCGATATGATAAATCAATGGATTCTAAGCGATTTGAATTCTCGGGGAAACTGTTAAGAAAATTAAAACGATCATATAAAGTCTTTATTCCTGAATACTGGAAAGAAAGAAAAGAGAACAAAAGGCTTGATAGAGAACGGACAGAAATTTTTTCACAAATCATTCATTTAAGAAAATTTAAAGATTTCAGAGAGAAAAATCTTTCCTTATCCAAGATAGTTTATACATCTTATCGGCAGTTAAGGGATAATCCGCCAGAGGCTGATATGTATGTGACAGGTTCAGATCAAGTATGGCATTTCTCTTTATCCGGATTCGGATCGCCGAAAGAGGAAATGCGTGCCTATATGTTAGATTTTGGAGGAAAAGAAATTATTCGCATATCAGCGGCGGCAAGTTGGGGAAGAACTGAAATACCAACAAAATGGAAGCGTCATATAAAGCCATTATTACAAAAATTCAATGCTGTAACTGTCAGAGAAACGTCGGCAATAGAACTTTGTAGACAGTGTGGCAAGGATGCTGTTCTGGTCCCGGATCCAACGTTATACCTTGAAGCGGAAACTTACAGGAGCCTATATGAAAAGGATGAGGTAAGGAAACCTGCCAAAGACTATGTAATGGTATATTGGGTGAATAACGGAGGTCATCCTCCCATAGAGGAAATCAGAAGATGGAGCAAGAAACGAAATTTGGAGATTGAGTATGTTACAGGGAATGGAATGTTAGATAAATATCCACAAAATTATGCTACGGTGCAGGAATGGCTATATCTTGTAGATCATGCGCAGTATATTATCACAAATTCGTTCCATGCATGCGTTTTTTCTCTGATCTTTAAAAAAAGGTTTGGAGCCATAAAGATAAATGGCCAGGAATCCGGAATGAATGACCGTTTGGCAAGCCTTTTTGATATCTGCAATGTAACGCCTAGATATATAAGCGCAACCAATTTCACTTGTTTAGACTGGGAAGCGGAAACAGTGAAAATTGACCAGTGTATTGACCTAAAAGAGGCGATCAGGGGGTGGGTAAATCTATGATATAAAGAAGCAAGTACTGCTTTATTTCTCTGGGAGGTGATATTATGGTGAGGCAAACAAGTCAACGTAAAGTAGCTGTGGCGTTAACATATGCAACCCAATTCGTAAAGATATTGTCGGCTTTACTGTATACCCCCATAATGATGCGCCTGCTAGGGCAAAGCGAGTATGGGACATATCAACTCGTAAATTCAGTAGTGTCATATTTAGGACTATTTTCGCTGGGGTTTGCATCATCTTATACGAGATTCTATATGCGATATGCTGTGGGAGATGACAGTGAAAGCATAGCTAAGCTGAATGGAATGTTCTTGCTTATCTTTACAGCTATGGCTATGATGGCGGGAATTTGTGGATGTTTTATGATATGCAATATACACGAACTTCTGGGAAGCGGGCTCACGGATGAGGAGTACGGTATTGCTACGGTGCTGATGGTGTTTATGGTATTCAACCTTGTTCTATCTTTTTTCTCTAGTATATTTGACTGTATCATAACAGCACATGAACAGTTTATATTACAGAGGGTGCTATCATTTATGCAGACGATGTTTAATCCGTTAATTACGTTGCCCCTATTGCTCATAGGGACAGGTTCTGTCGGAATGGTGGCAGTTTCTACAGGGTTGTCCCTAGCCAAATTTATCGTCACAGTTTCTTTTTGCTTTAAAGAGTTGCAAGTGAAATTTTCAATTAATAGACTAGAGATTTCATTACTTAAGGAAATATGGAATTTTACATTTTTCATTTTTTTGAATCAGATAATAGATCAAATTACATGGAATCTGGACAAATTTTTACTAGGACGCATGAGAGGAACTATAGCAGTTGCAGTATATGGGGTAGCAGGGCAACTTAACAATATGTATCTGGAGTTTTCAGGAGCTGTCTCAGGTCCTTTTGCTCCGCAAATTAACAGAATTGTTGCTAAAAATGATGATGACAGAGAGCTGAGCAATCTCTTTATCAAGGTTGGAAGGATACAAGCGCTTTTGCTTTTCCTTATTATTTCGGGATATATCTTTTTTGGGAAAGCATTTATTATATTATGGGGTGGTAAGGAATATGAAAAATCGTATTATATTGGCTTGCTGCTAATGATTCCTGTAACAGTAGCACTGATTCAAAATCTTGGTATAGAGATTCAACGAGCGAAGAATAAACATAAAACTCGATCTATTGTATATGCTGCTATATCGGTTGGAAATATATTAATTAGCATTCCACTTATAAAGGTGTATGGAGTTATTGGGGCGGCTGCCGGGACAGCAATTTCGTTTATTCCAGGAAGTATTATCTTCATGAATATATATTATTATCATGTCTTGCACTTGGATATTCCTAAGTTTTGGAAACAGATAAGTAGAATAATATTAGCGGTAGTTCCGGCGCTTATTTTGGGAACTATTTCATGGAAATTTTTGTACATTGAAAAGTGGATGGAGCTGATATCAATGATTTTTATATACTCGTTTGTCTATTGTATTTGTGCATATCTATGGGGAATGAATCCGGAAGAGAAACAGCTGGTACAAAAAATTTTTGAAAAAATAGGTATAAAGAGGAGGTAGAAATGGTAGAGATTCATGATAAAAAAGAATGTTCAGGATGCGGTGCATGTGCAGTAGTGTGTCCTAAAAAATGTATAGAAATGCTGGAGGATGAGGAAGGATTCTTATATCCAAAGGTTAATATAAATGAATGTGTAAAATGTGACATGTGTGATAAGGTTTGTCCGTTCAAAAATACATATCCAACAAAGGTTTATAAAGTATATGGATTTAATTCTATAGATGAAATGATCCGACTTAGAAGTTCATCAGGAGGTTTCTTTTCGGTGATTGCTGGATTGATCATAGCTGAGAAAGGGATTGTTTTTGGAGTTGGCATGACAGCGGACTGTAGGGAAAGCTGCTATTATGTGGCTGAGGACATGGACGGATTGAAAAAGCTGATAGGATCAAAATATATACAGGCGGAAGCAGGAAAGATGTTTGAGCATGTTAAAGAACAGTTGGAAACAGGAAGAAAAGTGCTTTATTCGGGAACGCCCTGTGCTGTTAATGGATTAATGCGATTTTTGGGGAATGACTATGAAAATTTAATATGTGTAGATGTTGTCTGCCATGGAGTACCTTCTAAAAAAATTTGGATGAAGCATTTGGAATATGTTGAAAAGGAGAAGAAAATTGTTAATGTTAGTTTTAGATATAAAAAAGATGGATGGCAGAATTTCAACATGGGGTACATATGCCAAGACCAAGGAAAGATTTTGATTTCTAAGGATAGAGATTTCTATATGATAATGTTTTTGAACAATTATTCATTGAGGCCTTCTTGTTACGAGTGCAGAGTCAAAGGGAATAATACAGCAGATATTACCATGGGTGACTTTTGGGGAGGAGAAGATGTGATTCCGGAGTTATATGATGGAAAAGGGTCTTCGCTTGTGATTTTGAGGAGTGAGAAAGGACAGAAAATCTTTGAGGCTGTAAAGGCGGCAGGCAAATACAAGGAGGTAAGTTACCCGGATGCCGTCAGACATAATACACCTGAGTTTAAGTCAGTAGCAAAACCAAAGAGGAGAAAGGAATTTTATGATGACCTTAATAAGGTCTCATATGAAAAGATTATTCAGAAATATTGTAGTATCCCTTTTTCTGTAAAATTGAAAGATACAATCAAGAATGCACTACGGAAGAAAGGGATTTCGGGGGGGTAATTAAGGAAATAGTACCCTATTGGATTTGTTATTGGTATATAGTGGAAGATACAAAACAGAATAGAGGATAATAGTATAACAATGGAAGTTAAAAGGAATAATGGACTGGATATATGCCGTGTTTTGAGTATGTGTGGAATTATAGGTCTTCATGTAATGAATGCCGGGGGGGTAATAGCAAATACCGATTTCCTTTCAGTGCAAGGTATTTTAATGAGAGGACTAATTGTATTGTTTTACCCCGTAGTCAATATTTTTGGAATGATGACAGGGTGGCTCTATATAAATAAAAAGGAAGTAAAAAACAAGAACCTAATAGAGCTCTGGCTGGCAGTGTTATTTTATTCCTTTTTGATTGTAACATTATTTAAAATTATTTTACCAGATAGTGTAGTTGGGATAAAGGAGTATATAAAGGTTATTTTTCCCCCAATTCAGGGGAGGTATTGGTATATCACATGCTATACATTTATGTTTTTAGTAATACCATATATCAATATCTTATTAAGAAAGCTGAATAGTATACAATATAAGAAACTATTAATTTTGTTATTTGTGCTACTTTCGATAGTACCAACATTGGGAATGCAGGATTATTTTCGTATTCTTAAAGGATATAGTCCATTTTGGCTGATTTATTGTTATATGGTGGGAGGATATTTGAACTTATATGGTTCTGCTATAAAGCAAAGCTGGAGTAAACGGCAGATGATGCTTGTACTGATAGCCAGTTCCGCGGGAGGACTCATTTCCCAGTATATAATCGGGGTTACAACTCTGGCTATAACGGGAAATATTTCGAGTCGTACGATGATGTTCTGCGAATATAATTCACCTTTGATGGTACTAAGTGCTATATTAGTGGTATTTACACTTGCCAGTGAGGGGGTTAAGCTTGGAAAGCCTAAATTTGAAAATATTTTGAGACTTTTAAGTGGTGGTGCATTTGGTGTGTATATTCTCCATAGTCATCCGCTAGTTTATAACATTCTTTTGTCTGATGGTTTTATTTGGACTACTAGGAAAAGCCCTTTGATAGGAATGATGTGTGTATTACTTTCCGTAATGGCAATATACTGTATTTGCTTTGCTGTTGAGGTTGTAAGAATAAAAATGTTTAAATTGTGTAAGGTTGATTTGCTGGCAAAAAAAATCGCGGCGGAAATAGACAGACTAGTATCTTAAAGAGAAACGCGCAAAAAAATGTGTTTTTAGAAATGAGGACAAAAGATTCAAATAAGGTTGATTTGCTGGTGAGAAATGTACAAGGAGGTCAGGGAGCAGTGCGGGAGTTTATAGAGTGGCTGTTATAATAGTGGTGACTTTCAGAGATACGAGGGGGGTAATTAAAGTTGAAAAGAATGCGGATATTATGTATTACGACATTTTTATTGAGTTTATTGTTTCTATATTCAATTCCGGCTGTATATGCACAGACAGATATGGGATTGCCGGATGCAGATGATAATATACTTGCCGGGATTGCAGATTCCGAAACAATGAATGAAAATAAAACTGAAAATATTGAATCATTGACATTATTACTTGTAATGTATAGTGAGCAGCTTGAAGAGTACGACAGATCGAATGGAGTCTTTGTGATCACATGTATCAGCTTCTGCGGTGTCGTATTAGGAATTGCAATTACATTAGTAACAGGAGCAAAAGAGATTAAAAGACCTAATCTGGCGTTGGCGGCAGTATTTGCCCTTTTACCTTCCATTATGACATTGTGCTTATATGTGTTTTCCATGCAGTGCAGAAGAGTTGCAATTTTCAGAGGGTATCTCGCATATCTTGAGGAAAAGCTCAGCAACCTGACCGGAGTGCCCATGATATTCAACCGTGAAGTTGTACCTAAATTCTTCGGGGAATTCTTGACGAATATATGTGGTCCTGTTGTTATGATTCTGTTTATTATTCTTCTGTTTATTGTCTCAATATGGCTCTGTGCTTATTTTGTCAAATCTCCCAAAGTGATTTCTAAAGCTGGTTGCGGAGTAAAGGCCGGAAGAGCCATATTGTGGGGGTTGTTTGCTTTATGCATAGTTTTTTGCGTTATTTGTGCATTCGACTTAGCGACAAATGACCCTGTTCCCGGTAAAGTATATGAATTTTGTATAAATAACTGATAGACGTTAGGGGTGTAGTGTCATGAGGCGGTCGTGATATTTTATCGCATACCTGATCGTAAGGGTGGTAGAGAATTTAGAATTTTTACTTGTCAACCCGCCATACCTTTGCTATACTAATTCCAAAAGCATAAATTCTCTTGAACTCCATACGGCCAGTTCCGTATTCTAGGGAAGCATTCCCATCCTACTTCAACAGAAATCTGTGCTTTTTCATTCTAACAACTAAAATTGCATGGGATTTCGTGAAAAAGATAAGGCGGAGTGCAGCGGGTTCTCAGCTCCTCCTCTCAGGTAATCCCGAAAGGAGGAGAAGCATGGCAAACACGAAGCTGCAGAAACTGAACCTTTTGGACAAGTTCCTGTTCGATGAGGCGATGGAGGACAGAGAGACCTACCAGGCGGTCATCAGCATCCTGCTGGAGAACGAGGTGGAACTGCTTGGAAAGACGGAAACGGAGAAAGAACTGCGGGTGTCGCCCGAACTGCGCCAGGTGCGGCTGGATGTGGTAGGAATGGACAGGGAAGGTACTATCTACTACGCCGAGATGCAGCAGCGCAACACCGGGAACCTGATCCGGAGGAGCCGCTACTACCAGGCGCAGCTGGATGTATCGCTGTTAGAGCCGGGCAGCACGGACTTCAACCTCCTAAACGACAGCTGCTTTATCCTGATAGCGCCATTTGACATCTTCGGGCGAGGGCTCTACCGCTATACATTCGATGGGGTGTGCAGGGAGTGCCCTGACCTGAGGCTGGAGGATGGGAGCCTGAGGGTATTTATCAATACAAAAGGGAAGAACCGGGAAAGCTTTTCTCAAGAGTTCCTGGACTTTATGGAGTACATAGGAAAGACTACGAACGAGATGGCGGGAAGCACTGCCAGCCAGAAGATTCGGCGGATCCACAGAAGGGTCTGCGCGGTCAGGGAGTCCGAGAAAGCGGGGGTGAAGTATATGCAGAGATGGGAAGAGATAGCGTATGCGAGAGAAGACGGAAAGATCGAGGGAAAGATCGAGGGAAAGATCGAGGGAAAGATCGAGGGGAGAGCGGCTTCTATACTGGAATTATTGGAGGAGAAAGAGCCGGTTCCTGTGGCCCTGCGGGAAGAGATCATAGCGGAGGAAAGCGAGGAAATCCTGAAAAGGTGGCTGCAAGCGGCTTCCCATGCAGAGAGCATTGAGGAGTTTGTAAAAAGAAAGGCCCTTTTTTCATAAGGAAAGCCGATTGCTGTGTTAGGCCCTGAATTTACCATGATACGATGCTTTCTATCATATCAAGGAGCAACCGTACCGTGGCCTGATAGAAGTGTCACGTATCGATGTTTCCCGTCACCACACGGCAGGTATCGTATGTCGGAATCCCGTAGGCTGCTCCAGATCTGCCCCAAAAGTATTAAATTTTTCCAAAACTCATTTTTTCCGTGAAGATAGCCGATGGTTGTGTTATACTGGTAGTCAGCGGGCAAATCGCCGCAGTGACGTGGAGGTAAGCATGATAGTAGGAATTGACTTGGGTACAACGAACAGTTTGATCGCATATTTCACGGAAGAGGGGCCGAGAATCATTCCCAACAGGTTGGGGAAGAACCTTACGCCCTCGGTGGTCAGCGTGGACAGTGAGGGAAATGTGTATGTGGGGGAGACTGCCAGGGAGCGTATGAGCCTTTACCCTGACACCGTAGCCGAGACCTTTAAGCGCAGTATGGGCACGGAGAGAGACTACATATTGAGCGGGAAGCACTACAGGCCGGAGGAGCTTTCCAGCCTGGTGCTGCGGTCTCTAAAGGAGGACGCGGAGAGCTTTCTGGGGGAGGA
>ERZ808051.2130-NODE-2130-length-10722-cov-3.839643_pt1 | contig 10722 bp, 13 predicted proteins | sample MGYA00380199_ERZ808051 | MGnify/ENA primary metagenome ERZ808051 (study PRJEB31490, sample SAMN06133391) | mouse gut metagenome | isolation source: J11 | host: mice | place: China: Chengdu | collected 2015-05 ...
ACCCACATAGGTGATGTTCATCTCCTCGAAAAACATGCCCGGGATCATAAGCTGCTTTAAGGATGCTTTGGAGCGCCTGATCTGGCGCACCAGTTTCTCGCCAAAACACGGAATTTTTTCAAGCGTGTTTGCCACATCATCTTTCAAGTCCTCATAGCGCGTGCTTGTGCGGATTTTTCCCAGATAACTTGCCATACCGCCGACATTTTTTGCGATGGACATTTCATTATCATTCAGGACAAGGATCAGGTTGCTCTTTAGCTGACCGGCATTGTTTAACCCCTCATATGCGAGCCCGCCCGTCATCGCCCCGTCCCCGATCACCGCGACAATCTTCTCCCTGCCGCCGCTTAACTCCCTTGCCCGCACAAGCCCGCAGGCTTCGGAGATCGAGTTGGAACTGTGCCCGGAATCAAACAGGTCGGTATTGCTCTCGCGCCGCTTTGGGAAACCGCTCATCCCGCCGTACTGGCGCAGCTTGTCAAACCCCTGTGCCCGCCCTGTCAGAATCTTGTGCACATAGCACTGGTGCCCGACATCCCAGATCAGTTTATCCTTTGGGAAATCAAGGAACAAATGAAGCGCCATCGTAAGCTCGACCACACCGAGATTTGATGCCAGATGCCCGCCGGTCCTGCTGACATGCGCTATCAGAAATTCCCGTATCTGCCCCGCTAATGCCTCGTACTCGGAAGGGCGCAGATTCCTTATATCATTCGCTTTTTTTATTTTTTCAAAGGTACGCATTTTTGCCTCTCAATCCATCGGTCAGCTTTCCCGCTCCGACAGCAATTCCACCAATCCAATCAAAAAATTTGCATCCCTCCCCCTCTTCTTATCAAACTTTAGCAAAATCCGCACTGCCTCCCCCGTAAGCCGCTTTACCGCTTCTTTTGCTTCCTCCACCGAATGCATGGTCACATAAGTAGTCTTATTATTTTTCTCATCGCTGTGTGTGGGCTTTCCAAGGACTTCGTCATTTCCAGTGACATCCAGGATATCATCCTGTATCTGGAATGCCATTCCGATTGCCCCGCCCATATTTTCAAGCAGTTTAACTTCCTCCTCCTTAATACCCGCTAACACCCCGCCGACCATAACGGCAGCCTCAAGCAGCGCCCCTGTCTTTAGGCGGTAAATAAAATCAAGTGTTCCTTCTTTAAGGGACTGCCCCGTCTTTTCCACATCCACGGACTGCCCGCCAAGCATCCCCCACAGTCCCGACTTTACTGACAATATGGAAAGTGCCTTCGCGCCCGCAAGAACCCTTTTTGGTTCCCCCTCCTTTGCCAGCGCCGACGATGCTGTTTCAAAGGCGAGATTTAACAGCGCATCCCCCGCGAGAATCCCCATTGCCTCGCCGTACTTTGCATGGGTTGTAAGCTTGCCCCTGCGGTACATGTCATTATCCATTGCCGGGAGGTCATCATGTACCAGCGAGTAGGTGTGGATCATCTCAATCGCTGCCGCAAACGCTGCTACCAGCGGGTCTTCCATTCCGCCGCCACCGCACAAAATATTTGTTTCTATCAATAAAATCGGGCGCAGGCGCTTGCCCCCCGCATTCACACTGTAATTCACCGAGGAGATCACCGTGGCTTGCTCGCCCCCCTCCTCTGGGAGAAACCCTGCTAACAGCCCATTTATATTTTCCGCCTTATTTTTCAAACTCTGTCCAATCCCATCCACCGGGGCGGTTTTCATATTCCCCTTCTCATCCATCCGTTCCATTCCTCCTTACCCGGAGCTTATTTCCATATTTTCTCTGTCCATGGTATAATTACCAATTTTCCCCTATTTTATAACCAATATCAAAGGAAACTCATTAATTCCCCCTGTTCCCGCATTTCAGACGGGGCTTGCATTCTGCCTACACGCCCTCTTCCTCAAGCAGGATCAACTGTTTCTCGACCCGGTCAATGGAATCGTTGCACTGTTTGACAAGCTGCATCCCCCTCTGGTAGAGTGCAAAGGAGGCTTCAAGGCTGATATCTCCTTTTTCCAATTCACCCATCACCGTATCAAGTTCCGCAAACGCCTCCTCAAGTGTCTGCTGTTTTGGTGCCGCTTCCGCAGCGCTTTCCTGCTTCTTCCTTCCCGCCATCAGTAACCTCCTGCCTTTCTTTCCCGCCCTCTTTTTTTCCTTTTTGCACCGGTTTTGTTCCTGTTACCTTTGCTAAGATATCACCATCCCGCACGGTTACAATCAATTCCCCGCCTTTTTTTACATCCTTTACGGATACCACGCCCTTCCCGTCCGACGAAACGTAGGAATAGCCCTGTGCAAACCGGGCAAGGGGTGATACTCCCTCAAGTCTTGCCGCCGCAATTTTAAGTCGCTCGCGCTTTTTGTCAACCGCAGTCAAGATATCTTTTCTAAGCCGCTCCGCCACATTAAAAAGACGCGCCCGCTCCCATTTTATAATCTCTTCCATCCGGCGCTCCAGGCGCTCTTTTCTGTTATTCAGCCCCTCCTTCTTTTGTGCCAGCCCCCTTGCCGGGTTTTCAAGGGCAAGCCTTTTTGCCCTTTCCCCGACTGCTTCCCGGTATCCCTGCACCGCGCCAGACATTGCACGCGTCAGTCTTTCATGGCAGGAGGCAAGAAAATTATCGAGCGCCGCAATCTCATAGACTGCCAGCTCGGCAGCCGCCGACGGCGTTGGAGCGCGCAGATCCGCCACATAATCCACAAGCGTTATATCGGTTTCATGCCCGACCCCGGAAACAACCGGTGCCACGCAGGCATAGACGGCGCGCACCACTATCTCCTCGTTAAACGCCCACAGATCTTCGATCGAGCCTCCCCCCCGCGCCACGATAATCAGGTCAACGCCGTACCGGTCAAGCTTTTTAATCCCCCTTACAACCGATTCCGCGGCTCCGAACCCCTGCACTTTAGCCGCAGCCAGATAGAGCTGTATATAAGGATTGCGCCGCCTTGCGATATTGCAGATATCCTGCAATGCCGCCCCCGTACCCGCAGTTACGATCCCGATTTTCTTAGGGAAGGGCGGGAGCGTTTTTTTGTGCTCCGCATCAAAGTACCCCGCATCCCGCAATTTCACTTTCATCTGCTCAAGGCGCTCGTAGAGCTGGCCTACTCCGTCAAGCACTATCTTTTGGGCGTAGAGCTGATATTTCCCATCCCTCTCAAAGACCCTGATACTCCCCGACGCAATAACCCCATCCCCCTCGCGCATTCTGAAAGTAAGCCCCGCACGCGCACCCGCAAACATTACGCAGGCGATCTGGCTTGTCCCATCCTTTAACGTAAAATAGATATGCCCCGAGGTATGATACTTGCAGTTCGAAACCTCACCCTTGATTGAAACCCGGTTCAGGAGCATATCTTTTTCAAATATATTTTTAATGTAACCGGTCACCTGTGACACGGTATAAGCTTCTTTTTGTGACAATGTGCCAAATTCCCCCATCTGCCGTCACTTCATTCCCGCGCAAGTTTTGCCAACACACCATTGACAAAACCATAGGAGGCATCCCCGCCAAATTTTTTTGCGAGCTCAACCGCCTCGTTGATCGCCACTTTCCCCGGGATTTCCTCATCGCAATTCATCTCAAATACCGCGAGCCGCAGCAGGGAAAGCTCCACCTTCCCCATGCGGCTTAATTTCCATCCGCTGGTCGCCTCCGCAAGAAGTGCATCGATCGTCCCATAGTTTTCCCTCACGCGCGCAAAGCGCCCCACAATATATTCAATCTCTTCCTCGGAGGCGCTTTCCACAAAGTTTTCAAAATAAAGCCCGTTCTGTGCTTCCACTTCCGCCGCGTCGTAAAATTCCCCCTGGAACAAAAGTACAAATACATGTTCCCTGATTTCCCGTCTGGTCATTTCCTTACCATGCCCTTCCCTTTCGTTACTTGCTCTTCTCCGTTTCCACACCGACAATCCGGATATTGACACTTTCCACATCAAGCCCCGTCATATTTTCAATCGCTGTCTTAACGCGGTCCTGGATCGCATTGCAGGTCTTTGGGATGCTGTAGCCATAGCGCATAATCACAGAAAGTTCCGCATGTACCTTCCCGCGCATCAGCTCAATTTTGACACCTTTTGACAGGTTCTTCACCCCGAGTTTTCCCACTATCTCATTTGTCAGGTTCCCCTGCATGGAAGCCACACCTTCCACCTCGGTTGTCGCAAGCCCCGCGATGGTCGCAACCACATCGTCCGCAATCTTTACCTCGCCGATCTGGCTTTCTGTTTCCATTGTATATCCGTTCTGGTTCTCGTTTTCCTTGCTCATTTTATTACCTCCTGCTACTTTGGTTCCTCCAAAACATGGCGTTTTACAAAGTCATATCCATTCTTTTCTTTATTATACCAAAGAAGCATTGGGAATGTAAAGGGAAATTTCAAATGGAAATTTCCCTTCGGGATTTCAAATGGAAATTTCCCTTCGGAATTTCAAATCGAAATTTCGATTTAACATGTTTTATTTTGTTATTCTTCCATGATTACGGTGGTGATTACTATTCCGTCTGCGCCGATTCCGGTTTTCCGGCTTACAATGTCCTCGATCTGCGCTATTTGCTGTTCTGTGATACTCTCGGCATTTACCACCACGTCAACTTCACTCTCCAAAAGCGTGACAACAACCCCGCTGTAGCCTTTTGCTTCTAGCAGGATCTCCGCCGCATTTTCACATTCAGCGCGCGCAGTCAACGCAATGATCTCATCAATCGCCTGCTGTTTGAGTTCGTCCGCCACAGCGCTGTCCGAAACTACGGACATCAGGAGTTCCTTATTTTTTGCCCGCATCTGCTCCCTGGTTAGCTTTGCATTGGAAAAAAAGCCGTTTTCGATGGTTACGCTCGTAAAGACCGCTTCGCCCGGCACTTCGCCGCCATCGGTCTGCGTGCTCTCCCCATCCTCCGTTTTCTTATCCCCTTCCTCCTTCTCTCCATCACCCGTTTTGCTCCCGGTTTCCTTATCTACATCCTTGCTCTCCTCTTTCCCTGTTTCCCCTTTGTCCGCACTGCTATCTTTTGAATCTTCCTTATCCTTCCCATCTTTTTCTACATCTTTCTGGTCGGATACACTGTTACTGTCCACCTCGTCGCTCCCGTCCGTCTTTTCTGCTGCCACCCGGTTTTCCTTTAGCACCATCTCCCCGTTATCCGACATCTGGTAGGTAAAATAGTTGTCTTCCCCCAAGTCTTCCGCCGACAAATCGCCGTAATCCTCGCTGTCCGTGTAGGAATTGCCCGCTGTAAGTTTCGCTTCGTTCTCCTCCTCTTTCTCGGCATCTTTTGCAAAATTCAGATATCCTACCACCGCAATCATGATGGCAAGAGCCGTGATGATAATCTGATTCTTTTTAAATATCGCTTTCATTATGTAGTCCCCTTTCTAAACCTATTTCATTTCCAATACTACAATCCTATGCGCTGGCACATTAAATAGTGCTTCCGCTGCAGAAACAATGTCCATCACAATGTTTTTATCTGCGCCGCCCTCACAGACAATAAGCACGCCTGCCACCTGTGCAGTGTATTCCTTTGTCACAAAAGGGATTTCACTATTCTCATATACTGTTTCCTCCTCCTTTTCCGAAGTGGTGCTAACCCTGCTGCCGCCCGCACCGTCCTCCTCATTGAGGGACTGGGTGCCTGTTTTCTGGTCTTTCAGCACAATTCTTTCCCCCTGGTCTGCAAGCGTGATCATGACTTCCGCCTTCCCCACGCCCTTGATATGGGAAAGCAGTTCTTTTAACCGCCCCTCGAGTTCCGCCACGCTGTTATCGGCTATTTCCTGTGACGGCTCCTTAACCGGTTCTGGCATCTCCTCCTTTTCTTTTTTACCGCTCCCTGCCGCTATGGAGAGCGCAAACAGCCCCGCGGCCAACAGAAGAAGCCAAAGGTTTCTCGTTCCGAGCCCCGCGCGCAGTGCTTTCAACTTTTCTTTCCACGGCAACATGCTACTCCTCCTTAATCACATTTATATGCGTTATATCCATATCATAGAAGTCCGCAATCCGCTTCCGCGCCACAAATTCCACGACGGAATCCCCATCGGGCTCCCCGCCATCTTCCCCATCGAGATTTATAATAATTTCTGTTATGGAAATTTTTTCCATTCCCTTTTCTGTCCCGCCCTCTTCTTTTTCCTCTTCCACCCACACGCTCATCCCCTCAATTACTCCGTCCGAAAGCCAGAACTGCACTTTTTTTACGGTGAGCGAAAGCCCTTGTAATAATTCGTCAAGCTGCTTTTTTACGGTTGTTTCATATTCTGCAAGAACCCCGTCCCGCCAGGCTCCCTCCCCCTCGATTTTTTCCGGCATAAACTCTATCCTTAGCTGCGCTTCCCGAAACATCTTTGCAAAATCAAGCCCCGAGAATTTTTTTAACAGCGGGGAGGCAACTAAGAACATCAGGCAAAGTCCCACTGCAAGTTTTAAGTACTTGCGGTATTTTTCGTTTGCCAGCCGGGTCAAGAGTTCCGTTACCAGAAGGAATACAATAATCTGCCTCATCCAGCCATACAGCCCGCTTAACATCCCCCCACCTCCTATTTTAAGTTCCGCAGTGTCATGTAACTCGCCCCCTACCCGGGAAGAGCTTCCCTCCGCTCCGCTACAGCAACCTCTTCCCGGCTCCTTACACGCCACTGCTGTTTTTTAGTTCCGCAGTGTCATGTAACTCGCCCCCTACCCAGGAAGAGCTTCCCTCCGCTCCGCTACAGTAACCTCTTCCCGGCGCTTTATGACGTGGCGCGCAGGAGTACTGCGAAGATAAGCAGAAAGAGCACTGCACCCGCAAAGAGAGTTTGAAAAAGCATTGTGATGCCCTCCGCCGCATCAGTCAGGCAATTCACAATCCTCCGATCCGCCACGGGCTCCACCGCCGCGGCTCCCGCACGGTAGCAGACACTGGCAAGAAGCACGCGGCCAAGCGGGATAATACAAATTAAAACAACAACGATCATTCCTCCCGTACCGACTGCGTTTTTAATAATATTCCCAGCGCCAAAAACTGTTTCCGCCACCCCTCTGAAAAGATTCCCAAGCCCCGGGATCATCTGCGATACCTTTAAGACCGAACCCCTCTTTAGCGCGTCGATAGCGGGCGTTACCAGTCCTAGCAATGTGCTTGCGGCAGCCACGATGGAAAGGGCAAACTTTAAGAAAAACCTCACGCCCTTTGCCAAAAGCTGCGCTGTTTTTCCGAGCGGTTCTTCCTTAGCCAGGTGGTTTGCCAGAACCGTCATCATATAGATGTGGATAACCGGAAGCAAAAGGGACACAAGAAAATAATCCACTGCCGCAAGCAGCATAAACAGCACTGCCGCCGCGGACTGCGAGGTAATACTCCCGGTCGCAAATGCGATAGTACCGCAAAAAACAGGGATTAGCACCTTCATAAACCCAAGCAATGTATTTAGTGTATCCTCCGCCACGCCGCTCATCGAAAGATAACCCGATGCCAGCATGGAAAACAAAAGCAGGTAGGAAACATAATAACCGCTCTCCGCCACCTGCCCGTCCCGGAACGCTTTCGCAAAGCCATTAAACACCGAGGTTAAAAGCACCAGCGCAATCAACTGTACAAAATCCCGTCTAAGCCCCTCCACCTGACCCACCATCCCACGCGACACTGTTCTTACAAAATCCGAAAATGAAAATGCCGTTTCCCCGGAAAGCACTGCGCGGATATAGTCGGTCAGGCTGAATTTTTCCGCATGGAGAATCTGTTGTACCCTTTGCTCAAGCGCCGCATACTCCTCTCCTCCCATCAGCTCCTTAACATATTCCTCCCCCGCCTGCGATCCATTTACAATTATTTCCTTCCCATAAAAAATAAAGAAGAACAGACAGAAGCTAAATAATATTGCAGTGCATATTAATAATCCCCTTCTTTTCGAATTCCGCTCTCCCATCTCCCCCTCCTTCTTCCCAACCGCTTACGCCAGACCTAAAAGAGCTTTCGCGCCCAAAACAAAAATCAAGGCAAAAATCCTTCAAGCGCTTCAAGAAGCCCTATAATAACAGGGAGGCTCACCGCCATAATGGTCAGTTTTCCCGCCAGCTCCACCTGCCCCGCCACCGCGGAAAACCCCGCGTCCCGGCACAGATCAGCCGCGAATTCAGCAAGGTAGGTAATCCCCACAATCCTGAGCAAAATGGGCAGATACTCACTGCCCGCCCCGAGATATCCCTCAAGCCGCCCAATCGCCGTAAGGATCACTTCAAGTTTTGAAATACCGAACAAAAAAATCATCAGGCAGCCCGACATACTGATAAAAACCGCATACTCCGCTTTCTCATTCTTTAACAGCAGGGCGCAGAGCACCACCACAATCCCCGCCAGCGCAATCTTAACCATCAAACTCCTCCTAAAGCGAAAAAAGCTTCTGTATTGTTTCAAATAATTCCGCGATATAGGGCACAATCCAGAACAAGACAACCAAAAGCCCCGCAAGACTGACCAGAAACGCCTGATCCTCCCGCCCGGAATGCTTTAAAATCTGGTTGAGTACCGATACTAAAATGCCGACCGCCGCAATTTTAAATATTAACTGAATGGTCATATCCTACCTCATTTCCTACAGCAATAGTACCAGCAAAAAAATACCGGCAAGAATCCCCATGCGCTTAAAAAGCGCTGTCTTTTGCACATTTTCCCGGGCAAGCACATCAATTTCCTCCCCCGCCTGTTCAAGATACCAGTCAAATGCCGCCATTGTAAGCTCACCATCCATCTGCCCGCACATCCCGGAGAGCTGTTCTAAAAGTGCGGTATCCTTCTTCTTTAGCGCGCTTTCTTTCGCACATTTTCTAAGTTCCTCACAAAACACCTGCTCGAAACTCCCGTCCTCATAGCGGTAGAGCCGCCTTGCAACCGCATCAAAAAAAGCAGCGAAATCACCCTGTTTTCTGCCCGCCATCAAAAAAGCTTCGGGCAGGCTGCTTTTGCGGTAGCGGATATCCCCCTGGATTAAGAGGAATGATGCGTAAAGTGACCTTAACTGTTGCTCCCGCCTTTCCACCTCGGAGGCCGCAAAAAAACCAAAACCCGCACAAGCCAAAAGCACGGCAGCACTCCCGGCAATTTTCAAGAGCATAAACGCCTCCCCTCCCCGTCAAGCGCCTCCCTTATCCGTATCTTCCCATCCTTCTTACTAAGAATCAGGAAACGCCCGAAAATCCCGGAGCCGCAAATTTCTTTAAGCCCGGGCTTTGCCCTTAATTCCGACAACTCTTCCCCGTGCACGGTGGCTAACAGCTTGCAGCCGCAATGCACCGCATGCCGCAGGGCATAAAAATCCTCCTCCTTGCCAATCTCGTCCACCGCGATCACTTCCGGAGCCATGGAGCGGATCAAAAGCAGCATCCCCTCCGCTTTGGGACAGCAGTCGAGCACGTCCGTGCGCATCCCCACATCAAACTGCGGAATCCCCATACTGCACGCCGCAATCTCGGAGCGCTCGTCCACCACGCCCACCGTCTTCCCCCCGTCGGAGAGCTGCCGCACCACATCGCGCAGCATCGTTGTCTTGCCACAGCCCGGCGGCGCAATAATCAGTGTGTTATGTATCCCGTCCCCCGCCTTAATATGGCGCATCAGCGCATCCGCACAGCCGGTAACCGGGTGGGCGAGCCTGATATTCAGGCAGGTAATATATTTCATCCCCCGAACCTGCCTGCCCTCAATTACCGCCTTCCCGCAGATTCCTACCCGGTGTCCGCCCGGCAGTGTAATATATCCCTGCCGCACTTCCTCCTCAAACGCGTATAGGGAATAATTGCTAATATATTCCATTGTTTCACAGATTTCATTTTTCCGTACAATATAGCCGGACTCCGCCCGCCGCGAGCACTGCCCCGCCCCGGTCACAAAGTATTCCCCGGACATGGTGTGAAGCAGCAGGGGCTTTTCCGCCCTCAAACGTATCTCAAAAATATTTTTTGCATCCAATTTTCTAAGGATTGTCCTTAAATTTGCCGCCAAAATTTTCAGTACCGTTTCCATGGCATCCCCCCAACTGTTGTGCTTGTCTAAATATATGTTTGTCCGCGGGGAATATGCCGCTTTTTTGCATACGGGTGATCTCCGTTTTTAACCTATCATATGAAATTTCCTTTGACTTGAATTTTACAATGCAATATGCTAGACTTGTGTAAGTCAAACTGTGAAATAGCTTTATAATCAAATAGAACTGGAGGAGATTATGGAATACGGACTGATCGGTGAGAAATTAGGGCACAGCTACTCAAAACAAATCCATGCTGAATTTGCGGATTACCATTATGAGCTGCTGCCGTTAACCGGGGAAGAATTCCCGGTGTTTATGGAGAAAAAAGACTTTCGGGCAATCAATGTGACCGTCCCATACAAGCGCTGCGTCCTCCCATACCTGTCTTTTCTTGACCCGCTCGCAAAGCGTATCGGTGCAGTAAACACCATTGTAAACCGGGAGGGCAGTCTGTACGGCTACAATACGGATTATTATGGCTTTCTATACCTGCTCGATAAAAACGGGATTTCGGTCAAAGACAAAAAGGTTCTCGTGCTTGGGAACGGCGGCGTGGCACAGCCGGTTTTTCTGGCACTTTCCGAGCGCGGTGCCGGGGAAGTGATAACCGTAAAACACAGGGCTGGGGACGGTGTCCTCACTTACGCGCAGGCAGCCGCAATGCACGCGGATGCAGATATTATCATTAATGCAAGCCCCGTCGGCATGTTCCCGGATATGGATGC
>ERZ808051.2132-NODE-2132-length-10716-cov-13.605132_pt1 | contig 10716 bp, 11 predicted proteins | sample MGYA00380199_ERZ808051 | MGnify/ENA primary metagenome ERZ808051 (study PRJEB31490, sample SAMN06133391) | mouse gut metagenome | isolation source: J11 | host: mice | place: China: Chengdu | collected 2015-05 ...
CCAACCTCACATTTATACATATTTAGCCAACTATAACATATACTTTAAATTTAAGCAATTATTTTTCTACAGTTCCTTATGGCTGAGATCGGGGATGTGACGCGCTTCACACACCGCGGGGCACTGACTGTTTTTGCAGGTGTTGACCCCGGAAAGAACGATTCAAAGATCACAAATTTCTGCTTGACTTTTTATTTGCAGACTGAGCATGAGAATCTTGAGCGTAATGAAGTTAATGAATATTTTTACATACTATATTGTCTTTACACCAGTTTACAACCTTTTAGAAAAATAAAGACGCAAACTCATGTTCTTGCTGTATAATTAAAGCAATCAACAAAACCTACACGAAAGAAGATGGTTTTGTATCTATCGCTTATTATAGCTCTGTGACAGCTGGTATCCAAAAGGGTATGTCGAGAACCTTGTAAATGAGTTTCATAACCTGGACATCATCTGTAATGCAAGGATCGATACTGTCATGTATGCCCTTCCACCTGAACGCACAGGAATACGCGGCCGCCCAAGGAAATACGGTGAACGCCTGTCGCCAGATGATTTTGAGCTGGGATCCCCAAAAACCGAGGACTGGCAGATTGGCGTGCGCCCTGTTCTCACCAGATTATGGGAAGGACGAGTAGTTTACGCCATTGTCACGCTCCCCAAAAGCGGGGGCGGGAGCCGCAGGCTTTTCTTCTGCACTGCTAATCCGAAAAGCATCCGTCTGGACTACAGCAGATGTGAAGATGATACGATGCGTGGATATGGGAGGAAAATGCAGGGTTCCTGCCGATTGCCTGTTACACGCCGCGCAGGAACATTGAAACATCATACTATGAAAGCAAAACCTTCTGGTCATTTGAAGATTCCCGTGTGCGTAGCCGTGAAGGCATCGAACGCTTAATCAATCTGGAATGCGTTGCTTACAGTGTCATGACTCTGCTCCCATACAGCGTTGAGTCTTTTTTGCGCTACCAGTCTGCCAGTGCACAGGAAACTCGTTTTGGTATAGGGCAGGAAATTCAGGCCAGCATAATATTCAGCAGTTTCGTCGAAAAGATCTAAACTGTAAAAAAATCATGCGCTCTAGTCAAAATAATTGAAGGCTATGTTTTGTCGGGCTTTAAAAATGTCCAAAATTGTAAACTGGTGTTGTCTTTATGCACGTTTTAATGAAACAGTATAAATCCCCCAGCAGAGCTGGGGAGACTAACAAATGCTGGAGGCGGTGAGCAGAGTACAAAATAAAAAACTCCGCTGTATAATGAATGTAGGTCTGGTAAACCACATAATATACAACGGAGGTGTCCAATAGACGATTTAAGTTTAGCGCATAGCGGGTATAATTGCACGTATCATATTGTATTTATTCCTAAATATCGTAGAAAAACGATGCTTGGAGCATTGCGTAAAGAAGTATGAGAGATTCTCGGTAGAGTTTGCAGAATGGAAGAGGTAACAATCATAAAGGCAGCAACACTGCCAGATCATGTACACATGTATGTGTCGATTCCCCCAAAGGTAAGTGTGTCAAAAGTAATAGGCAGAATTAAAGGGAAAAGTGCAATGATGATATTCGACAGGCACCCAGAATACCGTGAGAAGTACAACAGACATTTTTGGGCAAGAGGATACTACTGTGAAACGGTAGGTAATGTAAATGAAGAAACAATCAAGAGGTACATAGGCGAACAATACGAAAGGGATCATATGGAAGGTGATTCAGGAAAGTGACAGAGAGTCGCTTTTAAGCGGCCACCAGTAATAAGATAATGGTTTATTGAACTGCCTTTGGGCAGAAAAGTAACAGGATAATGGTTTGCCGGACCGCCTTTAGGTGGAAAAGTAACATCGACCCAGTAGGGCCACCAGCAAACCACCAGCAGGGCTGGTGGTTCGTGACTTAAGTTACTTTTTCAGTATTCCTCCGGTAAGAGTAATTTTCCATAATTCCTAATCTTTCATAAAAATTATACACAGCATAATGATTTTTTTAGTATTTCTTTACAGATGTGTGTATAAATACTATGATATCGACAAAAATCCAAGTGGTAAAATCTATGTTTGCAGAAACATTTCAGTTTATGATAAGGAGGCTAAAATGGTTAAACATATCCGCAGGATTATTAGACATCTGGACCCAGTAACAAGTGAATTGATTTCCAACCGCAGGAAAGGCAATATTGCCCGCAAAAAGGCTGAAATGGAAAAACCTGCCATCAGGCTCAATTTTGTTAGAACTTCAAACCAATGGTAGGTAGCTTTTTTTAAAAAAATTTGAAAGAAGATAAAATAATTTCGATGCGATTCCACATAATTTATAGCCAACTGCAAAAAATGTGTTATATTTTTTATGTGATAACCCTTTTTGCAGTTGGTACATACTATCCACCGTTTACACTTTGACACCCTTTGCCTGTCAGAGCACATTTTGTTCTATATTTGATTAAATAACCGCATTGTTGTATCTGGACCATGATTACCTTTCTGTACCTTTGTGTCAGAACCCACAAATGAATTCTTGGAAACTCTTACAGTATACAGCTGCTCATCAAACAACGGTACAGATTTCTCATTGATTACACAACATGCTACTGCCATATCTTGTTCAAGAATCTGCTTAATGGTTTCCCCAGTATTAATCACAGCATCAACCAAAATCACATTTGTGGTTTCCGGTCTGATGAAACCCTCTTTTTTCGGATCATATACCTGAAATCTGCAACCCATGCTCATGTATATCCCCTGAGCAAAAAAGATGCCACCACGCATTATAGCTACAACTGTTGTATCTTTCCGATTCAGAGGAATTCTCTCCCCTATCAATTCGCCCAATCTAATATGAGCACGAACAAGTTCTGGTCCAGATATTCCAGAATCCGATTTCGATACAGAAATCAATCTATTAACTTCATCCGTTTTCTTCAATTCGTACAAGCTGCAATCCCTCCAAATTTAATTTTTTTAATGAATGACTGATTGTGCCATCACTCTTTAGTACAAGAAAACCTTCATCGGCCTCTTTTAGCATATAATAATCACTCATGCTGTCTCCAAATGCTCTCACATGTTTACCAGAAGCATGGAGAAATTTTGCAATATAGTATTTTGTTTCTGCCGACATCTGTGCATCATACAAAACATACATATGCAGTTTTTTTCCTATTCTTTCCCATATTGTTCCACAACCACAAGTAAGGATATATGAATTACTTCCAAGGTCTTCCACGATTTTATTATTAAGTCTTATAGTATCGGCCGACCATACGCTTTGTGTCATAAACTTCTGTATGTTAGTCGCATTCTTCCATGTTTGATATCCAGTATAAAAATTCCCATCAAATAGATTTGTCGTATAATTGAACACCTCACAACAAGTATCCTTTTCCGATATCGTCTTATCGCCATCTGATAATGTAATGTCATCGCAGCCGACCGATTTATCCAATATCTTCTCCGCACAGTTTCTGGCATATTCAATGCAGCTAAACCCATAGAACACCGTTCGTATAAATTCAATCGGTTCTTTTACATCTTCAAAATAACCAGGAACTGGATTATCTAATACATAAAAATCCTTGTTCTTTTGATGGCAATACATCCGTAACTCGTTAATCTCGTTCCTCTGCCATCGTTCAATATCAGTATCTAAGTATTTCCGGTTCTTTTCAGACACAGACATTCGTTCTTGCAATATGTGCGGATTTATGTATAGGTAGATAAATACGTCATAAAGTTCTCCATCCGATTTCGTAAAAACAACAGTATCTCCAAAAGCAAAATGACCGTCCATAATAAAATCCGGCTCCCTACTCAGTCTTTTTGCAAACTGTTCTCTTATTCTCTCCTTCCCTTCATCATCCGATTTATCAAAATCGGGAAACCATTTTTTCATTGTTACACTACCATGTATAACTTTGATAAAATCCAGTTTGTTTAAAATATAAGTTTTTCCTGCACATGGCAAGCCATACAGCCCTATACGCATAGTATCGACTCCTTATAACAATTATTCCTATCAAAATCCAATGAGATTTTTTCCAGTTCATAAAATGTCATCCCACTGTTTCCTACTGGTGGCAAATCAACACAATTTCCACAATAATAGACTTTCCCATTTGCAAAGAAGTAATTATTAGTGCCTGCACCGCACTTACCCCCATACATCGTACAATCCATACTACCCCGTCTCACCGATAACCTTTTCTCTGCCTCATCCATGAAGGTCCGATATTCATTAAGGGAGATACCATATTTGCCAATCATTCTGGAAAAAGTAATACGAGTGCCGAACTGTTCAAAGAAATCAAACACAGCTTCCTTATTTTTCAGCATATCTTTCCCCACTGTTGCATTAAAGGTCGGATAGCGACCAGTGATAAATCTATACAGTTCAACATTCTTCATTGCCGCCGCATAGGATCCACACCTGTTTAGATCATGTATCTCTTTAAACCCATCCAATGAAAATCCGACATTGACATTATGGGCATCCAAAAAAGCAAATCCATCCTCTCCTATATCAATTGTCCCATTTGTAATGGTATATGCCTGTATCCACTTACAGTCTGAAATGAATTCAATATAACCACGGAGTTTATCGAAATCCAAAAAAGGTTCACCATTGCCAACAAAACCTATTTTAAAAATATGGTTCGCATAATCCTTCACATTTTTAAGAATTTCAAGCACATCCATATCCGCAGTGTAAATTTCACCCTTCTGTCGAAAATGACAATATTTACACCATAGATTGCATCTATTATTTATGGAAATACAAATACGATCAATCATCTTCATCCTCGCTATCTTCTAAAGGCTTGTTCCACCAATCTTCAGCTGTCATATTATTTCTATCGCGTATCAGTGTATCAGCATGCATCTCATCTCTTAAAAATTTATATAATTCTTCCTGCACACCACACGGCTGGCCGTTATTCTTTCGGTTCCATCGTGATACAGCACATTTCATCAGCGCCGTAAATCCGTTACAATCCTGAGAATTAACACAAATGTCAGGCATGCTACATAGTTTCATGACATGCTTTTTCTTTCCCAACCAACAGGCAATCATTAATGGAGTATTTCCTTCATTTATTTCACTTAACCTTTTGTGTGTACCTACTGGTTGAGTTTCATCCACTGAACCTTTATTATAATCTGCACCATAACCTAACAAGATATTAAATTCATGAATATCCGGATTATGCCGTTCAATACAGTGTTCCAAAGGCGTATGATGATATTGATGGCAGTCTGTTTTGTTTGGGTCTGCCCCATGTTCAAGTAAAAATTTCATTTTCTTTTGAATCTTGGCCTCTGGAATCTCTCGCCCTCCACGCTCTTCAATTTTCTCAGGCTCATTACATCGAATACAACTTATCAACAATGTCATACCATCGGGAAGATATGCATTCAAATCCATGCTCTTTGCGGCTACATCATATCGTTCCAAATGATCATATTCCAAGTCAAAATCAAGAATGCTTTGATAATTATTACCGGTCTTCGAACGATTTGCCATGTACTGCTCAAGATATAAAGTATTCACAGTATCATCGGCAAGAAGCGAAAAATCTTTGTCCACATGAATAATATCCACCAGTCTGGATGTCTGCTTTCTTACTTCTTTTGCAAGTTCAACAATCCTCTGGTCACTGTCTGAGACATTGGGAATTGGTATTACATCATAATGTCTTGTGTCTTTCCTGATTAAACGACCTTTATGCTGTACTTCATATTCTTCTATTACACTCATGATTTGTGAAGCATTCTTCCTGTTACGTCTATCCTGCGGACTCATATTGTAAGATTTCCTTATATTCTTATATCCGCTCAGTTCATAACAAACCACATCTGGGATAATCACCTGACTGTAGTTTTCTAACAACAAATTAATCAATCTTATATTTCTTAAAAGTGCGGATGTGTCTGGAATAGCAATGGCTACCTTCTGTGCCAAAGCCCCAGCTGGAACACCTAATGCTTCCTCAATTCTTTCAATCGTCTCAGCAGATGGAACCATCTTTCCACTCTCGTATCTGTTGATATTGCTACGATTAGTAAGTGCCTTCTGTGCAAGTACATCCTGGGACATATTACGTTCTTTGCGAAGTCTCCGAATATTTGCACCAATACTTTCTGTTTTTATTTCAATATCATTACCCATGAACAGCTCCCTCTCTTTCGTTTTAGGATATTTCAAATATAACATAGCAAAAATGTGCAGTCAATATATATATTATATTTGCACACATTGTCCACATTTTCAAATAAATTGATGCGCATTACGGAACTGTTTTGCACTTTCATTCTGCACATTTATCTACATATCTGCACGCCCACTAAAAAGCATTAAAAAAGACCTGCAGGCATCCACCGATACCCACAAGTCAATCTTCAAGATTTTCACCCATAACCTATTACAATACATCAAAGCGATCCACCCAGCACCGGATTTCAGTCTACCCCAAACTGCAGAAGAATCAATCCCGACCTTGACTTCAACAATGGTAAATTCTCCCTTCAACATACCCAAAAAGCGAGTCTACACAGGTATTTTCATGTACCACTTATATATGGACAGATAAATATCTACCTTTTTTGGTCTAGTTTTTTATGCATGAATGCATAAAAAGCGATATCATTTGCTATTATGAGACTGTACCAAAGAGGAGCATGATGAGGTCAAAGCATTACATAAAACGTTATTAAGATAAGAATCAACTGTTTGTTTCCGCAAACTCCTCTTCAGTATAGCCACATGATAAATCTGTTCCTTTGCAAAACCAGCATTAACCATTTTCCTAAATTGTATGAACCTACATTTCTATTCAGACATCTGCCAAATAATTATTATGCATATTGTATTTTTTTATTTCTCTTCCATGCTGTCTAAATTTAAACTCCAGCAAATCTGACTTATCTGCTTCATGAGTAGACAGAATAATTTGTGCATCTCCAAATTGCTCCGCTAACAAATCTGCATACGAGAATGCGCTGATATCATCAATAGTTTGTAACGGATCATCAATCATAATTAAATTGATTGATTCATCCAAATCCAAAACACTTCTTACTGCCAACATAATTGAAAGCATAACGCCATTCAACTGCCCCGCACTTAAATATTCAAAAACATCATCATCCTTTTTTTCTGTTTCAAAAACAATCTGTGACGCTTTAATCCTTGCAATAACTCCCAGTCCCATCGGATAATTTTGAATCACTTTTCCAGAATATACATATAGCGGAACTTTTATTCTTTCTACCAGTTTTGTTTGATATTCTTTAAGCGCTTTCTTATACGTATCTATGTATTTGTCTGTATAGTCAATCATAATCTTATTAGATTTTTGTTTTTCAGCCAGCTCAGCCTGCAAATCCTTAATTTTCTCAAAACATGCATTCAATAAATTTTGATAATCATCACTATAATAATCAGCAATATACGCTATCTTATCATTTATTTGTTCTAACGTATGCTGACTTCTGTCTGAATAATATTCTTTTAAAATATTATCATATTTACCGATTAGTTCTTCTCCCAAAATAGCAGCAAAGGAGCTTTGTTCTTCTTCTAAACTATTTTTTAACGCAAGAAGCGATTCTTCAAATTCCATTTTTTCTATAGAATTAAAATAAAATTTCTTTTCTTCCAATATAGCTTTTTCGTCTGATCCAATATTAATTTTAAGTAAGTTTTTTACTCTCTGATAATTTTTATAATCTTCAGAGTAATCCTTTAGCAAACTTTCAACTTCTGCTGTCCTGATTTCGAAATATTTATCTATTTCACTGTTAATATGTTGTAAATCATCCAAAATAACCTTATTGCTTTCTTTCAAAGCTTCTTCTGTTTCGAGAAATAACTTCTCTATTTTTTCATCTTTCTGTCCGCAAAAAGGACAAATGTTTTTTTCCCATATTTGGCTTTGTATCCCTTCCTGATAAGCGCTAAATAATTCTTTTCTACTTTCACTTAGATTTATTATATGTGTCTCATTCTTGGAAGAGGTGGTTTCCAAATTTTTCTTTTTTTCAATTATACTCTCAATGTGTCGTTTTTCTTCCTCAGTTAATGGCAATATTTTATTTATTTCAATAATATCATTCACATTTTTGTGAATCATCATTTCTTGTAATTTCTCTATATTCTGAAATAATTTCAAGTTACCATTAGTTGCTTCAAGTAAATCATGATAAAAAAAGGCCTTTAACTGATCTGTCGTCAATTCTAACGTTTTACTAATTAACAAATTTCTTTTAGAATCTCTATATTGATTGTAATTTTCAAGAAAATTTTTAATATCCTCAAGAGGCCTAATCATATCAACATAGCGAATTTTTTTATCCAAATATTCCCTATCAAAACCATAATCCTTTTCGGGAAATAGCCTTTCATACCCCCTTTTCTTTTGAATTTTATTTATATTCTCTATCTGTTTTGAAAGATTTTCTTTGGTTTCATTTTCTTGTTTTAGCCTTTCATTTAAACTGGTTTCTTCCTTCTGTATTTTTTCATGCAATTTATTTTTAAAATCTTCCAAACACTTTACTTCCGAATCATATTTTTTATTATCAATGAGATCAGCAACGATCATTTTTCTATTTCTTTCTGTTTCTTCAAGATAACTTAAAGATTTCAATTGAGAAACATAAATAGCCACCCCCATTGTTGACTTACTAAAGCCTAACCTTTGAAATAATTCTTCTTGTGTAATAGCTAAATTATTCCACAATATTTCTTGTCTCGAAAATTGACTTTCAGCTTCAATAATACGTTTTAATTCAACTTCCTCTTCATCGGATTGCAAAATACCTTTTATAAAAATATCATTATCTTTGCTGTTTGCCAACGCAATTAACTTTCCTTTTGCACTATGTTCTATTTCACCGGTCATCAATAATTCTATAGCATCAAACACTGTTGATTTTCCATATCCATTAGGTCCATCCAGTAATACTAAGTTATTACATAATTCCAAATTTATCTCTTTCATTCCAACATATTTCAGATTACTATAAGAAATATTCTTTATTTTATATGACATCTGTTTTTTCTTCCTTTCGTACACTTTGAATAAACAAATCTACCATATTCCCTATATTATCCGGTTCTAATTTATCAAAAAAATTCTCTTTATATTCCATCATTTTTTTCTTATCTATCTTTCTTATCACTTTGAGTTTCGCATCCAATTCTGCTTCAAAATCCTCAAAAACTTCCTTATCAAACTTATATTGTACAAATGGACATTTTATTATGAACCGAAGTAACATTTTCACAGCATGTTTTTCCTTTTTGTTCTCTTCTTTCTTATCCTCTTCATTCATATAACGTACACATTCATCCAAATTTATCATATTTCCTAATTTATATTCCTTTTTTGTATCCATCCACTCCTTCAACGCTTCAATTTCTTTTTCTTCATAATATAAGACATATTTTTTGCAAAAATACTCATTTTCCTCTACGGATATAATCTCCTTTAATATTTGATTATTTATCGGATTCACTTGTTTTATAATTACCACATAAATAAATTGTGGCCACATATCCTTCAAGACTTTATCACTGATACATATTTTCTCTACTATTTTCAAAGTTTCCTCTAAATTTTCGCTTTCTTCACATAATAAAAACACTTTTCCATATAAACCTTTTATAAAATAATATTTATAATCCTCAATACTTTTCATTTCAAACTTAATTTCTTCACTTTTTTCTAATATTTGTATAATATCTTTATTCATCATCTTCTCCAAAATAATCTATTAATTGTTCCCTATCAATTACAATAATACTGTTATGTATTGTAGATGCTTTTTTACCTATACCTTCTGTAAAATATTTGATGCCTATATTTTTCGTATTGTCAATTTTCTCACCTTTTAACAAATCATTCAATCTTATATTGGTGAATTTCGTGAGTTCAGTACCAAATATCACATTTTGCGTATCTCCAACCAAGATTTTTCTTCCAATATTACTTTTAAGCCACTCGTTTTTCTCAACTGCCTCTAAAATTTTAGACAATCTCCTTTCTTTTCCATGTGACAAGTCAAGCATTGTTGGTATTACATTAATTTCCCCATTATAACAAGAAACAGAAATTATATCATTTTCTCTCTGCATAGCTACAGCAGGAGCAGTACGTATACTATCACATATTGTATCTGAATAATCGTGTGGGTGATTAATTGTATAATCAATATCTTTTTCTATCTCAGGACGAATACTTTTCATGTAATTTTGAACATCTATTCCACATACCAATTCATTATTTCTATTAATGGCACAATCCTCTGAATCGCAGATTCCATTTTCTCTTTTATCACAATCCTCACAATATGAACTAATTCCCTCATGTATCTTTTCACAAATATTTTGGTATATCATTTCCTTTATCCGTAGTTCACTTATTCGTTTTTCAAATGTTTCTGTTTTTATAATTTGGTTAATAATTTCAGTAAAACCAATCAAATAATTATTTTTTTTGCCATCTTGATGGAATTTAGATACTCTTCTATCAATCAAATTGCAAAGTTGCAGATATGCCGCTTCTTTATCTACCGTTATTTCCATCTTATTTATTAACAGTTCTAACTCTTTTTTTATCTCATTTGAAACACTCTTAACAGCACTTTACAACTTTTTAAAAATTTTATCAAAAAAAACATACAATCTGCTCCTTCTGTTGTATAGTATAAGTG
>ERZ808051.2133-NODE-2133-length-10713-cov-3.338849_pt1 | contig 10713 bp, 8 predicted proteins | sample MGYA00380199_ERZ808051 | MGnify/ENA primary metagenome ERZ808051 (study PRJEB31490, sample SAMN06133391) | mouse gut metagenome | isolation source: J11 | host: mice | place: China: Chengdu | collected 2015-05 ...
TTATCCCGGAGGATATCGTAATCCACCGGCTCACCGGCGATGGAAAAAAACAACTGCTTATCGCCCCACTGTGGAGCGCCAACAAAAAATTTGTATTAAATTCAATAGAAAGAGAAATGAGATGCCGTAATTTTCTTCAGGGAATGCACTGCAAAGAAACCCCTGACAGGAAAAAGAGAATACCATATGAAAATAAACTACCTGATTTTGCATGACAGAAAGGAGAACACCATGCAACCTGAGGCATTGATGCTATATAAGCTTATGATCCTTTATATTCTTGACAAGGTGGAATTCCCGCTGACACAGACGCAGCTAACAAATTTCCTTCTTGAAAAGGAATATACTACCTATTTCAATATCCAGCAGGTGCTTTCCGAACTCCTTGAAGATAAATTTATTTCCTGCAACGTTATCCGCAACAGCACCTACTATGAAATAACTGCCTTGGGCGGCGAATCACTCTCCTTTTTTTACAACAAGATATCCGAGCCGATCCGAGAGGATATCGACAGTTTCCTGAAAGTCAACAAATACAGTATGCGCGAGGAGAATTCCATCCGCGCAGACTACTATAAGTCAAAGAAAAACGAGTATATTGCCTCATTAAAAATCCTCGAGCGGGACAACCCGATTATCGATGTCCGGCTCTCCGTACCTTCGGAGGCGGAGGCGGAGATTATTTGCAGCAACTGGTCAAAAAAAAGCTCGGAAATCTATGCCCATATCTTCTCAACCCTTATTGAGGATGCAGACTGACTGGTGCCGAAGGTGAAATTTTTTGAACTTATGCCAAGTTAAACAAGACTTTTTTCAGATAATCAACCATTTTCAAAGAAAATCCCTATAAAAACAGGGCAGCAGATTTCTGCTACCCTGTTTTTATTGCACTGTCGATACATGCCCAGATTTCATCCCGCCCCTGTTTCGTTTCCGCCGAAAACGGGATAATCCTCGTTCCCGCGCCAAATGCCGTCCGGATCAGCTTACACTGTTTTTCCTGTTGGCTGCGCTTAATCTTATCAAGCTTTGTCGCGACAATAATCGGTTCAAACCCCTGGTATACCACCCATTCATACATCTCTTTATCATTTGCGGACGGCTCATGCCGGATATCCACAAGCAGGAAAATCTTTTTTAGCTGGCTCGATTTTACCAGATACCTCTCGATCATCTTGCCCCATTTTGCCTTTAACTCCTGCGAAACTTTCGCGTAACCATAGCCCGGCAGATCAACAAAATATAACTCGCGCTCAATATTATAAAAATTGATAGTCTGGGTTTTTCCCGGCTGCGACGAAGTCCTCGCGTAAGATTTGCGGAACATCAGCGCATTAATCAGCGAAGATTTCCCGACATTCGACCTTCCCGCAAACGCAAATTCCGGCAGCAAATTTTCCGGCAGGGTGCTTGTGATGCCGCAGACTGTTTCCAGTTCCACATAATTAACCCCCCGCCTTATTTTTTTTTCTTCTTCCATACAAAACCTCCGTCCTTTGCGTTCCCCGAAAAAGGGGGCATATCACCCTTCCCTTTAAAATCACATCAGGATGGCTTCCCTGATTACTTCCTCCATCGTTTCCACAAAAACAATGCGGATGCCATCCGTAATCTCCTTCTCCAGCTCCTTCACATCGCCCTCGTTCTTCTTGGGTACAAGCACAAGCGTGATCTCCGCCATCTTCGCTGCCAAAAGCTTCTCCTTCACACCGCCAATTGGAAGCACTCTCCCTCGCAGCGTCACTTCGCCCGTCATCGCAAGATCCGCCCTTACTTTTTTCCCGGTCACAGCGGACAGCACCGCCACGCCAAGCGCAATCCCTGCGGATGGTCCATCCTTTGGCACCGCCCCCTCCGGGATATGAAGGTGCATGTCATGTTTCTCAAAATAATCGTCGGGCACTTCATATTCCTCAGCAACCGAGCGCACATAGCTAATGGCAGTGCGCGCGGACTCCTTCATCACATCGCCAAGCTGCCCCGTCAGTTCAATATTCCCCTTGCCCGGCATCGTATTAATCTCGATCGAAAGTGTATCGCCGCCAACGGAAGTCACCGCCAGCCCGCGCACAATGCCGACCGCATCCTTGCGGTTCTTCTTCTCCTTCGTGCGCTTTACCGGTCCTAAAAACTCCGTCAGGTTCTTCTCCGTCACACGCACTTTTTCCATGGACGCATCCTGCGCCATCATAAGCACGACCTTGCGCATACATTCCCCGATGCGCCGCTCTAAGGAACGCACCCCAGCCTCCGCCGTATATCCGGAAATAATCTTATCAACCGCCTTGTCCGTTATGGTAAACCTTTTCTTGTCAAGCCCGTTCTTAGCCAGTTGCTTCCTTATGAGATGCTCCTTCGCAATATGGCGTTTCTCCGTCGCCGTATAGGAATTTACCTCGATAATCTCCATGCGGTCAAGGAGCGGTGCAGGAATGGTCTGGGTCGTATTCGCCGTGGCAATAAACAAAACTTTTGACAGGTCAACCGGAAGCTCCAGATAATGGTCAACAAATTTTGAATTCTGCTCGCCGTCTAATACCTCGAGCATCGCGGCCGCCGGGTCGCCCTTGTAATCACTTGCCATCTTGTCAATCTCATCAAGAAGCATCAGGGGATTCTTTACCCCCGCCGTTTTGAGCCCGGCAATAATACGCCCCGGAAGCGCCCCGACATAGGTTCTCCGGTGCCCGCGGATCTCTGCCTCATCGCGCACGCCGCCCAGACAGATCCTCACATATTTTTTGCCAAGCGCCCTGGCAACCGAGCGCGCAATCGAGGTCTTGCCCGTACCCGGAGGTCCCACCAGGCATATAATCGGCGCATCTGTTTGATGCGCTGCATCCGCCCGATGTGTCGCCGCGCGCACCGCCAAAAACTCGAGCACCCGCTCCTTAACCTTCTTTAACCCATAGTGGTCTTCCTCCAGGACGCGTTTCGCATTGCGGATATCCTCGTTGTCCTCACTCTGTTTATCCCACGGCAATGACAAGAGAGTTTCCAAATATCCGCGGGAAACCGCGCTCTCCGAAACCGAGCCATTCACCGCGCGAAAACGCCTTATCTCCTGCCTTATACTCTCCTTAATCTCCTCCGGGGCTTCAAGCTCTGCACACTGTTTTTCAAACCGGTCTGCATCGGCAAGTTGATTAGTGTCCCCTAACTCCTCCTGGATCACCTTCAACTGCTCCCGAAGCATATACTCGCGCTGATTCTTGTCAATATGAGCCTTGACCATCTCCTGTATCCCCTTCTGGATACGGATCACATTGACCTCATTCGCTAATACCACGGCCTCCGCCTTAAACTGCCCAATAAGCCCGAAACCTGCCAGGATCATCTCTTTTTCCGGAACGGAAAGCGGAAGCTGTACCGGGAGCTGCTCGACAAATTTTTCAAGGCTCGTCATTTCCATCAGGTTTTTTAGAACCTCGCGGCTCAGCCTGACATTCTCACTTCCATAATTTGTAAGAAGCTCCTTCAAACTGCGAAGCATCGCTTCCCTCTCGGTCTTGGTCGGCTCCTCACCCTGCGGGACACGCGAGGTTTCCGCAACCAGATACTCGCCGCCGTCCGTCATGGACAAAAACTGCGCCCGGTACTCACCAACCGCCAACACCCGGATAACATTCTCCGGCAGCTTGATAAGCTGTCTAACCACCGTGACAGTACCATAAGCATAGAGGGAATCCATGGACAATTCCTCGCCCCCCTTTGGCTCCTCAATATGCGAGTCCTGCTGCGTCACCACAAAAACGCGCTGCTCCTGGCGCATTGCAGTTTCCACCGCGGCTATACTCTTCTTTTTCCGGATATCAAAATGGATCATCATCCCGGGCATCACAACAATGTTGCGCAGTGTCACTAACGGCATCGCCACAATTTCATTCTTCCCCGTTTCCTCCATAACCGCATACCTTTCCGACTACGCAATTTCGCCCGCGCTGTGTTTTGTGGAGTGCTTGCGCATCTGCTTTTTCGACTGGCCACCCTCCACGCGGACAAGTTCAGGCTGCCCCGTCCCTTCCGCCGCCTCCTTTGTGACAATACATTTAATCACATCCGGATCCGTCGGGACAGTGTACATCGTTTCCATCATAACCGCCTCAACAATGGCGCGAAGCCCCCTCGCCCCGGTCTTGCGCTCAAAAGAGCGCTTCGCAATCGCCGTAAGCGCCTCCGGCGTAAACTCAAGTTCCACGCCATCAAGCTCAAACAGCTTTTTGTATTGCTTTGCCAGCGCATTCCGCGGCTCGGAAAGAATACGTACAAGGGACTTCTCATCAAGCAGGTCCATCGCCGTAACAACCGGCACGCGCCCGACAAATTCCGGGATCATTCCGAATTTAATCAGATCCTGCGGCAGCACCTGGCGCAGCAGCACACCGATATCCTTTTTCTGTCCCACCGTAACATCCCCGTTAAAACCGATGGTTTTCTGACCGACCCTCGACTCAATAATCTTTTCAAGACCGTCAAACGCACCGCCACAGATAAACAGGATATTGGTCGTATCAATCTGCAAAAACTCCTGGTGCGGGTGTTTCCTCCCACCCTGCGGTGGAACCGACGCAACCGTACCCTCAAGGATTTTTAACAGCGCCTGCTGCACACCCTCGCCTGATACATCGCGCGTGATGGATGTGTTTTCTGATTTCCTTGTAATCTTGTCAATCTCATCAATATATATAATGCCGCACTGTGCGCGCTCAATATCATAATCCGCTGCCTGGATAATCTTTAGCAGTATGTTCTCCACGTCCTCACCGACATATCCAGCCTCCGTCAGCGCGGTCGCATCAGCAATCGCAAACGGCACATTCAAAATTTTTGCAAGTGTCTGGGCTAAATAAGTCTTGCCCGAACCGGTCGGACCGATTAACAGGATATTGCTTTTCTGCAATTCAACATCCAGGTCACGCTCCGACAAAATCCTCTTATAATGGTTGTAAACCGACACGGCAAGCGCCCGCTTCGCCTCGTCCTGCCCAATCACGTACTGGTCAAGATAGTCCTTAATCTCCCTCGGTTTTAAGAGATTAATCATATTATCCTCGTACTCCATCGCAAGACCTTCGTTCTCCTCCTCAATTATCTCGGAGCAGACACCGATGCACTCATCACAAATATGGATATCCTTAGGCCCGATAATAAGGCGCTTCACCTGTTCCTGGCTCTTCCCGCAAAAGGAACAGTACAGCATCGGATTCCCGTCATTTTTTGTCGCCATTTTCAGCCTCCATTTTTTGCCCATCAATAATTCGCCGGACAGCCTTTATGGCTGCCCGTTTCGCCTATCGTTTCGTTACAATCGTATCAATAATACCGTAATCCAGCGCCTCCTGAGCTGACATATAATAATCGCGCTCAGTATCCGCCTCAATTACCTCGTAAGGCTTTCCCGTGTTCTCGGCAAGCATCTGGTTTAATTTCTTCTTTGTCTTCAGGATATTTTCTGCCACAATCTTGATTTCGGTCGCCTGACCCCTCGCGCCGCCCGATGGCTGATGAATCATTATCTCGGCGTTCGGCAGCGCCATGCGCTTGCCCTTTGTGCCGCCCGCAAGCAAAAATGCCCCCATGCTTGCCGCCATACCAATACAAATCGTTGACACATCGCACTTGATAAAGTTCATCGTATCGTAGATAGCCATTCCCGCTGTAACGGACCCGCCCGGACTGTTGATATAGAGGTTGATGTCCTTGCCCGGGTCTTCCGCCTCAAGGAAAAGCAACTGTGCCATAACAACACTCGCGCTGGCATCCGTCACTTCCTCCCCGAGAAAAATAATCCGATCCTTCAACAACCTGGAATAGATATCATAGGAGCGCTCACCCCTGCTAGTCTGCTCAATTACATAAGGTACTAAACTCATCTTCCCTTTTTCCTCCATTTACATATTCTTATTCCCAAATCCCCACCTAAAATATTAAAAATAATCTTTATTCTTTAGTATGGCTAAAAATGCGGGAATGATTTCCGGAAAAATCGCTCCCGCATCTTAACGTCCTTCTAATTATACTTCAACAGCCTGCCCAGCCACAAAGTCAATCGCTTTCTGCACTTTTAAGTCCGTAGCCAAAAGCTTCCTGTCCTCCTCGCTAAGCATCTCCTTCACCCTGTCAAGTTCCATATTGTAATTCTTTGCCATGCGCTCCATCTCTTTCTCAAGTTCCTCATCCGAAAGTTCAATGTTCTCCGCCTTCACGATCTCCTCAAGCACAAGCCTGCTCTGGATGCGCCTTAACGCCTGCGGCTCAAGTGTTTCCATAAATTTCTCCGGTGTCATGCTGGTAAACTGCAAATACTGGTCAATCCCAAGACCCTGCATCTGAAGCCTCTGCGAAAATTCATCTGCCATCTGGCGCTTCTGCGTTTCCACCATAGGCTGCGGGATATCCATCTGCGCATTTTCGACAATCTTTTTAAGTACGGCATCCTCCTTCTGTGCCTTCGCTTCCGCTTCCTTCTTCGCGCTGATCTCCTTGCGGATACCATCCTTGTAAGCTTCAAGCGTCTCGTACTCCGATACGTCCTGCGCAAAATCATCGTCAAGCTCAGGCAGTTCCTTCACCTTGATGCCCTTTACACAGACCTTAAATGTCGCAGGCTTGCCCGCGAGATCCGGCGCATGGTACTCAGCCGGGAAAGTGACATTAACCTCGCACTCCTCACCGATATTTTTGCCCACAATCTGGTCTTCAAATGTATCAATAAACGAATGGGAACCGATCTCAAGCTCATGATCCGTACCCTTTCCGCCCTCAAATGCAACCCCGTCAATAAACCCTTCATAATCGATTGTCGCGATATCGCCCATGGCAACTGCACGGTCCTCAACTGTCACGGTTCTCGAATTCTGTTCCCTCGCCTTGTCAAGCTCGGCGGCAATCTCCTCGTCCGTCACGGCGATTTCCTTCTTTTCCACCTCGATGCCCTTGTACTGGCCAAGTGTCACTGCCGGTTTTACCGCAACTTCCGCCGTGAAGATAAAAGCCTTGCCCTTCTCCACCTGAACCACCTCGATGGACGGTCTTGACACGATATCAAGCCCACTCTCCTTCGCTGCCGTTTCATAAGCCTGCGGGATAATATCGTTCGCTGCATCCTCATAGAAAATGCCCGCGCCGTACATCTTTTCAATCACCTGGCGCGGAGCCTTGCCCTTGCGGAAGCCCTGCACATTGATCCTTCCCTTATTCTTGTGATAAACCTTCTCAATCGCTTTCTCAAACTCTTCTGCGGCTGCTTCTATCGTAAGCTTCACCATATTCTTGCCCAAATCTTCTACCTGAAAACTCATCCGTATTTTCCTCCTTTTATTATGTCCCGGCTATCTGCCGTAAGCTGCCCGCCCCATTTTTTTCGGACGGTTTTTCTCTGACGGCGCACAGACATATCATATCATTTTCCGATTATAGCATGTTTCTTTTAAAAATGCTACTAATTTTTATAAAAAAATTATTATGTTTTGCAACCCCGATTAAAGAGCGGATTCCAATTCCTCGAGCACCTTAACCACCTGCGCAACCTTACTTTCACACAGTTCATCGGTCGGTGCCTCCACCATAACACGAACCACCGGCTCCGTCCCGCTGCCGCGCACCAGAATCCTGCCGTTCTCCCCAAGCTCTTTCTCAACGCGCGAAACCTCGGCAAGCACGCGCTCATCCGTCATCGCCGCCGCCTTATCCTTCACGCGGACATTCTTTAAAAGCTGCGGGTATATTACCAAGTCCTTTACCAGCTCCGAAAGTTTCTGCTTCTTTTCCAACATAACCTCCATAACTTTAAGCGAAGTAAGAATCCCGTCGCCCGTCACCGCATGTTTGCTGAAAATAATATGCCCGGAATCTTCCCCGCCAAGACAATGCCCGTTTTTCACCATATTTTCCGATACATACTTGTCGCCGACCGCCGTTTTCTCATACTGGATATTCTTTGCGTCAAGCGCCTTGTAAAGCCCGAAATTTGACATTACAGTCGTCACCACCGTATCGTTGTGCAGCTCGCCGCGCTCATGCATATAACAGCCGCACAGATACAGGATTGCATCGCCGGAAAGCACCTTGCCCGTCTCGTCCACACACATGCAGCGGTCCGCGTCCCCATCATAGGCAAAACCGGCATCAAGACCGTTTTCCACCACAAATTTCTGCAATTTTTCAATGTGGGTCGAACCACAGTCCGCATTGATATTCGTCCCGTCCGGCTCGCTGCTCATCACAAATGTTTTTGCCCCCAGCGTGTCAAAAACCCCCTTCGCCACAGTGGTTGCCGAACCGTTCGCAAGGTCGAGTCCGATCTTCTTATCGCCGAAGGAACGCGTCGCCAGGGAAATCAGGTAGCCGATATAGCGGTGCCTCCCGATCGAATAATCCACTGTGCGGCCGACCTTCTCCCTAACTGCATACGGCAGTTCCCCCGCCTCCCCATCCAGATACGCCTCAATCTTCTCCTCGATTGCCGCCTCAAGCTTGTAGCCCTTCCCGTTTATCACCTTAATCCCGTTATCATAATAAGGATTATGGCTTGCCGAAATCATAATGCCGCAATCAAAATCCTCGCTGCGCACCACGTAGGAAACACTTGGTGTAGGGGTCACATGGAGCAGATATACGTCCGCCCCGCTCGCGGTAAGACCCGCCGAGAGCGCGTCCTCAAACATATAGCTGGAGCGGCGGGTATCCTTGCCAATCACCACCTTTGCCTTATGCTCCTGCCCGTAATACCATCCCAAAAACCTGCCCACCTTAAACGCCTGCTCCACTTTAAGATCTACATTAGCCTCTCCCCTAAAACCATCCGTCCCAAAATATTTGCCCATCGCTCCTGCCATGCCATACGGCATGCTCCTTTCCCAAATTTCGCCGGCTCCCGGCACATATTTATATTATCCTGTAATCGCCATGTCTTTTTGCCAGACAAACAAACACCGGTGTAAACCGGCACAATATCGCTGCACATTGTAACATGTTTTAACAAAAAATGCAAGACCGGACGCATTATTCCTTCGTCCGGTCAATTTCATCGCGCACACTCTGCATCTGGTAATCCAATATCTCAATGGAGTCCGCGCAGGCCTTTAACTTCCTGACGATCTCCTCCGCATTCTGCACATCCTTTTTATACTTGAGTTTATGTTCCAGGCTCGCCCAAAAATCCATCGCAATCGTGCGGAACTGCACCTCCACTTTCCTGTAAATCTTTTCGCTTGACAAAAATACCGGTATTTCCATAATAATATGCAGGCTCCTGTAACCGTTTGACTTAGGGTTGCGGATATAATCTTTCTTTTTCAGAAGGATAATATCATCCTGCCCGATCAAAAGCTCCGCCAGCCTGTAAATATCATCCGGGAATGAGCAGATCACACGCACACCCGCCACATCGGAAAGTTTCTCCCTGATATTTTCCACCGTGACCGGCACACCCTTTCGCATCAGCTTCTCATATATACTCTCCGGTGATTTTAGGCGGCTCTTAATCGATTCAAACGGATTGCGGTTGTACTTTAGTGAAAACTCCTCATTCAGAATCCGCAGTTTCGTTTCCACTTCCATAATTGCGCTGCTATACTGCATCATCAGGTCGTTGAACGGCCTTGCCTCCTTTAGTTTCTCCGCCTGCATCTGAATAATCTGATGCTGCCTGCGAAGCCGCTCAGTCTGTCTTTCCACCTTCGCCTCAAGCTGGTTCTTGCAGGCAAAAAGTTCCACGGTATTTCTCACCCTGTTCTTGACAATGGAAAACTCAAACGGCTTATGTATAAAATCGGAAACACCCAGTTCAAAACATTGATTTTCCACCTCCGCCGCCTGCTCCCCGCTAATCACAAGCACGGGGATGCGCCCCAGCCAACCGTTCTCCTTCATCTTCGCAATCACGCCGAAACCATCTTTTTTCGGCATCTGCAAATCCAAAAGCATCGCCACAATCTCACTTTGGTACTTTGTCAGTTTCTCCAGTGCTTCTTCCCCATCCTTTGCCAGTTCCACCATATAATCGTCGCGGAGCATCCCGTAGAGTAATTCCCGGTTCACCTCCGCATCATCCACCACCAATATCCTTTGCATAAACCCCTCCATGCTGCCTGGCAGCCATGTTCCCATATTTATAAAATCCCGGACTGAAACGGATTCCCCTAATCTCGCCATATCAGGAATATTATATATTCACTATTCATACATATATGTTTCTAATTTTCAGCCCCACTTATATAATTTTACCATATTTGCCCCTTAAAATCCACTACAATTTTCGGATTTCGACAAATTTTTAGTACTTTACTGACCATAAGAAAAGCACCCGCAAAAAGCACATCTTCTGCAATGTGTTTTTCCGGATGCCCACATGGATGGTTTATTTTATTTTTATCACTTTATTTCCTGCCCGGCAGACTCCTGCGCCCCAAGCCAGGCGATAAAGCTTAGTGCCTGCTCCTGCTGCTTTTTATCAAGGCGCTTTAATTTTGCCGCCAACTGCCCGGAAAGCTCCCCCTTTTGCATCCCGTCCGCCCCAAGCAGCACTTCGTCCGGTGTCATATGCAACACATCCGCGATCTGCATCAGCACGTCAATGGAAGGGATGGAACGCCCCCGCTCAATATTCGAAAGATACCGTGGGCTAAGATCCGCCTTTGCCTCCACCTCCGCCTGTGTAAGTAAAAGCTTCCTTCTCTTTTGCGCAATCCTTCTTCCAATCTCGGTGTAATC
>ERZ808051.2135-NODE-2135-length-10705-cov-3.842397_pt1 | contig 10705 bp, 10 predicted proteins | sample MGYA00380199_ERZ808051 | MGnify/ENA primary metagenome ERZ808051 (study PRJEB31490, sample SAMN06133391) | mouse gut metagenome | isolation source: J11 | host: mice | place: China: Chengdu | collected 2015-05 ...
GATACTTTAAGTCCGCGACGTCATTTCCGCTCCCGTCCCATGGCAGGAAAGCGTCTCCGTCCAGGACGGCGCGCAGCTCCACATAGCCGAAGAGCAGTTCCTCCTCCAAAGTGACCCGATTCTGCTTTGCCAGGGTTCCTGCTTCTTCCCGCAGGCCGGCGGCATTCGTCTCAGCATCGCCCAGACAGATGAACTCGAACGTGCGCCTGATGCCGGACTTCACTATGGTATCCATGTCCAGATAGACCACCACCGTACACACTGCCGTGATGATGACCATGGTGGAGAAGACGCAGATATTGGACAGGCTGGCAGCGCTCTTCTTCATGCGGTAGAGCATGCCGGAGACCGTGATAAAGTGATCTGCGCGGTAGTAGAATTTCTTTCGCCGCTTCAGAAAGCGCAGGGCTGCGATGCTCCCGGAGGTGAACAGGAAGTAGGTGCCCAGGATGACCAAAAGGACGGCCAGGAAGAAATCCGTGAAGACATAGACGTCCAGCTGGGAGGAGAGAGCGATGGAATAGCCCGCTCCCAGCGCGCAGGCACCAAGGATGCTCCAGACGAAAATGTGCCGGGGCTCCTTTTCACCCTTTCTGGAATCGCCCATGAGCTCCACGGGATTGGCCTTGCCTACCTGAACCAGATTTACGGTGAGATTCAGGGCGGTGACGAATGCGTAGAAGAGCAGGCTGTCCGTGACAGCCGCAGGACTTACCGAGAACTGCACGTCCACCTGCATCCTTGCCAGGTTCAGCAGCAGCAGGAAGATCAGTCTGGAGAACACCAGCCCCAGGCAAATGGCCGCTGCCATGACGCAAAAGTAGATGATCAGGCTCTCCCAGAACATCATTATGCCGATATGCTTCTTCTCCAGGCCCAGCATGCTGTACAGGCCCAGCTCTTTCTTGCGGCGTTTGATCAGGAAGCTGTTGTTGTAGTAGAGGAAAGGCACCATGATGATCCCCAGCAGCCAGAAGCCGATGAGGACCAGTATCAGGGTATACGTGCCTTTGGGCAGGGTATACATGATGTCGTTTTTCAGGATCAGGTCAAACACAAAGTAGGTGAACATAGCAAAGGTACTCACACCCATGTAAGGCAGATAGGTGGACGTATTCTTGCGGATGTTGGAGACTGCCATCTTGGGCAGCAGGGCGATGTGCTTCTTTTTCGCGGTGGTCATGTTATGCTTCCTTTCAGATTTTTGACTTTCGGTAACGTCATTTGATACTACGTTTGTAGTCTTTTGGCTTTGCAGTCATAAAATTTTGTAATCACGAGATTTCGCAGCAATCATATGACTTTGCAATCACATAATAAGGATACAAAAAAAGGAAATGGAATGCCATCGAACATCCTTACATTTCCTTTTTACAACCTTACATTTTTGCAAGCTTACGAATTCGGCCCGGGAAGCGGAATCCCGAGGATGATAGCGGTGCCCTGGCCCTCGCTGCTCTTAGCCCGGATCGTCACGTTCAGATGGGTGAATATCCGTTGGCAGAGGTACAGTCCGATGCCGGTGGATTTCTTCTCCAGTCTGCCGTTGTACCCGGTGAAGCCTTTTTCGAAGATGCGGGGCAGATCCTCCGGACGAATGCCGATTCCGGTGTCTTCAATAGACAGATACACCCGGTCTTCCTCTTCCCAGGCTCTGAAAGAGACGCCGCCTTTGATCGTGTACTTGACGCTGTTGGAAAGAAGCTGTTCCAGACAGAAGACGAACCATTTCTCATCCGTGAGAATCCTCCATTCCATTTCCGGCAGCTCCAGATGCAGGGACTTGTTGATAAAGGACAGGGAATATTTTTTGACGGCCTGCCTGACCAGATCATATAGGCTGTAGCTCTGCAGCACCAGGTCGGAGGAGATGCTCTCCAGGCGCTGGAAAGACAGCACCATTTCCGCGTACTGTTCTATCTGGAATAATTTTTCCCGCAGCAAAAACAGGTCTCTGTCCCGGAGATTTGGCTTGTCCAGCAGAAGCTTTATGGCTAGGATGGGTGTCTTGATCTGGTGGGTCCACATCATGTAATATTCTCCGCGCTCAGCGTTTTTCTCCTCCCAATGCCGCCGCTCTTTCTGGTGCATGCGGTACATAAAGCACAGAAAGTTCTGCTGGGCCATGGGGTAATCCTCTGCGGCCTCGATGCATTCCTCCGACTCCTGAAGCCAGTTGTCGTACCCTTTCGTAAAGAGCAGCTCTCCGGAATGCGCAAAGTGATGGTAGACCCTTTCAAGCTCCCGGCTTTTTTGCACATACCGAAAGCCCTCCAGGGCAATGGCCATGAGCCACACCGTCAGGGTGATTAAAGCGGCGTAGAGAAGCTTCTCCATGTTTTCAAAATGATACAGGCTTCCTATGGAGACGAAGAGGAAGACGGTAACGGCGTACAGCAGCAGTGTCAATCTTTTTTCTCTGAGATAGCGCAGAAACAGTCTCATGATGATTCTCCAATCTGGTAGCCCAGACCCTTTTTGGTCTGTATCGGCAGGTCTGCGCCCGCGCTCTCCAGCTTTTTGCGCAGCCTTGTCATGTTTACGGTGAGCGTGTTTTCGTCCACGAAGCAGTCGCTGTCCCAGAGACGCTTCATGATGGCCTCTCTGTACACGGTCTGCCCTGCATTCTCGAACAGAAGCTGCAGGATTTTGAATTCGTTCTTGGTCAATTCCAGCTTCCTGCCATTCACCAGCAGAGTGGCGTCCGTCAGATCCAGGATCAGACCGCGGCATTCCATGATGTTCGTGGGCTCTCTGAAAGCATAGGTGCGACGGAGCATGGCCTGGACTTTGGCAGCCAGAACTTCGGGTTCAAAAGGCTTTGTGAGAAAATCGTCCCCGCCCATGTTCACAGCCATGACTATGTTCATATTGTCGCTTGCGGAGGAGACGAAGACAATGGGAACCTTGGAGAACTGCCGGATCTGGGCGCACCAATAGTATCCGTTGTAAAAGGGCAGGCCGATATCCATCAGCACCAGGTGGGGCGAACATGCGGCGAAAGTCTTGAGCACATTGCCGAAATCTTCCGCGCAGATTACCTCATAGCCCCATTTTTCCAGATGGAGCTTCATGCCCTCGGCAATTACTGTGTCGTCTTCAACCAGCAGCAGACGGTAATTTTTGTGACTTCCGATTCCCATATCCATGGTCTTTCTCTCCTTTTTGAGATGCCCGATAGGACGTGCTCCGTTTATTATAGCGTTTTCTCCCGAATTGCGCAATAGGCTGAAAATATTGTTCACGGGCAGTTCCGCGAGGTGTCTTCGGGCGCGTTTTGCACGAAAAATACAAAATCATGAAATCACAAGCCACAAATGATTTCAGGTTGCGGTTGTTTTTTTAGGCAAGATACTTTATAATGTATGCAATAGTTACAAAGACTCCGGCGGCTGTCTGATTTGCCGCCGGGATGCATGGAGGAAGCGACGCGCCAGGCGGGGCAGAGGGTAGCATATGAAAGAAAAGGTAGTGGTGGGCATGTCGGGAGGGGTGGACTCTTCCGTGGCCGCGTATCTTTTACAGGAACAGGGATATGAGGTCATCGGCGTCACCATGCAGACATGGCAGAACGGGACGGGGACGGAAGCGGAGGTCTGTGGGGAGCTGTCTGTGGTAAAGGACGCGGAGGAGGTGGCGCGGAAGCTGGGCATTCCCCATCACGTCATGCATTTTGAACAGGAGTTCCGATGTCATGTGATCGACTATTTTGTGGAGGAATATCTCAGGGGACGCACGCCGAATCCCTGCATTGTCTGCAACCGCTATGTGAAGTGGGAGGCGCTTCTGCAGAGAAGCCTGGCAATGGGCGCGGCTTACATAGCCACGGGGCATTACGCCAGGATTGACAGGCTTCCCAACGGCCGCTTTGCCCTGCGCAGCTGTGCGGGCGCGAAAAAGGATCAGACCTATGCCCTCTACAGACTGACCCAGGAGCAGCTCTCCCGTACCATGATGCCTGTGGGGGAGTATGAAAAGGAGGAAATCCGCGCCATCGCCCGGCGCATAGGCCTGCCCGTGGCCGGGAAGCCGGACAGCCAGGAAATCTGCTTTGTGCCGGATGACGACTATGCGGGCTTTATCCGCAGACAGGCGAAAGATCGGGTTCCCGGGGAGGGGAATTTCGTGGACAGGGACGGCAAGGTGCTGGGCCGCCATAAGGGCATTACCCATTACACCGTCGGCCAGCGCAGAGGTCTGGACCTGCCCATGGGAGAGCGGGTGTATGTGACGGGCATCAGGCCGGATGACAACCAGGTAGTAGTCGGAAAGAACGAAGACATTTTTACCCGGGAAGTCATCTGCGACAGGGTGAATTTCATGGCCATAGAGGATCTGAACAGGCCCATGCGTGTGCTGGCCAAGATCCGATACAATCATAAGGGCGAGTACTGCCGGATAGAAAAGCTGTCCCGGGACAGGGTGCTGGCTGTCTTTGAACAGCCGGTGCGCGCGGCCACGCCGGGACAGTCCATCTGCTTCTATGAGGGAGAGTACGTGCTGGGGGGCGGGGTTATCACAGGAGACTGAATCCCGTATGAGCCGGATACGGCACAGGACAGGCAATTTCCGGCCCGGTAAGCATATAATAGGAAGACAGACAATTGCGAGGATATCTATGGAATTCGTTTTTGGGGAAAAGATGCCGTTTAAGAGAAACCGATTTGGCTTTGTGACCGGTACGATTGTGGAGCTGGTGCCCACCAGAGTGGGGAGCCGCCGCGCCGACGGGTGTATGCTGTTTACCACGCTGGAGGATATGGATGGGAATATCGTGAATTTTCTGGTGACGCCGTCCACGTATGTCGTGGACTTTGAGACGCTCTCAGTGGGGATGCAGTGTACGTTCTGGTACTCTATGGACGCGCCTATGCCCCTGATATACCCGCCCCAGTACAACGCGGTGGCGGCAGCGGTGCAGAGGAACGGACGGATGGTGAATGTAGGGTACTATGACGCCTCGCTGGTGAATGAGGATCAGACCCTGCAGCTGAACCTGGACAAAAGCGTGGACGTGCGCACCACCAACAATCAGTATTTTCAGGGAAGTCCGGCGGGCCGGAACCTGGTAGTGACCTATGATAATTCTACAAGAAGCATACCGGCTCAGACGACGCCGTTAAAGATCGTGGTACTCTGCGATTTCTGCGGGAGATAGGCCGGCGGTCTGCCTTTTGTCGGGCAGTCCGGGAGTAAGAAAGGAAGAAACGATGTATTTCAGATGTAAGAACTGCGGAGCAAATGTGATATACAGCCCGGAAAAGCATGGCATGTACTGCCCCTACTGCGAGAGCGAGGGAAGCGATGAGCGGGCGGAGGGGCAGACCGGTGAGCTGACCCTCTGCCCGAACTGCGGGGGCCAGGTGGAGGTGGAGGAGCATACTTCAGCCACCCAGTGCCCCTACTGCAGCAGCTTTCTGATCTTTAATGAGAGAGTGGAGGGAAAGTATGCGCCCAGGCTGATGATTCCTTTCCAGATGGGCAAGGAGGTCTGCAAACAGTCCCTGCGGGAGAAGTTCAGAAAATGCCGGTTTGCGCCCACGGATTTTCTCTCGGAGGCGCGGCTGAACGGCATGCAGGGCATCTATGTGCCTTATTGGTTTTATGACTATAGCACCGTCTGCCAATTTCAGGGGGAGGGCACCAAGATCAGGGTATGGCGGTCCGGGGATAAGGAATATACGGAGACCAGCGTTTATGCCATTCATCGGGACATGGATATGGATTTCGAGAAGATTCCTGTGGATGCCTCGGTACAGATGCCGGACGACGTGATGGATCTGATAGCGCCTTTCCGGTACGAGCAGATCGTGGACTTTATGCCGGAGTTTATGTCCGGCTTCTACGCGGAGAAGTACAACATGCCCTCGGATGAAGTGGAGAACCGGGCCAGGGCGCTGATGAGGGAGGACGCGTCGAAAATGTTAAAGCAGAGCTATGCCGGATACAATACCGTGCGGACTCTGCGGGAGGATATCTCAGTCAGGAACAGCAGGACAGCCTACGGCCTGCTGCCGGTATGGAAGTATATCTATCGGTACAAGGAACAGGATTACCCCTTTTATGTCAACGGACAGACCGGAAAGATTGTGGGGACCGCGCCGTTTTCCGGGAAAAAGTTTCTGGCCTATGCGGGCACGCTCTGGGCATGCCTGACAACGATTCTGGCGCTTTTGCAGATATTGCTCGGGTTGATTTAGATTGACAGGCGCCGGAGGGCGCAGGGGGGATAAGAATGGAGACGAGAAATTCCATGGGAGACAGGCCTTTTACAGAGCAGGACATTCATAGAGAAGCGAGAAGACAATATCTGCGCTATTTCCGCTTCTGGTTCATCGCAGCCGGCATTCTAGCCCTGGCCTGTATCCTGCTGAAAATCAGGCAGATGGCGGCGGAGGTGCCCAGGACGAACCATGAAGCTCCCGCGGAGCGTGTGTATGACTACGCGGATGTCCTCACAGATTCGGAGGAAGCGGATCTGAGGAAATACATAACAGAGATGGAAAAGAGGTATCATATCGATATCGTGCTGGTGACCATCAGCCAGTCCGTGGAGGGCCAGGAGGCCATGGAGCGGTATGGCCTGCGGTCTGCGGACTGGGAGCAGAATATGCAGGATCTGGCCGACGACTTCTGGGACGAGAACAAATTCGGCTACAACAAGGGCTTTGAGGGGGACGGCGTCCTCCTGCTGCACAACTGGTACGAGGGGCAGAACGGAGAGCATCTGTCTACCAGCGGCAGCGTGGAGCGGAGGTTTAGCCTAAATGACATTGATCAGGTGCTGTATGCAGTGGACGACTATTATGCAACGGATCCCCACAGGGCGTACAGAGCCTATGTGAGAGAGGTCTGTGAGCGGATGGACACATCCCTCTCGCTGCCTTTTTCCTGGGGGTTCGTGATCGTCCTGCCCGTCATTGTCACGCTTATCTATGCCGTGAGCGGGGCTTCCCAGAAAAAGGCGGAGAACACGGTGGCCGTGAACGCCTATGTGGCGGACGGCAGGCCTCAGATCCGCGGCAGGGAGGACGCGCTGCTGCGCAAGAACGTGGTTGCCAGAAAGATTGAGACGGACTCCGGTTCAAGCAGGGGCGGAGGCGGCGGAGGCGGGGGCGGAGGCCACCATACCAGCAGCGGCGGAGCAAGCCACGGGGGCGGAAGTCACAGACACTGACAAGCCTGTCCTGACAGCGGGCGGGAAGAATACGGTACAGAAATTGCAGAGCAAATGAGAAGAAAAGAGAATGATGTGAAGATGAAAGCGAATTATCATACGCATACCTGGCGCTGTATGCATGCCGTGGGAACCGAGAGGGAATATGTGGAGAGCGCCATAGAGGGCGGCCTGAAAGTGCTGGGTTTTTCCGACCATACGCCCTGTCCGTACCCGAAAGAGTATGTGTCCGGCATGCGGATGCGGACAGATCAGCTGGAAGATTACGTGGATACCGTCCTGGCCCTGAAAGAGGAGTACAGGCAGGACATTGAGATTCATCTGGGGCTGGAGGTGGAGTACTATACGGATTACTTCGCCGGTCTGCGCCGGATGGTGTCGGACTATCCGGTGGAATATTTTCTGCTGGGTCAGCATTGCATCGGCTGTGAGATCGGAGGCCAATGGAGCGGGTGTCCTACGGATGACCCGAAAGCGCTGCAGGATTACTGCGCACAGACCAGCGAGGCCATGGAGACCGGTTACTTTACCTATTTCGCACATCCGGATTTGATACGTTTTACGGGAGACGAAAGGATCTATCAGGAGGAGATGCGCAGGCTCTGCCGGAAAGCAAAGAGTCTGCAGATACCGCTGGAAATCAATCTTCTGGGAATATATGAGGAGAGGCACTACCCGGACGAACGGTTCTGGAAGATCGCCGGGGAGGAGGGCTGTAAGGTGCTGTTTGGAACGGACGCCCACAATCCCGAGGCGCTGAACTGTCCCCGGGTGCTGCAGGCGGCGGAGAACATTGTCAGGCGGCACGGGCTGCAGGTGCAGGAGACGGTGGAGTTTCGAGCTCCCCTGTGAAACTGCGCGGAGCAGGCCGTGTACAAATATACTTTGCAAGGAGGAAATTATATGAGACTAGTCACACAGACACATGTATTGTCCGAGACTTTCGGGGACGAGGCATGTATTCCCATCCTGAAAAAGGCAGGTTTTGAGGCATTGGACTGGTCCTTTTTGGGCATGGACCAGGATAAGGGAATCTGGTGCACCGATGAATGGAGAGACCATGCGCTGCGGCTGAAAGAGGCGGCGGACCAGTGTGGCATCAGCTTTTCCCAGGCACATGCGCCCTATCCCTCCTCTACCGGGGAGGAGGCCTTTGACACGAAGATCCGGAGATGGATTCTGCGCTCCATGGAGGCCGCAGCGTTGATGGGAGTGAGGAATATCGTGGTCCACCCCATGCAGGAGGTGGCGTACATCACCAACGAGAAAAGGCTCTGGGAGGAGAATCTGGAGTTCTACAGAGGCCTGATTCCCTACTGCGAGACATTTAATATCCGCGTCTGTGTGGAGAATATGTGGCAGTGGGACAGCAAGCGCCGCTATGTGGTGGACAGCGTCTGCGCCCGGCCCGATGAGTTTAACAGGCTGCTGGACGAGCTGGACAGTCCCTGGATCACAGGCTGTCTGGATGTGGGGCACTGCGTGCTGGTGGGCAGGGAGCCTCAGGACGTGATCCGGGCCATGGGGGCAAAGCGGCTGCAGGCTCTGCACATCCATGACGTGAGCTATGTCAAGGACTGCCATACCATGCCTTTCATAGAAGAGGTGGACTGGGAGGCCGTAACGGGCGCCCTGGCAGAGATCGGATATGAGGGAGACTTTACCTTTGAGGCGGACGAATTCCTCAGGAAATTCCCGCCGGAACTGATGCCCGAGGCCAGCGGCCTGATGGCGAAGACGGGGCATTATCTGATCAAGCGGATCAGAGAGCAGAGAAACGCCGGGGAGAGATGACGGAAACGAAGAGAGAAAAAGGGCCTGCCGGTTCAAGGGAATCGGCAGGCTCTTTTTAAATACGCTTTTGCTTTGATGATTCGCGGCAGGTCACGCCATCTCATTGACAGCTTTGGCAATGCGGGAAACCTTGTGGGCAACATTGTTCTTGTGGTAAATGCCCTTAGCTCCGGCTTTCTCGATGACCTTTGTGGCAGCGGACAGCTCTGCGGCGGCAGCAGCCTTATCGCCTGTGGCGATGGCAGCATAGACTTTCTTGATAGCGGTCTTCACGCCGGATCTGATGGCTTTGTTTCTGTCAGCTCTTGCCTGGTTCACCAGAATTCTCTTCTTCGCGGATTTAATGTTAGCCAAGTCGTACACCTCCAATTGTATTCAAAATAAATTAACGTTTCACTTTAGTCAGACACGGAGGACTATCGTAAACACATAAAGATAGTTTAGTAAATAATAGAAAATTTGTCAAGACATAATCTGAGAAAAATTGCTCAAAATAAGAAAAGTGAATACATTCGGGAAGTGTGAGGGAGTGAAATGGTTAATTTTCAGATGAGGACGGATCTGGCGCTGGAGGCCAGGGAGAGCATCGGCGAGGCGGACAGCGAACTGCGGGGCGTCAGGGTGGAGGAATACTATCACGAGGAGGAAGATATCCGTGTGACGAAAGTGATGATCGATACCAAGAATGCCGCAAAGGCAATGGGCAAGCCCATGGGCATCTACGTGACCATGGAGGCGCCTGCCATGGTGGAGCCGGACGAGGACTATCACAGGGAGATCTCCGGCCGCCTGGCAGAGGAGATTTTAGAGCTGCTGCCCCAGGCGGACGACGAACAGTCCGTTCTCGTGGTGGGGCTGGGCAACCGGGAGGTGACGGCTGACGCTTTGGGGCCTCAGGTGGTGGACAATCTCTTTATCACAAGGCATATCGTCAGGGAGTACGGGACGGCTGCTTACAACTGCAGCAAGATGAATCAGATCAGCGCCCTGGAACCGGGGGTCATGGCAAAGACCGGCATGGAGACGGCGGAGATCGTAAAGGGGGTGGTGGAGCAGACTTCCCCCGATGTGCTCATCGTCATAGATGCGCTGGCGGCCCGCAGCACAAAGCGGCTCAATCGTACCATCCAGATTACCAATACCGGGATCCAGCCGGGGTCCGGGGTGGGTAATCACAGGAACGCCCTGACACAGGAGAGTCTTGGGGTGCCGGTGATAGCCATCGGCATTCCCACGGTGGTGGATGCGGCCACCATTGTGGGCGACGCTCTGGAGAAGCTCCTGGAGGAGGAAGAGGAGCTGGAGAATGTCAGATACCGGGAGAGGCAGCAGCTGCATTTCGCGGAGCTGAACAATATGTATATGACAGGGAAAGACATTGACGCCGTCATCAAGCGGGTGAGCTTTACGGTGTCCGAGGGAATCAATATAGCCATCGGGGAGACCTTTCTGGAACATTAATCCCCCGGCCTCTTTTTCCGGCTTAATCATGGAACGGCATAGACGGGCATATAAATGGAAGTGACGTGGATAGCTTATAGCCGGAAAGGAAGTGCATTGCCGTAGGATGGAAGAAAAGCATTCCAGGAAAGCTTTTACCGGAAAGCAGGCAGGAAAGCTGATTGTGCTGGCATTTATGATTCTGTGCATTCAGGCGGCAGTAAAGAGCTGCGGTGCGGCTTCCGTATCAGAGGGGCAGGATACCATTGGGGAGGCCATGCTCAAGAGCATATG
>ERZ808051.2137-NODE-2137-length-10694-cov-6.076575_pt1 | contig 10694 bp, 10 predicted proteins | sample MGYA00380199_ERZ808051 | MGnify/ENA primary metagenome ERZ808051 (study PRJEB31490, sample SAMN06133391) | mouse gut metagenome | isolation source: J11 | host: mice | place: China: Chengdu | collected 2015-05 ...
ACCTTTACGATGGCAAATGTGATCGCCGCATTAAATAAGCCGACTTTGGTAATAGCGCACAATAAGACATTAGCGGCTCAGCTCTATGGTGAGTTCAAAGAGTATTTTCCGAGTAACGCAGTAGAATATTTTGTGTCCTACTAGGTGAAAGGACTTTTGATACTATATTTAGTGTTATTTGGTTTCGTTTATACCGCATATTGTGGACTATATGGACTGTATGGAGGGAAAAAACTGGGTGGAATCATAGGAATTGTGAACAAAATTCGTCGTGGAAAGTATCAAAAAAAAGCAGGAATAGGAGTTAAATTATAATCTACAGGACAGCATTAGTTTGTCTTGTAGATTTTTTTGTGCAGAAAATAAGCCAACGACAGAGACGAAAGTTTTGGCAAAAGGAAAACTTTAAGAAATGAGGAAAAAATAATGTCAGATTATCAATTACAAATCAAGCAGATTGTGGACTATTCACGCTGCCGGATCTATCGACAGTTTATACAGTCCTTAATCAATGACCGGAGCATTCGCACAGGTGGCAGCTCCGGTCTCTTTTATTTTACGGTTCTTTGTAATTACGCAAACTTGCGGACATCCTATCGGCGCATTGACGGAATTGGTTATACGATTTATCCCGGTGAATGGATCTGTACGGTCAAAGAGTTGTCCGCCTGGTTTCGGACGCATTTCCAGCGGCAGGCCATGGACATACTGGATGAACTTCAAAGACGCCATCTGATCTCTTATCTAATCCTTGACCGCGGAAAGGTTATCAAATATAAGATCCGGGGCTGGAAGAACCATAATACGGTTCTGGACTATAACTGCCCCTGCCAGAAGGATACCGGATTTTTCTTCATGCCGGTCGTGGCGGCCACAGAACTTGTCAGCGCCGGGCGTTGTTCGGAAATGGATATTGTTCTGGATTTATGGCTCTCCACAGTCTACAACGATGAGCAGGTGCAGGGATCAAAAGTCGGTCCTGTAGTCTATCTGCGTAACGGTACCGGTTCTCCGCTGGTAAATTATAGTGAGCTGGCTGCTCGTTGGGGTATTTCCAGGGCTACAGTTGGAAGAATCCTGAAAAAGCTTGCCGGAATGGAATACATATCCCTTATGACTTTTCCTGGCCGGACCGGCAGCGTGATCTATCTGCAAAATTATCTGTCCACCATGTTTCAAATATCGGACGTTCTGATTGATAAAGAGGAGGTTGCTATGGTTCTGAATATTAAAATTTCTCTGCCTGATGAGGAGGAGGCTGTAAAAAGTGAGGCTGTTATGGAGCATGATATCTGTGTTTCAAATGAACTTTCCAGCGTTTCAAAATCCCATATGGAGATCATCATCGAAAAAATGGCGCAAGTCCTTGATGCACAGGGCATTTCCTGTTTCCGGTGCCCGAAATCCATATATAAGTTATATCCTTTATCAAACGCCTGCAGGGAAGAATATATATCCCATATCCAGGAGCCTGTTGTACGGTTCGGAATGACTGTATCCTGCGGGGATGATAAGCCGGTCTACACTTTTGAGTTGACGCTATCCCCCACCGAAAAAGACAGGGAAGGAGGTAGCAGGGCATGAAAAAGAATCAGGAAGAAATGAACATTACCGAGAACCCTTTGTACCATGATACTTGGAAACTGCTGAAGAAATACCGGGATGTAGTGTGGAGCCTGGAACTGTCTGTCCAGCAGGTGAGGAGCCGGTTTGAGATTGAGTATGGGAGTTCCATTGAAGACTTTCTGGAATCTGTCTATGTGGCAGGGATAGATCTGTCAGACCGCAGCATCGAGCATCACGCTAAATGCATTGAGCGGAGCCACAGGATGTTGAAACTACTGGACACTTCGATTGACCTGCTGCGTACCAAGCATAAAAACGGGGAGAACTATTACTGGCTGCTGTATTACACTTTTCTTTCCCCACAACAGTTAAGAAATGTGGAAGAGATTATGGAGAAACTGCGTCCCCATATCCGGGATATCAGTTTCCGTACCTATTACCGCAGAAGGCGGGAGGCGATTGATGCACTCAGTTCTATCCTGTGGGGCTACACCTCTAAAGACAGTATTGAGATTCTGGAGAAGTTCTTTCCAGACGATAAGGATGCCGGAGAACAGGAATGAGCAGTTAAATAATATTTACAGGCAATCAGGCCGGAATGGAGGAAATATATGATAACATTGACCGAGGATGAAAAAAGGATGGTATTCCAGCTGGAAGGCTGCCACAGATATGATGCGATACAGGAGATTGCTGTGTTCTGCCGGTATACTCGTGATCATGATAAGAGGAATATTGCTGAAAATCTGTTAGAGAAACTCCGTGAACTTTCAGAGAATGACTGCAGAGAATTGATCTGTGACATTCAGAAAAACTATTGCCTGCCCTGGAAAGCGAGGACTGTCGGGGAGATGATTGCTGTGGCCCGGCAGGAGTCCGGCGCCCGGAAACTGGAAGGGCATGATATTATGGCACTGGAACGCTTTGACCCAGAAGTGGCACATATGATTGTGTTCGATGTTCTTTCGAGAGAGTCACATATAGGAGATAAAGGTGACAGGATGAGGCTGTTTCTGACGGAAGCCGGATATAAAAAGGCGTTGGAGGATCAAAGCAGGTCTTTCATCCAGATTTTGAACCATGCAAAAGTGTCGCAAGGGCATTTGAGGTATGACCAGCCAGACGGAGAGTTATAAATATTTTTGTTTCTGACACCTACACTGTTCAATTATAGGAGATAAGGCTGACAATGTCTGCCAGTCCTGTCTTTTGGGGCAGGGCTGGCATATTTTAGGAAGAGACGTGGATTACGAAGGGATAAAAATAATTTTTCGTAGATGAATGAAAATGTATAAAAATATAAATATTTTATAAAAATAACTATCTAAAACAAGAAAGCATGAAATTGGGTGTTGATTTTTGGCGAAAATGAATTATAATGTATGTGACGATAAAACTAGATTATGGATGTAAGGCCTATAATGAGGAGATTATTATGCTGATTCAATTTAATTTTAAAAACTTTAAATCCTTTCGTGATGAGGTGTCTTTAGATTTGACAGCAACAAAGATAACAGAACACGAAGACCATGTGACAGAAGCAGCAAATGATAAACTTTTAAAGGTGGCGGCTATCTATGGTGCCAACGCAAGCGGAAAGTCTAATGTGTATGATGCCTTTGAATATATGACTTACTATGTAGACGAATCCTTTAAATTTGGCGATGAAGAAGAACGGCGTAGGAAAACGGGAGATTCTTATCTGAAAGTGACACCATTCCTTTTCGATGAAAACAGCCGTGATGAAGAGACAACTTTTGAGGTATTTTATGTTGATAATTCAGAGGATACAGGAAAGACATACCAGTACGGATTTTCATTGAAAAAGGATGAAGTAGTGGAGGAATGGCTCTATTCCAAGGCAAAGACAGCAAGAAATAAGTACCGGACAATCTTTTATCGCAAAAAAGGCGAAGAACTGGAGATGAACGGCTTTTCCAAAAATCATGTGGAGAATATCAAGGCATCACTAAACAAGGAATCTCTTATTGTATCTTTGGGGTCGAAGCTGCGGATAGCTAAGCTTAAAAAGGTGAGGGACTGGTTTTTGAGCAACGAGATTGTAAACTTTGGCGATCCGGCGGAGAACTTTTTCCTTTCCAGAGTTTTGCCAGAAGGTTTTGTAGAGCGAAAAGAAGTGCAGGATAATGTGGTGGAATATTTTGCATCTTTTGATGAAGCAATACAAGACTTTAATATCGAGGAACTTCCCCAGGAGGATGAGAAAGAGAATAGCAAAAGCTATAAGATTGATGCATTGCATAAGATGGGGAATAGTGGGAAAATGGCTTCTATTCCATTGAAACAGGAATCCAGCGGGACATTGAAGATGTTTGCCTTGTATCCCTCTTTAAAGGAGGTGCTGGATCAAGGTTCTACGCTGTTTATTGATGAGTTGAATGCCAGACTGCATCCATTGCTGGTAAGAAATATTATATTGACTTTTCTTTCTCCGGAAATCAACACCCGGAATGCGCAACTGGTATTTACAACCCATGATATCTGGCAGTTTTCCAATGAATTGCTGCGGCGTGATGAAATCTGGATGGTTAATAAGAACCGGGATGGAGTTTCGGAATTGTATTCTTTGGTAGAATTTAAGGACGAAGAGGGGAATAAGGTACGGCGGGATGAGGCCCTTGCCAAGAATTATCTCACGGGGAATTATGGTGCAATTCCGGCGTTAAAGCCTATGAAGATGTTGAAGGGGAGGACAGCGGATGGCAAATAGGGGGAAAGCGGCAGGAAAGAAAACCACTGCCGCCGGAAAACCCAGCGACAGTCGGGCAGGAAAAAGACGTGACAGAAACAAACGTGTGGGAGCCAGAGTTCCTGAACTGGGATATTATCTGATTGTGACGGATACAGAAGAAACGGAGAAAAATTATTTTGAAGGGCTGCGGGACAATATTCCGATGGAGCTGAAAGACCGGCTTGTGATAAAGGTGGAAAAGGCTAGGACGGTAGAGCTTGTGAGGAAGGCCCTGGAAATGACAGGGCAAGAATCGCAGTACCGGATTCCGTGGATAGTCTTTGATAGAGATCAGGTGAAGGACTTTGACGAGATTATCCAGACAGCAGAGAAAAGCGGTGTGGGTGCTGGATGGTCTAATCCCTGCTTTGAGATTTGGATGTATGCGTACTTTGGAGAGATGCCTGTGATTAGGGAGTCTTTTACCTGCTGTGACCGGTTTGCTGAGAAGTTTGAAAAGATAACGGGGCAGAAATATTCCAAGAACGACAGGAGTATTTATCAGAAACTGGTGCAGCATGGGGATGAAAAAAAGGCGATTCAGATGGCGGAGAGATGTTATAAAAGATGTGTGGAAGATGGAAAACGAAAACCATCGGAGATGTGGCCAGCTTGTAGGGTACATAGGTTGGTGGAAGAGATACAAGAAAAAGTAGTTTCAAATTATAATATTTAAGGGGAGAAAAGATGAAGCTAAAGAAACAATTTGCGGACTTTTACAAAGAGATTAAGATTGATGAGGAAGTCGAAGAGCTGAAGGAAAAACGGGAAGTGTTGCAGGGGGATATTGAAAACAAACTTCCTAATGAATTAAAGAAGCATGGTATAGACTTAAAAAAGAGTGAAATTAAAATTTTTGATCAGGGTAGCTATAAACTTAATACAACAATCTCAAATGATTATGGAAGTATAGATAGAGATGTGGCTGTAATGTTTCCATTGAATATAGTTGAAAATTCTGATCCTAGAAAGATTAAGGCATATGTCAGAGATGCGCTAAAACACCAAAATAGAACTTTAGATATCAAGGAACCTTGTGTAAATGTATCATATATCGAAAATGGCGAGGAATGGATGCATATAGATTTACCAGTTTATGCTCAATATGATGGAAATGTTTATTTGGCAAGAGGAAGTGAGTTTGCAACGGAAGGGAATTATTGCTGGGAAGATGCCGATCCAGAAGGATTAAATGAATGGTTGTTGGGGAAAATTACGGGAAACGATCAGTTAAGAAGAAATATTCGATATATTAAGAAATGGAAACAGGAAAAATACCATGATTCATCATTGGATCATGAAGTTCCACCAAGTATAGGTTTGACCTTACTGATGTGTGAACATTTTGTTCCTTCAACAAGCTCTGAGGGAGATGATGATTTATTGTCTTTGAGAACGTCAATTCAAAATATAATGAATGAGTTTGATTTGACATATGATCATTCTGGCAATCTCATTAAAGCAGACATTACATATGATCTTCCAGTAGTTCCATTTACAGATGTATTTTCCAAAATGAAAAAAAGTAATTCATATATAATTAAGTTTTATAATCGTTTGAATACGGCGTTGCAGAATTTGACGGATGCATGTAACGTGGAATCAGAGCATGATGCAGGACTAAGTGTGCAAAAAGTGTTTGGAGAAAAATTCTTGGTTCCACCAAAGCAAGTATCTATATCTACTTCTTCGAATAGAAGGGAGCATAGTTTTGGATGAAGTAAAAGCAATAAGAGAAATATTATCTTCTTATGATGAGATATCAAATATCAGTGATGATGGAAAGATTGTATTTTTTGAACTTTATAATAATACGTATGGGTTGTTATTCTTGTCTTTGGTAGACCCACTTAGTAGGCCAATAATTTTTATTAAAGACGATGAGCAGTATGACTATCCACATATTATGCTGTCAGAGATACCTATAAATGGAGACAAATATCGTGCATTATGCCTGTATGAGTCAGGTACTCAAATTGAGTATATAAAAACTTATGAAGAGAAATTGATAGATGCGATTGATAGATTATTTGAACTCTTAAATTTATCCCCTTATGAGATTGAAAGAGAATTTCAGAATGAATTTCTGTTTTATTGGAATGCACAGGCAAAGGAAGAAGTAGATGTATATATACAGTCTGAAAGAACTTTTCATCGTATGAACGTATATAGAAACAAAGATGGTATTTTTCGCTTTGTAAGTAGAAAAATAGCTTTGAATGATAAAAGTAAATATAAGCATGTTCCTAATTTAAATGTTTATTATATTCCGATAACGGACAATAGAGGAATATTACCACCGCTAAAAAACAAATTATGGGATTCCAAAGTAATATTGAATATTATCAAGGGAAGGGATTATAAAAGAATTGATTCAGAAACTTACAAGGCAATTCAAACTGAAAGAATAAATCAAACAGAAGCCATATTTATTTTTGAAATGCTTGTTGACAAACAAATAATTACCTTTGGATTGAAAGTCAGATTTAAAAGATCATATTACAATACACTTTTAGAGAAAATTGAGTATTCGATTGATGAAATTGATTATTTGGAAATAAAAAGGTGTGATTACTATTTTCTTAATAAGCAGATTGGAAATGAAACATCTATAATTGGAAAAAAGGTTGCTATTATTGGAGCGGGTTCATTAGGTAGTTATATTTCTGTAGAAATGGTGAAATCAGGTATAAAGGATTTAACATTGTATGATTCAGATACGGTTGAGGGAGAAAATATATTACGGCATCAATCAGATTTCTTTTGGCGTGGGTGCAGTAAGGTTTACTCACTGCAATATAAGTTACAACAAATTCATCCCGAAGTTATGGTTGAAATAAAAAGTGAAGATATTACAATTAAAACATTAAAAGATGACATGAATAAATTTGATATGATAATATTTGCTGTAGGAAATAGTGATGTGCAGCTTTCATGCAATAGCCTCTTGAAAAAAGAAGAATATGCAAAACCAGTCCTTTATGTCTGGTTAGAAGCGGGAGGAAGTAATAGCCATATATTGTGTGTGGATTACTCACAAAAAGGATGTTTTGAATGTTTGTATACAGATGAAAAAGGAAAACTGATAAATAATAAAGTGAATAGAATTACCGGAGAGCAAGTTGAAAATCATACTCTTAGAAATGGATGTGGTGCGACAAGAGTAGCGTATGGAAATAGTATTTTACTGAGAACAACGAGTGTAGTATTGGATATGGTGCGACGAGTATTTAATCATGAGATAAAAGAAAATATTTTATTGGATATAACCAGAACGTCGATTACTGAGCAGAATGAAAAGTTTATCGAAAGTAGGTGTAATTGTTGCGGTGATTCAGATTGAAAATAAATGTGTAAAAATGTTGCTGCCAAATAAAAGAGTAGTAGATATATTGCCAGAAATATTTGAAGAGATAAAAAAGTGGGTTCAAATAAGTAAAGATGCGCCAGAAAGTGGCGGGTATATCGTTGGTTATCAGCATGGTAAGACAAAAAATATTTCTCTGGAAGGAATATCGCATCCATATTTATTAGATATAAGGAACCGGCTTCGGTTTGACATAAAAGATCCAAGGCATAATATTTTTTTAATGAAGGCTAAATTAAGAAAAAGCTACTATATGGGTGTTTGGCATACTCATCCACAAGTGATGCCGGAACCTTCATCTATTGATTGGAATGACTGGTATAAAACATTAGATGTTGATCAAACAGCATGTGAATATGCATTTTTTGTGATTGCGGGAACCGCTTATATACGAGTGTGGGTAGGGGATTTTCAATCAAAGTCTATTAAAGAAATATATGAATGTGAGAAAGAGGGTGATTTATATAAAAAGGTTTAGTTTTAAGAGGATGTTTAAAGCACTTTTCGGGATTTTATCTATACCATTTTCATTCATTAGCATAATAGAGATATTACATATTAAAGAAATTATAGGTGATATGTGGATAAAGCTATTAGGAATAGATCAAGAGGCAGGACCGTATTATGGTTTGACGATTCTTGCAAATAAATGGAAACATAGCGATGTTATTATGTGGATATTATTTTTCACCTTTTTATTTTTGATAATTGCACAAATTATATGTTTTTTATATGAAAATAGATTGGAAAGAATTTTGCTTATAGAACATAGCTCTCTCAATAAAATGTACTTTAAAATAAGCAGAGAGTGCAGAGATTCTTATATAATTGTTCCTTATAAATTAGATCAATATACGACATTTAATTCAAATCTTCCGCTAGAAGAAAAGTTAAATGTTGCTATATCAGAACTTGGGAATCACGCAGACAAAATAAATGATAAAATAAGAAAGGGAAAGTATTGGGCAGGATATGCAGGTATTGCAAATATACCAATGACCTTTATGTTGGGTTTTGAATTAGGTGATGAAAACAGGAAATTACTTTTTCATAAATATCATGGAAGAAAGACATCAGCAAAATTAAAGGATGATTCATTTTACTTATTGAAAGAGGATGAAAGGAGGTTTGTATTCAAAGATGAAATAATTAAAAAATCGGATATAGAGAAAAAAGGAAAACTTCTTTTGCTAATCGAATTAACGCAGCCAATAAGGGAAGCTGATTATAAGGTTATTCAGGAAGAAAATGATTATATTATCAAATTTCATATTGCGGATACAATAAATTATGATATTGTTGATTCGAGCAACCAAATAGATGAATATACAGATGAAATTTTGGACTGGGTTGCAGAAAATCAAAAGAATCCAAATATAGTACAAATAAAGATATGTATTGCTGCATCAAGTGCATTCATATTTGCGTTAGGAATGAAGTTTAGTAAAACTCAGAATAAGGAAACCGTTATTTTTCATTACGAAAAGGATACATATCCTTGGGGAGTCAATGTTCATAAAAGGATACCAGTTATTATAAAGGAAATATAAGTATAAAATGAAAAGCACGATAAAATCATAACAATTCAGTTGTGTCTTCTTATAATAATTTAAAAAGAGGGAGTAGTATGGGAGAAGGAGCGGATATCTGTATGCTGAAAGAATATCTGGAAAAAAACTATGGCTACAACGAACCGATTTTCATTAACGAGATCCGGCTGGATGGGATCAATGACGATGCCCTGCGCCAGTATTTTAAGTGTATGCTCAGATCAGGTGATCTGGCCCGTTTTGATACCGGGATTTATTATCTCCCCAAAGCATCACGGCTGTTGATAAAAAGTTATTTAGATCCCATGAAAGTCATTATACGCAAATATATCCAAAGCACAACAGAAATCTATGGATACTTTGCCGGAGCTACTTTTGCCAATCAGATTGGCCTGACAACCCAGATGCCTGCAACGCTGGAAATCATTACATCAAAAGAATCAACAAAGGGGCGTACAGTCACCGTAGGTTCCCAGACCGTCCGGCTGAAACGGCCTGCCATTGCTGTAACATCAGAAAATGCCGGACTGCTCCAGTTTCTCGATGCCGTTTCTCAGGCAGAAAAATATTCTGAGTTTTCTGATCTTGAAACTGGAATTCTACTAAAAAACTATGCAAAGCAACAAAATTTCAGTAAGGAGCTTCTTTCCAGCGTGATGTCTGGTATTACGGATTTTGCTGCAAAAAAACTGATCGAATGGGGAATTATTTATGAATTTAATTTATCAGTAGAGGATATTTCAGCGATTGTAAATGGTAGATAAAGATTTTTGAGAATAATCAAGGCATATTTTTTACTATATATAGTTTCTTCTCGTTGACGTATTCCATATCTTGTGCTACACTTCCCTTGTAATTGATTTTTGTGCGCATCCTATTATGGAGATACAGATGGAAATATCTGTATGCGGCATCGGTTCCGCATTGCACACGCTGTTAAGTTTGTATGAATGTGCCAGCAGTATCACTACGCCCTGTAAGTGACATACCGCTGGTTTTTATTTTGGAAAATTTATAATCTCTGTTCAGAGCAGGAATGATGCTGGTTCACAGGAAACTGTGGACGCCGGAAATATCAGTGAGGTCATTCCTGCTTTTTTGCTGCCTGATAGCTGGAGGGCTTGTAAGGATAAAAATATTAACGAGGAAGAAAGGAAGGTGAAGAACGGTTGTGGAAAGTAAGATGGCTGGATCAGGACTGTAACAAATGCGGCAGGCAGTTAAACAGCTGGGATGCCCGGTTATCAAAGACTCTGGCATATAAATATCCATGCTGTGAATCCTGTATCGCCGGGGAATATGATATGTCAGCGGAGAGGCTGCGGGACCGTATGGAAGACTATTTTGGGATGCGCCCCTGCCAGGGCCTGTAAGGAGGAATTAGTTACTATTCAGATACCCCCTGCCCCAGAGAAAAAATTGTAGGGGTATTTATTGTACTACAACTAACCAGTTCATT
>ERZ808051.2138-NODE-2138-length-10691-cov-4.169870_pt1 | contig 10691 bp, 8 predicted proteins | sample MGYA00380199_ERZ808051 | MGnify/ENA primary metagenome ERZ808051 (study PRJEB31490, sample SAMN06133391) | mouse gut metagenome | isolation source: J11 | host: mice | place: China: Chengdu | collected 2015-05 ...
CCTGTAAGACATTTCTGTAATGCTTTGCGGTACGGCGGGCAGCCTTCGGGCTGCTCGTCGTTGAATTTATACTGCTTAACGATTTCACTTGCCGTGAAACCGGACTGCATAACGCTGACAGGTTCATTCACATGATTACATTAGGCAGCATTCAGCGTTATGCAGTATACTCATGATTACAGGCTTGCAGCCTCGTCCACGATCTTCTTCAGAGCAGCCAGAGCCTCGTCAGGCAGCTTGTCGTAGCCTTCCTTCTTGGTAGCGAAGCCTTCCACAGCGTCCACACGGTTCTGCATGGCGCCCTGCAGGGCCTTCACATACTCCTTGTCGCCAAGGTCGGGAGTGAAGCCTTCCCAATCCATGATCTCGATATCTCCGAAAGGACCCCACTGCTTGAAGCTCGCTCTCTTCTCCACGATGGTCTCCAGGATGCCCAGGGTGTCGGCAGGCTTTACTTTCTTGCCCATGAAATCGCCGGTGTTGATGATGTAGCAGTCAACGTTCTTCTCCTCAACCAGCTTCTTGAACTTCTCGTAGTCGTTCACCAGAGGATAGGTTCTGAACGGGTTCGCATAAGGAACGATGCGCAATGCGTTCATGTCCGTGCCTGCTGCCACGCGCTCTGCGGTGGACGTCTTGGTAGCCAGAGTAGCGCCCATGACGGATGCCAGAGCAGCGCCCTTGAGCTTCACTACAGGCGGGATGGTAGGATCTTTCATGATCCAGAAGATGGCGTTCACGGGAGCGTCGATCTTGTCCACGCGGTTGGGGCTCCACAGCTTGGACTTGATGGCACGGCCGTTGCCGTTCCTGATATCCTCGGTAACCAGCTGCACCTTGCCGTCCTCGTCCAGGGTGGCGGAGCAGTTCTGGGCCGTGAGCAGGAATGTATTGTCAGGGCAGCCTGTAGGATAGTCGGCTGTCTTGTCGAAATAAGTCGGCTCCAGAGCTACGGAAGAGCAGGTATCGGTATTGATGATAAATGCGTCGTCATGAAGCACCTTGATCTCGTACTTGCCGTTATGTTTTGCATGGGTCAGAGTGGACTTGCCGGAACCCGACAGGCCGTATACGGAGGCAACGAACTTGCTGCCGTCAGCAAGCAGATACTCTTTCTGTCCGCCGTGGCAGGAAGCGTAGCCGTTTCTGTTGGCCATCGCCCAGGCCATGGTCAGCGTTCCTTTCTTGTGCTCTCCGAAATATTTCATGCCCAGGATAGCGGCACAGTTCTGATCCGTGTCAAAATAGCACAGGGTCAGGTCGTCGCTTAAGCAGCTGTAGTCCACGTCAGGGCTGGGTGTGGGAGCCCACTGAGGATTGGAGAAGATATAGATATCCGGCTCCTTGCCTCCGCCGATGGGCTGGGACTCCTTGTACATCTTCACATAGGTATCGGACATGTACTGGAAGTTCAGCATCCAGTTGTACATGATATTCTCTTCCCCTTCGGGAATCAGCAGATGCGCCTTGGCCATAAACTCGGGATCCAGACCGATGAAGCACTCTACATGATACAGAGTCTGCCAGCGGGTCTTGTAGATAGCGTCCATAACCACCTTGTCAAGCTTGGCGGCATCCACGCCGGGCTCACCCTTGATACGGCGGGCCTGTGCGTAACGTCCGGTCACTGCGCCGTCGTTAAACAGCAGAACCTTGGCATCTTTCTCCAGGCCGATCTCTTCCGCGCGGTGAACCGGCATATCCGTAACAATGGTTCCGGGAGAATTCTTAGCCAGCTCATATGCTTCTTTCAGGGTGTTCACCTTTACTACGTTGTTGCCGTAGAAAGCGCCCTCAATGATAGAACGAGTCTTGCTGAAACCGGGCTTTCCGGCGCCGATTTCGGAAATGGGGTAATACGCTTTTGTTGACATTGGTATCGTCCTCCTTAAAATTGTATTTCCTGCGCTTCCGGCCTGGGCCGGAAGATGATGGGTTTTCTTTTGGATGATCCCCTCCGGAATTTCCGAAAAAGAAAATCACCCTATCGTTTTTATTATCTCAAAACTGTGTCCAAAAGTCAAGAAAGGGAAACAGATTTTATAACGATTTAATAAACCGGTTTCATAAACCTGTCCGGCGGACCCTCTAATTCTTCAAAATGAACGTTCCGTCCGCCCGGGTCTCCCGCCAAAGCCATGCTTTCTCCTCATCGTCCAGATAGGGGGAGACTTTCTCGTACACTTCCCTCTGGTACTTGTACAGCCAGGCTCTCTGTACCTCAGTCATATGCTTTTCCTCAATGGCCTCCATGTCAATGGGAACCCAGGTCAGGGTCTTGAAATGCATGAACTGGCCGTATTCGTTCTTTTCGTCATTCTCGGCCACCATCACGTTCTCGATGCGGATGCCGTGGCTGCCCTCCACATAGATGCCGGGCTCGTTGGTGACGTTCATGCCTGCCTCGATAACAGTCTCCGGCCTGTCCTCCGCATACTGCCAGCTCAGGTTCTGAGGCCCCTCGTGCACGTTCAGGATGTAGCCCACTCCATGGCCGGTGCCGCATTTGTAGTCCATTCCGATGTTCCAGATAGGCTGGCGTGCACATATGTCCAGGTTGCGGCCCGTGCAGCCGTGAAGCCACCTGACGTTGGTCATCTGCAGCATTCCCGCAGCCACCACCGTGTAATGCATCTTGATTTCATCGGAAATGGGCCCCAGCACAATGGTTCTGGTCACATCCGTAGTAGCTCCCAGATACTGTCCGCCGGAGTCCACCAGGAACAATCCCTCTGGCTTCAGCACCGCCGCGCTCTCCGGCGCCGCCGCGTAGTGCATCATGGCGGCGTTGGCCTTGTAGCCTGCGATGGTGGGGAAAGACAGACCGATGCACTCGGGAATCTCCCTGCGCAGCTCCTCCAGCTTGTCCGCGGCGGTGATCTCCGTGATTTCCATCTTTCCGATATTTTTCTTCAGCCAGTAGATGAACTTTGTCAGCGCCACGCTGTCTTTCAGGTACAGCTTCTCCATGTTGGCCAGCTCCACCGGGTTCTTCACGGCTTTCAAAAGCTCCGTGGGGTTTTTCTTCTCCACCAGAGTCTGCTTCTCCGCCAGGGTCTTATAGAGGCAATAGCTGCAGTGGCGCTGGTCCACCAGCACCTTTCCCTGGGCGGGAAGCGCTTTCAGATATTCAACTACATTTTCATAGTCTTCCGTTTCTATTCCTTTTTCTTTCAGATATGCGCACACTTCCTCGTCCAGCACTTTGCCCTGGATGAACAGGACGCTGCGCTCCCCTGTCAGGTATGCGTAGGACATGGCCACAGGATTGCACTCCACGTCGCAGCCTCTGATATTGAACAGCCACATCAGATCGTCCAGCTTGGTCAGGAGAAATGCGTCCGCGCCCTCTTTCTCCAGCTTCTCCATGACCTGGGCCCGCTTCTCCTCAAAGCTTCTGCCGGCGATTTCCTCGTCCAGCACGGTCACTCTCCCTGCCGGGAAAGCCGGCCTGTCCGTCCAGATTCCCTCCGCAAGGTCTCTTGTGTATGCGATTTTGATGTCTTTTTCGGCAAATTTCCGCTCGTACTCCTTGCCTGACTGAGCCGGGATTACCCTGCCGTCAAAGCCGAGAGTCTGGCCCTGTCTCATATTTTTCTCCAGGAATTCCGTGATGGTGGGCACGCCCTCCTCCCGCATCCGGAACAGCTCTACCGTGGTACCGGCCAGTTCCCGCTCCGCCTGGATGAAATACCTGCCGTCCGTCCACAGCCCCGCACCCTCCTGCCATACCACGAGAGTGCCGTTGGAGCCTGAGAAATTGCAGAAAAACTCTCTCACCTTAAAATAGTCGCTTACGTACTCGGAATTATGGAAATCCGCCGTAGGAATCATATAATAGTCGATTCCCGCCTCTTTCATCGCTTTCCTCAGGGCCGCAAGCCTGCCCTGAATCACTGTGTTCTCCATTTTTCTTTACCGCCTTTCTCTGTTTCTTCCTATCATCTGAATATTTTTGTTCTTGTCCATATCGCTCTACCTCCCTTTCCGTCATGCTTCCCGGGACGGCAGCGCGGTTCTCAATGGCATATGCACCGGAACACAGTTGTATCTATGCAAGACACTTTGCAGCATTTTCATGCTCCGCGCACAGCCCCACAGCCCTGGAAGTACCTACCCTCTCACACCCCAGGCCCAGGAACATCTCCAGATCCTCTAAGGTGGACACGCCTCCCGCGGCCTTGATCTTCACATCGGGGCCGATATGCTTCCCAAACAGTTCCACGTCCTGCCTTGTGGCTCCGGCCGTGCCAAAGCCCGTGGAGGTCTTGATGTAATCCGCCCCTGCGCCGGTGACGGCTCTGCACATGGCGATCTTCTCCTCTTCGGTGAGGTAGCAGGTCTCGATGATGACTTTCAGGATGTGCTCCCCGCAGGCCTCTTTGACAGCGCGGATTTCCGCCTCCACCTTATCGAAATCCCCGTTTTTCACATCGCCGATATTGACTACCATATCGATTTCATTACAGCCCTCTGCCAGGGCACACCGCACCTCCGCAAGCTTTGCCTCAGTGACGCTGTAGCCCAGCGGAAACCCAACCACCGTACAGATATTCAGCTGCGCTCCATAGGTGTCATGGATCCGCTTCACATAGGCGGGCGGCACGCACACGCTGGCCGTCTTGTACTTCACCGCCTCGTCGCACAGCTTCTTTATGTCCTCCCAGGTGGCAAATGCCTTTAACTGGGTATGGTCTACCTTGCCAAGCATTTCTTCCGTGGTCATTTTTGTCTTCATCCTTTCCCAAACATCCTGATTCCTTATGGCGGCCCATTTACCTTGGAATCCATAGTTCTGTTCCTGTATAGATCAAATCGGAATCCTCTCCTATGACATCCCTGTTCTTCTCATAGATTTCCGTCCAGCACAGCCCGCTGCCCAGTTCCTTTCTGGCGATGTCCCACAGGCAGTCTCCCTGCTCCACCGTATAGCGCCATGCGCCGACAGAAGTGTCTTCTGTTCCACTGCCATCCGTGCTGTCTGCCACATCCTGGCCTCCCGGGGTATCCCCATCCCCCGCCGCCTCTTCCGTCAGATGCCGCTGCATCACTTCTATCAGCTCCAGCGCCCATTCCATCAGTTCCGGGCAGGCCTGCGCAGCCTCGTTGAATCTCCTGTCCACATCCGCGATCCTGGCCGTGTATCCATCCGAAGCCACGATCTTTTCAATGGCGTCTTTGACTTCCTCTGACAGGGAGTCGGAGCATTCCTCCCAGCCCTCCTCCCCCCTGCGCAGGGCATAGGTTTCCGCTCCGGGAATGGGCACGCTGATATCGCGCACTATCATGTCGTACTCCAGATAGATCAGCCAGACACTTTCTTCCCTGTCCGGCTGATAGGCGTCCAGCCCGATAATATCGTACCGCTCCATGCCGCATTCCTTTGCCCACTGGCCCAGCATTTTTTCCTTGTAGGGGTTCTGCATGGCAATCAGTTCCCTGGCCCGCTCAGCATCCCCCTCCGAGCATGCCTTATAGTATTCTCTTAAAAGAATGTCCGCTTCTATCCGCTCCACGGCCCACCAGCGCTCTCTTGCCAGGGCGGTCTCACAGGGCCATGTCAACAGCAACAGGGCCATGCAGCATACCGGAAGCCATCTCCTTCTCATTGTCCCCCCAATTTCCTACAGCCCCAAAAACTCCCGCACCACGTCTTTCATCTGCGCCGCCTCGCACTGCTTCTTATGCAGCACGGGCGCGGTGCGGATCTCCTCCACCGCCTGGGGCACTTTCACGCCGGAGAGACCGGCCAACTCGTCCACCAGCGCAAAGTCGTCTTTGTCTTTATCCCCTTTGCCGACGGCATTCATGACGCTTCTGGTAAATTTATAGGGACTGGCCGTAGAGGCTATAACCGCTTTCGCTGTGTCCTGCGTCTCCTGGGTATATTTCCGGTATACTGCCGAGGCCACTGCCGTGTGGGTATCGATTACATAATCGTAATCCCTATAAAGTCTGCAGATCTCTGCTGCCGCTTCCTGCTCCGTGGCGTAATTTCCATAAAAGTCCCCAAGCGCCGCCTGCATGTCAGCCGTGACTTGGTATTTCCCTTGGCCGGACAGCGCTTCCATTAAGGCCCTGTTTTGGTCCGCGTCGTTTCCCGCGATGCGGAAGATGAGCCGCTCCAGGTTGCTGGAGATCAGGATGTCCATGGAGGGAGAACTGGTCAGCACGAACTCCCGGTTCCTGTCGTAGGCGCCGGTGCGGAAGAAGTCGTAGAGCACCTTGTTCTCGTTGGAGGCGCAGATCAGCTTCCCGATGGGCAGGCCCATGTTCTTGGCGTAGTACGCCGCAAGGATATTGCCGAAATTGCCGGTGGGCACCACTACGTTGACGGCCTCCCCCGCTGCGATCTTTCCCTCTCTTAACAGCGTCCCGTAGGCATAAACGTAATAACATATCTGGGGAACCAGCCTGCCGATATTGATGGAGTTGGCCGAGGAGAACCGGAAACCCTTTTCTTCCATCTCTTTCGCCAGCTCCTTGTCCGCAAAAATCCGCTTCACGCCGCTCTGGGCATCGTCGAAATTGCCCTGAATGCCCACCACCAGCGTATTCTCCCCTTTCTGGGTCACCATCTGCTTCTCCTGGATGGCGCTGACCCCGTCCTTGGGGTAGAACACGATAATCCGGGTGCCCTCCACGCCAGCGAAACCTGCCAGCGCCGCCTTGCCGGTGTCCCCGGATGTGGCGGTGAGGATGACGATCTCATTTTTCACATGATTTTTCCGGGCTGCCGTAATCATCAGATGGGGCAGGATGGACAGGGCCATATCCTTAAAGGCGATGGTGGGGCCGTGGAACAGCTCCAGATAATAGGCGCCGCCCGCCTCCTTAAGGGGGGCGATTTTGTCCGTATCAAACTTCCCGTCGTATGCGCTGTCGATACAGCTTCTCAGCTCCTCTTCCGTAAAATCCGTCAGAAACAGCTTCATCACCTCAAAGGCCGTCTGACGGTAGTCCATCTGCGCCAGTTCCTCAAGGCTCCTGTCCAGCTCCGGAATGTGATCCGGTACAAAGAGACCTCCGTCCTCGGAAAGCCCCCTGAGAATTGCCTGGGATGCCTTGATCGAAATTCCTTTGCTGCGCGTACTGTTATATAACATTTCCATAAGCTCTGCCTGCCTTATCCTTTCCTTCGAATCTCTCTTTTGCCATTTCTCGTATGCCGCTTGGGAAATTTCTCTTCCGAAATCTCCGCCGCTCTTAATATAGCATTTTTTCCTATGTATTTCCAGTCTTATCTGTACAAAATTTTCTGCGGGATTGCAGCGTTGAAAGATCAAAAAAAGCACCTGCCTGTTTGCTACGGCAGATGCTTTCCGTTTCGGCTGCTCCCGCTATTTAAAGAACTCATGCCCTCCGTGCACGAACAGGTAGGTCAGGTTCTCGTCAAACCATCTCATCTTCCCCCTGTCCGCGTACTTGCGGGCCGCAAAGTACAGCGCTCCCTGGGAAATGTCCTCCCCCATCAGCGCCCGGCTCACGGCGCTCACGGTCTCCTCGCTGACTTTCACTCTGTAGAAGCTGCCGTTGGCCACCGGTGAGAACTGGGACACGCCCTTTTCTCTCTGGAGCACTACGCCGGAAATCGTATCCGGGAACGCCTCCGCGTTCATCCGGTTCAGCACCACATTTGCCACCAGAAGCTTCCCCTCCTCGTCCTCGTTTCCGGCCTCCGCCTCCACGATCCGAAGCAGCACGTCCAGCTCCTCGTCCGGCAGATCGTACATCAGTGTATGTTCCAGCACATCATAGTCCACCACCCGCTGCCCGGACACGGCTATGTCCACGATCCCAAGCCCTATCCCCGGGCTCCCCGGATCCTGTCTCGCATCCGTGACTGCCCGCTCCTCCACGGCCTTGGCTTTCTCCTCCAGTTCTTCCAGCTCCAGCCGCAGCATGCGCACGGGCTCGGAACTCAGCCTGATCCCGTCCATGCCTTTCACGCATATAAAGCAGACCATAAACAGAAAACTGCCCGTCACCAGAAAACTCAACGCTTTCTTATACATGCCTTTTTAATTCCTTTCCCAATCTCATTTTACGGTAAAAACGCCTGTCCGATATTTCAATATATGAGACAACTCTCGAAAATATATCTGTTGTCCCGGCAATTTTTACAGAGATTGGGAAAAACCATGGCAATTCCCCGGCCCCGGGCTACTTTTCGGAATAATTGACAAAGCTGATATTCATGTCAACATAGCCTGTGATACCGTCCACCGAGCCCTCATAGCTGTACTGCCACATGGAGAACTTGTAAGGATAGTCCGGGATGTCCGCCGCCTGGGAGAGCCACACGTCGTAGGCCGTCAGCTTGGACATGTCGATCTCCTTGATCAGCCACTCCTTGTTGCCGTAGAGCAGCGTCTTATGGCCTGCCGCCGTGACGGTATCCAGGAAAGCTTTCGCGATGGCGGTCTTCTCCTCCCTGGTCAGTATATCCGTCCTGGCGGCGTCGTTCTCCACCTTTTCCATGTCAAAGGCCACGGGATAGCTGATCTTGTAGTCCCCCAGATTCTGGAGAACCATGTTCGCCTCCTCTATGGCCTCAGCCTCGGAGATCGCCTGGGAGTAGAAATAGACTCCCACCTCCAGACCGGCGTCCGTGGCCCTCTTGATATTGTCCAGAAAATACTCGTCCAAAATCAACTGTCCCGTGCCGTAGCCTCTGGCGCCCACGCGCAGCATGACAAAATCGATTCCTGCTTTCTTCACTTTCACAAAGTCCACATAGTCCTGAAATTTCGAGATGTCCACGCCCACATAGGAAGTCTGCTTGCCGTTCTCATAGTATTTCATCAGATCCGACTGGCAGACCAGCTTTGTGAAATCATATTCATGCTTGGGCAGGTACGGGCTGATCAGAACCCATTCCTCTTTTCCGTCCGCGTACTGCACCAGCGTATGCTTTCCGTCCGTGGACGGGTCTTCCTGTACCGATTCCGTCTCCTCTTCCGATTCCTCTTCGGGCTCCGGCTCTTTCGTCTCCTGGGGATACATATCCCAGAAATCGAAATCATCCGGGTGAAGCTCGCTGCCTCCCACCAGTTCATCCGTCTCCGGGTATATAATCACAGGGGGCGCGGCCTCCTGTGAGGCCTGCGCGGAATCCGCGCTCCGGGAAGCGCTGGCGGCAGTGCTGTTCTTAGGCTTGTGATTCAGGAACAATACCATCACCAGAATCACAGCCACAAAGGCAGTTACAGCCAGAATCGACATCATCACTGTAGGTCCGAGACTGGAATGATCGTCAAAATCATCCGGCATCTTCATGGTCTTTATCTCCTTTCTATTCCAGGCTCCCCCCGCCGCAAGCCTCTTTCGGTTCTTCACGGTCCTCTTGGAACCGCTTTCCGCATCCTGTTATCACACTTTTATAATACATTTCTTGGGGCACTTCTCCGCACAGGTTCCGCACCCGGCACATTTCTCCTGATCGATTGCGGCGTGGAACTCTTTCACTTCCACCGCCTGGCTGGCACAGTTTCTCACGCACAGCCCGCAGCCGATACAGCCCACATCGCAGGCTTTCATGGTCACCGGCCCCTTGTCCTTTGAACTGCAGGCCACCGCATACTTCGCGTCATAGGGAATCAGCGAAATCAAATGCTTCGGGCACACTTCCACGCACTTCCCGCAGGCCTTGCACTTCTCTCTGTCCACCACGGCCACACCGTTTACTACATGGATCGCGTCAAACGGGCAGGCCTTTACGCAGGAACCGAATCCGAGACAGCCGCTGTTGCAGGACTTGGGCCCTCCGCCGGGCACAAAGCCCATCATCTGGCAGTCCTGGGCCCCGTAATACTCATAGTCCTGCCTGGACTTCTCGCAATCCCCCATGCAGGCCACAAAAGCCGTCTTGCGCTCCGAGGCCCCGGCCTCCACGCCCATGATGGCCGCGATCTTCTCCCCCACGGGGGCGCCTCCCACAGGGCAGGCGTTCACAGCCGCCTCCCCTTTGGCGATGGCCGCAGCCAGGCCGCTGCAGCCCGCGTATCCGCACCCGCCGCAGTTGTTGCCCGGCAGCGCCGCCAGCACCGCCTCCTCTTTCTCGTCCACCTCTACCCTGAACTTGATGCCTGCGACTCCCAAAAAGAGTCCTACGAAAATACCTACCACGCCGACCACGGCCGTAGCGGTCAAAACACCCGTTATGCTCATCCGTCCGTCTCCTTCCTACAATAAGCCTGAAAATCCGCAGAAAGCAATCGCCATCAGCCCTGCCGTCAGGAGCACCGTGGGCATGCCTTTAAAGGATTCCGGGATGTCATTGTACTCCAGCTTTTCGCGGATTCCCGCCAGGATCACGATAGCCACCGTGAATCCCACCGCCGTGGCAAAGCCGTTGACAATGCCGGCCAGGATGCCGTACTCTTTCTGCACGTTGGTGATGGCTACGCCCAGCACCGCGCAGTTGGTGGTGATCAGGGGCAGATACACGCCCAGCGCCTCGTACAGGGCGGGCATGGCCTTGCGCAGGAACATTTCCACGAACTGCACCAGCGCCGCAATGACCAAAATGAACACAATCGTCTCCAGATACTCCACATGGAACCTGACCAGCACAAAACGGTAGATCACGCCGGCCACCGCGCTGGCCAGGGTGATGACGAAGATTACCGCGGCGCCCATGCCCGCGGCCGTATTCGTCTTGCGGGACACGCCCAGGAAAGGGCAGAGTC
>ERZ808051.2140-NODE-2140-length-10683-cov-4.059023_pt1 | contig 10683 bp, 6 predicted proteins | sample MGYA00380199_ERZ808051 | MGnify/ENA primary metagenome ERZ808051 (study PRJEB31490, sample SAMN06133391) | mouse gut metagenome | isolation source: J11 | host: mice | place: China: Chengdu | collected 2015-05 ...
TGATGACGGCGGCGGAATACGAATGGATGGCGGGAACCTCCCTGCCCCTGGCTCCTGAGGAGGCAGTCGTCTTCAGCACGGGGGCAGACTTTGCAAGCGACAGGATCCTATTTCCCGCACTGGAATATCAGGTAAAGGAAGAGCTTACCGAATGCCCCATCGACAAGAAAGCATCCGACAATCGCTTCAGCAACCGCTATCTGGCGGTGCTGTCGGACGAGACACAGGTGGAAAAGGTATGCGCCGCTTTCGGCATAGACAGAGCCGGGATGCACAGCTGTTTCTACGGCTTTGAGCTCCTGGGACAGGATGGGGACATCGACGCTTTCTCCCTGGCGCTGGGCCAGCGCTTCAGCGCAGTGCAGGGCTTCCTGGGCTATCAGGATCACAGGACACACATGGCGGATCAAAAGAGCATGTACGGCGGGCTGCTGTTCATCGGCATCTTCTTCGGCGCCATCTTCCTGATCTGTCTGCTGATCATCATGTACTATAAACAGCTCACAGAGGGATTCGAGGATCAGAAGAATTTTGAGGTCATGCAGCAGGTGGGCATGAGCGACAGCGAGATCAGACATGCCATACGGACCCAGATCAGCATTGTCTTCGGTTTGCCGCTGCTTGGCGCTATTGTCCATACGGCAGTGGGCATGCGCATGGTGTATATGCTCTTAGGGGCCATCGGTTTCTTTGAGCTCCCCCTGCTCGTCGGCTGCACCGCGGCGGGCTGCCTGGTGTTCGCTCTCATCTACGGAGTCAGCTACAAGCAGACATCCATGGCTTATTACAAAATTGTAAGACATATGAATTAAGCCAATCGCAAAAGGGCTGTCCGCGCACTACCAGCCCTTTTGCACCATATAGGCTTCCAAGTCCAGACCGGTGGCATCCTCAAAAGACGAAGCCCACTCTTTGGTACAGTAGAATACAAGCGCCCCCTGACCGTCGTCAAATGTCATGTAGAATCGCTCCGCTACGCCCTCTCTCTTAAGGAGCCCGTTATAAATCCCCAGAACCTTTTCATCGATCCAGTCATACTCCACATCCATCTCCCAGGAATACTCCTGTGCTCTCCACTCCAGAGAGACGGTTACGGTGCCCGCGCCCTTTTCCCAGTCTAAATTGTCCGTGTCCTCCCGAATGTTCTCCACATCGTCCAGAATGCTGCCGGCAGAAAGCTCCCGCATCCCCTCCAGTATCCGGATATAATCCTCCGATATGTCCCACCCCTCAAAGTCAAACCAGAACACTTCGGGTCCGTCTTCAAACCATTCCGCCCACTCCTCCGCCTCGTCTGCCCAGGCCAGATCCGTCAGCAGCCATGTATAGGGATAATCTTCCACATATGAGATAATCTCGTCTTCCGCCTCGTACTCGTACAGGGATTGCTCCATTTCCTCCGGAATCGTAAATCCAAAAGAGCGCAAAACCGATATCTGTTCTTCAAGAGGGACACTTTCAGGGATCAGATCTCTCCCGATCCCCCAAAACATCACCCGGGAAAAGGCCAGCACAAGCCCCGCCAGGGCAATGACGGTCAAAATGAAAAGAAACCAGTCCGGTGCATATCTTTTGCGCTTTCCCGGAAGCACTTCCACCTGTTTTGCGCCGCACAGCGCTTTCAGGCTCTCTATCTGTTCCACGCTTTCGGCATGCTTTTTCAATAGCACGGTAAAATGCTTTTTGTCTCTCTGAAAAAGGAATAGCTCTGCATCCGTCTCCACCATGCAGAGCAGATTTTCCCAGGGTATTGTAATACTGCTGCCTCCCGCTCTGCTCTGTATACTCTGCCGTACCCCCTGCTCCGTGACGGATATCTCCCAGCTTCCGCAGGCATCCCAAGCCGCTCCCTCCCGAATCCGGCGGCTTATCTTTTTCTCAGTCCGCTCCAGCCGGTTCCGCAATAGCATCAGAAAGATAACGCCGGCAAACAGGGCCAGCCAGTCAATCCATTCCGCGGCAAAGACTTTCCATACCAACCGGCAAACAAAATAGAGGCACACCGCCCCAAGGCCGGTCCAGATCAGTCCGACTTTCTTCTGCACTCCTAAAGTTCCCGCTTCAATGGCATCTGTGGCGTCTGTCATTATCCTTATCCAGTCCTCCTCTTCCACCTGAAAGAACTGGCAGAAATACGCTCTTTCTCCGGCGCTTTCCTCCCTCCATGTCTCTGATTCTTCCCCGTCAGCCTGCGCCCTGGGCCCCTCTTCGGACACCGCGTTTTCCTCCCGCGTCTGCGGATTCCGCAAAGACTGCACAAAGCCGTCCCGCTCCCGCTCATCCTCGAATACCCCCAACGGAATGGGATACCACTTTGTCTTAGAGTCCAGGCAGAATTCCAATACAAGCAGGCTGCGCGTGATCCTGATCTCCCTTATGCTGTCACAGAGCAGTTCGCTGTACTGCTTCTCCTCCGTTTCCGCTTTCAGCATCCCGTCCTCCGCCCATATGACCCGGGCCCCCTGACACAGCTGTCGTATCAGCGAAGCATATCTGCCCGCTATGGCCAGGCCGAGTACCACCACCATCAATATGACAACGCCCAGAGCCAACATCGGATACGCAATCCATTCCAGCGCCAGCAGTGCTGCCAGCAACAGCCATTTCGGGCCATGCAGCAGCTGCCGAATATGCTTCCTGCATATCACCCCGAAATATAGCTCACGGACCTCTTTGCGTGTCATCTGACAGCTGTACTTTTTCATGACAAATGTCCCCTCCTCCTAAAATCAAAATGCATCGGCGTGTCTGCGCGTCTGCTCCATTCCCCGGGGTTTTAACCCTGCCCTGTCAATGGCCGCCCATATGATTTTTTAAATCCGATATTGGTTTTATGTTTGGTACAGTCATTGTCTCCTTTTACACTTAATTATATATGAATCACACAAAAATAACAATGTAAATACGTTGCAAAATAGTTTCTAACACTCTGTCAACATTCTATTTCATAGAAGATTAAACCGTTAGGAAGTCTCATACTGCTTTTTACTCACATTACCCCACCTGAACCTCTGCCCAGAAAGCTCTGTTCTTTCCTATTATAATCCTGTCTTCAGAGATTTCAAAGCTTCCTTTCAGCCGGATATCCTCCGAGGAAGCCCCAATGCCAATGTCTATCCTGCCGGCCTCTATCTTCCATTTCATGTCGCGGGTCAGGAATGCCATCTGGCTGGGAGAATACAAAAAGGCCACCTGCTTCTCCTCCCCCGGTGCCAGCTCTACCCGGGCAAAGCCCTGCAGCTCCTTAGCCGGGCGGAGCATGGAAGCATATAAATCCCGCATATACAGCTGTACGACTTCGGTACCTTTCGATTTCCCCGTATTGCAGACTTTACAGGAAATGCGCACTGTCTCCTCCGGGGTAACACGTACCGCAGAATTCCGTATGGCAGAGTCCTCTGCTTTACCGATTTGTAAATCCAAATAGGCAAACTCCGTGTACGACAGCCCATGCCCGAAGCAGTACCGCGGCTCATGAGGCAGGTCAACATAACTGCGGAACCCGACGCTCTCCCCCTGATGCCAGGAAGATCCGTTTGGATGGTTGTAATACATGGGAAGCTGCCCTGCGCAAAAGGCAGTGGTCACCGGCATTTTCCCCGAGGGAGCCTGTTCTCCACAGAGAATTTCAGCCACTGCCCGGGCAGCATATTCCCCCGGATTCCACGCTTCCAGAATCGCGTTCAGATGCTCGTCGGCCGCATCGCTGGAAATCGGGCGCCCGCCGAAGTGCACTCCTATCATGGGGATTCCAAGCCCGGAAGCCTCTTTTATAAATTGCTCCTGACAGGCCGGAAGATTGATATCCGCAGCGTCCACGCCCTCTCCCATAGTGGCGACGGAGCCTCCCGAATTCTTCCCGCCCAAAGTCAGGATGGCCACATCCGCTTCCCTGCAGACCTGCAAAGCCTCCGCATATTCATCCCTGTTCTCCCCCGCCACATGGTATCCATGGGCATATGCGATTTCGGCATCCGGATATTTCTCCTTTAAGCCGGCAAGCAATGTCTGGCATCCCGGCTTCACCCATGCAAGCTGCTCCCCAAAGCAGGGAGTCTCACTGAACTGTACATTGGTTCCGGGAATCAGAACCAGCCCTCTGGTATTTGCCGCATCGTTCTGGGCAATCCCCGCCTGGCTGTTCAGCGCAGCGGTTCTGGACTCCACCATCCCAACGGTACTGTATCCCCCGAAATAATGGTTCGCCCAGTCCCCATGAGGCCCTATCAGCGCAATTTTCTTCACGGTCCTCGTAAGCGGCAGCACACCGTCATTCTTTAACAGTACGACGGACTCCCTGGCGGACTGCAGCGCCACATCCTGATTCTGAGAGGTTAGATAAATCCTGTCAGCTTCTTCCTCTTCTGCCCCGAAAGGATGCTCGAACAGGCCCTGCCGGAATTTATCTTCCAAGACTCTCAGGACAGCTCGATCCAAAAAAGCGGAGTCAGCTCTGCCATCCGCAAACATCTGTTTTAATTTCTCGCCATAGGCCGCCGGAAGCGGCAGCTCCACATCCATGCCGGCTTTCAGGCACAGATATCCGGCCTCCTCCATTGTCTCGCCCAGATAATGAACCGTGTGCACATTGCCCACTGCCCCGTAGTCTGACAGAGCCACGCCCTGAAACCCCATCTCCTCCCTGAGAATCCCTGTCAGCATTTCCTCCGATGCCGACACAGGTCCGTCATCCAGGGCACTGTAGCAGGGCATCACGGCCCGCATATCCGCTTTGGCTATGGCTGCCTGAAAAGGCTTTCCGTGGATTTCCCGCAATGCCCTGGGGCCAAGCTCTACATGGGCCGTGTTGATGCCCCCTGCGGAATTGTGGTAGGCCATAAAGTGTTTGGCGCAGGCGGATGCCCGAAGCCCTTCCACCGCCTGCCCCTGAAGCCCTTTCACATTTGCCGCTCCCATGGCAGCCGCCAGAGTGGGATCCTCCCCATAGGCTTCCCCATGCCTTCCGTGCCTGGGATCCCTTGCGATGTCCAGAACCGGGCACAGCAGGTTGGTGATTCCCATCGCCAGGGTCTGTCTTGCTATGATGCCTCCTATCTGCTCTTCCAGCTTTGGGTCAAAGGAAGCGCCCCTCCCTATTCCATAAGGAAAGCTGACAGCACCCGAAAAAATCGCCCCGGAAAGGCCTTCGTTGTGAAAAGCCGCCGGAATCCCATGGGGACTTAACTCCATAGCCATGGTCTGCAGCAGGCGCTGCATCCTGCGGGCGTCCTTTCTGTCCCGAATCCCCGCCATGACCAGAGCGGAGAGATGCCCTACCCCATAAGGGAACATTGCCCTGAACTTCTCCGTCTCCTCTTTCGTAAAAGCCGGCTGGCAGATGAGCCCTGTCACCTGGGCCATTTTTTCTTCCAGGGACATTTTTTCTATAAGATCCCTTGCCCGCTCCTTAGGATTCAGAGTACAATCTTGATATTTTTCCATAGAATCTCCTTCCCGCGCATGACCACTTTCTCCAACTTTTTTACCCGTAAATGCTCTGTGACGTGAGAATCACACCCCCGCTGTAGATATATCATAAAGTCAAGATAGACAGCCGCATTTGCCTCTACCAAGAATAGGCATAAAGCAGACTATCCACTATGTTGACATTGCTCATTGTCGGCAAAAATCTTTTCTCAAGAGCCATAGGCCTCCGCATCTTTCACCGGGCGATAGTTCTCCGGCTCACAGGGATTGCCTCCCACATACTCTGTCCTATAGGGATAGACATAGGCCGGTCTGGCATATCCGAACTTCATCCCCTTGTCACCCACCTCAAAATGGGTTCCCAGCAGCCTTTCCGGAGCAATGCCCTGCTCACACCAGCGCTCCATGACACAGATCACATCATGCTCCGGGTCTCTGGGCACCTCCGTGATTCCCGCCATGCCTACCTCCTGTACGCCGGCTCCCCCTATGGTATGGGAGAACCCGGGCATCAGAAAGAAGCGGAAAAACTGCATGGTTTCTTCCAGGCTTCCCTGTCTTTCAACCACTTCTTTGTAATACTCCAAGAAACCCGTATAAGGGATAATGGCATCCATGCTCCCGCCGACTACCAGCAACTTTCCGCCGCGATCTCGAAATGCGGTTAAATCCGGATTGTCCGCATCCAAAACAGGTCCAAGTTTTTGGATTGCCTCCTGAAGATCTTTGTGGAAATCAAATTTCATAAAGTCGACGTCCTTTCCCAAAAGCCAGCGGAAAGGATAAAAGAAATCATGGGCAAAGCTATCACGATTGCTGATGTCCGCAAGACTCAGGCCCTCCGCCTCTGTCCCCGGGAGGAAATGGGCGATGAACCGCTCCCCTGTCACCGGGTCCTTTGGACCGTCATACAGCCCCCGAAGCGCCTCCCTCTGCCCCTGCGTCAGCTTCCCGGCCGCCTCCTGCAGGGCGGGATGGTCCATGGGGTTTTCCAAAATCCTGCCGGGATAGGCCAGAAAGGCGTCCTCTGCATTACTTCCGCATTCCTCTTTGTATGTCTCTACCACACTGTCTTTCCAGGCCCTTGCCTGTTCCGGTGTAAATACTGCGTTTTCTCTGCCGTGAATCTGCTGCCAGTTCCAGATGAAAAATGCATGCAGCCGAACCCTGTCAAAAGCCGGAGAAAGGCAGACGATTCCATCATAATCCTCCGGATACCTCTGGGCCTGCGAAAATCCCTGCTGCCCTCCTGTGGAGCCTCCGATAAAATAAGCGTGCTCCGGCTCCCTGCCATAGAAAAAGGCTGCCAGCCCTTTTCCGGCCTCCGTCATCAGATGGGTTGCCCGGTATCCGAAATCCGCCCAGGCTTCGCTCCGCCCGATCGTATCGTCCGGATCCGAGGTCATACCCATATCCGTATTCGCTGTCACATAGCGGCGGCTGATCCCTCCCAGCAGCGCGCCCTCGGCGATAGCGCCTGCGAAGCCTCCGTTTCCGGTTCCCAGGAATTTGCCGTTCCACAGCTCCGGCTCCGGCAAAAGCACCGCCACCGTAATATCGGACTGCTCCGTGGGGTGCAGCTTCATGGTCACCCTGTAATAACTCCCCGAATCCTCCACATGGATTCCCAGCGGATTGGGCTCCGGCACATTCACCCTTTCTTTCCACAAAACTTCAATGATTTCCCCGTCTTTTAACGGATATTTCCGCAATTTCTCTATTCTGGCTTCCCTCATGCTTATCCCTCCTTGCGTGCTGTAGCGCATATACTATGCTCATGTACTATACTACTATAAAATGAATCTTCCCCCCACTCTATAATTGCCTTTTTTATCCTGTTCTCAACTTTTTTAGTCTTTCTGTCTCAACAATTCCCTGTACTGGCTGGGGGTATAGCCGCTGTATTTCTTGAATTGCCTTGTGAAGTAGGCATAGTTCGCATAGCCTACCTTTGCGGAGACGGCAGTAACCGTAAGGTTTGTGTCTTTCAGAAGCTTCTCCGCAAGGCCCATACGGTAATCGATGATATATTCCGTAACTGTCTTACTATATTGTTTCTTAAAGATCAGCGGACGAACCACCAGCCGGACAGAGAAAAGGCATATCAGAGGCAAATGCTTCTTACCTTTTCCGCTTTTCCCAGCCCGCGTCAATCCGCTGCTCCAAAACCTCGAATGGCTGCAGGCCGGACAATGCGTCATAACCGGTCACGCAGCAGGCTCCGGTGGCCGCTGCCAGCTGTACGGAACGCTTCAAGGTCTTTCCTTTCAGCATGGCCGTCAGAAATGCCGCAATGCTGGTATCTCCTGCTCCTGTTCCCGAAAGAACCCTTTCCGGCTCAAAACTGGTTTCAAACCCTTCTTGATCAGCCCAGGCAGCAACATCCAGTTCCAGGCGCGGGCTGATGGCTTTTATTGCCTCTGTGTCTGCCGCGCGGTAATACATACCGCAAGCGCCGCATTTTAACAGAAGCACTTTTGCCCCCAGTTCCATGCAGCGGTATGCCAATGGCTTGATGTCCCGCTCCACATCCAGAATCTCCGTAATATCTCCTCCTGCCGCTCTCCTCTGCCATTCTTCATATCTCTGCCTATCCAGCATGAAGCACAGTTCCTCCACGCTGGGCACGAAGAAGTCCACGTAAGGCAGCGCCTTTGCCAGGACAGTAACCCAGTCCGTGCGCCCTGCCTCGGAATCGGCGTCCACTGCCGCAAAATCCAGAGAAGTGGCAGCACCGGCTGCTTTTACCCTCCGCAGCAGTCTGCACAGCTCCCCGCCCTCTTCCAGGTACATGCTGCGCATCAAGGACGGATAGCCGAAGTGAAACAGGGCGGTCTGCCCCAAGAGTTCCTCCGGTACGTCATCCGCGTAGAAATGGTCATTGGCCCCCGGATTATGCAGGAAAATCCTGTCAATCCCCGGCACTGCCAGTACCACGGAATAGGAAGTGGATTCCTGCTCCGACACTATCATGCGGCAGTCAGCTTCATGCTCCTGTAAAATATTGGTGATCATACTGCCAAAGCTGTCTTTTCCCAGCTTCGCCATCAGGGTCACATCAGCGCCCAATAGTTTCATGGCAAGGCCGGTATTGGCCACGGCACCGCCGGTATGTACATCAGCCCATCCCACCTGGAGCAGCTTTCCCGGGGACAGAATATCTGTCAGCCTTTCCGCTTTCTTATCCGGGAAGACCGGGGTGATGTCCAGACAAATATGCCCGGCTGCTATTACTTTCTTTTTCACTTTTACGCCTTTCTGCGTACTGCAGTACTACAGCACACCTACCAATCTTTGGAAGTTTACTTCCGGACCATCCTCCAATCGGTACCTGCTTTTGCTGAGGAATTGCCATATGCGCTTCCCAGGTCAAATCAGGCGGAAGATATGTCACTTCCGCCTAAAAGCAAGTCTCTGTTTACGAGCTATTCCACACCCATCAGCAATCTCATCACATACATCTCCAGCGCCTCAAAGTCCCTGTTCTCCACGCATTTCTTCTGGAAATCATAATCGAACTTTTCCGCTTTCTCCTCCAGGTAACGGAAAATCTGCAGGCTGTTCTCCAGGTGCTTGTAGCTGTCCTCGTCCTTTGTGGTACGCATGGCCTTTACATCCAGTCCCACATACTCCCCATGCTCCCCGTAGCCATTTTCTTTCAGCACCTTTACCTGGTTGAAAGCGGCACGCAGGTTCTCCACGCCAAAGGACTTGTCCTGGTCATACCGGATGCCGTTCTGGTCATTGAGATGCACGGTCATCAGCTTGCCCATTGCATTGCCCTGGATAGAGCCCAGGGCAAGCGCAAACCCAATCTCATGGGCAGGGTCCAGTCCGGCCAGAATAGCGTGGGCGCTCTCCAGGTTGCCTCCTACACGGGACGGGTCAATGGTAGCCGCGGAAATCGCCATCACATGCCCCATGGTACCGCAGATGCTCCGGTCGATGGGCTCATTGGGCTTGGGTTCGATGCAGATACGGATTTTGGGGTCATACCGAAGCATCTTGTTGATGGCTTCAATCAGCATCTTCGTAGCCCACACAGGGGATTTGCTTTCCGCGCAGAGGGTTCCTTCCCTGGCAAGCCACAGCACCACCATGTCGCAGCCCAGTTCATTGGCGATGTCGATAGAACGGTATGCCCTCCACATGGCATACTCCCTGTCTTTCTCCGAAGTGCTCATAAAGCCGCCGTCAGCCGTCCTCTCGTCCATCCAGAGGCGGGGCGCCACAAATTCCGCGGCAAGGCCATACCTGTCAAGTTTGCCCTTAAGCTCCCTGGCTTTCTCCTTAATCTCTTCCTCCGTATACTGATTGATATTCGGCACAGCATCATCGTCATGGAACTGGATGGCCGAGAAGCCAAGCTCTGCAAACTTGGCAAGCTTCTCATCGAAATCAATCTCTTTCCTGGTGGCAGGGCCGTAGGAATCGGCTCCCGCATGTACATTCCATGGTCCTACTGAAAATTTAAACTGGCTCATTTGTTGCTCCTCCTATATTTAGATTGTATTTTTTGTGCTGATTCAAGCATATCAGAAACCAAAGCATTTACCCGGCTGAATTTGCTTTTCCGGTATGACAAATTTGCGATTCTGTCATGAATCGCATGTAAGAATCAAAACAGAATTTTAGGGCCATGTCACGTAACAAACAGGATGAAAATCTTTGAAATAAGATTGACGGATTTCACCCGAAGCCTCATAATAAATGAAAAATAACATATCCTGAACCGATATAAAAACAGCACTGAAAGCAGGGAAAACCATGCAGAGTGAATATGAAATTATATCCCACAATAATGCCAATTTCCATATCTTTGTTGTGAATCTATTGTACCGCACGCCACATCTCCATAAGGACTATGAAATAGACCTGATACTGGACGGGGAGGTGTCACTCATAAATCCGGAGCTGTGCTTAAAGCTGCGGAAAGGGGACATTTTTGTCATGAATCCCTTTTTCAGCCATGAGCTGAAAGCAGAGAACCCGACGCTTATCCTGTCCCTGCAGGTTTCTCAGGCTCTCTTTGCGCCCTATTACCCTCAAATAGAGCAGACGGAATTCGACGATACCCTGCTGACCTGTGCAAAGGAGCCGGAGCGCTGCGGCGAAGCCATTCGTCTCCTCTTTGACATTGCTTTCACTTACTATCGGCAGGAACCCTATCACACCCTCAAATGCGCTTCCTTTATCAACCGGCTTTTTACCTGCCTGTTAAGTTCTCTATCTCATCATCTGGTTTCCGACAAAGAA
>ERZ808051.2143-NODE-2143-length-10664-cov-3.638141_pt1 | contig 10664 bp, 7 predicted proteins | sample MGYA00380199_ERZ808051 | MGnify/ENA primary metagenome ERZ808051 (study PRJEB31490, sample SAMN06133391) | mouse gut metagenome | isolation source: J11 | host: mice | place: China: Chengdu | collected 2015-05 ...
AAAGGGATCGGAGTCCCAGGGAACAGAGCGGAGGGCGGCCTGAGGGCCCGTATGCAGGAGGTAACGGGGAAGATTGGCCTGGAACCTGCCATTTCCGCGATGAAATTCGGATATGGCACCCGCCTGGGCAAGCTGGATGAGGAAAGCGTGGATTTGTCCGGCGGACAGTGGCAGAGGCTGGCAATTTCGCGGGCGCTGTACGGGGAGGGAGAATTTATTCTCATGGACGAGCCTACGTCGGCTATTGATCCGGTAGCGGAAAGTGAAATGTATGAGTGCTTCCGGGAGGTGTTCAAGAGGCGAGGCGGTATCATGATTTCCCACCGGCTGGCCAGTACATGCGCAGCGGACAGAATTATCGTTCTTGCAGACGGCGCTGTTGCGGAAAGCGGAACGCAGGCTGAGTTATTGAAAAATCAGGGCCTGTTTGCGCAGATGTGGGAGGCTCAGAGCAGTTGGTATGAAAAAGGAGGCGCTGCCCATGGAAAAGAAGTATAGCGCATTGACGGTGGTCGGGAGGACGTTTTACACCGTATTAAAGACCACGGGGGTATCCGGGCTTATTGCGCCGGTATACTATGTAATTGAGGGACTTACGCCGGGGCTTATGACCATACTCAGCGCCAGGCTTTTCGATGAGGCGGCCCTTTATACAAAGGGATGCGCAGAGGCCCGCAGGCTGTGGTACTTTTTTATAGTGATCGTAACGGTATACCTTGCGAAGGAGATTATGAAGACGGCAGGCAGCGTTGCCATTAACGCCAGCGTTTATGAGAAATGTCCGGCTAATTTAAAGCGAAGGCTGGCAGAGAAGTTTACGCGGCTTTCTCTGATAGATTACGAAAGGCCGCAGATATACGATATGTGCCAGCGGGCCAAAGATTGTATAACCAGGGATAAGCTCAGCGCCGTATTTATGATTTCTGCCGTGATTATCACAAATATCATGGGGCTGGCGGCAACGCTGACAGTGGTGGCGTCTTATCATATCTTCCTTCTGCCCGTTTCCATGATCAGCGTACTGCCATGTCTGGTTACGCAGAGGCTTGGAGGCAGTGCCCTTTATGCTATGGAAAAGGAACATGCGGGCATGGAGCGCCGTACAAAGTATTTATGGAACCTGCTGACCGGCGGCGACAGCGAAAAGGAGCTGCACATAAACGATGCAACGGAATTTGTGTCCGGCCAGTGGAGGGATATTAATCACAGGATGCAGACAGAGAAATACCATCATCGATGCAGAATGGCAAAATATCACATGGTTTGCATGGTGATACAGACATTGGGGATTGGAGCCAGCATAGGCATTACTCTGTTTCTGGTGATTGGCGGACAGATTTCTATTGGGGAATTCGGAGCATGTATTGTGGCCTTTGGGGCACTGCAGACCAGTGCCGGAGCTTTTTTAACTGAGCTTGGAAATATTGGGGAGCATCTTTCTCTTTCCGCGGATTTTTTTCGGTTCATGGATCTTGAGGAGGAAAAGCCTGCGGTCAGGCTGGAGCATTTCCCGGAAGAGATTGTGTTCAACAGGGTTTCGTTCACTTACCCATCTGCCGGCCGCAAAGCGCTGCAGGACATTAGTTTTGCCTTAAGGGAAGGACGTCAGATTGCCCTTGTAGGCGAAAACGGGTGTGGGAAAAGCACCCTGGTAAAATTGATAACCGGCGCTTTTTCGCCCGATGAAGGCGAAATTCTGTTGAATATCAATGGGGAGGTACATAAAAATGCCAACATCAGCCGGAATATTTCTGTAGTGTTTCAGGATTTTACCCGTTATTATCTGACCTTGCAGGAAAATGTAGCCATATCTGATATTGTCCATCTGGCAGACAGGGAGAGAATCTGCGGCTGTCTGCAAAAAATTCATGCACCTGAGAGGCCCTTTGATGTGCGGTTGGGAGCGGCTTTTGGAGGGCACGAGTATTCCGGTGGTCAATGGCAGAGGATCGCAATCGCAAGAGGAATCTTCCGGAGCCGGGAGCTTTTTATTCTGGATGAGCCCACCAGCGCGCTGGATCCTATGGCAGAGGCGGAAATATTAAGGCTGTTTCTGGAAATTATGAAAGGAAGCACCAGTATCATCGTGTCCCATCGGATCGGGCTATGCCGGTATGTGGATGAGGTTGTGGTGATGAAAGAGGGAAGAATTGTGGAAAATGGCAGTCATGAGGAGCTGCTTGCAAAGAAGGGAGAATATTTCAGGATGTATGAAGAGCAAAGTAAGTGGTATAAGAGATGAGAGGAATCAGGAGCTTCCGGGTGGAGCAGTTCCCTTTCCTTTTTCAAGGAACTGTGTGGGAAAACGTCCGGCTGGGAAGAGTGAATGCGAAAGCGGAAGACTGAGAATATAGTGCTGATAAAGGACAGGCTTGCCTATACCGTCGGCAACGAAGAGGATTATTTAATAATTCTCATATCTATAATCCGGCTCAGGAACCTGCCAAGATAAGTCTGAACCAGTTCCCGGTACTCTTCCGGCTCCACGCTGCCGCCGGTTCCCATAATATCATATACTACAGAGGCCTCTTTGAGGCTGTAGGGCATATCTGACAGTCCGCACTTTTTATAAAAGGCATGTCTCTTTAGGCGCTGCTGATAATTAGTAGCGCTCTCGTCAGGCTTTTCCAGTGCAAGAAAAAAGCAATTCCCTTTATAATGTTCCTTTAACAGTTCTATGGATTTTTCACCGTATCCTTTATTGCGTTCCTCTTTACAGATGGCGAAATAAAAAAGATATGCAAGCCGCCCATGCTGTATGACATACGCGATGCCAATCCACTTTTTCTGGTCATACAGGGCCCAGAAATCAGCCGAGGGTGAGCCTGCCCTTCTCATTAACAGCCAGAAAGGAGCTCTTTCATTTAAGGGGAAGGCCTGTCTGTATAATTTTTTTATGGAATTGTATTGATCTGTTTCCCTGGAAACCTTAATTAGCTGCATCTATGCTCTCCGTATATTCCGATTACTTTGTATAGCGTCTGTCTTTTCGCTATTATAATAGACATATCTGTATATAGCAAATGATTATTTTGTTATATGGAAGTTTATTTTTTATTATATGAATTACTTTTCCGGTCGGATAAAATATAGTTGTGGAAAAATAGTTTGCTATAGGAACGGATAAAATAATTTTCGGCTCTCGGCGGCTTTGGGGGTGTAAGAGTGAAAAAAATGGATTATTTCGGAAGATATTTGTATAGATGGTTTGCTTTGATTTTTTCTGCGTTTGCCCTGATCAGTATTGTATTCAATATTATCGGATACTACAGGGAAAGGCAGGCTTATTCTGAGATCATAGAAAAGGAGCAGCAGAACAGAATTGATTACCTGTCCAAGACAATCAATAATGAGCTGGTGAAGCTGAAGGTTACTGCCAGTATGGTTTTAAAGAGAAGCGTCGTGCCGGAGCTTTATTGTAAATATGATTTTTTAAACAGTCATGAAAAAAACAGACTGCTGGAAGAGATTATGGGCCGATGTCTTGAAATAGATAATCTGAATTTTTTGGTGTCCGCAAGCTGCTTTTATATGCCTGAAAAGGGGATTAAGGTTGACGGAAACGGTTTTGAGTATACGGAAAAAGAGGAATATGATTTTTCGGGCGCCGCTCTGAAAAAGGAATTGATCTCGCAGAGAGAGGGAAAGATCTATATTGTGGAGATGTCCAGAAAAAATTATCTGAAAGGATGGGATGCGGATAATATTCTGGGCATTTTTGTCATCGAACTGGATACGGAGTTGATACAAAAGGAATTACAGTTGGCCAAGGTGACCGAGGGGGATATTCTCTTTATCACAGATGAGCAGGGAAGGGAAATTTTCTGCCAGACAGGGGCGGCTAATCTGGAAGCGCCGGGGGACGAAAGCGGTGGTAAAATGGTGTTGGAGGGGGAGAGCTACAGGCTGATACAGGCAGCAGGGGGCGGAGATTTTTTCCGGCTGTATTATCTCCAGGATCAGACCTTTTTGAGCCTGATGGCCCAGAAGGCTGTTACCAATATCCTGGTCTTTGCAGGGGTTATCGTGCTGGCGATTCTGGTGGTATTCGTTTTATTTTATGAAAGGGTCTATCGTCCCCTGGAGGTGTTCCTGGTAGATGCCTTTGATCAGATAAAAAGCTCAAATCTATCTTATAGAATCCCGCTGCCTGCAAAAGAGAGCGCTTTTTCTAATCTTTACTCAAATTTTAACTATATGGCGGAGCGGATAGATACCTTGGTTTCCCGGGAGCTGAAACAGAAAATTCTTGTAAATCAGGCTGATTTTAAGCATTTACAGGCCCAGATTAATCCACACTTTATGTATAACAGCTATTTTTTGCTCTACCGCATGATTAAGGGGGGAGATAAGCAGGGGAGCCTTCTGGTCTGCGAGAATCTGGGAAAATTTTTTAAATACATTACAAGAGACGCACAGGAGAGCAAAAGCCTTTCACAGGAGATCGAGCATGCCCGTTCTTATGCCGTGATTCAGCAATTCCGGCACAGAAATACAGTCCGGATGGATTTTCCTGAGCTGCCGGAAAAATTTGGATATATCGAGACACCGAGATTAATCATACAGCCCCTTATAGAAAATGTTTTTAAATACGTGGTGGATGAGTTGGAGGATGAGGAGGAAGTTAAGATTAAAGTCAGCTATGAAGAGACCGGCGGGCATCTCTTGGTGTGCATTGAAAATTCAGGATTTATAGAGGAAGAAAAGCTGGAAGCAATCAGGGAAAGGATTGCCGGACAGGATGAAGGGGAGGAGATCACGGCGCTGGTAAACATTTCCTCCCGTTTGAATTTGTTTTTTAATCAGCAAAGGTCTATGGAGCTGTACAGATCCGGACTTGGCGGGCTTAAGGTTTGTCTGTATTTAAAATTGTGAGGGCTGCATATGAGGGATAAAAGAAAATACACGATGCTGGTGGTAGATGATGAGCCGGTGATTTCAGATGGGCTTAAGGTTCTTTTTGAGGAAAGCTTTGGAGATATTTTTCATGTCTATCATTGTTATCATCCCAAAAAGGCGTTGGAAATATTTAAGTACCGCTTGCCGGATGTGGTGGTAAGCGATGTGAAGATGCCCAAAATGACAGGAATTGAGATGGCCCGCAGGATGCGGAAGATTAAGCCGGATATTCATGTATTGTTTCTCTCTGGCTATGAGGAGTTTGACTATGTGTACTCTGCCATTAAGCAGGACGCCGATGACTATATTCTGAAGATGGAGGGAGACGATACGATTCTTGAGGCCATGAAAAAGATGATCATGCTCCTTGATTCTGAGAATATGTTTATGGAAGAATTTCGGACTGCCCAGAGTAAGGTGTCTTATATGGCCCCTGCTTTCAGGCAGAAGGCAATGGTTCAAATTCTGGACGGGGATATTGTGATACCGGAAGAATTCAGAGCGTTGATGACAGATTTGGAAAATCCTTTGCCGGAAGAGGGAAAGCTGGTGATGCTTCTGGGCTCTGCAAAGGAAAAGGTTACACAGATGACCCAGGAAGAGATTTTGGAGGCGGTTGACCGGATTCTGGTAAAAACATATGGGGGAAGGATCCGTTATATTCATAAGGTTATCTACCGGAAATCTTTTGTCTGGCTTCTGGAAACCGAGGAAGGGGAACTGCCGCAGCTTCTGGCTGTGACGCTTGCGGATGTACAGAAGATGGTTCATCTTAAGCTGGATATGGCGATGTCCTTTTGTATTGCCCGGGATGGGGTGGGCTGGAGCGGTTTGCCGGCTAAATATACAGCCTTATGGTCGCTTATGCAGAAGCAGTCTTTAGATGATACAGATAGTATCATACTGGAGAATCCGGAAACCGGGAGCAGAGATTCTTTCAGCGGCGAGGAGGAGGAGTTTGAACAGTTCATAGTACCTTTGAGCGAGAAAATCCGTATTATGCAGGAATATCTGGATGGCGAGGATATGGAGGCCTTTGGAAAAGAGCTTGAAGAGGTGCTTGAAATTCTGTCCGGGGCCAAACGGCATTCTATGTATGCCCTTGAGATTTATTATTCCATCGCAAATGTGCTGATCGGATTTATCAATAAGCGCAATATCAGACCTGAGCTTGCGTCTAAGATACAATTAATGGAGCTTTTTGATCCCGGCTCCTTTGCCACATGGCAGCAGGCAGCGGAGTATATCCGAAAACTGCAGTCGGCAATAGGGGAAGTTACGGAGCTTTCCAGCCGGAAAGCAATTGCGGGAATCACCGAAAAGACCAAGTCTTATATTCTTTCCAATCTGGGAAAGGATTTGTCTCTTGCAATGATCGGAGAGGAAATTGGTTTTAATCCGATCTACCTTTCAAGGGTGTTCAAGCAGGCAGAGGGAAGCAGTATCCGGGAATACGTTGAAGCACGCCGGATGGATATGGCAAAGCGCATGATCGGAGGCTCCCACATGAAAATATATGAAATTGCAGAAAAATGCGGTTATCAGAATACCGCGTATTTTATCAAAATATTCAAATCTCATTTTGGCGTGACACCTCAGGAATTCCGGGACCGGAAGTGAGCCGGGGGCGAAATCTGGTTGGTTTTTTGCTACAAAAGTTTGAATTGTTTTATATCATCCTTTTTTTGATACTGCTATAGTTTAGGAAAGCGAAGGAGGGATGAAATGAAAACAGAAGCAAAATCCAAAAAGAAAACCTGGTTCCGCAGAGAACTGCCGTTTCACCTGATGCTGCTTCCGGCGGTAATCATAACAGTAATATTCAAATATATTCCCTTTGTAGGAATCTCTATGGCTTTTGAGAGCTACACTCCCCTGAAGGGCATGTTTGACCAGGTATGGGTAGGGATGGACAACTATAGGTACTTGTTTGCCCTGCCCGGATTTGGAAGCGTGATCTGGAATACCATATTTATTGCAGTGATGAAAATGGCAGGGAACCTGATATTTCCGGTAATGATCGCGCTTCTCTTAAATGAGGTTCAGAACAGACGCTACAAAAAAACAGTTCAGACGGTGCTGTATCTGCCCCATTTCATTTCCTGGGCGGCGCTGGCCGGCATATTCATCGATATTCTTTCACCCTCAGGCGGCGTGGTCAACCAGATGCTGAATACCATGGGATTTAAATCCGTTTTCTTTCTGGGGGATTCAAAGGTTTTTCCTTATACTATGGCGGTCACTGATATATGGAAGGAACTGGGATGGGGTACTATTGTGTATCTTGCGGCAATCACAGGGATTGACCCTACCTATTATGAGGCGGCCAGGATTGACGGGGCAAACCGGTTCCAGCAGGTTTTTTATGTGACGATCCCCAGTATTCTTTCCATGATCCTTCTTATGATGGTGCTCAGTGTAGGAAATGTTCTTCAGGCCGGATTTGAGCAGGTATTTAATCTTTACAGTCCGCAGGTGTACTCTACCGGGGATATTATAGACACTTATGTGTACCGGATCGGTGTGATCGAGGCAAAATTCGATCTGGCAACTGCAGTGGGCCTGTTTAAGTCTGCCATTTCCTTTATCCTGATCATGATCGGCTATAAGGCGGCGGATAAGATGGCCGGCTACAAGGTGTTTTAGGAGAGGAGGCCTTACGGGATGAAAATTAAAGATTCTTTTTCAAGAAGGGTATTTACCATATGCAACTATATTGTGCTTGGGCTTTTAAGCCTTTCCTGTATGCTGCCGATGATCAATCTTTTTGCTGTTTCCTTCAGCGCAAGATCCATGGTGGATGCAAATGCAGTCACTTTTTGGCCTAAGGGATTTAATACGGCAGCTTATGAATACATACTGTCCAACAAACAGTATTTTCAGTCCTTTGGGATCACGATAGGAAGGGTGGTATTGGGATGGCTGGTGAATCTGGTGCTGATTGTCCTTGTGGCCTACCCTCTTTCCAAGGATGATCCCAAGATTTTCAGGTGCAGAAAGTATTATACATGGTTTTTCCTGATCACAATGGTTTTTAACGGAGGATTGATTCCTACCTATCTGGTTGTAAGCAGGCTCCATATGATCAACTCCTTTTGGGCGTTGATTCTGCCGGAAGCGATTCCCATGTTTTGTGTGCTGATCACCATGAACTTTTTCAGGGGTCTTCCCAAGGCCATTGAAGAGGCGGCTCTCATGGACGGCGCCAACTGGTTTGTCACCATGGTACAGATTTATCTGCCCTTGTCCAAGCCTTCCCTGGCAACAGTTTCGCTGTTTGTCATTGTGAACCATTGGAATGCCTGGTTTGACGGGCTGATCTATATGAATCTTCCGGAAAAATATCCGCTAATGACCTATTTGCAGTCAGTGGTATTAAAGTTTGACATTACCAAAATAACATCAGAGCAATTGATGCTCAATCCCAAGCTGATGGAGGTAACCGGAAGAGGGATTAAGGGAGCGCTGATCCTTTTGTGTACAGTACCGATTCTTATGATCTATCCGTTCTTGCAGAAATACTTTGTAACAGGGGTGGTAATGGGGAGCGTAAAGGAGTGATTTCACCATATGCTAAAGGCTGTGGTTTGAAACTAAAAATATATTTAAAGGAGGTTCGTTTATGAAAAACAAAAAATACCTTGCATTGCTGCTTACAGCAGGGATGATAATGTCCATGAGCGCATGCGGCGGCCCGGGACAGACACAGGGGAAGGGGGCAAACGCAGGAGGGAGCTCCGCAGATGAAGCGCAGACACAAGGAGCGCAGGAGGACGCGGCCGATGCAAAGGCAGCCGGGCAAGAGGCATCAGGCAGCCGGGACGCAATAGAGCTGACTTATATGCACAAGCTCAACGGCACCGAAAAATATGTCGGGGATGACGATATTAACAATAATGTTTATACCCGGTGCTATCTGGACGATCTTGGAATTAAGCTGAATTATACCATTGCCGCGGCAGGAGACGATTATACCCAGAAACTTACTATGGCTATCGCGTCCAATGATCTGCCTGATCTGATGGATCTTCCGGCAGAAGAATTCTCGGAGCTGGCCCATGCAGGTATGCTGGCCGATATTACGGAAAGCTACGATACCTATGCCTCGGATCTGCTGAAGGAGACCATTGAGGCGGACGGCGGAATCCAGCTTGCCTCGGCCAAGGTTGACGGCAAACTCTACGGGATTCCCCAGCTTTCTGCGGCAGACGGTACCTGCGATCTTCTGTGGATCCGCACGGACTGGCTGGAAAATTTGGGAAGGAAGGCTCCCACGAACATGGACGAGCTGATCGAGCTGGCAAGAGCATTCCGCTATGACGATCCGGACGGAAATGGGCAGGATGATACCTGGGGGATCGGCTTCCAGAAGGATATTGTGACTGAGAATGGAGCAAGCCCCGGAAGCTTCGAAGGATTTTTTGCAGGCTACGGCGCTTATGCCCGTGCGTGGGTAAAGGGAGAAGACGGCAGGGTGGCTTACAGCGGTATCAACCAGGGTATGAAGGAAGCGCTTGCACAGCTTAACCGGATGTATCAGGATGGTCTGATTGATCCTGAATTTGGGGTTAAGGATACCGTTAAGCTTTCGGAAGATATTTCGGCGGGGAAGGTAGGCTTATTCTACGGGCAGGAGGGAATGCCCTGGGGAGCCTGCAAGAGTAATATTGAGAATGACCCGGAGGCTGACTGGCAGTGCTATCCTATTGTTTCCGCTACCAGTGAGCCGGCAAAGCCCATTACCTATGTAAGGATTTCCCGTTACTACGCGGTAAACGCAAAGTGTGAAAATCCGGAAGCGTTGGTGAAGATTGCCAATGTTTTTCAGGATAAGATTAACTCTCTGGATGCAACGGAGGAAACCCTTAATACCTTTGGCGTAGACCCTGCAACAGGAATTAACTTTGCCGAATATGCCGCCTTTGCAATGGATCCGGCGATTCAGAAATGTAATACTTATTATAAAGAAATTAAGGCTGCGCTGGAAGGAGAGACGACCGTAGAGGAAATTCATCCTGAGGCCGCCCGTTACTACAAGGTAATCAAAAACTTTATTGACAACGGGATGGATAAGGGCGCAGATTCCCTGGGCTGGAACTATTACAAGTTTATCGGGCCGGAGGGAAGCTGGAATACTATCATCAATGATTATAAGGCAAATGATAAGTTGGTGCAGTCTGTGTTCTTCGGAGCGCCTACCCCGGCTATGAGTACCAATCTTTCCTCCCTGGACAAGCTTCAGGCAGAAACTTATGTGAATATTATCATGGGAACCCAGAGCGCGGACAGCTTTGACGAGTATGTGACAAACTGGAAAAGCCTTGGCGGGGACCAGATCACAGAGGAAGTAAATGAGTGGTACACTACCACCTTTGGAGATATGCAATAAAGAAAAAATGATTTTGGAGGAAAGCAGTCGCATGAAAGGGAACAGAAATATATTTTATACGCCGGAAAATCAATATCCCGGAATGCCCCATGGGGAAATGTGCGGAGACTTTATGCCTTTTTATTGGGAAGGGACATATTATCTTTTCTATCTGTATAAATATTGCGTGTATGCTGTAGAGACAAAGGATTTTGTATCTTTTGGGGAGCCTTATCTGGCGCTCGTGTGCGGCTCGCCGGAGGAACAGGACTGGCACATCGGGACAGGCAGCGTTTTTGCACATGACGGCATATTCTATTTTCACTATACAGGATTTTGCGAGGCAAATCACGGCGTGGAGGGTAAAAATAAGCAAGTAATCTTAAGGGCCCGAAGC
>ERZ808051.2145-NODE-2145-length-10659-cov-3.935551_pt1 | contig 10659 bp, 3 predicted proteins | sample MGYA00380199_ERZ808051 | MGnify/ENA primary metagenome ERZ808051 (study PRJEB31490, sample SAMN06133391) | mouse gut metagenome | isolation source: J11 | host: mice | place: China: Chengdu | collected 2015-05 ...
TTTTACTGGATGCCGTTCTTTCTGCCTCTCCTAAAGGCCATGCCCGCCAGAATTCCTCCGACTGCAGCCATGGAAATCAGACACCACAGAGCAGAATCATCCTCACCGGTCTTCGGGCTCTGCAGTACAGCGCCTGGCTCGTCCGGCCGGCTTCCGGTATTCTGCTGTCCTCCGGAAGAGGACGCGCCTGGCTTCTCTTCCACTGCATTGTTCAGCGCTCCCGCTTTGGTCCACCCCACGGAAATCGGGGACAGGCCGTTTACCTTAAAGCGAATTCCCGCCTCCGTCTTGGTCACTTCGGGATACTCCGCATCCCCGGCTTTGTGCCCGTTTCCGTCCTCTGTAAACAGGTGGCACACCGCGAAATCATGGGTATCCTTGCCGGTTCCCTCCGGATAGGGAAGCGTAATCGTCAGTCCCTGCGCGGGGAAGTTGTCTTTCCCTGCCGTCTGCCATCCCAAACCGTCCACATTCACCATCAGGGTTATGTCATAAACCGCTATGTTCTTCTGAAGAATGCCCTCTGTCCGCTCCTGAATGTTGAGCTTCATCGCCGTCTCAATCTTTCCGGGCGTATTCAGACTCTCGATATTTTTCAAGGCAGGCGGCACTTGGGATATCCCGCTTTCCATGGACAGGCTGTACTGTACCTGACTTGTGGACTCTGCGGGTACCGGAAGATCGTTCTTTACCGCATTGATCTTTCCTTTCAGCTCCGGCAGTGCATCCGGAAGCGTATAATTAGATGCCGCCTCCCCCTGCAGTACCGCAGGCTTATTACTGTCCGCCCAGCCAAGGAATACTCTCCGCTCACCGGGTTCTGCCGCCTCATATGTACCCTTAAGCGCCTCCGCAGGACAGCGGAAGCTTACACGATCTGCGTCTGCCGGCAAAATGCCGTCTGCTTTCAGCTCCCCATACAGGCTGGCCTTTTTCTGCTCCGTAACGTTTCCTTCCCTGTCCACCGCATACAGTCCGCTCACATCCCATGTAAGAGCCTTGGGTGCCACATTCAGCGTACATGTAGCCGTTCCTCTGAGATAGTCCCCGGTTTCGGAGGCCCATGCGGTTATCACTGTGCTTCCCGCATTGTATATCTGTACTTTTCCGTTCTCGTCCACCGCAGCCACATTGGGATTGCTGCTGGTAAAGCTCAGCGTACTGCCTGCTGCCGCATTTACCACCGATGCCTGGAAATCTCCGTCTCCGTAGACTTTGTCCAGCACTTTCTGGCTGAAGCAGAATTCTGTCTGTTCCAGCTTGTCGGACACGGTCAGCACAAGCGTCAGCTCAAAAGGATTGTAGTTGGTGCTGGCTGTCACCGGTACTATGAACGAAGCCGTCTTCCCGATCTTCTCCCTGTCTCCGCTGACCTGATAGCCAAGCACGGAGCCGTCCACGGTGGGGGCTCCCTGCAGAATGCCGTCGCTGTCCGTTACACTGATCTCGCCCAGAACAAATCCCTGGGGAAGCAGGGATGCCAGGTCAAATGTTACGCTGTTGCCGTATCTTGCGGACAGCTCTGCGGTCTTTTCGTAGGGATAGTCCACTTTAGCGATGGTAAACGTGCCCTCCAGCGCTTTCGCCCAGGTATAATTGCTGCCCTCCCTGGGCATTACAGACACTCTCCCGGTTCCGGCATTGAGGTTATCCGTAACGACAGCTATATAATCCTCTGCTCCCAGTACCATCTCTGTGCCGTCGTCTGTTTCCCAGGTCACCGTGAAGTTTGGCATGATATTCTGACCGGTATAACTGTAGCTTCCGGTAATCCTCAGAACCGGCTCAATGGGCTTCGGCGTAATCGCACAGGGTACGTCCACCGCGGCGCTGCCCAATTTGTAGTTTCCTGCCGCCTCTCCGCTAAGGGTAAGCGAAACCGTCATTTTCTCCTGTCCGCCTACATTGGGGTCTTTGTATTCCACAGGCTGCGTGGTGACGGCTACTTTACCGCTGTCCTGACTCAGGACATTGTCCAGGGCAAGGGTGCCCGAAGCCTGTCCGGGAGCCGTGGTCCCGTCATAGACCCTGCTGACGCGATAGGAACCAGCCGTAACTGTAATGGTCCGCTTGTCCACGTCTACGGTTCCTTTGCACACCTCAACGTCCCTGTAAATCTTTCCGTTCAAAGTGCCGTTATAGAGCACCCTGAATTCCTGCCCCTCTCCGGCGTACGGCATACCGCTTACGCTCAGGCGGTAGTGGCTCTTGTCCGAGTCGGCCTGCGTTCCTGCCTTAGCCGTAATATTTCCGATCTGTACAATCTGTTCCCATGTGTCTCCATAGACGCTGGAAGCCTGAACCGTCACTGCGTTATTCCCGTTTGCCGTCTCGGTTCCCACAAAGAATTCCACATCCCTTATTTCAAACTCAATGTTCCCTGTTCCGGTTCCTGTATAATTTCCGTTTGTAGGCGCAAATGAATAAGCGATGTTCCCTTTCTCACCCAGCCCTAAATTCTTCAGGACATTCACCAAATCCCTATATGTATAATTCGTTCCGTCATATGTGTAGCTGACGGAGCCCGGTACTGTGCTGCTTCCCACTCTAAAGACAGGCTCCTCAAAAGTGCCTATCCCCTCCACAACACCCTGGAAAGCGTTCACGGTAACCGTATACTGCGCAGGCTTAATCGTAAATTTCCCCTCTTGAAAGCTTATGGCATAGTTTGGATTGTTTGTCGCTGTAAGGCTGCCCTGCTTAATCTGATAGCCTCCCTCTTTGACATCCTCTCCCTCCTCTCTCACCAATGTACCGGTGAGCTTCTCCCCTGCCACAAGCGGTGTGGAAGCGCTGACAGTATAGGTAAGCACCGGTTCCGCATCGCCGTAAATCTTCTCTTTGTCGTCGGCAATAACCGCAATGTTCCGCGCACTGATATCCGCGCTCACCTCGGACGGCATGTTCATATTATAGTTTGCCGCATCCGTCCCGGTGAGGCTTCCTCCCGCAAGGATGACTCTCTTACCCGTTCCCGCGTTCTTATCCGCAAAGGTTGCCGTGGGCTTTGCAAGTTTCACATCGTCTCCGGATACCACACCTGTGACAGAAGCATCCACAACGGCAGCAACGGTTCCGTCATAGATTTTATCCTGTGCCGTGACAGTAACCGTAACCGCAGCCTTTGCGATCGTGACATTCAGATCCAGCATGGCCGCATCATAGTCGTTTGTCATAGCCGCCCTGACCCGCAGAATATAGCTTCCGGCTTCTTCAGGCTCGGATGCCAGTTTGTTTCCCGCTGCCACACTGTTCCTGTACCATTCAAAGGTCATGGCTGCGCCGGTGTTGGTCGTCTCAAATGCATTCTCCGTGGGCGCCGGCACTGCCGTGCCGTTATAGACATAGTCGGTCCGATAACCGCCCTGCTCTTTATTGCTTATCGTGCCCACAGGGATTTCCGGCACTGCAGGCAGATTTTCTGTCTTTCTCTCTACCGTATTACGATTAGGGCTGTCTGCGATTTCCAGAATCAGCCTGTCATTGCATACAAAGGAGCCGTACAGTGCATTCGCTCCGCTGTATGTGTAAATAGGCATTGCCGTATCTCTCCCGGGCCTCAATGCGTATATGGTATTCTGATTATTAAAATACAATATACCATTGTAATAAGAAAGCGAAGAATGAAGTCCTGACCAAGACCCTTCCTGAGTCCTCCATTCGGCAGGTACCTGGCACACAGCAGTCTCTGTGTCTTGGCTGCGCCTGATTACCGAGAGCATGGTATTGTTGTCTGTCCTGCGAAGGTAATATTCTTCTCCGTTGACGAAGAAGATCGCTGACAGGGCATCTGCTGTCTTTGACCAGCCATACTTCCAATACGCGTTGTCATACAACGTATTATTACAACTCTGCCGGCTCTCCCAGCCGTAATGCCCGTCCTGGCCCTCACTGCCCATCTGGGCATCGCTGCAGAGGAAATATTTGTACCCCGCATAGCCCACCTTGTCTTTCAAAGGGTCGTCCCATGTAACGTCCACATGATACCATGCGCCGTCCAGTTCCACATAATTCCATATATGGTTCATCGCTTCGGCGCCGATGCAATAGTCAACCCCGATTCCTGCCTTGGCAAGCAGCGCGGCATATGCCAATGTATATCCCTGACATACCGCAGTTCCCTCTACCAGGGCATTGTAGGCATTATACTTACTATAGGTTTCATCATACTGCATATGCTGGGCCAGATAGTCATGGAGCGCCCTTGCCTTTTGAACTTTCGTCATCCCATCGCTGGTAATGGCTTCCGCGTAGGCTTTCTCCAGTGCATTCTGATATTTCTGGACGTCATCACGCGTGTAATTATTGTATTTCAGTTCGATTTTCTGAACTATCCCATCTGAAGAGTACCAATAGCTACATCCGCCCTGACCCAATTTTACATAGAAAAAATCAGGATTATAGTTAAACAAATTCACAAGAAAGCCGTCTATTTCATTTTTTGTGATATTATATCCGCTGATATCCACCTGTGATTCCCAATTCCGGGCGGCAGCCAGAACAGCCTTTCCTGCCCCGTCCAAATCCACGGCCCGCGGCTCTCCGTCCAGCGACCACATTTCCACGGACTCGTCCGGCCATGCGGCATGTCCGCCTTCCTGGAAGACCCAGTCGCTCAGGTCGATTTCCTGTACAATCGGCTCCTGGGCAATTTCCTCATAGCACGCAAATAACAGGGCAAATGTCTCTTCCGCCCCGTGGATCCGTGCTTTCTGTTCTGCGGTTAAAATGTTGTAAGCGGCATGGGCATCGCATACCTGCCGGTAACTTTCCTCCCGTTCTTCCTCGCTCTGGGCCCGGATGTCTTCCGGAGACGAGAGCGCTGACACCAAAGCTTTCACCGCTTCCACATTTTCGTCTGTTTCTGCATTTATGCCGTCTTCCCCGGGCTGGTCCGCATCCTCTGTCTCCTGCGCTTCTCCGCTGTCGGAAACATCGTCTCCCGTTCCCGCCCCGGTGTCTTCGTCGGGATCTTCCGCTTCGAAAGCTCCCCCGTCCGTGGTCTCACTGTCTGCGGCCTCTTCCTCACCGGTTACTCCCCCGGTATGTTCGCCGTCGGGATCTTCCGCTTCGAGAGCTTCCCCGTCCGTGGTTTCACTGTCTGCGGCTTCTTCCTCACCGGTTATCCCCCCGGCATGTTCACTGTCGGAATCCCCCGCTTCGGGAGCTTCCCCGTCCGTGGTTTCACTGTCTGTGGCTTCTTCCTCACCGGTTACCCCCCCGGCATGTTCACTGTCGGGATCTTCCGCTTCGGAAGCTTCCCCGTCCGTGGTTTCACTGTCTGCGGCCTCTTCCTCCGCAGCCGTATCGCTATCCTCGGCCTGGAGTTCTCCATCCCTGTCTATTACATCACCGTCTGCGGCATCTTGTGCCACATCATCGGTTTCCGCCTCAGGAGCTTTCTCCTCTACCTCCCCCTGCGCATCGCCCTTTCCGGAAGTCCTGTCCTCCCCTGTCTCCTCTGACCCATTCTCCCCGGAGATCACGCCGTCGGCCGGGGCACTTTCTTCCTCATCCAACGGTACTGCCACGTCTGACAGCGAGACCGGGACTTCATTGTCCGCCGTCTCTCCATCCGCCGTGACAGACTCTTCCACGCCGGCTGTACCTGTCGCTGCGGACGACACCAGATTATTTGTGCCGCTGCCGATCAGTGAGCATGCCAGCGTCAGCGCCAGAATACGCTTCAGCCTGCCTTTCCATCTCTTCATTGTTCCTGCCTCCTTTTCGTTTATTCATCGGGACATCACAGGCCGCGCACTCCTGAAATGCCCCGCAGTTATAGGAACCGCCTCGGGAACCCTATAAGCCTGATACCATTATATCAAAAATAAACGTAATAGCAAGAAGATAGTTACATTCCACGGGGCGGTTTATCGTTATTGTTGTTACTGTCCACAGGTAGTTCAGCGAAGTGTTTTCGTTCGCATTTTGCACGTACAATCCCAAGGAATCGTTTCGATTGCTTTGACAGCAGACGCCATACAATTGAATGTGTGCATCATGTTGCTGTGAGCGGCGAAGCCGTGAGCAGTAACTTATCGTTTTCTCACTCCCCGGCCAGCAGGGCCACCGGAGCAATCTTCCGGATCCGCAGAGACATCAGGCAGGCCAGCCCAAAGGCCATGAACACCAGCCCGGCTCCCCCTGCCGCAATCCATCCCAGAGGGACCGTAAAGGTACACTTCATGATGCCGATGCCTCCCAAAAACAGCGCCACCACCGGATTGATCACCGCAGCGCTTGCAGCAATGCCCACTGCGGTGGCAATCAGCGCCGCAGGCAGAAAGCTGGCCGCTGTCTGGAAGATGAGCTGCGCGGTGGTGAAGCCCATGGCTTTCAGGATGCCGTAATCCCGCTTTCTGCTGCCCAGGAGCGTCCTCACCAGCAGATAGAGCACAAAGGCGATGACGGCCACGCTAAGCGCCAGGATCCCCACTACGATCACAGCCATCAGCGACACATAGACCCCGGCCGAGCCCTCGATCACGGAAGATATATTGATAGTCATGTTCAGACCGCTGCCCAGCCGCTCTTCCATCCTCTTACGAAAAGCCTCAATGTCCTCCCCTTTCGCCAGGTTCACATAATAGCTCATGTTCGTGAACGCGCCCATGCGCTCAAAGCCCTCACGGGTCAGCAGACAGTCCTTGCCCAGGTTGTTGGAAATCTGGGTGAATCCGCAGATAAGATAATCCGCCTCTTTCCCGTCCGCCGTCAGGGCAATCTCGTCTCCGATCCCCAGCCCTTTCTCCTTGGCGTACTTGGCCCCGACGGCCACTTCATTGTCATAGAGCGGAAAGCGCCCCTGATAGCACACGTCCTGATTGTTCACCTGAGAGAAGTCCTCCGCCATGGTAGCCATCAAAGCAATCCCGCCCACATGACACACCTCCGCGGAACTGTACAGGTACATCTTCTCCACGCTTTCGTCCTCCTCAGCCGCCTGCAGGAGATCCGTCTCCGCCTCGGGGGCCACATTGACGCAGGCATCCGCGGTCTCCCCCACGATCAGATTGATAAAAGGCGTCATGTCCACGATGACATTCTCCACCATCAGAGCCGAGAAGACCACCACCAGCGAGAGCACCAGCATGGTGATGCTGACCGTGATGTTCTGTTTCATCCCGGCCGCGCAGGTCTTCAGTGCTAGAGCCAGCTGCAGCGGCGCCCGGGTCTCCTCCAGCTCTACGTGATTACGTTTAAAGCTATGCGTCACGACGCCTTGTCTGAGGGCCACGATGGGGTCAATCTTCCGGATTCTGCGGGAGGACAGCCACACGGCAAGGGCCACGGCTCCCCCGATGGCGCCGAAAGTGGCCGCGCAGGGCACAGGCAGAAAATGCATCTCATAGGGAATTCCCGTCTGGGCGATCATCATATCGTTCACCGCCGGGAACAGGCAGTAGGAAATGCCGATGCCGGCCCCTGTGGTCAGCACAGCCACCCCCAGAAACTGCACCAGAAGCCCTGCCACGATCTGTCCGCTGCGGTAGCCCATGGCCTTAAGCGCCCCCAGGTTCTTCATGTTCTCCTGGATATAGTTGATCACATTGGAGGAAATCACCACCAGAGCGATCAGTGCCACGAAAAATGCCATAGCATTGACCACGCTGGCACATATCATCTGGGAAATGTAGCGGGAGGAGGAGAGCAGTCCATAGGAATTGCTCACCACCCGCAGGGCCGGATAGGCTGCGGAGACCTTGTTTTTCAGCGCGGCCTCGAAGTCCTCGCTCTGTTCCTTATCCCGAATCCGCACCGACACAAGGGTGGATGCCGGCGCATAGCCCAGTCTCTCCAGTTCCTCATATTTGTCCGCAGTGAGCAGCAGCGCGCTCATGCTGCAGTTGTGGGAGCCCGCCATGGCGCTGTTGAGGAATCCGCAGACCTGATAGCGCATCACATGGCTCCCGACGGAAATGTCTATGGCATCGCCCAGGGCTATCTTCCCGTCCGCCCCGTAGAGCATGGGGAGGTAGATGCCGCTGTCTGCCTCTCCCTCCTCCACGATCTCCATCCTGCCCACAGGGCGGTTCAGGGCCGCCTCCTTTTCCAGTATCACAAACTCCGTGTTGACCTCGCCTCCGTTGTAGGCAAAGCTCCCCACCATGAACAGAATGTCCTGGCAGAAATACTCCTCCACGCCGCCCTCTCCCTCCAGCGTCCGGTCAAAGAAATCCGAAAGGCCGGTGCCGTTTATCGCCAGGGTCACATGGCCGTCGTGAAGCCTGTCGTGACAGCGGTCGAAATTGCGCCTGTAATCCGTGGACAGCATCAGCCCCAGGTTCAACATGGCCGATGCCAAAAGAATCAGCGCCACGATGGCAATGGTCTGTCCCCTTGCCCTGCGCAGATTAGACGCGGCGATCAATATGCTTTTTCTCATAATCCCCACCTCCTACCAGCCCATCTCTTCCAGGAACGCGGACAGCTTCTCATGCCGCGCCCTATCGCCGGATACGTATTTCCCCAGATCGCACTCTCCCAGGACAGCGCCGTCCTTTAAGTACAGGATCCGATTGCCCCGCCTGGCGGAGCGCATGTCGTGGGTCACCATGACCACGCTTTGTCCCTCGTCATTGAAGCGGCTTAAGGTGTCCAGGACGTCCAGGCCGGTCTTGGAATTCAGCGCCCCCGTGGGCTCGTCGGCAAAAAGGATCCTGGGCGAGTTGATCAGAGCCCGGACAATGCCCACCCGCTGGGCCTCTCCTCCCGACAGCTGGGTGGGAAACTTCTTCCAGGCCGACTCCGGAATGTCCACCGCCGCAAACAGCTCCTTGGCCCGCCGGATCAGCCCGCGTCTGTCCCTGTTCACCAGAAGCCCTGCCGCCAGCACATTGTCCATGACGCTCATGCCGTCGATCAGATAGATCTGCTGGAACACGAAGCCGCAGGAGCCCCGTCTGAAGACAGCCAATTCGTCGGAGCTGTAGCCGGATATGACTTCCTCCCCGAAAGTGATGGTGCCCAGGCTGGGCGTATCCATCCCCGACAGGGCGTAGAGAAGCGTGGACTTCCCTGCGCCGCTGGCTCCCATGATGACCGTGAAATCCCCCTCGTAGAGCTTTAGATCTATGTTCTTCAGTACATGCTGCAGGGCGCCGCCGCTTGAAAAAGATTTGCTTAAGCCCTGGGTTTCCAGCAGGATTTTCTTCATGAATTCTTACCTCCGTTCCGGTTTCCCGTATATGACATTGATTGATTTTATGGGATTTATTATCTTATTTCAATCCTTAAATGTCTTTACTGAATCCTTAAATATCTCTTAAATCTTTCGCGCTTCCTTAAATTTGATAGCCTTGAAGTCATTGGGAAATCGTAGGGTTTGTGCGGCTTTCCGCATTTTGCACGATTTGCGGAAATGCCGCGCTAATCTCTACTAGTGACACTACTAGTGACATTCCTCCAGCAATTCCATGGCCACCCGCTCAGTGGAGCTTTCCCATGTCCTGTTACATTGAAAAAGGCACATTGAAAAGGCTTGACACAAACTGAATTTGTTGTATAATTGAGTTATCAAATGCATAAGCTTTATTGAATGGTATCTGAGGACGGAACAGGCGGCCGTCGCCCATAGCTAGGAGATGTGGATTGTCACCCACCTATTCCATTCAACTTTGCGAAGCAGGTAACTCCGGTTATCTGCTTTTTAATTGCCTCTATCCCACCGCCAGCACAAGCGTATGAACGTATCCAATAAGCGGGAGGGGTACAGCGGAATTTCCCGCTCTTCCTGGAGGACGAGTGGAAGAACCATTCACCATCTGTGGAGAGCGCCCCATTCCTCATACAGGAGGAGCATAGACACAAGTGTCGAACCATCCCAACAAGTGGGGAAAAATATGCCCACAAGCTCGTATACGGCAGAACGCCGACTCCCTGGCAAAGGGAGCCACCCCCTGGAGCCGGTAATAACGAACAGGGGTACCCCGCATTTTGGGGGAGGAGGCCCTGAATCAGGGCGGGATCTTCATTAGGAAGAGCGGGCTTCACACTTGTGTGACCTCCGGCAAAGGGAAGTCCAGAATGACCACCCCTTGGAACTACTCCCAAGGCTCCATGCAGGAGCCAAGGCATCCCATCGGGGAGACCCCTTCCGGAGCGGAACCTGGTATGCCATTTTGGAGGAGCAGCACCTTACACCCAAATAGCTCCCAGTGAAGCCCAAATGGGCCTGACCACTATTTAGTTGCCAGCTTAATATTGAGTCGGTTGAACCAGTGCAACTTTGCGCTGGTGGACAAATGTCCTTTACCTGAACCATGACAATATAATATGCTTACCAGGGGAGCCGATAGGGTGTGAATACCTCCGTTTCCGAGCCTTGAACGGAAGGAGGCGTTTTCTATGAGTACATACGAAGAATTTATGGTGCTGCTTACTTTTGCAATTCTTATTGTCGCCATTTTGGAATATGTCAACCATAAAAAATAGCACCCCCGCTCTCGCAAAGTTAGGGTGCTATTTTTTATAACCTGATCTTCGCCGGAAACGGATAGGTGTCTGCTATCGTATCGGCTCCCTTGTTAAGCATATTATAACCGAAATGACCTGAACCGTCAAGCACAAAAAGCGGCCCCTCAGGGTTGTTTCACGAAACATCACTAACCGTGCCGATCTTGAAAATCGGGGATTGTCTGCTTCAGTCATGTGATG
>ERZ808051.2146-NODE-2146-length-10657-cov-4.074102_pt1 | contig 10657 bp, 7 predicted proteins | sample MGYA00380199_ERZ808051 | MGnify/ENA primary metagenome ERZ808051 (study PRJEB31490, sample SAMN06133391) | mouse gut metagenome | isolation source: J11 | host: mice | place: China: Chengdu | collected 2015-05 ...
CAATAATGATTTTCATAAAATATCCTCTCATTTACGCGGCATCCGCCCGGCAGCAGTTTATCGCTGCGGTGCACCGGACTGCCATAATTTTTTGTACGCACAATTACCGCAGAATCCCCATGGGAACCCTGCGGTTTATTCCGTTCGTAAGCGGCACGCTTTATATCCCCATAGCTAAAGCTAGGGGCTTTACGGCGCATTTGGTAATTCCGCTTCCCTGTCAAGGGAAATTATACCCCTATGCTGCCATCGCAGCTCGTCAGATGGGGCTTATCCCCTGCCTGACACAATTGACAGGTTAAAGTATTTTCCAATTCTTATCTAGCTACCAGACCAACCTTTTTCTTCACCTTTGCCAGTGTCCTTGCCGAAATTGCCGCTGCCCTCTCCGCACCGGCTCTGTAAACCTGTTCAAGGTATGCCCGATCCGCGCTGTAGCGCTTAAAATTCTCCCTGACAGGGGCTAATTCACTGGCAACAACCTCACCGACCGCCAGCTTAAAATCGCCATATCCCTTCCCGGCAAACTCCTGCTCAACCTGCTCGACGGTTTTCCCCGTAAGAATCGAATAAATGGTAATCAGGTTGTTAATCCCATCCTTGCCCTCGCGGAAGCAGACCTCCTTCTCACTGTCCGTTACCGCGCGCTTGAATTTATTAATAATCACGTTTGGCTCATCCAGAATCGTGATAAACGCATTCTTATTTTCGTCCGATTTCGACATTTTCTTTGTCGGCTCCTGGAGCGACATTATCTTTGCACCGGTCTGCGATATATAAGGTTCCGGAATCTTGAAAGCACCGCCATACAGATTGTTAAAACGCGTTGCAACATCCCTGGTAAACTCCAGGTGCTGCTTCTGGTCAGCCCCTACAGGCACCAGGTCAGCCTGGTAAAGCAGAATATCCGCCGCCATCAGCGCCGGGTAAGTAAAAAGCCCCGCATTTACATTATCTGCATGTTTTGCTGATTTATCCTTAAACTGCGTCATGCGCGACAATTCCCCGAACTGTGTATAACAGGAAAGTATCCAGGATAATTCCGCGTGCGCAGGAACATGGCTCTGTATAAAAATCAGGCTCTTTTCCGGGTCAATCCCGCACGAAAGCAGCAGCGCAAAAGCATCAAGCGACTGTTTGCGCAGCGCCGCAGGGTCTTGACGGACGGTCAGGGAATGCAAATCGGCAACAAAATAAGCACAGTCATATTCCTCCTGCATCTTTCCCCAGTTTCTTATCGCCCCGATATAATTGCCCAATGTAAAAACGCCCGTCGGCTGGATGCCGCTCAAAATAGTTTGTTTCTCTTTTTTTCCAGATTCTTCCATAATAATCCTCCTCTCACTCCGGGTCGGGGCGCTGCACAAACAAAGTCTGCCCGCCAGTTTTCCCGATTTTATTTGTACTGTAGATTATAGCCGTTTCCGACTCATTTGTCAATGTAAAGCATTTTGTCAATGTCAAGGGATGCGTAAATAAAAAGATCCCGCCCCGCGAATTTAAAAATTCCGCGCAGGGTGGGATCTTTCCACTTTTTACGCTAATTTATGATGCTTTCGGAACCCCATATTTTATCTTTCCATCAATAAATAATGAATCTTCCTATGAAGCCGGATCTGTGCCGGAATCCGCTATTATTGCTGCCTTGACACTGTATGCCACGGTTGTACCTGCACTTAAAGTAACTGTTGCAGTATAAGATCCACTCTCTGTTTCCTCTGTCTTACCATCCACCGTCCATGTATATGTCACACCATCCTTCGCCTCAGCTCCATCAATGGTTGCCTTGGCAGTGAAAGTAAGCTGTACCTGGATTGAGCCCCCCGTAATGGCTGGTTCAACCTTTACCGTTCCATTATCTGTCTTTATCATATCGTTTGTAACACTAACCGCTGAACCACTCACTGTTGTGATTGCCGAACCTGAAACTATGTTCGCGGTAACACCTGTGATTGATGCGACAACCTCCCCTGGTTCTTCTGGCTCGCCCGGGGTTGGAGTTGGGGTTTCACCTGGCTCTTCCGGCTCTCCTGGAGTTGGGGTCGGAGTTTCACCCGGCTCTTCCGGCTCGCCAGGGGTTGGAGTTGGGGTTTCACCCGGCTCTTCCGGCTCGCCAGGGGTTGGAGTTGGGGTTTCACCCGGCTCTTCCGGCTCTCCTGGAGTTGGGGTCGGAGTTTCACCCGGCTCTTCCGGCTCACCCGGGGTTGGGGTCGGGGTTTCACCTGGCTCTTCTGGCTCGCCCGGAGTTGGGGTCGGAGTAGGTGCTGGAGTTGAAGGAGTTGTTGTACCGCCTCCACTGCTACCGCCCGTGCCAGGTGTTGTTGTTGGCTGAGGTACCGGAGTTACAGCTACCTGCTCATCGGAACCGCTTCCAACTGTGCCAACCACATTGCCAGCATTATCCGTGATCTCAATATCTTCCGTCGTGTTATTCTCAACATCAACTTTAACTTCCGTATCCTTCACAACAACACTGGTTCCTTCCGAACCTGCGCCAAGCTCAAGAGATATATCCGCACCAGTCTGAACTTCAACCTTCGTTTCGGTCTTAACCTTTGCGCCCTCTGCTTCTTTGTCTACCTTGATGGTAACATTTTCTGCACCACCTGTCAAAAGCATCTCAATTGCCTTTAAAATGTTAAGAACGCTCTTCTTCGCATCCTTACCCAAAACCACTTCCACGGAAGCTTTCAGCTCAGCTTTCACCGGCACCTGGGCATTGAGTGTTGTACCCTGTGCGCTTTCCTCAACTGTCACCTTCGTGCTGGACTGGCTTTCACCCACAATGCTCACGTTGCTTGCGGCGCTGACTGTTACGCCGTAGACGCTCGCATTTGCGCCCGCATTCAATGTTACTTCCGGAACCCGGTCTTTTGTTCCCAGATTACCCTGGTTCTTAGGCTCAAGCTTAAAGTCCTGAATCGTTCCTTCTACCACTACATCCATCTTTGCTCCCGGGTTCTTCTCCATATCCGGGGCAAACATAAGACCTGCTACCCTTGCATTCTTTTCCACAATAAATCTTGCATTCGGCGCGGTAAATAAAAACTTGTTACCCTTCGCCTTCTCGTGGAATGTGGACTCTTTAATCTGCTCCACATTGATCTGTGCAAATCTTCCTGCATTGATTACTTCGGAATTCGGTGCATTAACCGTTAAAGTCTTCGTCAGGTACTTCTTGCTGCCGATCGTGAACTCCCTCTCGGAATCCGTGCGAATCACGATATGGCTGATGTTTTTGTTCTTCAGCAGCTTGTTAAGACGATACTGGGTTCTTGCGTATGCCAGCCCTTCTTCCTCGCTGGTAACCGTGATTTTTTCCCAGTCAGAAGATGCTGTCACATACTTCTCTGCATTGGGATCTGCAACATTACCGTTGGCTTTTCTCGCGTCAAGCCACTTGGTACGGTCAGATTTCGTCCTGAACGCCAGCACGCGGATTTCAAATTCCCCTGCCATTGTCGGATAAACAACACCTGTATAGGAGGACTGTACTCCAGCAGTGTCCGTATCCTTCTTTACTTCCCAGTAAACAACACCCGTTGACTTTTCCTTCGAATTTTCTTTCTTCACAATCTTCGAATTAAAGTCATAGGTTTCATCCTCCAGTTTCAGAATGCCATCCTCCGGCAGGTTCGCGATCCTGATTGACGTGATTGCGTTGCTTGTGGCAGCTTCCGCCATAATGCCCGCGTCTGTAAACATACTGACGGCAAGCATCGCCACAACGAGAAGTGCGCTAAACCACCTTCTTCTTTGTTTTTTCATTTTCTTGCTCCTTTCCGTTTTTTTGCTTCCCGTTCCGGTTTCCCTTCTGCTCCGACCAGCACGGGAAATGTACCACAGCGCCGCTCCTGCATTCTCAGCACCGTGTCGGCGAGTGCCTTTTTCCCATACAGTCATAAGGGACACGTTCAGGGAATCTCCCCGGAAACGCAAAAAAAACACTCAAGAAAGAAAACCTTCCCGCACATAACTCCCCCTTCATCCCTTTTCTTCCAAAAAGTTCACGAAAGGAGTCGAACATTTGTTCGAACCAGTTGTGCACAAGAACATTCCCTTTGTTGAATGTTTTTTCTTGATACAAATATTTAATTTGCCGCAGCTTTAATAGACCGGCTACAAGTCGAAATTCAAACTTGTCTGTCTGTCTGTCTGTCTGTCTGTCTGTCTGTCTGTCTGTCTGTCTGTCTGTCTGTAAGGATTATCTCACACCTCATATGTCCTGTCAACCCCCTATCTGCATTTTTCAAAAAATCTACACCCGCGTATTTACTGGGTTTTTAAAGACTCCATTCCTATATGTACTGCCTCAATAAGGAGTCTGGACATAACGTCCAAACTTTCTACAGCACTGATTATAGCATATGTTTTCCACAATGGCAACCTTTTTTTGGTAGATTTTTGGAAATTTTTTCATGCACTATTCTCTATATTGTTTGTTTATTCGGTGTAAAATAAGGTTTTATCTGATAATTAGTGTATATCTGTTTTATACTGACGCAATACAAAACTCCCTTGTTTTCAGAGGCACTTGACGTTTCAGTCCCCAATTTGATAAAATACATGAAACAAGGTCAACCCAAAATTTATTTGGATAACAAGCAGGTAATAATTTTTAAAACTAAAAATTTCAAAACGCCTGGAACTTTTAAAACACTAAGGAACTTTTAAAACACTAAAATTCAAAATACTAAAAACTTGCAAAACATCGAAATCATTCAAAATAACAAGGGGGGATTATAATGAAGGATAAGATTTCTTTATCAGCAGGGATTTTCTGGGTTCTTGCATGGTTTGCTACCATGTTGGTATACACATTCCTTGATGTTGCCATATGGCGCAGGCTGCCGCCCGTTATAGAAAAATATCTGAACACTTTTTCCATCATGCTGTGCACCATTATTTTTTTGTTCCTGCTCGCAAAGAAAAACAACACAAAGATTGAATTTTTTAGAAATACTTCCTGGCAGGGACTATTAATAGCGGCAGGATGTTCCGTGCTGTTCTTTTTATTCCTTGACCATTTTCTTGACCCGCTCCTCTCAAAAGCATTTCCTTCGAGCGAGGAAAATTATCAGGAAGCTTTGACCCGTTTAAGTAAGGCTCCCGTCCTCTCATTAATTCAAATATGTATTATCGCACCCATCTTGGAGGAAACTCTGATGCGCTACTTCCTGCTCGGAGGTCTGTCAATCGGCTATGGGAAATGGTTCGCCCTCCTTATTTCCGCGCTTTTGTTCGCGATACTGCATATAAACTTGGTGCAGTCCCTATCCGCATTTGTCTGTGGAATTGTGCTTGGACTTTTATATCTGCACACAGGCTCATTGTTCTGCTGCATTTTTGCGCATATGGGCTACAATCTTCTCGCCTACCTTACAACAGTTCTGCCCCTGTTTTACAAAAAATAACATAACAAAAGGAATATTGCAGGTAAGAAATAATATATGGAAGAAATATTATTAAGAAATAAAACCTATCAAATAACAAAAATCCAGATAGAAGGAGAATATAATGACACTACAGAAAGTTATGAGCCAGGTGCGCCGCGCACTTGACGACTACCATATGATTACGGACAACGACCGCATTGCAGTTGGCATCTCCGGGGGCAAAGACAGTCTTACCCTGCTCTTGGCATTACATGGGTTAATGCGCTTTTATCCAAAACCCTTTACCCTTCACGCTGTCACAGTTGATCTTGGTTTTGATAATCTTGACCTTGATAAGATACAGGAACTATGTAATAAAATTGGAATTCCCTATACCATTGTCAAAACACAGATCGCTGAAATAGTATTTGAAGGACACAGGGAAGAAAATCCCTGCTCCCTCTGCGCTAAACTGCGCAAAGGGGCGTTTAACAACGCGATAAAGAAGGAGGGATGCAATAAAATTGCCTATGCACACCACAGGGACGACATGATCGCGACCATGTTCCTCTCCCTCCTATATGAGGGGCGCTTCCAGGCACTCGAACCTGTAACCTATCTTGAAAAGAGCGGTCTCACTTTGATCCGCCCGCTATTGTACATGAGGGAATCGGATGTGGTGGGATTTACAAACAAGGCTGCACTTCCCGTAGTCAAAAGCCCATGCCCTGCGGATGGCAAAACCCGCCGTAAGTATGTGGAAGAACTTCTGCGCCGTATAGACCGCGAAAACCCCGGAGCAAAGAACAGGATATTTACAGCAATCGAGAATGGTTGGCTTGACAATTGGAAATAACACCCACACTCCCCACTTTATATTACGCTTTTTAAGGCATGCGCAGCCAGTTTGTCAGCGGGTCAATCTGCTTTGCCTGGGCAAGAATAGCTTCCTTATTTGCAGATAGATAAAATTTAAGCCCTGCCTCCTCCTCCTTGGTAAATCCGCTGACATGTTCCAACTTCACATCCGGTACAATCCCGTCCGCAACATCATCTCCACGGACAAAAGATACTCTTGCATACTGTTTTCCATTTTTTGACAGTAAGCTGGAAACTAACATGCTGATTTCTCCCATATCCGTAAGATCCTTCTGTTTTTCTTTCCCCGCCACAAAACCCGGTCTTTCAGAAACGCCCGTTCCCTGCAGATGCACAATATTTCCCACCGCTTCCCTTTTCCTCTGCGTATCCTTCCCGTCCCTTACCACCTTTTCCTCCCTGATTTCATCCCCGTCAAAGAAAAACTGTTTTGTTATCGCCATAAATCCCTCCATTTATCATTATTTTTATAACATAATCCATCCTATCTCATTTAATTTCAAAACTTTTCCTCAATATCCAATAATTACAAAATAAATTTCTTATAAAAGAAATTCCTTGCCAAAAGAATTTCCTTACCAAAAGAGTTTCCTTGCCAAAAGAATTTCCTTACCAAAAGAATTTCCTTATCAAAAGAAATTACTTACCAAAAGAATTTCCTTACCAAAAAAATTTCCTTATCAAAAGAATTTCCTTATCAAAAGAATTTCCTTATCAAAAAAATTTCCTTATCAAAAGAATTTCCTTATCGAAAGAAATTCCTTACCAAAAGAATTTCCTTATTAAAGGAAACTTCTTGTCAGAGAAAACTCCTTGTCAAAGAAAATTAAGAACCCGCTCCGTTGCTTCCCCATACCCCTCTGCTGTTACCGCAGCTTATCAGATGGAGTTTTACCCACCTGACACAAAAAATCCCTCTCACCCACCACTTTCATCTTTACGACTTAGAATCAAATCTCTGAAAATCTAACACCCCTCCTGACAAGTAACTTGTTTTCTAACAGGAAATACTGACTTCCCCCGCCCAACCCTTCAAGTGATCCTTATCAAAAATATATTTTCAAAATCCTTCCGTTGTGGTAAACTTAATTCAAAGGATTTTTTATCCCTACACTGCAATCACAGCTTGTCAGATGCGGCTTATCCCCCCACCTGACACAAAGAAGCTTCCTTACCCACCACTTACATCAGACAGACTTAGAAGCGGAGGACTTCTTTGATCGATTAAAATATTAATCCGTGCCAGGTTTTACATAATATTCCGAGCCTGTCAGCCACAGAAAGCGAGTACCTCATGCAAAATGAAATTTCCCGCTCCCGAAATATGATTCATTACTGGATGCTCCAGGAAACTGCACGTCCGCGTATGATAATCAATTTTATAACCGGTTTATTCCTGCTCTACACCATTTTCATTTCCCCGTTCCGCCATATTGACAAGACATTGGAACTAATACTCCGCGTTGTTGCCCTGCTTGCTGTTATCCTTATCGGCCGTCTGCTATGCACTACCAGATTTTTTATCAGACACTCCAATATTGGCAAACAAATAATGCGTTTCGGAGATTTTAACTCCGTTTACCCGAAAATCTGCGCAGCCGCCCAAACTCCCCTTTACACCAACGGCACGGAGGTAATAAGCAAAGACTTTATCTTTCTGATGCCGGAACCAGATAATGCCCCGCAGCCCAACCCGTTCAGCAAATCCCCAAAACTTACAATCCTTTCCGTAAAGGAACTTACGCGCGTTTCCATCAAACCAAATGCCCCTTTCCCGGAGGAAATGAACACCCTGATCTTCCGCACATTATCCCCATCCAGGGTCGAAAACGAAAAATTCAGGACAGTAAACCTATCCGGAGCAGAAAACGAATACTTTTTTATGATGACGGTTCACCTTCACACTGAAGCAGCACAGGAACTTACGCAGGCAATAACAAAAGAAATGCAGGAAAATATTCCCCATGCAAACCCCAAGAATCATACGGCTCCCTTGCCAAAACCCAGACGAACACTGGCTGAACGCTCCCACGCACGTTTTTGCTCCGATCCGCTCCGTGAACTTCGAGCCGGAAAAATGCGCGTGTTCCGCCTTATTGTACTGCTTATTCTCCTTGTAAACGTCGGGGCAATGCTGTTTTTATATTTTATGACGGGTGACCGCACCCTGTCCCGCCTTCCACATGATCTTGTGATGTTTGTGCGAAATGAGCTTTTTGGAAAACCGGATCAGTTATTTTTCTTGCTTATATTACTTGCAATTTACCTGGTTCCCATGCTGGTTATCTATATGCGAATAAGATGCTGGTATAAGCATTTTCTGAATGCATACGAAAAACTTCCGCATAAAGAACAGACTGAACTGCTCACTAAACTCTGCGAAAATTTTAAAACAGGGCAACCGGTCGTAATTTACACAGAACACTGTTTCTGCTTCCGCAACCTGCGCTCCCTCTCATTCCAAACACTGCTGCCCTACTCCTGCGTGCTCTGGATTTACCGCACCCACTCCGCTTTTACAGTGCCAACCCGCACTCCCGGCATGGAACAACAGGTAGACTTTTACCATCTTATTATCCGCACTGCAAACCGTCGAAAATACCGCATTGCCTCCGGAAGTGAACCAAAATTAACACAGCGCGCACCTAAGGCAATCGTGGGATATGGAGCCATCCAGCGTGAAGCATACCTTGAACTGGTTCGTGAGAACAAAGGACAATGACAAGGCAAACCGCCACAAAAACACTGACAGAGCAGATTTTCAAGAGGCATTGAAAATCTGCTCCGCTGAAAATATAATCAATTGGAAGCCGATGTTAAAGGAAGCTCGAAATCCGTTCCGCTACTTCCTTATAACCCTATGCTACTCACATGTCAGATGGGGCTTATCCCCCACCTGACACAAAAAAATCCCCCTTACCTACCACTTTCGTCTTTACAGCTTAAAAACGCGGTACTTCTTTAACTTCTTTGACAGGTTAAATACTCGGCTTAAAACTCATCCCATTATTTAACCTTGACAGATCGTGCCCGTCAAGATTTTGCCAAGCCCCCACATTTTTTGATTCTTCTTCCCGGAACAGTAAGTTCTCCCCGTCCACTGTAAAATGAAGTTCGATATCATAATCATATTTCAGGATTACCTGATCCTGCTTCCACTCATATTGCTGTGAATGGGTATTGAGCACCGCCTTGCTGCTAACTAGGTCATACAAAACAAATTTTCCATTCTCTTCAAGCTCAAGCCTCCACAAATGCCCTCCCGCATCCTGACCAATATAGTTTGTTTCCACATAAACCTCCCGATGCCCCCCTATCATAATTCCACCACATACAATGGACAACAGCAAGAGCCCCGCAACCAAACCATATAATTTAACATTCTTTCCTGTTATCCGTCCCATAAAATCCTCCATTCCGAGAGCATTTAAACTGCAAGAAAAACCCGCGAATACAGTTTCTCTTCTAAGCACACCATATTAAAGATAAGTGCATCAAGATTATTTCTCACAGTATAATCTCCCTTTCAAAAATACCATGCTCGCAAACTACATTTGTTTAAAAATTTAAGTCTTCCCCTGCCATTCTTTTAGTACTGTTTCACTTATTCTTTCTGTAGGACATGCTCTTATCGATTAATCCAAACCTATTTAGATAATATAAAATCGATGCTTGTTCCATGCCCCCTTATAGAATATTGTATATTTCTTCTTTATCATTGTCAAGTATGTTATATAAAATTGACACGACAAACGCACGAATGAACATTCTGTTAACAAAAGGAATAAGTATGCAGGATGACTTTTCCAAAACGAATGTTATACATGCTGTTTTTGAAATTCCAGCAAAAATTTGTTTCGATTTTACGTTTTTGTAATACTTTGTTCAATGTTTATTCATTCATGCGTTTGTCGTGATAAAATTGATAAACCGAGTATCTGATTGTTATCTGATTAACAAATGAATTTGGATACATCAAAGCAATATTCTGTTTATTTGTGCACCCCCAATAGGGGATAAGAGGTGCCAGAAATATACCTCCATACCAGTGTTCCTTTTAAGGGATATATTTGCTTTGTGGGGATATATCTGTAGAAATATTTATATTTACAGATATACTCATTTCATGGTATACATATCTGATGAACTCTTATTTACTCTTATGGACTCTCATAGACTGGCATATAAAAACTAGGATATTATACAGGGAAAACACTGATATATTATCATATCTTAATAAGCAAAGGCAGGTGTAGACTGTTTACCTACATCTGCCTTCCTGACCGCTATCCGTATCTGTTTGCTTTAATGATAAATTGCTTTCACTGCTTCAATACTTCCATACTTTAGTACATTACAAACACACAAATGAACATTCTGTTACCAAAACTAATATTTATATA
>ERZ808051.2147-NODE-2147-length-10656-cov-4.368655_pt1 | contig 10656 bp, 9 predicted proteins | sample MGYA00380199_ERZ808051 | MGnify/ENA primary metagenome ERZ808051 (study PRJEB31490, sample SAMN06133391) | mouse gut metagenome | isolation source: J11 | host: mice | place: China: Chengdu | collected 2015-05 ...
ATCGCTCTTCTTTTTATGTAGCGGAATCCCATAAAATGTGGGGTTCCGCTGTTTTTGTGTGTCTAAAATTCTGTAGACAGATGTAGACAGTAGGCTACACTGGGAGCCGGGTATGCATACTTCATAAATCATTGCTCCTTTCCGTGTAATCTATATTATTTGCTCGGGGCAGTGGGTTATTTCAGCCCTGCTTTTCTAAAGTATTTTCGCATGCAAGGATCAGGCAGCTGCAGAACCGAAAAGCAGTTCTGCAATAAACCTCACATCTTATACAGCGCACATAAGTCCATACATAATCACACATATCAATAAGCTGATTATGCTCGCTTTATTTGTCTTATAGTTGGTATTTGCAGGATTCCATTTTTTTATTTTGCTATTTTCTATTAAAAATCCTGTTGTGGCGCTCATTACGCCCAAAATCAACAATCCGCATATTTTCATTGCAGGCAGTGTATTATTCTCAATTCCTTTTGCTTCAAATACGATACCTGTTATTCCGATTCCCGCGCATAATAGCAAAACATATATCGCAATTACCGGAATACTGCGTTTGGCACGTTTCTTGTCCTCTTCTCTGCAATAGATTTTATCTGTCATTTTGTAGTTGCTCATCGCTATACTTGCCGTAAAATTCAATATATATACAGCCAACAGAACGCCATTGAACCATTGCATTTTCAAATTCACTGCATTTGTCACGCAAAACAGGAAAATAAATACAGTAGACAAGATTCCGATATGCAAGTCAATCTGTACCAGCAGTTTCTTCACTTCACAAATGTTATACGATATCCTGTCATCAAATCCTGCAATTCCGTTAAAAGAATTATTTTTGACTGCATTGGAAAAATAAATATGCAGGAACAGTTGTATCGGGATACACAGGATAAACATACAGATGAATATCCCAAGGCTGAAAATATCCGTGAATGCACTGTAAAGTATATAGGCCAAAATGCATAAAACAGATATTCCTATCAGAATCCACGGCATTTTTCCCATTGATACTTCGCCTTGCGTTGATGATTCCTCCCTGTCCCCATTCCCCAGCAGTGTATCAACATCAACTTCAAACAACTGCGCTAATTTGATCAGATTGTCTGAGCTTGGTCTGGAAGTATTCGCTTCCCATTTGGTTACAGCCTGGCGGCTGACCTCCAGATATTCAGAAACTTTTTCCTGTGACATTCCTTTCTTTTTACGATAGTACACAAGATTTTCCGCAAATTGATTTTCATTCATATTCCGAACCTCCGTCTGATTTTGATAGCAATAATATACCGATTTATCCGGTTACATACTACCAACTATACGGAAATTACAGGCAACTATATGGCAACAATTAGTTGCAGCCGCTGTATGACACTATTCTACCACAAATACAAATGCACTTCCATGTCAATTTGCTTAAAACTTCTTTGTCTTGTATGGGGCCTTAGAACTCTCGAATCTCCAATGTCAAAAAACTGCCCTTGTTTTCCGAAATATTGCGTCAATTTTGACGTTGCGCTCCTAATATTACGAAATTTTATAAAACGCATATTCTTCTTGTCAGCTATAAAAAATAGTGCTACACTAGATATGTTGTTTAAAAACAAAAATTCAGGAGGAAGAATAACATGAAAAAAGCAAGCAAAATGCTGGTCGTACTGCTGGCCCTTGTTATGGCTCTGACCATATGCGGGTGCGGTGGAAGCGACAACAGCAAAGAATTGGTGGGAACATGGTCACTGGATTATGACATGGCAGATCTTCTGGCCGGAGAGATGGGCGACGAGTATGCGGATTTCAATGCGCCGCTGGTAATCTCCATCTGCTTCCAGTTCAACGAGGACAAGACATTTAGCATGTTCGGTGAGGCGGAGTCTTTCAATGCCAATTTCAACACTTGGGTGGATGAATTCGTGAAATTCAGCACAGAGATGCTCTATACGCAGTTCCAGGATCAGCAGGGTCTGGGCAAAGAAGATGCGGATGCCGTTTTCGAAGAGTCCTATGGCTCGGACATAGAGACCTTTATGCGTTCTCAAATCGAGGAGTCCGTTGATGCCAATGCTCTGCTCAGCGAGATGACCACCAACGGCAAATATGATACATCCGGCAATAAGCTCTACATGGCTGCTGACGGCGAGGAGATCGACAAGAACGCTTATGATCTGTTCACGGTAAGCGGCGATTCCCTGAAGTTGGAGCTTCCCTCAGGCGCTGATCAGGAAGAGATTCTTCCGGGGTTGGCATATCCTCTGACTCTGAAGAAGACCAAATAATCATTTGTGAACCTTACCTCGATTCCATATCTTGGAGGGCTGAGCCTTGGGCGTAGGACTGCGAAACAGCAGCCTGCCCAGGGCTTTTTTATTGAAAGGGAACAGGGGCCAAAAGTAGCTGAATCCCCCGAATGTAGGCGTGGTGGCCGCGGAGAGCACCACAAGCCCCAGGCTGCTCACAAATCCCCATATGCCGAAAAATCCCGTGCCCGCAATCAGCAGGATCCTGTAGAGCCGGATGGCATCGCTGAATTCCGTATCCGCCATGGACATAGATGCCAGTAGTGTAACGGCAGCGTAGAACAGCACATCCGCGGAGGCCCAGTTCAGGCTCACCGCTATGTCCCCTATGATCAGCCCTCCCACGATGGACAGGGAACCGGAGAACTTCCCGGAGCTCAATGCGGAGGAATATTTGAACAGATCCAGCAGAAACTCCACTGCCAAAATATAGAAAAACAGCCGCTCTCTGGTCATCCCGCTCTCCGTAAGCAGCCCCCATCTTCCTGCCAGCTCCGGCATATAAGCCGTGACCAGCAGATACGCCGGCAGCAGAAGCAGGCTGACCGGAATACACAGAAACCGCACCAGCCGAAAGTAAGTGCCCACGGCCGGACTTTTATAATAATCCTCCGGGCTCTGGGTGAACTGAAAGATCGTGCAGGGAAGAACCAGCACAAGCGGAGAATTGTCCACCAGTATCAGAATATGCCCCTCCATGAGATAACTGCAGGCTACATCGGGCCGCTCCGTCATGCGAATACCGGGCAGCGGGTTCCACCAGTGCCTGTGGACCAGAAGCTCTTCCAGACTCTTGGCTCCCATGGTCAGCGACGTGACCTGCAGGGCATCTATCCTCTCCTCCAGCTTATCCAGCAGCTCTTTATTTTCCGTATTCCGTATATATGCAATCGCCACATCCGTCTTGCTCTCCTCTCCCACGCTGTGCATGGAGAAGACGAGCCCCCGGGACCGCACCCTGCGGCGGATCAGATTGGCATTGAACAGCAATGTCTCCACGAAGCCGTCCCGGGCTCCCTTAGTCACCCGCTCCAGATCCGGCTCTGCGATACCTCGTGCCGGATAGGTCCGCGCATCTATGAGAATGGCCCGATCAAAGCCGTCTATGAGTAAAACCGCCGGCCCGCTTAGGAGGCTGCGGACGATGTCCTCCCAGGAATCGGACAGGGAGGCCTGGGCATATCCCAGCTTTCCGTCCATGTATCGTACAATGTCCTCTACCCCTGCATCTCTTGTATAGGAAGCATCCTGGAGATCGGAAAAGATCTGCTGCAGGACTTCGGTCTTGCAGAACCCGTTCAGGCCCAGAAAAAAAGCCGGGGTCTCCCCCAGATACAAATGTCTCGTCATAAAATCGAAGCTCTCCCTGATCGGCAGGCACTCTTCGATATAGCGGATATTTTCATCCAGCACAGCGGATAAAGCCATGGCGTTCTTTTCCTTTCAGATGACTAATAGAAGAATATTTATCGTCCTCTTCATTTTTACCATCTTTCCGTGGCTTATTCCCGATTTATGAAGTTTCTAAGGGGTATATGGAGAAAGTGCTATGTAGGACGAAGGGAGCGTTCCCATGATAGGAACTCCTGCTTCGTCCGGAAGAATCAGTCAGGAATCGTTCGGCGCTGTCTACAGCCAGGGGTCACCAGAAAAGCCACACCACTCCAAGCCCGATCAGCAGGATGCCGGAAACAGGCTCCGCCGCGCAGCCCGCCAGCTGAAGCGCCCTGCACCCTCCCAGCCGGTTGCCGCCTGCCAGAAACAATACGGAACAGGCAAAAGTAGCGATGGCGGCAGGTACAAGCGCAAGACCTGCCAGACTGGCGCTCAGGCCCGCGCTCAGGTTGTTCAGGGACAGAGTCAGACTCAAGGTCACTACCTCCGGCGGGCTAAGAGAGCCCACAGCCCCGGCGTCGCAGCCTTGTCCTGTCCTTTCCCCGCAGTCCGCCGCCTTTAAAGATTTGGACGGCTCAGGTCCTTTCATCCGGCTGCTGCGCAGCGCAGAGGCGCCCCACTTTGCGATATAGTAAAGTCCCAGGAGAACCAGGACCAGACTTCCCGCATAGGCGCTGACTGCAGACGGCAGAAGCGCTGCCAGCCGGTGCCCCAGCCCTACGCAGAGACAGGTCGCCAAAAGAGTCACCAGGCTGATGGCCAGATTCTGCCAGAGTTTGATCCGCACTCTGCGCAGCCCAAATCCGATCCCCACCAACAGCGCGTCCAGACTCGCCGAAATCCCAAACAGGAGAGAAGCGATCAGCATAGGAAATCTCCTGCGTCACATAAGTCTCCATTTACTATATTCGGGAGTCGGAAAAAGGGTGTGCCGTCTACGGTCTCCCGGCCGCCGCTTCCTCTATCAGCTGTACGATGGTACGGATGGAGTCCATCTGGCCGCTTTCGTTCATGGCATCCCGAAAGGTCTGCCTGGAAAAATAAAGCTCGTGCACCTTATCCACCAGCAGCTCGGTGGTCAGGTCGTCCTCGCCTATCACAATGGAAAAGCCCTGGGCCTCAAAGGATCTGGCGTTCAGCAGCTGGTCTCCTCTGCTGCTGGCGGCCGGAAGCGGTATCAGAATATTGGGCTTTTTCAGCGCCAGCAGCTCGCAGATAGCGTTTGCGCCGGCCCTGGAAATCACAATGTCAGCCATGGCAAACAAGTCCTTGAGCTCTGTCTTGATATACTCGAACTGCTTATAGCCGGGCGTGTTCAGGAGCAGATTATCCACCTTATCCTTGCCGCAGAGATGGACGATCTGGAAATCTCCCAGCAGGTTGGGCAGCGCGGCCCTGACAGCCTTATTCACATTGGCTGCCCCCAGGCTACCGCCGATGACCATGATCACGGGCGTATTGGCATTGAAACCGCACAGTTCCAGACCTGCCAGCTTATTTCCCTGGGCCAGCTCCGCCCGTATGGGAGAGCCTGTGAGCACGGCCTTATCTTCCGGCAGTAGCTTTAAGGTCTCCGGGAAGTTGCAGCACACTTTCCTCGCCGCAGGGATGCATATCTTGTTGGCAAGTCCCGGCGTCATGTCGGATTCATGGATGATGCAGGGAATATCAAGGGAGGCCGCAGCCCGAACCACGGGCACGGACACGAAGCCCCCTTTGGAGAACACTACATCGGGCCGATATCCTTTCAGGAATTTTCTCGCCTCCGAGAAGCCTTTTATGACCCGGAACGGATCCGTCAGGTTCTTCAGGTCAAAATACCGCCTGAACTTACCGGTGGAAATGCCCGTGTAGGGCAGGTCAAAGTCCCCGATAAGCTTCCTCTCGATGCCGTCGTAAGATCCCACATAGGTAATCTCATACCCTGCTTCCCGCAGAGCAGGAAGCAATGCAATGTTGGGGGTAACGTGTCCTGCGCTGCCCCCGCCTGTCAAAACGATTTTTTTCATAGACAAAGCCTTTCGGAATCAGGATTGAATCATTTCTTCCAGGGCCAGAGCCAGCTGGTCAGGGCAGGAAGTGGGCTTCATGCCGCAGCGGATGCCTTTTAAACGGGAGATTGCCTCCTGAGGCTTCATCCCTTTCACCAGTGCGCTTACACCCTGAAGATTGCCGTGGCAGCCTCCCATAAACGTTACGGAGTCGATAAGACCGTCTTTCAATTCGATATCAATCTGCTGTGAGCAGGTTCCATGGGTCTTGTATTTCAGTGAATCCATTTCTTTTCCTCTCCTTATGTTCATCATTAATCTACATTCTAGCAGATTTTTCCTTATTCTGCAATCGCTTTTTACGGCCGGGCGTGTCCGAAAAATAGCTGTTTTCCTGTCATAAAAGCATGGAAAAATGCGACGGAAAAATCTGTAAACCCAGGGACTCTTGCGTTATACTGAAATCATGGCAGGCTTGTCTGCCATATGCTCTGCAAACAGAAAGGAGGCGCATTATGTTTCGCGTATTTCAGGAAGAAAGGCTGATAACGATCGCAATGTTTACCTGTCTGGGAATCAGCATCATCCTTCGGATATTTCTAGGGCTGCTGTACCGGAATATGATAAAGGAGGCCGACAACATGGCCTCTACAAAAAACAGACTGCTGCGGCAGTGCAAGACAAAATTCGCCAGCTGCTATGAGCTCAGCGGCGGAGTGGCAAATATTCCCGTGTTTGTGGACAAGTTCCTGAACCGGATGGCTCTGGGGCATCTGTCTTTCGATACCCTGTACCATCTGTCAGGTCAGATGATGCTCCTGTCCGTGGTATGTTCCGGCGTTGGCGTGTGTAAGAGCATCCTTACAGGACGGACCCTGGGGGACGTGCTGCCTTTCTACATTGCCAGCTTTTTCGGCCTCTATGCCTATTTCAGCATTTCCACGGTGGTGGATGTCAGCGGTAAAAAACGGGTGCTGAAAGTAAATCTGGTAGATTATCTGGAAAACCATCTCTCACCCCGCATTGACATTACCAGGCAGGATATCGAAATGCTCTACGGGGAATCCGTATTCGAGGAAAAACGCGACAACCGTTCCGGCGGCAGAAGCAGACGGCGCAGAAGCGGACGCGGCGCGGTCCTGAAGCCCCAGGAGCAGCGCACCCTGGAGCTGATGCCCATCGGGAACAGGATGGTGGCCGGCGGCGAGGAACTGGCCGATATGGAGCCTGTGCCGCCCCAGGCCTCCGAGCAGCCTCCGGCTCCTCCCCTTTCCTCCGAAAGTTCCGTTCTTCCCGATTCCGCCGCCGTCACAGAGGAGGAACTGGAGGCCCTGCTCAAGGAATTCCTCACTTCCTGACAGGTATACTATCCGCTGCTGTTTCCGGGACTGATTTCGTTACGATTCACAGGTAATTCGGTGAAATATTTCGTGCATATTTTGCACGAAAATCACGAGACAGCAGATTTCGGGAAAGTTTTGCAAAATCTGCCAATATATCTTGAATTTGCACATTAACTTTGCTACACTGAATAAGGAAAAAGGGACGGTCCTCTCTGGCTGAACGATAGGTCGAATGTGGGGAGGACGAGAAAATCCCTGGAATTGGAGGATTGATAACATGAGCAGGCAAGTGACGTTTGATTATTCCAAGGCTTCTTCTTTTATCTCACAGGAAGAGGTCGGCTACATGAAAAAGCTGGCGCTGGACGCCAAGGAGGTGCTGGTCTCCAAGAGCGGCGCAGGCAATGATTTCCTGGGCTGGGTAGACCTGCCGGTGGATTATGACAAGGACGAATTCGCCAGGATCAAGGCTGCGGCACAGAAGATTCAAAGCGATTCCGAAGTGCTTCTGGTCATCGGCATCGGCGGCTCCTATCTGGGCGCCAGAGCGGCCATTGAGTTCCTGGGCCACAGTTTCTACAATGTGCTGGGCAAGGAGCAGAGAAAAACCCCCGAAATCTATTTCTGCGGCAATTCCATCAGCTCCACTTATCTGAAGCATCTGATGGATGTGGTGGGGGACAGGGATTTCTCTGTCAATATGATTTCCAAATCCGGCACCACCACAGAGCCAGCCATCGCTTTCCGCGTGTTCAAGGCACTGCTGGAAGAGAAATACGGCAAGGAGGGCGCGGCAAAGCGCATCTACGCCACCACGGACAAGGCTAAGGGAAGCTTGAAGCGCGTGGCGGACGAGGAGGGATATGAGACATTCGTAGTGCCCGATGACGTAGGCGGACGTTTCTCCGTCCTGACAGCGGTAGGCCTGCTTCCCATTGCGGTCAGCGGCGCGGATATCGACAAGCTCATGGAGGGCGCGGCCAGCGGACGCAAGCGCGCTCTGGAGAATGATTTCGAGAGCAATGACGCCCTGCAGTATGCGGCGCTTCGCAATATCCTGCTGCGCAAGGGCAAGAGCGTGGAGATTCTGGCCAACTACGAGCCCGCGGTGCACTATGTCTCCGAGTGGTGGAAGCAGCTCTACGGCGAGAGCGAGGGCAAGGATCAGAAAGGAATCTTCCCGGCCAGCGTGGATTTGACTACAGATCTGCACTCCATGGGACAGTTCATCCAGGACGGCGCGCGGATCATGTTCGAGACGGTTCTCAATGTGGAGACCTCCAGGGAGGAGCTTAAGATCGGGGAGGAGCCCGTGGATTTGGACGGCCTGAACTATCTGGCCGGAAAGACCGTGGACTTCGTAAACAAGAGCGCCATGAACGGAACCATTCTGGCCCATACGGACGGACAGGTGCCCAACTTCATGGTGAATATACCCGAGGTGAACGAGTTCTATCTGGGCGAGCTGTTCTATTTCTTCGAGTTCGCCTGCGGCGTCAGCGGATATCTCCTGGGCGTGAATCCTTTCAACCAGCCCGGCGTGGAGAGCTATAAGAAGAACATGTTCGCTCTGCTGGGAAAGCCCGGGTATGAGGCCCAAAGGGAAGAGCTGCTGGCACGGCTGGGACAGTAGAAAGCGCTCTGCCAGAAGACAGAAGCCATAAGTCTGCGGTGTGCCGGCAGGATACCGGACAGACAGTTTTAGGACAGTTTTAAGACGGATTACAAAAATACGGCGGAGTCCGGAAACCCTCAATTGTGAGGAGGTTCGGATTCCGCTTTTTCGTGCGGGGCTGGGGGATGCGGTCTCCGTGCCGCAGTCTCCGTGCCGAGCCGGCCGCTTGCTTTCGCGCGGGCTTCCTCTTTTGCCTTACCACTTTCCCTTTCAGCTTTCTCGGCTCAACTTTCCCTCTCAGCTTTTCGCCTCAGCTTTTCAACTCAGCTTTCCTCCTCAGCTTTTCGACTCAGCTTCCCCACTCAGCTTTTCGGCTCAGCTTTCCCACTCAGCTTTTCGACTCAGCTTTCCCCCTCAGCTTTTCGCCTCAGCTTCAATCTCGGCTTTCCAACTTTTCTCCAACTTTCAGTTTCCGTTTTCGCCATGGCTTTCCACGGCTTTCGGCAAAGCAATATGCCCCGAAAGCAGTTGACAGAAATCCTCATTGCGGATAGAATAGCAGATAGCGGAAATCCTGCAAAACAGGATGTGCCAGATTGGCATGAGCGGCAGAACGCCCAGGGGGGAACGGAAATGAAGATAGTAATCTTGGAACGAAACAGCGTGGGAACGGATGTGTCCGTGGACTGCATCAGCGAGCTGGGGGATGTCACCATTTATGACAACACTGTCACTATAGACGAAATCCGGGAGCGCGTAAAAGATGCGGATATCATCATCGCCAACAAATCCCCCTTGCGGGAGGAAACCCTGCGTGACGCGCCCAATGTAAAGCTGATCTGCGAGTTCGCCACAGGCTTTGACAACTGCGATCTGGACTACTGCAGCTATCGGGGCATTAAAGTAACAAATGTGCGGGATTACTGCACGGCCATGGTGGCGCAGCACACCTTTACTCTGGCTCTGGCGCTGAGCCAGAAGCTGTTCCATTATGACGCTTATGTAAAGTCCGGGGCTTACAGCGCCCAGGACCGCTTCTCCAATTTTGATCTTCCTTTTCAGGAGCTGGAGGGCAAGACCTGGGGTATTGTGGGAATGGGCAATATCGGCAGACGCGTGGCAAAGATCGCGGAGGCTTTCGGCTGCAGAGTTGTCTTTCATTCCATCACGGGAAAAAGCACCTGTGCGGAATATCCCAGGCTGGATAAGGACACACTGCTTGCAGAGAGCGATTTTCTCTCCCTCCATTGCCCCTTAAGTGACCTGTCCAGGAATTTCATAGACAGGGCTGCGCTGCTGAAAATGAAAAAGACTGCGGTACTGATCAATGTAGCCAGAGGGCCGGTGGTGAACAATGCCGACCTGTGCCGGGCCCTGGAGGAGGATCGGATAGCGGCCGCAGGTCTGGACGTGGTGGAAAAGGAGCCTCTGGCCCCGGACAATCCCCTGAGCGGCTTCAAAGACAGCAGCCGCCTTATCATCACACCCCATCTGGCCTGGGCCAGCGTGGAAGCCCGCAGGCGATGTGTGGAGGAGGCTTACCGCAATATTGCAGCTTTTCTGCAGGGAGAAGACAGAAATGTCGTAAATTTGGAAAGTCTTAACCGCTGAGAGCAGCCATACCCCAGGGACCGCCCGGGCCGCGGACGGCAGAAAAGCACACTACCGGATAATGGGAGGAAACCAATGATAGAGAGATGCAAGGCACTGTACAAAAAATATGAAGAAATCATCGTGTACCTGATCGTAGGGGTCCTGACCACCATCGTGGCCTGGACCGCTAAGTTCGTGGCAAATGCGCTGCTGTTTCACAATACCATGTATCCCACCCCCTTTGAGAATGCAGTGCTCAGCACCATCAACTGGGTGGCGGGCGTAATCTTCGCCTATTTTACCAACCGGAGATTCGTATTCAAGAGCAAAAAGCCCATGCGGAAAGAAGCGCCGAAATTCGTGCTCTCCAGAGTGTCCACCTGGATCCTGGACATTGTGGTCATGCAGATTCTCACGGCTATGAACAT
>ERZ808051.2150-NODE-2150-length-10647-cov-3.913056_pt1 | contig 10647 bp, 6 predicted proteins | sample MGYA00380199_ERZ808051 | MGnify/ENA primary metagenome ERZ808051 (study PRJEB31490, sample SAMN06133391) | mouse gut metagenome | isolation source: J11 | host: mice | place: China: Chengdu | collected 2015-05 ...
ATTTGGAATTAGGTACGCCTTTTAGGCTAGATTCTGCGATTCCAGGAGATTTTTGATCATCTTTATCTGAAGATTCAGAGCCTGAAGTCACAGTCGCCATCTGGCTCCCGCCCTTGGCGATAACTTTTTTGATGACCATCGTTTGTTCTTTCAGTGTTTGAACCGAATCGTTAGTTGCACTCTCAGCACCACTTTCGTCCTTCTGTGCTACGTTGCTCAACTCTTTGTTAGAATCTGGATTCGGATTTTGAATCGTTTCATTTTTCTTACTTGAGGCTTTTTGGCTCACATTTGTTTCTGACGTAGTCTTGACTTGATCAGCTAAAACTGTACCAGCTGACGAGAGTAAGACTGTCGATAACATCATGCTTGTTACGATTTTACTATATCTCATACTATTCTTAGACCTTTCCTTTCATGTCTAGTATCTTTTTTACGTCTTCTTACAAAATAAACGATCATCAGCATCGTAGCTGAAGCTCCGACACCAACTAATGCACCTTTACCTAGTGAGGTCAGCCCACCATCTGTTTCGATCTTCACACTAGGATCATAAGCCACTCTGTGTCCTCTTACCAATAAACGATGTGTATTCACAAACACCGGTGTACAAGTCACGAGAGTGACAAGATCCTTGTTCTTCTCTATTTGAAGATACTTTACGTTATCAGGCAACACTTTCTTTATCTGATCTACCTGGTAAGCATGTATCTCACCATTCACTTTGATATAAAACTTATCACCTAGCTTCAACTTAGGTAAATCAGTAAACAGCTTATTTAGACTAAGCCCCGAATGACCGGTCAAAACGGCATGTTTGCCTTTGCCACCTGTCGGATCACTTGTGTTCTCTAACAGTCCGATACCATTGTCTAAGGCAACTGTCGACGTATTATCATATACCGGTAGCACTTCTTTTATCTTGGGGATCGATAAAACAGCGACTGTTTTTAGTTGTGATCTAGCTACATCGACACTATTTTTATCTTCTTTTTCTTGTCTTTGACTGAACGGATCACTGACCTTTTTTTGAGTGGATCGTTTTTTATAAAAAGCTTCCAAATAATCTTTTTTACTGGTCTTATTATCTTTTTGGTCAAACTGTTCTATCTGCTGCTGTTGCTTTTGAGCTAGCATATAGTCAGAGATGAACGGATACATTGCGATCCCAATGATACTTATGCAAAGCACCACCCAAAAAGAATAATAAAGCCGATGGCTGAACTTTTTCATCTCAGTTTACTTCTTAAGCAAATTTTTTCTTGAAGGTGTATGCGCTGAAACCTAAAACAGTCACCACGATAGCACCTCCAGCTGTAGCCACAAGAAGTTTTTGGCTACCTGTAAGCGGCATTGTTGTCTTCTCATTGTTCTTAACGACTACTGGATTTTTCAAAGTATCACTATCAGTATGTGGTCCGATCTTGAAGCTAACTGTTTCGTCCATGAGTTGGTATCCGTTTGGTGCTTTCACTTCTCGAAGTTTATAATCACCCTCGGTAAAACCTTGAAGCTCAAACTTACCTTCTTTATCTGAAGTCAAGATGCCTTCCTTGACTGATTTATAGTCATCGACCCATTGGGCGGTCTTTTCACCAGTCTTGTCATCTTCCTTGAAACCATTGAACCACTTGCTTGTTCGTAGATCTTGCACCGCAAATTGTGCACCTTGCAATTTTTCAGCAGCGATTCCAGTTCCCATGAATCCAGAAGACTCTTTGACAAAGTGAACACCGTAGGTGATCGTCTTGTCTGATCGTTTTAGTTCGCGATAACCGGATCCATCATTCCAACCTAAGTAGATATCATTAACGACATCGGTATCCATTGGAACGTCTGAGGTGACGATCTGATCATAGTCATAATGCAACTTTTTGCCGGCTTGATTCATGACTGTTTCAGTCGCACTACCTGAAGAAAGATTGGACAAAGTTTCTTGGATCTGTTTGTTATCATGTGAGTTTTTAGCAGCCTCGATCTTAGCTTTATCGCTATCACTGACATTTTGGGTGATATAGTTCACGAACCACTTATTATCACCAGTAAGCACTTCATAATCTTTTCCTTCTTCGAGTGTTTTACCATCAGCTGTCGTGATCTTCAAGTTACGTTCACCATCAACGTCTTTCAAATATTTTTGTGGTTCGTCGCGTGTGTAAAATACGCTGTATGGTTCGCTTTTAGCTTCAGTGCCGGTAGCATCGATCTTCCAAGCAGACCCTGCGATATTTTGTGGTACTGTCACGTCTGATTTAAAGTGGGCATGATCACCACTGTGTAGCGATTGGTGTTCACCTACACCATTAGTTAATTTTTTAGTGATTTCTGGCTTACCATAATCAACCAACGATCCTTGAAGTTTTGTTGGATCGATACCATCTTCACCGATAGAGAAAGTTAATTTGTTATCTTTATCGTTCTTAGCCATCGGAGATAAAGCGGCTTTAGCTTGGTTATCAGCATCATCATTAGCTACCTCACTTGGGACTTCTACAAAATAGTAATCGCCCATGATCAAGTTGTCGGCTGTTACTTGTCCCTTTTCATCAGCAGTCAATACGTTTCCAACTTTTTGACCTTCTCCTGGCTTCCCACGATAGAGTTGGAACTTAGCACCAGCTAATTCTTTTAACCCGGCTTCACTTTCTTGACCATCTTTTTCGTTCCAAAGTACATATTTGGTTAAATCAAACTTAAGTTTTTGGGTGTTATTTTTTGGATATAGATACGTCGTACTTAAGAAGCTCTTATTATCTGGATCCGTGTACGGATTAACGAACACGATTGGTTTTGCCTTAGCCACCACAAAACCTTTTGGAGTCTTTGTTTCTACCGCAGCATAGTAGTGGTAACGTTGTGGCTTAGAAGCATCGTAAGCTCGAACACCTTCAAAGCGCACGTTCCCTTTTTCGTCGATTGCCTTAGTTCCTACAACTTGTGCTCCAGACAAGAATTTCGAGTTTTCGCCATTCTTCTCGATATCATTTTCGATCTCAGCTACACGGCCTTGAGCTTCTTTAGACTGACCGGAAGTAAAACCAGTCAAGCCCTTACCGTCCTTGTAGTTCTTATTGATCTGATCAGTGATATCATAGAGCGTAAATTCTACTTTCCCCATCGTTTTAGGATTGTAGTGCAATAGCTTATCAGAGAAGGAATCTTCTTTTTGAGTTCCATCATTTTTGATCTTATTTTGTTCACTTTCAAAGAACGCTGCATCTTTTTTATCGTACATCGTCTTGTGGATCTCGATCGTTGTATCAGTTGGCGCTACTTGATCGGCCTTTACTGTGATCGCTTCACCTTGAAATACTGTTGCTGCTGCAAGTACTGGTCCACATAAACTAAGGGCAACTCCCCCGGCAACTAAACCTTTTGCGATTGTTTTATTCATGTGTTCACTCTTCTTTCTTTTATTGTTTATGTTTATTCATTTACTAATTCACCTTGGACTACAAGACGATCGCTACCATGATCCGCACAAGTATAAACTGTGACGATTGGTTTTTGATCTTCTTTTGGTAGGTAATATGCACTACCAAATACCGGTTCACCATCGATCACTCTTACCTTGGCAGATTGGACACTTTTAGAAGTGATCTTATAGCGATATTCCTTATTATTAGCGTCACGTAAAGTGATCTCTTGTCCTTTTCTCACTTTGTATAGGTCACTAAGTAAGACACCTGATCTTTCCATATTGTGACCAGCTAACACAACATTACCTTTACCAAATTGACTGTCTAGGTAATAATCCTTACCAACGCCTAATGCCAACGTTAAGTTATTTGTCCGATTATAGATCGGTAACTTAACGTTTATGCTAGGTATTTCTAAATAACCATTTGGATATTTATCAACACCTTTGGCCAATGCTTCTTTGCGATACTTCAATAGATCATCGTCGCTAAAACGCTGGATCTTTTCACTCTTTGTTGTTGCTTTTGTTGTTTTATTTGTTGCCGGTGCAGTTACACTTGATTGCATGAGCGTATACTTTTGATTATCAGACCACAATTTGAATGCACCAAAACTAGCCGCAAACAACGCTAGCACCGTAAGAGCTACTAAGACTTTTCCTTTGGTAGTTTTTAGAAAATCACGCATTTTAATTTACCTTCTTGGCCTTAAAGTAATATACGCCGGCACCTAATACACCTAAGACAGCAAGGCTAGCACCGATCAACAATAACTTTTCAGAACCTGTTGCTGGTAATTCAGTTTTTATGTCATCTTTTAGCGTTGCCTGTATTACATTATCTGAGTATTGATCCCCAGATACCTTTATAGCATTCAAACTTAAAGAATATTCCTTTGGAGCTTCTACCTCAACAGCATAGTAATCATATTTTTTAGTTTTATCTTCAATTTTTACCATGTCAAAAATAACATTGCCATCTTTATCAGTTGTAGCAATATACGGCTCTTGGTCTTGATGCCCCGTAACTAATTCACCATTTACTTCTCTAAATGCCTCTTTTTTTGCTTCTTCAATGGAAATCGGGATATTATGATCACTATACGGTTTTCTTACCAAAACAAACTTAGCTCCTTGGATTGGCTGATTGGTATTATTCAATTTATTAAAGAAAAAATTCAAATAATCTTTAGAATTGAAAATCGTTCCAATATCTAATTCCATCTTAGGACTATCACCATTAAAATCTCCGACATTTGCTTCGTAGGTCCCTTTATAGTACTTATTTGGCTGGTTTGTTTCGGATAATTTATAGTCCCGACCTAATGGTAAATTGTTAAAGAAAACATTACCATTATCATCAGCAACAGCTGTTTGAGAAAAATCACCACTTGTTAACTTAAACTCAGTATTTTTCAATACTTCTGTTTTATTGTTACCAGTACCTTTTTTATTAAACACTAGCTTACCCTTAGCCGGTTTCACGGTAACGTCCATATCCGTTTCAGCATCAAGCGGAACTGATACAGCTTTTACGTCTTGCTTGGCCACTTTTTGAGTATCACCATTTCCTTGATAGATCCACGCAACTTTTGACGTCTTTTCCCAGTTGCCCTTAGTAGCAACCGTAAACGTGTATGAATCCTTGTCAGCATTTACCCTATACGGAATATTGATCTGCAGCCCTGTGTTGTTCCAAACGTCTTTGAAATTAACACCTGCATTATCCTTACCAGTCAAGCTAACACCTTCCGGAGCGTTTTTTAACCAAACACTCACGTTAGACATATTTTCACTCTTCAGCGTGAACGTCTTTTTGTAGGTGTTTCCTTGAAGGTCGTCCTTGTTGATTTCAAGCTTTGATGGATCAAAGCCTAAATTGTGGTTATTAGTTACGATCTCAGATGTCGATTCGTCATTATGCTTTAACGCTTCGTTGCGCAAAGCTTCGATTTTTGCACGTACACCGGGATCAAGTTGGTCTAAAACGTCTTGGATCGCACCACCGCCCCAGGTCGCGTGATCATCAGGATCTGCTACCCAATGGATAACGGCTTGGTATAACCAGTAGTCGCCTTCGTCACCTTGGCCTAAGCTTTGGAAGCGGTGATCTGAATAGAAGTTATTAACCAACCATTGTACTGACGGATTAGCTTGATAGCGTTTAGAGATCTGTTCGTTTGACGGTGCTTTTTTCGACCATTCGATACAGAATAGATATTGTCCAGTTCCTGCCTCTTGAATGACTGCAACTCTATGTGCACCATAGCGTTCAGCATGGCCAGAAGAGTAGCTGACGATCTTACTTGAGTTTCCGACATTAACAGTTTGTGGCGCTTCATCAGCACTTGCACTATTTCCAAGACCTAAGATAGCTAATCCAAGTCCCAATCCCACACCAGTTGTCACAATAACTTTTTTTGACAACTTTCTCGAAAATAATTTCATATGAAAAACGTTCTCCTTTCATTTTGACAGTTTCCACTGATACGGTAAGTGGAAATACTTGATCATTAAAAATACGTCACTGATATCCTTATTCATTTCGATGGATAATCTCTTGATCGAATATGTCGGATACCTGACACATAATTCTCTTAGAAGTTCCACCTCACCTTTTCTATAATCTTTGATAATTTTTTCTCCTTTCTTTTGAGATACTGAATACGATACATGAGGGGAGAATTTTTGTTTTTTTTAGGGTAAAAAAATCATGTTTTTCTGTCATAAATTTCTGTTGATTTTTGGGACTGATTATTTTACAATGGGGGGAGTGCATAAGATATAGTATGTATCTTCTTTCCTTGTCCACCGGGCAAGGTTTTTTATTGTTCTTTCTAAAAAGTATGAGCTATAATGTAATCGGAGATTTAATCTCCGCCATGTCGTAAAAGTCTCTAAATAATTTTGTTCGGTATCAACGTTAATTACTATTTAACATAACTTTGTCAGCATGGCGGTTCTCTCATTTACCTTTAAGTAAATTATCTCCTTTTTATAAACGTTGGCTCGTTTGGACGTCCACTTCATGACGTGTGGTGATACAAACGGGCTTTTATTTTGCTTTTTGAGTATAGATGATTTAAAATAATCATCAAGGAAGCGTCAAATCCCATATTTTCCAACTCCTTTTTGTCAATGAAACCTTTTTTCTGCGATAAATGTGAGATGACGCTCTTTATGCCACGTTAATCCTACCAATAAATGTTATTCCCTAATCCTAAGCAAATTTATTCTCGTAGGTTTAACTCTTTGATAAGTATTTGTCTAAATCACTAAAGATATATTTTATCCCCATATCTTTAGTGATTCTTTATTGTTTTTTGAGCATACATGTTCTATAATTAATCCCGAAGTACGTCACTAGCATTCAAGTAACGTTTTAACGATTTTTTCCAGCGATCGAAATACTTGATCAACTGCTCACGTACGTCCTTCAAAATATTTCTAACCAACAAAAAGCACCAAAGTTTCGCTCAACTTTAGTGCTTTTTGTTGTCTTTTACAGAAGTCTACTATACTTGTTAGTTGCAAGTACAAGTCCAGTTTCTTGCATGATTATCTTTAGATGACATATAGCCTTTCAAGTTCTCTCGAAAAACCGATTGTTGCTTTTCGTGGGAGCTTTTTTATCAAGAATCTATTGCTAATTTTGTTTTCTGGCATTATAATCTCTTTTTGAGAGTTTGACTCGGCCTTGGCCGAGCCTTTTGTCTACTCTCTTCATAAGAGACACCACCCAAAATAATTTTTATCTTGCATTTTGATCGTTACAGGCGCTATAATAAAGGTGCTTAATTTTTTCGATTAAATTATTGTCCCGCTGTGATCTCAGCGGGATTTTGTTTGCTATTTTCTTTTAGAAACTGTTACAATAAATATACGGTAAGAATTGAAGGATCGCTTTCCTTTAGGTACTCCCTCGAAGCATCATGGTGTTGTGTGTTTCGGGGGTATTTTATTCTCAAAAAGCATAGAATTGGAGATATGGAAGACAATGAGAAAATATTTTGAGCTACTAATCAGCGCCAAAAAAAGAAATAAATTACATAGAACAAAAGAAGTCAACAAGCTTAATGAATTAGAAAAGCTAAGTGATCAAGAACTCATGATAGAAAAAATCCATTTACTTGCAAAAAAGTCTACTCACCGTACACTAAGTATCTTATATGGCGCATGGTATCTATTAATAATTGGCGTCATGTCTGTAGGAACTTTTGAACCTTTTATTAGCTATCTATCATTGCTCACAGACACTACAGCCTCCAAAAATAAGATACTAGAAGTAAAATCGGTATTCTATGTTACATCAGGTGTCTCGCTACTTTTAGCTGTCACTTTGACAATAGTATTCACTTTCCTCATTGGTCGTCAAAGAAAAAATCAGCAACTACTAGGCCTGTATGAATTTGAGGAACTGCGACGAAAAATTTCTAACTCCAAGAAAGCTGGTGATCACTTTGTATCTTGAGCCCAATTCTTTGATACATTTCTATGGTGCGGTCATCATTTTATTTTCTTCATGTGCTTCGACCGTGCTTTTCTGGACTGACTCTTTTACTCGTCACCACAATATCTTTTTTAGTGTACTTGTAACACTAATCAACATTTCATTATTTCTCACCACACTTATCATAGTTCCATTTTTTGGAACATGGCTCATTGCTGTAATTTGTGTATTGTGTGCACTTATTATGTATCAAATGAGTATATGACTCATAAAGACAAAAATATCTCCTAAAAACACTGCTAGTACGCTTTGTTTTTGGGAGATATTTTTCAGTCTTATTGAAGTTGATCTGTTTAGATCAGTTTTCTCAAAAATTCCTTTTCTGAGATTATCCTTATTTTATCACTTTTCTTTCGCAATTCTTCAGCTTTTATCAGCTTTCTAGAACGAACGTCCGCTCCAAAAATATCTAATTGCCGCGGAGCTAGGACCAATATATCTGTCTCTTCAGTTACAAAATTTTGTATCCTGGCCCCACTTCTTATTGCGAGTTCTATCGCCTCCTCTCTTTTCATCGAACACAACGTCCCCGTGAACACTACGTTCTTACCTTTTAGACTATTCATCGTCATCTGCTTGTTTACCTCTTATATGACTTCGACCAGAGGTCATGTACTGCATACCCTGCGACAAGGTTTGATTTGCCTGTTGGTAGTTAGCACTTGCCTTTTGGAAATGTGTAGGTTGCGTATTTTGGACTGGCTGTTGTGGTGTTGACTGTGCCTTTTGCGCAGTTTGTGGTCGTTGATCTGAAGTTTGGCTTTGAATTGAAGTTTCTTCTAGTACTGGACTATCATTTGTTGTGGTTTGAACTCCATTTGGGCTATCTACTACCTGATCAACAGAAGAAGCGCTGGTGTCTTTGGAAACAGTTACACCTTGACTCATTTCTTGTACATATTGGTTATTTAGCCCTGGCGTCGTTTCCGGACTATTTTGTCCTTCTGTTTTCGATACCATTTCACCTCTACTTGATAAACCACCTTCTTGGGCGCTAGTTTTAGCTGTTTGATCTTGAGGCTCAAGACCATTTTGTTCAGTGCCTGGTGCACCTTCAATTGCACCATCTGAATTTGGTTCGCTTAGGCCACCTTCTTGAGGTACTGCGCTTTCTTGCGGTACTTCTTGTTGTAGTCCTCCAGCTTCAGTTGATGGTATTTCTGCTTGTCTGTCTTGTTCTGGGGTACTTTCTGCAGATCGATCACCGTCAGACAAACCGCCTTGAGGATCACTAGTTGCACGTTCACCCGTTGGATCAGATGCTACTGGTGGATCACCACCCATATTATCATCTCCGCCGCCATCAGTAGGTGGAGTCGTTGGATCATCAGGTGGTACAGATCCTGGGCCTGGATCTTGATCGACGCCATCGTAATAAGCATTAGGGTGTTTCAACATATCTTCATCAGTTGGATAGTTATTTTTGAATGCTGCGCTGGCACTATCTTTTCCTTGCTGTTGCTTTTCTTTGAAGTTATCGACACCTTGTTGGATCTTCCCTGATACCGCATCATCAGCATTCAATAAACCGCCTCTCAGAGTAGCGCCAACACCTTGGTTGCCAAAGGAATCGCGGACACCTTCGACCATACCGCTAGCTTTTCCTAGACCTCCAGCTACCGTATTAGCAATATTTGGTGCTTGTTTGACGGCTCCAAGTGCTGTGCCACCAGCACCCGCAAGGCCCAATGCAGTATTGCCAACACCTTTTCCAACTTGTGAGATCGCATTTGTGGCGATCATAGCACCCATGACTTGTTGAGCCATATCATTTTGGCCAACTGAGACACCTAACCAACGTTCAACGATCGTGACACCTCTCATTGCTCCAAAGAAGAGCCCTAGATATACGACGATCGACGCTAGCGCTGACTGAAATGGTCCAAGACCGGAAAAGAATGTCGCACTTTTTCCAACAACATTTCCATTAGAGTCATAAACGGTCATCGCGATCGTTGGAAAATCACGCATGATTTCAAGAACTATCCGCATAATAATAGCTTCAAAATAGATTCCCGCGATCGTGCCTGTGATTGTAAGTAAAAGCTCTTTGAATTTACTATGAGAAGTTACCGAACTGTAGCCTTGAATTGGTGCAATAAGTCCCGTTATCAATAATTCAAAGATCGAGGTAACTAACTTCACACACATCAATGCTAATAAGATTATCAAAACAGTGTATTGCGCATAGATCGCTAAAAAATTTGTCTTATATCTTGGATAGACCTTTTCAGCTAAATTAGCCCCAGAAAGAAATCTATGCTCGTTAACAGACTTGATAGATGCTCCGGTATCACTTGGGTAATGTAAAAATAGGCCCTTGATTCCCTTCATCTTCGCATTCTTTTCTAGGTTATCCAAGGTTTCGGTGTCAGTTGCACCTAAAGTGGCCCCAAAGTTCATGCGCGTTATAAAATCGCCGTCCATTCGTTTGTTCGGATCATCAGTGATCGAATTATATGTCCCATTCCCCTTGATATTGCCGTACTTGTCCAAAGGAAATTTTTTAGTATTAAAATCCCCTCTAACAAGCTCTAACACGTCAGTAACATTATTTTTAACTGGCTGAATAGCCAATGTATCCTTGTTCTTTTCTTTACTGGAGTTTCTGTTGGAATTACCAGTAATATTCTCTATCCCAGTCTGTTTATTTGTAAGATCTTGATAGAAAACAGATGATACTTTTGTGATCGTTGCCGGCAACACGGCACAAACAAAT
>ERZ808051.2151-NODE-2151-length-10631-cov-3.929600_pt1 | contig 10631 bp, 7 predicted proteins | sample MGYA00380199_ERZ808051 | MGnify/ENA primary metagenome ERZ808051 (study PRJEB31490, sample SAMN06133391) | mouse gut metagenome | isolation source: J11 | host: mice | place: China: Chengdu | collected 2015-05 ...
GCATTGGGCGTCCTGAAAAAAACAACGGTCGCAGCGCCCAGAGCCGTCATCGACCAAGTTCCCAGCGTTGCGACCAGCGCCATTACAAAGATATCGCTCATCTCACACCCCCTCATATACAGCATATGACGCTGTGAAAAGGTTGTGCCTGTATTCATACCGCCCGAAAGTCTCCCTTTACATTTGCCAGGGAAGATCGGACACCTCTATTTTCTTATCCCTGAGCATCAGCTCTTTCACTGCCTGGTCAGCCCTCTTCCCCCGGAAGAGCACCTCGTTGACCTGCTCAATGATGGGCAGCTGCACATTGTATTTCTCGGCCAGTTCCATGGCAGCCTTGGCAGAGTGCACACCCTCCACCACCATCCTCACCTCCGCCATGGCCTCGTCACAGGTCTTTCCCTGTCCGATCAGAATGCCTGCCCGACGGTTTCTGGAATGCATGCTGGCACAGGTGACAATCAGATCACCGATACCTGTCAGGCCGCAGAACGTCTCGAACCTGCCGCCCATGGTTGTGCCCAGTCTCGCGATTTCCGTGATGCCTCTGGTAATCAGGGCCGCTTTCGTATTATCCCCATAGCCCAGTCCGTCGGCGATGCCCGCGGCCAGAGCCACCACATTCTTCAACGCTCCGCCCAGCTCCATGCCCAGGATATCCGGGCTGACGTAGACCCGAAACACCTCATTCATAAAGAGATTCTGGATATATTCAGCCGTATCCCTGGATTCCGCCCCTACTACTATAGTAGTAGGAACACCGCGTCCCACTTCCTCCGCATGGGACGGACCGGACATCACCGCCACGTCCGCCTGGGGGATCTCCTGCCTGATGATATCCGAAAGGGTCATCAGCGTATGTTCCTCGATTCCCTTTGCCACGTTCAGGATCTTCTGGCCTTTTTCCACAAAGGGGGACAATCGGCGGGCGGTGGTCCTGGTATAGGAGCTCGCCACCGCCATGACAAGGAGCCCCTTTCCCTCCACAGCCTCTCTTGTCTCTGTGGTAAACACCATCTCTTCCGGCAGCTTTACCCCGGGAAGCATCTTATGTTCATGATGCTCCTGCAGCATCCGGATTTCTGTCTCCAGGGCCGACCACACCGTGACCTCATGCCCGTTTTTATGCAGCAGCACTGCCAGGGCAATGCCCCAGCTTCCGCCACCGATGATACTGACTTTGCAACGCTTCTCTTTCATGGCCTGTCTTTCTTCCATTGCTGTGATCCCCTTTTTTCAGATATTGTCCTCCGATTCCTACTTACCGCTCTCCTCATGGTCGGCGTGCTTTTCTTCCGCTATGTCCACCTTGTTCTTTTTGGACAGATACGTTCTTCTCTCATTGCCCCGGAGCAGACGTACAATATTTTCCCGGTGCTTCCAGTAGGCAAGCCCGGCCAGCAGGAATGAAAGAATGTACATCTCGTTCAGATGGGCCTGGGTCATTCCGGCAAACACACCGATCTGCCCGCAGACTACCATCTCTATCACAAAGCCCAGATATACCAGCAGCGAACCCAGCGACACCAGATGGGTGGTAAAGAAAATGCCGAAGAACACCGCCACGCCCATGACTATAAAATACGGATGGAAAGACAGAATCAGCCCCGCCGTGGCGGCAATTCCCTTTCCCCCCTTAAATCCCATATAAAAGGGATAATTATGTCCCAGAATGACTCCTGCGGCCGTGTAGAGGCAAAGCAGGTAAATCATGTCCGGATGGCTCTTCCCAAAGAGCATCCTTGTGATCGCCACGGCGATGATACATTTCAGACAGTCCCCCGCCAGAACGATCAGTCCCGCCTTTGTCCCCAGCACCCGCAGAGTGTTGGTGGTGCCGGCGTTTCCGCTCCCGTGCTGTCTGATATCGATCCCGTGGGCTTTGCCGTAGAAATAAGCGGTCTGGAACAGACCGAACATATGCCCTATCAGTAAACAGATTATCCTCTCCATAAGATCTACTGCTCCCTTTCATTCCGTTCTCTGATGATGAACCGCAGAGGAGTCCCTCTGAATCCGAAAGTCTCCCGGATCTGGTTCTCAATATATCTGGTATAGGAGAAATGCATCAGCTCTTTCTTGTTTACAAATATGACGAATGTGGGCGGCTTCACGGATACCTGCGTGATATAATAGAGCTTCAGGCGCTTTCCCTTGTCGGAGGGCGGCTGCTGCAGTGCCACCGCCTCGGTCATAATCTCATTCAATACGCCCGTGGCCACTCTCATGGCATGGTTCTCGCTGACCATGTCGATGGTATCGAAAAGCTTGTTCAGCCGCTGTCCGGTCAGCGCAGATATGAACAGGATCTCCGCGTATGGCATATAGGACAGGACATTCCGTACCTTTTCCGTAACCTGGTAGATGGTCTTGTCATCCTTTTCCACCGCATCCCATTTGTTCACCGCTATGACGACCGCCTTGCCTCTGTCGTGGGCAATGCCTGCGATCTTCGCATCCTGTTCACTGACGCCCTCCACCGCGTCGATGAGCAGTACCACGATATCTGACCGCTCTATGGCGCCCACGGCGCGCACGATCATATAGTGCTCCAGCTCTTCCTTTATCTTATTCTTTCTGCGGAGCCCTGCCGTGTCGATGAATACATATTCCTTTCCGTTGTGGACGATCTCTGTGTCCACCGCGTCTCTGGTAGTACCTGCGATGTCCGACACGATCAGCCTCTCCTCCCCCACGAGCTTATTGATCAGGGAGGATTTCCCCACGTTGGGCTTTCCTACGATAGCCACCCTGGTGCGCTCGTCCTCTTCCTCGTCCGTCCCATGGTTCTCGAAATGGGAGACTACCTCCTCCAGCATATCCCCCAGGCCCATCTTGTTCGCGGCCGAAATCGGATGGGGATCGCCGATTCCCAGGTTGTAAAATTCGAACACATCCGCGGAATACTTGTCCACGCTGTCCACCTTGTTGACCACCAGCACCACGGGCTTATGGGAACGCCTCAGCATGTCCGCCACCTTGTCGTCCGCGTCCACCAGCCCCTGCTTCACATCCACCAAAAAGAGGATCACGTCCGCCGTGTCGATGGCAATCTGGGCCTGTGCCCGCATCTGGGACAATATGATATCCCTGCTGTCCGGCTCTATGCCGCCTGTGTCTATCAATGTAAATGTTTTGTCCAGCCAGGTCACATCCGCGTAGATTCTGTCGCGCGTAATGCCCGGAGTATCCTGCACAATGGAAATTCTCTCTCCCGCCAGGGCATTAAACAGCGTGGATTTCCCCACATTGGGCCTGCCCACCACTGCCACGATCGGTTTTGTACTTCTCTTTGCCATAATTTCACCTTTCTCACTTTCAGACATGCCGCTCTCGGCGTCAGCGGCCTCTTAACGGCAACTGGAATTGCAGGAAGCGAACACGGAATCCACAAAGTCTTTTCCGCTTGATTTTACAATATTAATCGGCACTTGTAAAGCTTTTTCCAATTCCGGAAGCTTCATATCGTCCAAAAAGACAGCCTCGCCGCTTCGAAGAATGTTTTCCGGCAGAAGCAGGCGGCTGCCCAGAGGCTTGTCTTTCAGCTGCGCCAGCAGATCCTGTCCGGTGATCAGGCCGGACACCGTGATCATCTCTCCGAAGAAGAAATTTGTGATAGGATAGACCCGGATATGCAGTCCCGGCCATACCTCTGTCATCCGCTTTGCCATCCTTTGGATATAGGGATATGCCAGCTTTCCTGTGGCAATTGCCAGTTCTCCTTCCGGCCCGCGATCCGTGCAGCCGTTCGCAGAGACATTGGACTTTGTCCGCTTCTCCATCTCCTCCTCGAATTCATCCGTCAGCAGCCGCACCATCCCCACGCCGTTCTCCAGCTGGAGATATCCGTCATAGCGCTCCGCCTCGGGCATATCCCGTCCCGCCAGAATATACCATTCATCGCTGGCGTGGACAAAATGGATGCCGTGTCTGGCAAAGCATTCCCTCTGCACCCTTTCTATAAAATCGATCACCCGGATCGCCTCCTCCCGGCCAAAAGGCTCCAGCGGATAGAGACCCTCCCGATATTTTGTCAGTCCCACAGGCACCACGGACACGCTCTCCAGATTGGGAATATATTTTGTCAGTTCCCTGATGCTGTACTCCAGCTCGTCTCCGTCGTTCAGTCCCTTACAGAGCACGATCTGTCCGTTCATATGGATATCCGCTTCCATAAGCCTGTCCACTTTCCGCAGGGCCTCCCCTGCAAAGCGATTATTCAGCATTTTGCAGCGAAGCTCCGGATTCATGGTGTGGAAAGAGATGTTGATGGGGGAAAGCCGGTATCTGCAGATTCTGTCGATATCGTGCTCCGACATATTGGTCAGCGTTACATAGTTCCCCTGCAGGAAAGAAAGCCTGGAGTCATCATCCTTAAAGTACAGAGTCTCCCGCATGCCCGGCGGCATCTGATCAATGAAGCAGAACACGCATTTGTTGCAGCAATGGCGATATTCGTCCATAAGTCCGTTCTCAAACTCCAGCCCCAGGTCCTCCTCGTACTCTTTCTCCACTTCCAGCAGCCATTGCTCCCCATCCGGCTTTTCCAGCAGCAGCTCAACATAGGTATCCTGTATCATGAACTGATAGTCAAAAATATCTTCAATCTCCGTATTGTCAATGGAGAGCAGTCTGTCTCCGGGCGCTATCTCCAGCTCCTCCCCGATGCTTCCCGGTATCACTCTGCTCACAATATGCGCCTTTTTTCTCATTTTTTACCCCTTTCTCTGTATGATGAATCCTACGGGTGTCTTTCGCTTCTCACGGCAGGGCCCACGAAAATCACGAGACAGCAGGCGCCAAAATGAGCGCACTTTGCTCATTTTGTGTGCATCACGTTGCTGTGAGCGGCGAAGCCGTGAACAGTAACTTTCGGACAGCCTCCCTGAGAGTATTGTCCGAGAAATTCCTTGACGTGTCACTGCCATGATGATATAAATATAGATATAACTTGTTATTTTACATCAGCGGAGGACTTATGCCTAATTTACAAGAAATCGAAAATTCCATGCCTGTAGCGCCTTTAAAGATCATCGCACTTCCGTCCGCGAAGAAAATAGGCGCAAGAGTCAATGATTATCTGGTTGAATTCCGAAAGACCATCCACAATGACAAAGTAAAGACGGATCCGGCCTTTCAGGGCTACAGCGAGAACAATTATCTCCTGGAAGTGGAGACGCCCCGCTTCGGCAGCGGCGAGAGCAAGGCTTCCCTGCAGGAATCCGTCCGCGGAAAAGACCTGTTCCTTTTGACGGATGTCTGCAACCACAGCATCACTTACAGGATGCACGGACTGATCAACCATATGTCGCCGGACGACCATTATCAGGATCTGAAGCGCGTCATCTCCGCCTGCAACGGCAAAGCGCACAGGATCAATGTCATCATGCCTTTTCTCTACGAGAGCAGGCAGCACAAGAGAAACGGAAGGGAATCCCTGGACTGCGCTTTCGCCCTGAGAGAGCTGCGGGATATGGGCATCAGCAACTTCATCACCTTTGACGCCCACGACCCCAGAGTCCAGAACGCCATCCCCTTAAACGGATTCGATAATTTCACCACGCCATACCAGTTTATCAAGGCTCTGCTGAATTCCGAGGAGGATCTCATCGTGGATAAGGAGCATCTGGTGGTCATCAGCCCCGACGAGGGCGCGCTGGACAGAGCGATCTATTTTGCCACCGTTTTGGGCGTGGATACAGGCATGTTCTATAAGCGCCGGGATTATACCACCATTGTAAACGGCAAAAATCCCATTGTGGCCCATGAGTTTTTGGGGGACAATGTGGACAGCAAGGACGTCATCATCATAGACGATATCATCTCCTCAGGCCAGAGCATGCTGGATACCGCCATGCAGCTGAAGAAAATGAACGCAAGGCGTGTCTTTATCTGCTGCACTTTCGGACTGTTCACAGACGGTCTGGCGTCCTTTGACGAGGCCTATGAGATGGGACATTTCGACAAGGTAGTGACCACCGACCTGACCTATCTGCCGCCTGAGCTTTACAACAGACCCTATTTCATCGAGGCAGATATGAGTAAATTCCTGGCCTCCCTGATCGACTTCATGAACCATGACGCCTCTCTGACCAATGCGCTGACGGCCACTGACAAAATTCACCGAATCGTGGAAGCCTACAACAACCGCCAGTCTTTCGAAATGAATTAATTGCCTTGCTGCGCCCCGCCTACGCCGGCCCCCTGGCCTGCCCGGCGGGGCTTTCATGATATTCCGGAAAGGAAAACAGCACCTTGAACAGATCCCCGTCCAGCAAAATCTCAAAGCTGCCGTCATGGACCTGCACCAGACTCTTTGCGATGGAGAGCCCAAGGCCGCTGCCCTCCGTGGTGCGGGAGGAATCTCCCCGGATAAACCGCTCCGCAAGCTCCTGGGGCCGGACATTCATCTGTTGTCTGGAGATATTCTTGATAGATACCTCTATCCTGTCCTGGGCCTTTGCCATATTAATATAGACTCTGGTGCCCTCCAGGGCATACTTGCAGATATTGTTAAACAGATTTTCCACCACGCGCCACATTCTGCGGCTGTCCGCATAGATGTAGGCCGGTGTATCGTCCTCCTCAAACACCACCTGCAGCCCGCACTCTTCCAGCTTTTCCGAAAATTCCCCGATTCCCTGATTCAGCAGCTCCGTCAGGTTCAGCTTCTCCTTTTCCAGCACAATGGTTCCGGAGGAAATCTTGGAAACCTCCATCAGATCGTCCGTCAGCTGTTTTAAGCGCTGGGCTTTGCTGTCCAGAATGTTGATATATCCTTTCGCCGGTTCCTCCTCAATGTGCAGGCGCTTCAGCAGATCCACATAGCTGATAATAGAAGTCAATGGCGTCTTAATATCATGGGAGACATTGGTGATCAGATCCGTCTTCATGCGCTCGTCTTCCATGCTGGTCTTCACCGCATGGCGGATGCCCTCCCCGATATTGTTCACCGCAATGGCCAGCTCCCTGCTGGACCCGTGGAGGCTGTCCGCGTCTACCTTGAACTCTTCCTCTCCGTCCCGTATCCTGCCGATCCCCTCCACAATTTCCGCCAGCTCCGCATTCCGCCGAAACAGCAGCACGCCTACAATTCCGTCTACTGCCACCATTGCCAGGAGAATCAGGAGTGCGTACATCCGCCTGTTCCACAGTCTGTAAACCGCGGCGATTCCGATCAAATTCGAGAAAAGGAATATATTATAGGGCAGCAGCGTGCTGACCACGGAATTTTTGTGGCGGAAGATGAACCGAACCGTATTGCCAACCCCTCTGCAGAAAAAGAAGAGAAAACTTCCTCGCCACAGGCTGCCGGCTTTCACTCTGCGCACCAGACTGAGCCAGACGATGTCAATGCACGCGCTGACGTAAATGCCGTAAAGAGCAAACAGTCCGTACTGGTACAGCTTCGTCAGCTCCACGCCCATCAGCCTGGCAGGCATGCCCTCCGCTGTCTGCGCGATACCCAGGATAGCACGGGCCCCCTGGAGCCCTCCGTAAGCGAGACCCGCTCCCAGAAGAAACAGAAGCTCGGTCCACAGCTTGTCAAAACGGTTCAGATAACATATCTGCTCCCCGTTTTCTCCCAGTACCATACCGGCGGCCACGGTCAGATAAATCCCCGTTGCCAGCCATACAAAAGCCAGAATCATGATCAGCACAATAAATCGTCCCACATTGGGCACAATCTTCTGGTAGACGGCGTTGGCTGTCTGAAATGCGTCCCCCTCTATGGCGTACCTGGAATCCACCCCCAGCCAGATGTGAGTGGTGTCCGGATATGCGTAGCTGTAAACGCCGATGTAGTCATCCATCTCTTCTTCGCTGAAAATCGTATTTCCCATGAACACCAGACTGTCCGGATAGTATATCAGATAGCGCCTGTATTCGTTAAAAAATTCGGTCACCTCATTGTCCTGAAGCCCTGCCAGATCCGGCACATTGGTGTAAGTGCGTATTCCCTCATCGGTCATCATACGCACCATATATTTCACATTGCTCTTTGACCCCTTGTATGCCTCATTGCAGATCTGATAACGCTGATAGTTGACGGTGAGGCTGTCAATGGCCGCCACCACATTTTCCTGAAGCTGTATATAGTCGATCCAGTTTTGGGCGTACTCTTTCAGCTGCTTCTTGCCCTCCACTGTGGCGTAGCGGCAGTTGAGCATGGGAATGGATACGGTGAGACTGCCGTCATCCTCTCTGGATATGTTTATGCCGTCCAGATTCCTGGACATGATATGGGAGAAAACCATATCCTCCAGCTGCTCCTGCGTGCTCTCTTCCAGCTTCCCCGCAAGCACGGCTATTTCCTCCGCGCTTTTGCCATAGCGGCCCTCCGGCGCCTCTCCGTCCGCCCCAGGCTCTTCTCCCTCTTCCTCCGGGTCCGTCTCCTCAGATTCGCTTATATGATAAAAGTCGTCAAAGCAAAGCTGACCGTATTCGTCCAGCTTAAAATTCTCCGGGTAAATACAGTATCCGAAATAGTTCACGAATTCCGACATACTCATAAAGCGGTCCGTGTACTCCACGCCGGACTTACCCCATTTGACAATATCGTCCAGCGTATAGACTACCGTGAGACTGCCTCCCGAGTCGGCCCCTATCCCGCTTACATATTCGGTCACATCGATTTGCTTGGCCGGGTCCAGGATTCCGTCCGTCTCAAGCTGTCCCTTAAGGACCACCAGCTGCGTGATATCAGAGACCGCATTCCGGAACAAATCCTGATATATCTCGGATTCCTCGAACTCCAGACCCGCATTTATGGGAAAAACCCGATAGACTTTGGGCCCGTCGATGGAATCCACCGATATATAGGAATTCAGAAGCAGACCAGCTATCGTTATCATAATGCCGGCTGCCAGCAGATGCTGGAGCAGCTCCAGACAAACTTTCTTCAATGTCGTCTTTTTCATCGGAATGCCTCTCTCCCGTGGAATGCTCCCTTTCCGTCGCTTTCCCTACTGCTTGTCGATTTTATATCCCACCCCCCAGACTACTTTCAGATATCTGGGTTCCCTGGGATTAATCTCGATTTTCTCCCGGATATGGCGGATATGTACGGCCACCGTGTTGTCCGCCCCTATGGCATCCTCATTCCATATGCTTTCATAGATTTGGTCAATGGAGAATACTCTGCCCTGGTTCTTCATCAAAAGAAGCAGAATATTGTACTCGATGGGCGTCATTTTTACGGGCTCCCCGTCCACCAGCACCTGTTTGGTGTCATCGTTGATCATCAGGCCGCCCACCTGATAGACAGCCTTGCTCTCCGTGTTGAGACTGCCCAGGGAAGTGTATCGGCGGAGATTGGACTTTACCCTTGCCACCAGCTCCAGGGGATTAAACGGTTTCGTAATGTAATCGTCCGCGCCGATATTCAGCCCCAGGATCTTGTCCGTATCCTCGGACTTTGCCGACAGGATGATGATAGGGATACTGCTGTATTCTCTGATTTTCAGGGTGGCGCGGATGCCGTCCAGCTTCGGCATCATGACATCCATGATCAGCAGATGAATCTCCTCTTTTTTCAGCAGATCGATAGCCTGTTTTCCGTCGTAGGCTTTGTAGATACCGTGCCCGTCCTGGCTTAAATAAATCTCTATCGCATCCACAATTTCCCTGTCATCATCGCACACAAGTATATTGGCCATATCTCTTCACCCCGTCTTCCTGCATTCAGCTGCGGAATCATTAAAACATATCTTACTTAAAGCTTACCTATCAAAAATATGAATCTTTTCTTAATCTTTTTCACGGGCTTTCAGCCCAAGGAACGCAGCCAGGTTCCCCCTTTTCCCGCCGCTTGCCCGGTGAGAGAACAGATAGGCGCTGTTGTGGCAGGTGCAGATATCCGTCACCGCGATATGCCCGGGCAAAAGACCCGACTGTCTTAAGATCAGCTCATTGGCAAGCCATAGATCCAGCTGGTATTTTCCGGGCGCCTTTCCGGGCAGGGCCACCTGCTCTCCAAACATGGCAATGAACGGGACCGCCACATCCTCGCTGACCTCATAGCAGTCCCGGCAGATGGACGGACCGATGGCCGCATACAATTCCTCGGGCCTGCTTGCAAACTGTTCTCTCATGGCCCGCACCATGCATTCCCCCATCCTGCCCACAGTGCCTCTCCAGCCGGAATGAGCCAGGCCCACGGCATGGTGGACAGGGTCCACGAAATAGAGCGGCACGCAGTCCGCATAGAAAGTCACCAGCACAAGGCCCGCCTCATCCGTCACCATGCCGTCTACATCCGCATAGTCCCTTTGGCACAGTATCCCTTTCCCTCTGTCCGCGGCTGTCATGCGGCGTATATTCGTGGTATGCGTCTGGTGGGAGGCGGCCATATCGCTCACCTCCACGCCAAGCACTTTCGCAATCCGTCCGTAGTTCTCCAGCACATTCTCCCGCCGGTCGCCTCTGTCCGCCCCCAGGTTCATGGCGGAGAATTCCCCTCCGCTTACGCCGCCCAGGCGCGTGGTGAACAGATGCTTTACAATCCCCGTCCCCTCCAGCAGAGGAAAGGTCAGGTATTCCAGGGGCTCTCCCTCTATCAGCACACGGTTCTGCCGCAGAGCCGGACAGTCGGAAGCCCGCTCCCGTACCGCAGCAGTATGGGAATCCTC
>ERZ808051.2156-NODE-2156-length-10615-cov-4.267034_pt1 | contig 10615 bp, 6 predicted proteins | sample MGYA00380199_ERZ808051 | MGnify/ENA primary metagenome ERZ808051 (study PRJEB31490, sample SAMN06133391) | mouse gut metagenome | isolation source: J11 | host: mice | place: China: Chengdu | collected 2015-05 ...
CCACGGTCCAGTCTCCGGGCACGCGGACAGTCCAGTATTCCGCGGTGACGTCGTCCGGATTGCCGGGTCTCTCGGAGTGGGCCAGAAACAGCCAGCGGTTCTCTCCGTCCTGGCGCTGCTGGCTGAGCAGGTTGGTGGATTTCATTCCGTTCCTGTCCCGCACCCCCACGGTCCTGTAAGGCTCCAGCGCCCTGTGGACAGCCTGCTTCGTGAACGGCAGCAATGTTCCCGTCTGCGCCAGTCCGTTGTCTTTTGCCGGCAGGGCGTCGATATACTCCGGCACATGTCCCAGGTAGAAGATTTTTCCGCCTTTCCGGGCAAATTTCCGCAAGCGTTCCGCGGTATTTCCGCGAAGCGTCACACAGCCGGGAACCACTATCACATCATAGCTCATCTCTCCCACGCCGAAGCCCTCGCCTTTCTCAGGCTGGCTTTCCAGCAGCGACTCACAGATAAAGTCAAAGTCAAACAGACCGTAGAGCAGCCAGGAGGTCAGCGCGGAAAAGTCTCTGTCCATCTGTGCCCTTTCCTCTCCCGTGGTCTCCTCGTTGCCCCACTTGAGCCAATAGGACTCAATGGGATGAATCACGCCGATTTTTACGAAAGGTTTGCCTCTCACCAGCGCGGTGTTGAGTCTGGAGAAGTAATCCTCTATTCTCTTGTATTTCCGGTACCAGGGAGACTGATAGCCGATGCATGCCGGGTAATCGCGCTTCGCCTCACCCTCCATGGACACCCAGGTCAGATGATGGACGCGGATGGTGACGCCCAGGGCCGCCTGCCAGTCTCCGCCCAGCTTGTGATTTCGGAAGTCAAAATCCCAGTTGGTGACGCCGTAGAGCTCGCTGAGCATTCCCTCCCTGCCATACTGATGAACCGCGCTCTGGGCCTGCTTAGCGGTGTTCAGCTCTCTGTTGTCGCAGAGCATGTCGATTCCGGGCAGCTGAAAGCTCCGGTAGGAACGCATGGCCTCGCCAAGCGCGGCGGTCTGGCTCCCAAGGCTGGGCTCCTCCATCATATGCCCGGTGAGGGCAAAACCGCGGCTTTCGCACCAGCTGCCGATCTGATCCGCAAAGGCCTGGGAGAACCGCTCTGCGATATGGTCATGGTAGCGGTATCTGGTGACGGAGACAGGTTTTCCCTCCATCTCCCAGAATACCTCCGGCAGATGCTCTAAAAGCGACTCTCCGTAAGCCTCCTTATAGCTTTCCTCAAAGTCATCGGTATAAGGGATAAACTGGGACGCCTTGTCGTCGGCTCTGCCCAGACGGCTCTTGTGCACAAACTGGGGTTCATCCGTAAAGATGGAGGGAATGTCCTTTCCAAAGGAATCCCCCAGTGCTCCGGCATATTTTTCATGAACCACCTGCAGGAAATACGCCATTGCTTTCGGATCCAGAGTATTCACATAGGACTGATTGTTAAACCATGGGCTGTCGCCGGACACTTCCAGATAAGCGTACCAGGGCGCATAGCCCTCCGGGAGCTCCTCACTTTCCGAAAATGCGCGGTAATCCGTCATATTTCCCTTTTCGTTCAGCTGTACCCCATAGCGCATGAGAAATTTCCTGGTATGGCTGCGGACCGCTCTGGCACTGGAGGAAGCTTCCCCCTTGTTCTCCGGATAGCCGTCCTCGATGGGTTCCGGCGAGAATACCAGACACCGCTGCCTGTATTCCTCATGGCAGGTTACAAGTCCTCCCCCGAAGCCGGACGGCCAACGGTCCTCATCGTACAGCCAGGTCAGCATGTCTTTCTCCGCAAACTGGTCGTGGGCATAGGAAACCAGATCCAGAAACGCTTCGCTCATGAAAGGGATATTCATGCCGCTGCGGCTGTGAATATGTGCGCCGCCCATTCCCATGGCCCGCAAGTCGTCGGTCTGTTCCGCGATCTGCTTCTTGGTCACCTTGCAGTTCCAGGCCCAGAACGGAGTGCCCCGGTACTCGCTGGACGGATTCCGGAACAATTCAGGATCCAATGTCTTTTCGCCTTTTCTTGGATATAACATTTCGTTACCCTCCTGTTTTCCGTCTGCCGACACCCTTTCGGGACGGCAGCGGATACTTTAAAACAACATCCTCTCCATATATTCATCCGCAAAAAACGGATTTGAAGACAGCTCCACAATCTTTGCGCATCCGGCATAGCGTTCGCATACGCTTCTGTAATCAGTGTTCAGCAGCAGCAAAGCCGCGCCGCTCAAAGCCGCATTGCCTATGACGCGGATACAGGGAAGCATTTCCTCCGGGAACAGGCCTATCTTCGCCGCGTTCTCCACGTTCAGATAGCTGCCGAATCCCCCCGCGATCAAGAGCCCCTGGATGTGCTTTGGCCCGGCCGTGTGCAGCAGAGTCCGAATGCCGGCATGAATGGCGCTCTTGGCAAGCTGCACCATTCTCACGTCATTCTGTGTAAAGGTAACCGGCCCGCAGATCACGGCCGTCTCCTCTTCCAGGTATCCCGTCTCGTCCATCCTGCCTGTCTCCAACAGGCAGGCAACCGTGTCCACCACACCGCTTCCGCAGATCCCTGCCGGCGCCCCGTCCCCAATGACATGAGCCGCAAGCTTTCCGTCCTGTACCGTCACACGGTCGACGGCGCCGCGGCTTCCGCCCATTCCCATGGAAATCCCGGCGCCCTCAAAGGCCGGTCCCGCCGCAGTAGAACAGCAGTACAGCTCTCCCTCATGCCACAGGGCCATCTCCCCGTTGGTGCCGATATCCGCCAAAAGCTGTGTTTCGGCCGTCTCACAGAGTCCCCCGGCCAAAAGCGCCGTGATCAGATCCGCCCCCACGAATGCCGCCGCGCAGGGGGCAAGATACACTGCCGTCTGCGGGGATACCAGAGACAGTCCCAGGGATTCGGCCGGCACTGTCTCCCCAAAAAGGCGCTCTGCGGCAAAAGGCGCATGAGAGAGAGGCTCTGTGGAAGTGCCGGTAAGCAGGTGGAGCATCACGGTATTCCCCGTCACTGCCAGACCGTCAATCTCTCCGGGCGCTATTTTGGCCCTTGCGGACAGTTCCCGTATCAGCCCGTCCACGGCTCTGCGGATTGCCCGGGTAAGCTGCGGACCGTCGCCTCTAAGATCCGCCTCTATGCGGGAGATCACATCCGCTCCCCAGCCGGACTGGGGATTGAGACCGCTGCCCTTTGCCAGGAGATTTCCACCGGTATCGTAAAGCCCGGCAGCCAAAGTCGTGGTCCCGATATCCAGCACGAAGCCGTAATTCTGAAAGGCCGGCTTTAACACAATGTCCGGCATGTCTCCGGCAATGCGGATCTGTCCGGCGTCCGGCCCCGTCAGCTCCACGCTGCAGTCCCCCTCCACGGTGGCGCAGCAGGCCAGCCTGACGCCGGCCGCCACCTCTTCCGGGGACAAAAGCCTGCGCTCCGCCTCGGAGAGCGGTCCCAATATTCCCTCCGCTTTCACCCTGCATTTTCCGCAGCGGCCGTGTCCTCCGCAGGGCATGGCCAATGTATGCGTCCCCGGGCCGCTGTTTTGCTTTACAGACTCCCCGGCCAGCAAATTCCCCAGAGTCGTCCCCGGCTCCGCCTCATAAACAATTCCATTTATCCTGACTTCTGCCATACCTACCTCTTAATCCCCGAATAAGCCAAACACTTCCGCCCTTAGAAAATCTTTGCACACGCCCCATGCCGGTGCAGCCGGCACATAGGATCAATGATCCAAAGCGCAAACATCGCGCCTGGGAGAATGCCTTGCTTAGAAGACTTACATCAGCGAACAAAATATTGCGCCGAAGTATGTGACGGTATTCTGCCCGTTGATGTACTTCATTCCGCATTCCGCCGCAAGCCTGGACACGTTGATTCCATAGGCTTCCAGCGAGGAGATGGCCAGATTGGGAAAGCGGCAGGGATGGTTTTCCACCCTGGCGCACACGGGACAGATATGGCATCCGCCGGCGCCCAGATGGAGAATGCGCACAAAGGAATCCTCGCTGACCGATTCCACGATCCTTCGGGTCAGAGCGCTGTGCTTTCCGGCGGCTTCCTCCATCCCCTCTATGTCATAGCTGTCTTCCAACATTCCGATGGTCTGATAGACCACCGCATAGTCAAAGGTGCGGATGGTCTCCATCAGCGTACCGATATCCCCCGCGTCCGGCGGGCAGGTCCAGCACTTTCCGTATTTTCCGCAGGTATTCTGCTCACACAGACTCCGAAAGCCTGCGTCCGTCTCGACTTTGGAGACCGGAATCGCGGCGGCGTTGTCTGCGCCCTGCTCCAGAGCCATCTTTACCAGGTGATCTAACATTTCGACGTCCGTTATCTTTCTCATGGCTCTGTCTCCTTATATTCAGACTTTGATTTTTTTGATTTCTTCGGCGTAATACTGTACCAGTTCGAACTTGGAACCGGGCATGAGCCTGTGGTCCGGACAGGGGATAAAGCCTCCCAGCGCCGCCAGACGCTGCATACGCCTGATCTCCGCGTCCACCGCCGCTTTGTCCTTGCGGAAAGCCGTCTTGTCCATTCCGCCTACACCCAGCATGCCTTTTCCGAATTTATTTCGGGCGGCTTCAAACTGATCGCCCCATACGCCCACCTCAATGGGGAACATGGTGTTCACACCGTTTTCAAACCATGTGGGCAGAAGCTTTTCGGTGACGCCGTCACAGTCCAGCGAAATGATATCGATTCCGTACTGCCGGCACAGGTCATTGCGCTTCTTATAGTGCTTTGCGCAGAGCTCGTCGAACAGATCCGGAGAGATCAGCGGCCCGTTCTTGAAGCAGATGTCCTCCCAGTAATGTCCGAAGTCAAATTTTGCACCGGTCTCCAGTATCCTTTTGACACACTGATACTGCATTTCCGCATAGGTGTCCACAATGTCTGCGAACAGATCCTCGTCTTCGTCGTAGATCAGGTAGCTCATACCGATCACGGACACCATGCTCCGAATCTCCCCCAGGACGCTTCCCAGATGCAGTCCCACGGGGATGTCCTGAGGTCTTGTCTCGTTGAAATGCTCATAGTACTCCACGTCCACGCGCTGGGGCGCATAGAGCATCTTTGGCCTGTACAGAGTCTCAAAGGCCTCCCTGTCCTTGAGAATATAGTCATCCTCCGAGGGAATGGACGTGATGCCCGGCTTGACGCGCTCAATCAGACCCACGCTGTTTTGGACGCGCCGGGTGCCGTCCGACAGCGTCTCCAGCACCTTATACTCAAACGCTGGGAACAGGCCGCTTTTGGAGCCCGTAACCTGAGACCAGTTGAAATCCCAGCCGATCAGCTTATCCAGGGCCCGGTCCTTTTCGCTGCCGTCATGGTTATCCACCGCCAGTTCCCGCGGGATCTTGCCCTGTTCGGCCCATTCCTCCAGCAGTTCTTCCCAATAGCCGAAATGAACCGCCGGGAAACGGTCCGCCGGGCGGAAATGCAGAATGTTCATCGCACGTTCTCTGTTTGTCATAAAAATCTCTCACTTTCCGTCATGCCGCCTGCGGCGGCATGAACAATCTCAGGCAGAATTCCGTCAGTCGGCGATTCCCTCATAATATTCCCTGACGGCCGCAAAGAAAGCATCAATATTCTCCCATTTTGACATGGGCGGGATATCACAGCCGGAGGAAATGACGAAATTCGGGTAAGAACAGCACTGCTCCATCACCTGCAAAGTGGCCTTGCGGATGGATTGGGGCGTTCCATGGCAGAACTCGCCAGCAGGGTCCACATTTCCCATAGCCACTGTCCCGGCCGGAATATGGGGAAGCATCTGCGCCATGTGGATGGCATTTCCGAAATGATAGGCTGCCGACCCGGTGGACAGGATGGAATCTATCATCTGAATGGTGTTATTCCCGCAGTTATGATAGATGACAATAAAATAGTTATCCTGAACCGCATCCACTAACCGCTTTACATAAGGCGATGAGAACTCTTCCGCCAGGGCAGGCGACAGCAGCCCTGTCACCGGCTCCGCAAGGACAATGCCATTGGCGCCTGCTTCCTTGTAAGCCTTACAGTATGCTATCAGAAAAGCGGTAGCTTTCTCCATCACCAGATGTACCATATCCGGTTCGTCATAGCATTCCACCATGATTTCCGTCACATCCAGCAGGCGCGCCGCTAGGGAAAAAGGCCCGATTGCCCCTGCCAGGACCGGCCTGTCCGTGATCAGCTCCACGGCCTTTTTGATGGCATCCACATACAGGCCGCTTCTGGCGCTTCCCACTTCGGGTACCTTAAGCGCCCTTGCATCCTCTTCGCTCTGCACGATTCTGCCCGTGACCGTGGGTACCTCCTGGTCGGATACCCGGATTGTACTGCCGAAGCACTCCGCTTCCACAGAAAGATCCATCAGGCTCACCGCCGCGGCTGCATCGGTTCGCTGAGCCACCAGCCGCATGCCCTCAGCCTGCCTGTCACTGTCGGAAATCAGTTCTTTTACACTGATGCCTAACAGCTGCACGGCCGGAAAGGAAAGAATCGGCATGGCCTTTTTCACCGGGGCAGTGCACTGCTCCTCCAGCCATTTACGCATGTCTCTCTTCATACTTTACTCCTTGCGCGATCTGCCGCGCATCCCAATCGATACATGACAACAGTTTAGCAGGCTGCACAGAGGGCTACCGCCGCGTCCGCCGCGCTGGCCGCGTCCGGCGTATACTTGTCCGCGCCGATCTTTCTGCAGTATTCTTCCGTCACCGGCGCGCCGCCGATCATGATCTTCACCTTGTCCCGGATGCCTGCCTCTTGCGCTTTCTTCACCACTTCCTCCATAACGCCCATGGTGGTGGTCAAAAGCGCGGAGCAGCAGATGATCTGACAGTTCTGCTCAATGGCAGTCTGCACATAAGTCTCCGGAGCCACATCCGTACCCAGATCCACCACCTCCAGCCCTTTCCCTTCCATCATCATCTTCACCAGGTTCTTGCCGATATCGTGCAGATCGCCCTGGACCGTGCCGATGCAGACCTTGCCCGTGGCCTTGACGCCGGCCTCGGCCATCAGAGGCTTTAAAATCTGGGCGCCCATGTTCATAGCCCTTGCGGCTACCAGCACCTCGGGCACATAGACTTCATTGTTCTTGAACTTCTCGCCCACTACGCCCATACCGTCCAGCAGGCCCTCGTTCAAAATCTGTTCCACGCTGATGCCCTCGTCCACTGCTTTCTGTACCAGCTCCTTTACGACTTTTGCTTTCCCGCGCTGCAGGTTCTCCGAAATTTCCGTCAAAATACTCATTTTGTTTTCTCCTTTTCTTTTTTCTTTATTAGGCATATTTTCACTCATTTCCGTCCGATATCTGCTGGGCGTCACGGAATATGTGGCCTTGAACAGCTGATAGAAAGAGGGCACATCTTTCAAACCGCATCCGTATACGATCTGCTCATTGGTCAGCTGTGTCTCCCGCAGCAGCCTGCAGGCCTGGCGCAGACGCACGCTTCTGAGATATTCCGAAAAATGCTCTCCCGTAACCCGAAAGAACAGTTTGCTCAGATAAGATTTGCTCAGAAACAGAGTATCCGCAATGCTTTCCAAGGTCAGCTCTTTCTCGCAGTAGCGCTCCATTACCATGCGCATGGCTGTGGACACTATCATCCTGTCCTTGGGCGTCACATCGGGATTCTCTGCGGATGCCGCCAGATGCCGTCTGATGACGATCAAAAGCAGGATCAGCTGCGCTTTTACAGCCTCTTTCCATTCCGGATTCTTCTCCGCTATCTCCTTTTCGATGGCCCCAAAAACCTTTTTCACTTTCTCCATGGAACGGCTTTTCAGGTATACATAGGCCCACAGCACATCCTCGTCAAAAATTCCATAGCAGAAACGGGGGCTGTCCGGAAAAGCCAGCTCCCCGTCAAACCAGTCATTTGCATCAAAAAGAAGATTATGAATGATGAGCTTATCCGCCTGATCTCTCACAAAATACTCATGAGGCACGCCTGCATTCAAAATATAGACATCTCCCTTTTTGCACGGAAAGACCTTGTTCCAAATGCGGTGGATGCCGCTGCCCTCCTGGATGATGCTCACTTCCAGGAATTCATGGAAATGCAGCTGGGACAGGGAAAAGTCAGGGTTGAATAAATTATCGCATGGAACCACATTCTGAAAGATGGGATTCTCTTTCAGCCACTCTTCTTTCTTCAGTTTTGAGGGCTGTCCGTCGAAATTTGCCATTCACATTTCCTCCGCTCCCCGAAAGCATTACTGTCTCGCCAGCCGGTAAATCAGATCATAGGCAAAAGCCAGAACCTCCATGGAACAATGGTTCTGCACGAAATGGGTGGTACAGCAGATCCACCGCTTCCCCCGCAACAACCCAAAGACCCTGCGGATTTCCTCTTCCAGCCTGGCCTTGGGCAGGATGCCGATGGCGGACTGGACACACACGCCGCCCAGAATGGCAAAGCGGTCCGAATACTTTTCCAGCCAGGTCTCATAGGACATACCGGCGCTCTCCTGCCAGGGGTGCACCACGTCCAGCCCCAGCTGCGCGATGCCGTCCGCCACTTTCATGATGCAGCCGTCCGAATGAAGACTGGCGAACGCACCCCGGGAATGCACATAATCCACCACCCGCTTCATGTTGGGATAGATAATCTCCCGCCAGAGAGAGGGATTGAACATCAGGTCTTTCTGGGCTCCCCAGTCGTCGGAGATATGAATCATGTCAATCCCCAGATCAATGCAGTGCCCGGCAAAACGGATGGTCCAGTCGGCTTGGCGGCGGTACAGCTCTTCCAATTCCTCCGGATACATGGCAAGGTACAGCAGCTGATTCTCAATGCCGAACACGCTGTTGAACTGCTCGAAAAAACCGGGAGTCTGGACATAGCAGAAACGTCCCCTCTCCTTATGAAAACGCAGGGCTTCTTCCAGTCCCCTGTAATCCGCTGTCTTGTCCGGAGAATCAAAGATATCCTCATCCACCAGCAGGTCCGGCGTCATCTCCTCGTTTTCGGCCCGTACCCTGTCCAGAATATCCCCTCTAAAAGCATCCGGGCCGCCGAAAAGATGGGCCATATCAAATTCATACTTGTCTTCAAACGCGGCCACGGATCCCCATACACTCTTGATCTCTTCCTCCAGATTGGCCGAAACCCAGCCATAAATCGGCTGTCGGTCTGCAGGCTTTCCCTGTATGACGTTGCGGACTCTTTCGGTGCTATTCATAGGTTTTCCTCCATCGGCAGGATTTCTATTGGAATACAATTCTTCCATGGAATGCTTTTCTTCCATGGAATGCTTTTCTTCCATGGAATGCTTTTCTTCCATTAACATAGCACAAAAACAGCGGAAACAAAATAGGGCTTAAATGCCTTTTAAGCCAAAGTCAGGAAACAAAACCACATACTTCACTAGCCCATCCGGATCTCCGGCGCTTCCAGCAGGCCCTGGGGATAAAGCAGATAGGCGTCGCGCCATCGCTCTCCTTTGGTCATAAAATTCCCCGGGCCATAGTCCGGCCATTCTTTCGGATATTGATGAAGAGGGCCAAATGTATTCCGTCTTGTCAGCACCACCTCAATGCTGCGAAGCTTAGTCACAACGGCCTGATAGGGAGGGAATGCAATGACGGCGTCGTCTTTTGCGTGAAGCTTTACAAGGGAGCCTCCGAAGCCGCAGATCTTTACGCCCACAGGGCTGTCCTTTCGGCTGTCTGCATCCTCCATCTCATAGACTACGCTTCCCGAATAAAAGGGCAGTCTCTGGGCTGTAATGTCTCCGATCTTAAGCGTTTCCGGAAGCGCAGTGATGGTTCTTTTGTCTTCCTCTGCTTTTACGCCGAAGTCTCCCAGCAGATAAGCGGCCTCTATACCGGATGTGGCATAGTAATCCAGGAAAATCGTGATTGTATTGCGGCCTGTTGTCAGAACCCCTGCAGGAATCTTTAGTTCGTCAAAGCAAATATCCACCCACTTGCCGCTGCTGGTCAGGGAAATTTCTTCCCCGTTTACCAGGATCCGGCGGATATGCGCCAAATCCTCCACTGCCAGCCGAATGTCTCCCGGCGTCTTTTCTATTTCCACGTCATATTCCAGGGAAATCGAAGATAAGAGCGTCGTATTTCCGCCCTTGTATTTTATTTGATACCAGGGCTGCAGCATATCACCGCTCCGATAGGGAATGCCTAAAATATCCCGCAGGGCTCTGTCCGCTTTCAGCACTTCTGTCCGGGGGATTGCATTTCCTTTGTCATCGGCAACGGACACCATATCCAGCACGCAGATATTGGGCTCTGTCAGACGATACCGGAAAGCATCCTGCAGCTTTACGGGATCCCCGCCTGGAAAGCATTCCGTATCCGGCAGTTCCCGCTGTCTGTCTGCCAGGAGGAAAATGCGTTCCCCGCCCTTTTCCAGATCCATGGTCAGAAGAATCCTTCCGTCCAGTTCCCGGAAAACAGGTCTGGTTACCTTGCCGCTTCTGGCATCCCACAGCTCCGGATATGCTCCGGCGCCCAGGTCTATAGAGACATTATGATAGTCTTTTTCCCGATTCACATTCAAGAGCATTATCATACGGCCGCCCTCCACCCGGAAAGACTGTACAAAAAGATTCCTTTTCAGCTCTTCTTTTTCCGGGCCGTCTACTATCCGGACTTCCGTTCCGCTTTTTGCAGCCTGTGCTACCG
>ERZ808051.2157-NODE-2157-length-10613-cov-4.317008_pt1 | contig 10613 bp, 8 predicted proteins | sample MGYA00380199_ERZ808051 | MGnify/ENA primary metagenome ERZ808051 (study PRJEB31490, sample SAMN06133391) | mouse gut metagenome | isolation source: J11 | host: mice | place: China: Chengdu | collected 2015-05 ...
ATATCCTTGCGGGTACTGCGGGCGCAGTGATCCTGATGAATCTGTTGCCAGCGCTGGACAACAGCTATTCCCGCGAGGCCGCGTCCTATAAGCTGGTGACTTTCGTCATCGTGCTGGGGCTTCTCCTGATCGCGATGGGAACTTACCGTTCCCCCGCGGTGGCTCTGATGCCGGATGTGACCGCAAAGCCTCTGCGCAGCAAGGCCAATGCTATCATCAACCTGATGGGGGCCGTGGGAGGCGTCATCTACCTGGCGGTGGCCGCTCTGCTTTACCCCACCTCCAAAGTGGCCGGCCTGAGCCATGTAGACTATCAGCCCCTGTTCATCGTGGTGTCTGTCATCATGGCGGCGGCTGTTATCGTATTGCTGGTCACCGTCAAGGAGCCGGCCCTGGCCCGGGAGAACCAACAGCTGGAGCAGCGGCACCCCGAGTGGAATCTGGCCCAGGATGACGGCAGCGGCACCGAAACTCTTCCCGCGCCGGTGAAGCGAAGCCTTGGTTTCCTGCTGGCCTCCATCGCCCTGTGGTATATCGGCTACAACGGCGTCACCACCTGGTTCACCACCTATGTGGCCCAGGTCATGGGCGAGGGCTTGGGAGGCGCGTCCACCTGCCTGCTGGTAGCTACCGCAGGAGCCATAGTCTCCTACATCCCCATCGGCATCGTAGCCTCCAGAATCGGCCGGAAGAAGACCATCCACGCCGGCATCATCCTGCTGGCCTCCTGTTTCCTGGCCGGTTTCTTTCTGACCACCCTGTTCTCCTCCATCAATGTCATCATGTTCGCGGCCTTTGCGCTGGTGGGGCTGGCATGGGCAGCCATCAACGTAAACTCCCTGCCCATGGTGGTGGAGATGTGCCGCGGCAGCGATGTGGGAAAATTCACAGGCTATTATTACACGGCCTCCATGCTGGCCCAGGTCATCACGCCGGTCCTGGCAGGCTCTCTGATGAAGAGCGTCAGCTACCAGATTCTCTTCCCCTACGCCGCTTTCTTCGTAACCCTGAGCTTCATCACCATGTGCTTCGTCCGCCATGGGGACAGCAAGGCCCAGGCCAAGAAAGGGCTGGCGGCTTTTGAAGACATGGACGACTGAGATTCCCTGCCCTGGACTGCCAAAAAACGGTCGGAGAAAGACCGGTCGATAGTCTTCCCGGATGACAGGCGCCGGCCGTAACGCCCGAAGTACAGGGACAGCCGGCCAGTTCAGGGAGTAGGGTCTGCGAGAATACCAGCTTCCAGAAAGGAATGTTACAATGATAATCATATTCAGGATACTTTTGGCAGCTCTTATCATTGCCGTACTCTGGTGCCTGATGCTGCTGCCCAGGCGAAACCACGCCGGCTGGAAAAATCTGACCGGCGTCAGATACGCCCACCGCGGTCTCCACGACATAGAGCAGAACATCCCCGAAAACTCCATGTCTGCTTTCCGCAGAGCCGTGGAAAGAGGCTTCGGCGCAGAACTGGACGTGCATCTGATGGCGGACGGCCAGCTGGCTGTGGTCCATGACAGCGACCTGGCCCGGGTCTGCGGTAAAAGTGCTGTCATCGAGACCCTCACCTCCGGGGACTTAAAGGACTATCCCCTGAAAGGCAGCCACGAGACCATCCCGCTCCTGCCGGAGGTTCTGGCCCTGTTTGAAAAAAGGACGCCGCTCATCATTGAGCTGAAAGTCGAAAACGGCAATGCCGCCGCTCTGACAGATGCCGTGATGGCGCTTCTACAGGGCTGGAACGGCGCCTGCTGCATCGAGTCCTTTCATCCGGCGGTGCTGCTGCATCTGAAAAAGCACTACCCGGCTGTCATACGCGGACAGCTTTCCGAAAACTTCCTGCGCAGCAACTCCGGCGCGCTTACATGGCCCGTGCGGGCCATACTGACTTTGCTGCTGACCTCGTTCCTCACCCGGCCTGACTTTATCGCTTACAACTACATAGACCGCTCCTGTCCCAGCCTGCGCCTCATGAAGCGCCTCTACGGTGTCCGCGAAGCCGGCTGGACCATCCGAAGCAGAGAGACCCTGGAAATCTTGGAACGGCAGGGAGTCATGCCGATCTTCGAGGGCTTCATGCCCTAAAAGCACACGGCCTGCAGGGAGCCTGTATCATCGGCTCAAAGGCCGTGGTGTCAAACCATATCTCCGGGCAAAAGGGATGGGAATGAGAATAGATACGGAGTCTTAAGTTCTTCATAATCAAATATTCCCTCTCCTGTTATTTTTCTTTAGCCCTACCGCTTTTCATCCTCTCTTTCTCTTCCTAAAGCCACTGCTTCATAGTTGTACTCACCACTGAGTCCTGTTGACGGCAATCTTGACAAAGTTCTTCTCCATCCCCAATGACTTTACCCTAAAGCCCACGAGACCCTTATAAATCGGGCTCTGGCCGCTATTTTAAATTGACCTATCCATTCTCAAAAGATGGAATTTTTACCGAAAAACCAGTAAAATGTTACTGACGGCATTTTTCATGCCCATAGAATGTTTTACAGCCCAAACCGCCGCAAACCCTTGATTTTACAGCAAAAAACAACCCCGATGAATCTCTCCACCGGGGTTCTGAAGCAGGGCTACAAGGATTCGAACCTTGAAATGACGGAGTCAGAGTCCGTTGCCTTACCGTTTGGCGATAGCCCTATGTCTTTCCACTTGGAATATTATACACGAAGTATTTCCATTTTGCAATACCCTAATACAAATTTTTTTCAAATTTTTAGAACAATTTTGGGAGCCAATTATTTGCCAAAATAAATTCCACCTCTCAATACAAAACTGCGGAAGTTACTTTGGCAAATTATTCTTTTTTTTAAATCCTTATTCTTCTATTTCTTTTTCCACGTATCGCTTCCGGAGAAACAGGTACAATATCGTCAGCAGGATCCCGGAAGTCAGTAGAATCATGCCCACCGGCGCATATATCCTGGCCCGCCGCAGCTTCTCGGTGGCATATACGATCATCAGCGGTTCACCCATGGCGTCCACCTCTTCCTGCGAGTATTCCAGCCCATCCCGCAGATATTCCGCCAGCAGATACGGAAGCCTCCCCTTGGCACTCGTCACATAGCCCTCCACAGGCACCGGAGATGCCGGCAGGATTCCGTCCGACATATACTGCCAGGTCTCCTCCCACAGCGTCTCCATGGCCTCGTACCTGCTTTCCGGTACTTCCAGAATCAGCATCCCGTCCAAAGTGGGCAGCGCGTAATAATAACCGCTGATGTCTTTCCCGTCAAAGTCTGACAGATTGGCGAAGCAGTCATAGACATACGGTACCTGCCCCGTCACATGCATACCTTCCCTAGCTCCTCCGTTCTCCATAAGGTATTCCACATCATACCCCGGCTTTAGCACAGTCCAGAAATCCCTGCCGTTGCCCAAAAGGAGGACGATTCCCGCTACACACAGTCCTCCAATCAGCCCCCACACCAGCATCTTCGCCAAATCCTCTTTCCAATCGTCTCTCCAGTTGGCCGCCATCCCTGTCCCTCCCCGTGATTTTCAGCATCTGCCCGTACGCATCTATTTTCCAAAAGTCTCCTGTATCCACCCACGGAGCTTCGCTATGGTATCCACAATCTCCTGACTGGCCAGGTTTGTCGGCATCGTCACGGTCCCGCGCTCCTCCGGCGTCAAAGTGAGAGAAATGCTTTTCAGGCCCCTGACCTCCACCCCGGGCAGCCACTGATCCAGCCAAGGAAACGCGCTGCCCGCTTTGTCAAGGAGGTCCGCCGGATTCTGTGCCTGAAGCTCCATCCGCGCCCAATCTGCCTTTCCTCCATAAATTACCTCAAAGCAAAGCCGGGCCTCCTCTGTATCCAGCGTAAACCGATACCCCTCCCCCTGCTTTTCCCTGGACATCATGGCAAACAGGAGGAAATATTCCTTTGCTGTAATGCTTCTGCGGGCTTGCTGCAGGCGCAACTCCGTATACGCGCTCAAATCCGCTCCGAACAGCTTCTCCACCTGCTCCAGTGTCAGATACACAGTCTCCTCCTGCACGGGCATCAGATACCCCAGAAGCCCAAACCGCCCTGCCAGATGGCTGCGGACGGCGTCATACACCATGGTCTCGTTTATGAGCTTCATGTCATCGCTTAAATACAGCTCAAACAAAGGCTCCGTCCTGCCATATGGACAGACCGTGAAGTGAATCCGGTCTTCCTCCATACCTCCCTTTATGGACAGGCGGTACAGAGCCTCCTCCTCTATTCCTGTCAGCCCCGCCAATATCCCGAACATTTGGGCCTGCTCTGCCGGTATCGCTTCCCTGTCCAGCTCCACCTCCAGTTCGAACGCTTTGTACGACAGACTCATTCTGTCCTCCATCGCCCCTGCGGATTTCCATGCCGGATACAGATAGAGTCCGACCCCTGCCGCAACCGCCGCCAGCAGGAAAAGCACAGCCCGCAATATATATTTCCCTATTTTCATAACCTGAGTCTCTCTCTGTTCCTGTCTGCCGAAAATCCCGAAAACCTCCCGGAAATCCTGCAGCTATGTTTCCGTTGTCTGTTCTATTATACTATTTGATAATAGAATCTTATCTTAGATTCTATTATACTATTCGATAATAGAATCTTGTCTTAGATTCTATTATACTGTTCGATAATAGAATCTTATCTTAGATTCTATTATAGTTCCTGACTGGTTATTTTTCAACCAATTCATCAGGCTTTTCCACCGGCGGTCACGGTTTCTGTCTCGTGAACCCAGTTTTTATTTCTCTTTCAGCAAAAACCTCTCCCCTTCATAAATACGCACCGGATTGCCCCTGACAATACGGTAGTGTTCCATCCAGGCGGTGCCTTTCTGCCCCTCTTGCTGCTCCTGCCGAAGATTGGCAAGCTTCTCCTGCAGCCTCTCCATAGCCTTTCGCTTATTCTGGAACTGACTCCGCTCCTTTGTGGCCCGGACTGCAAGCCCTGTGGGGATATGGACAATCCGCACGCCAGTCTCCACCTTATTCACATTCTGTCCTCCTTTCCCGCCGCAGCGGAACTTCTCGACCCGGTATGCTTCGTCCGCTGCCGCCTCCTGTGTTTCCGGAATAATACTCACGTCCACATACCAGTTCTTCCTCTTATGGTTCTTGCGAAAGGGACTCCTGCAGATCCACAGCACCGTTCCTTCCAGGCTGCTTAGATCATGCCCGGTGCGGAAGCGGATAGAATCAAGGCAGCCTTTTTCATAGCCCCTGGTCTCCGACAGGATTTCCATATCCCCGTACTCCCTTTTAAGCGCCTGGAACAGTTTTGCCACCGCCAGCTGGCACTCGGCCGGCCCCTGTCCCGCACTGATTTGAATTATCATATATACACTCCTCATACTATTCGATATTCCTGCTTCCATGCCCGTACAGCACCCGGGATCGGGGACGATTTTCAGCCATCAGTCGCCTTTCGTCCCCAACCCTTTCCAGCGACGCTATTTCCTGCTTCCCGCCTTGTAATTATAGACGGGTTTTAGAATTTCCGTTATTCGGACAGTATCCCGAATCTGTTCTGCGATCTCTGTCACGGACCGATAGGCAAAGGGCGCCTCATCCAGTGTGTCCGCCCCCACGCAGCTGCTGTAAATGCCTTTCATTTCCTTTTTGAAGTCCGACACCGTATATCGGTTCTTCACATCTTCCCTCTTCCATCTCCTGCCGGAACCGTGGGGCGCCGAATTGTTCCAGTCCGCATTTCCCATTCCCATGCCCAGGATAATCCCGTCCCTCATATTTACCGGGATAACCACCCTGTCCCCCTCTCCGGCGGCAATAGCCCCTTTTCGGAGCATCCCTGAAAGATCCAGATAATTATGCGGCACCGAGAACTGCTCTATTGCTTTCCATTTCATTCCTTTCAGGATCTCTCTGACGATGATCTGCCGGTTCTGCTCCGCATAGTCCTGGATAATCCGCACATCTTCAACATAGGCTTCTCTTGCGTCCTTTTCCAGATAGCTCATGTAATAGGGAACCTTAAGGCCCCGTTCTCTCAGAGAGGTACTGGCGAGCTTCGTGTAGTACTCCGCCACTTCCTCCCCCAGATGTCTGCTGCCCGTGTGTACCACCAGGTACAGATTTCCGTCCGCTCCCCTGTCAAGTTCTATGAAATGATTGCCGCCGCCCAGAGTTCCCAGGCTTCTTTCCGCTCTCTGCCTGTTGATATGCCTGACACATCGGAGCTTTTCATAGGGAAATTCCGCCGCCATGTGATGCGCTTCTTTTCGTATGGAGAAACCCGACGGCACATTCTCCCGGATGACCTTATCCAGTTTCAGGAATTCTGCATTGTCTTTATTTACCTTTACACAGGTCATGCCGCAGCCTATGTCCACGCCTAAAAGCTGCGGAATCACTCTGTCCGTGACTGTCATAGCCAGGCCGATGGGACCCACTCTGCCGGGATGGATGTCCGGCATCATGCGGATCCTGCTGCCCTGAGCCGCCTCATTGTCGCATATCATCTTTACCTGTGCCTCGGCGTATGCCTCCACGTCGTCCGTAAATATAGTTGCCTCGGCAAACATACCTTTTACTGTCTTCAATTTTATACCCCCATGCCCGCTTTGGCGGGCACATCAACCAATATTTGGAGGTTTGCCTCCAAACTTATGTCTCCTTAAAAATGGACACAAAAAAAGCACCCCAAAGGTGCAATCTCCCAGTCCTCTGCATCCTGCATGACAACAGCAAATACTTCATCAGAGCATTCTCCTTTCCGTTAAGAATGCTCTGATGAGTACCAATGCTATCTGCAGCTCATAAGGAGCGCTGTGCCTCTGATCTTCCGTTTATCTATTCTGTTTCGATATTGTGTATTGTTCTGCATGACAAGCCCTCCTTTCAGAAATCATCTCTTATTTTTCGCTGACGAATACATCATATCACAGACTTTCAGGATTGGCAAGCAGCTATTTTAAAGGGATCCGGGTTTCCCCTGCCTTTCAGGCCATTCCTCCGTGCGAAGTTTTGGATTTTCTTATCTCTCATTACACAACTGGAAGATGTAGAATTTCAAATAATATGACTGATCCGCAGCCCACAAAATCGGATGGTCCGGCCCCTGGGTGCGAAATTCCACCTGCCGCAGCCGCTTATGGGCTCCCGTTGCCGCCTCTCTGATGGTCTTGGCAAATAGTTCCGGCTCCATGAAATGGGAACAGGAGCAGGTGGCCAGGAATCCTCCGTCCCGGACCAGCTTCATGCCCCGGAGATTGATCTCGCGATATCCCTTTACGGCATTTTTCACGGAACTGCGCGACTTTGTAAACGCAGGCGGATCCAGGATAACCACGTCGAACTGCTCTCCCTGCTGCTCCAGCTTTGGCAACAGCTCGAATACATCCGCGCACTCAAAGCGCACCCTCTCCTCCAGGCCGTTGAGCCTAGCATTCTCCCTGGCCTGTTCCACCGCAAGCTCCGAGGCATCCACCCCCAGCACGCTTTCCGCCCCGGCCGCCCCGGCGTTCAGGGCAAAGGAGCCCGTATGGGTGAAGCAGTCCAGCACCTTTTTGCCCCTGCACAGCCTCCCCACTGCAGCCCTGTTGTTCTTCTGGTCCAGGAAAAATCCCGTCTTCTGCCCGTCCTCCACATCCACGATATACCGTACACCGTTTTCCAGGATCTCCACCTTTGTGTCAAATGGCTCCCCAAGAAAGCCTTTGATCCGTTCCATTCCCTCCTGGAGACGCACCTTGGCATCGCTGCGCTCGTAGACGCCGCGCACGGAAATGCCGTCCTCAGCCAGCACTTTCTTCAGAGTTTCCACAATGGTTCCTTTCCATCTGTCAATCCCCAGAGCCAGGGACTCCACCACCAGCACATCAGCAAACTTATCCACCACAATGCCCGGCAGGAAGTCAGCTTCGCCAAAGATCAGGCGGCAGCTGGAGGTGTCTATGGTCCCCTTGCGGTACTCCCAGGCATCCCTGACCCGCCGCTCTATGAACGCCTGGTCTATAACCGTGTCCTTTCTGCGGGACAGCATCCGCACCGTGATTTTGGATTTTGTGTTGATATACCCGCAGCCCATACAGTAGCCGTCAAAATCGCGAACTTCTACTACGTCACCGTTTTCAAAATCTCCTGCAACGGATGCGATTTCATTGTCATACACCCACATGCCGCCTGCTTTCAGGGTACGGCCCTCCCCCTTTTTCAATGTCACAATCGTCTGATACATATTTACCCCCTGCCCGCTCTCGGCGAGGCCCAAATTCATTGCTGTAAAAGTCTTCAAACTGGACTCTGCGGCACCGCGAGGCGTTTCGTGCTCCCTTGCACAAAATCCCAAGACAGCAGTGCGCCCAACCCGCTTCCCACAGACGGCACACCGTCATACGGATTTCTATGCAGCACCTAAACTCCCAGAGCTTTATGTAGCGTGGTGCGGCCGGCTGCATGAAAGTTTATTTCTAGTCTGTCTTCTTATAGTGCCGGCAGTTTACCGCCGGGATGTCGGTTATCTTTTTTATCTGTCACAGACAAACCCTGTGGATTTCGGATATTCTCCCCGGAACAGAGGGTCGACTCCCCACAGCGCCGCAAGCTCTACGACGCTTTCCTCATCCGGAACATCAAATGCGTCCCAGTCGTCCGTTCCCAGAGGATCTGCCAGAGGATTCCCCATTCCGATCTGCTCCTCCTGCGGGGTGACAATTCCCTCGTTTATCAGCACCTCTCCCTGGTCGCCGCACCAGGCATATGCCCGTATCAGCTCTCCCTCCTCAAACTTCGCCCACGCGGCATATTCCGCCACCCTGTGGGACGCGTAGTACTGCACCTGCGGAAATAATTTCCCCAGCTCACACAGTTCCCGGGGATCCTCCGGCAGAGTTCCGATCTGATTTCCCTCATATCCTATGACAAGAATATAGCCGCTTATCACAGGAGATACGAATACTTTTCCCTGTTCCAGCGCCTGAATGCCGCTCTCCCAGTTAGCCTCCTGCGGGTTCTTAAGCCCAAGCACCCTCAGCGCGTCCAGAGAATCCTGTGCTTTTACGCACAACCATGATGTCTTATAACCAAAGGGGATGGGACTGTCCGGTTTCTTCATTATTTCTTCTTTCCTTTCTATGCCGTTTTTTCTTTTCTATTTTTCTGCGATTTTTTTGACAACATATTTTCTTACATGATTTATAGATTTTCTTACAATAATATTTCTTACAATAATTCTTACAATAATATTCTTTTTTTACTTGACAAACAGCGTTTTTTTTTATATTATTTAAGTGTTGTCGGTTCGTTTAGCTCTCTGAACGGTTTTTAATATAGGACGGCGCGTGGCTCAGCTTGGTAGAGCGCTGCGTTCGGGACGCAGAGGTCGCAAGTTCAAATCTTGTCGCGCCGATTATTTCAAAAAGCTCAGATTCCCTCAGTTTTCAAGGGATTCGGGCTTTTTTGTTTCAGAAGATGGGCAAACCTTATGGCTCGTGCGTATAAGTATCGTTAATCAGGCGCTTCAGAAGTATTCTTATACCAACTGCAGGCCGGCCAAATCCCTGACCACCTCAATCGATAAGTCCGTATCCTCTGCAATTTCCTCAAGGGTTAGCTTTCCTCTCGCAATCAGACGACGGGCAGATGCTTTTTTCTCTTCCAATGCCCTTTCCTCCACTATTTCTTTTGCTTTTTCTTCTGCTATTTCTTTCGCTTTTTCTTCCGCTATTTCTTCCGCTATTTCTTTCGCTATTTCTTTCGCTTTTTCTTCCGCCATCTCTTTCGCTTTTTCTTCCGCCATCTCTTTCGCTTTTTCTTCCGCTATTTCATTCGCCATTACTTCTCCCCACTTCACTACCAAATCCTCAAATAACTGCCCCATAATCTCCTGGCCTCCTTCCGTCTCCTTAAAATATTTTACCTGTCTAGCCAATACCGGATAAAACATATCCACAGAACTTAAACATCTAAAGTCATGCATCAGCTTTCCAACGGGATCGTCGTCATCCTTATAACTGCCATTCACATATATAATATGGGAACCATCCCCAAAATATTTGCCTGTCTCTTCGATGGTCCGATTCACATGATACAATGGGTGCCCCGCTCCCATGACATCGCTTGCCGTTATGAATATCACATAGGAATCATGGATTTCTTTAAATTCCTGCCCGGCTTTCAGCATTTTGGTGTCAATCATACTGCTGTGGAACCTCGCCCTGTGCGGATCTGCTCCTTCAGATGCACGCTGAACCTCCACGTCATAAACCTTATCATTTCCATCCACCGCATAAATATCTATGGTAATAGAACGTCCTCCGGACATTGGATTTTTATATTCCCTCTGCCCAACCACTTCCAGCACCTTTAAGTCATTTCTTTGGAGGATGATGTTCAGCAGCAGTTCTGTTGCCTCTATATTCCTGTCAAATACAAGCGTCATCAGGTTATCATCCAAAAGGCACATTTCACTGATTGCTTTCTGGGCCTCTTTTCTTTTTAATGCTTTCTGGTTGTCTGTAACCATTGCGTCACCTGCCTCCCCATCAACTATCATATCATGAGCATGTTTCTTTTTCAATCTCAACTTCCCGTCAGCCCAGGGTTGTTTCACGAAACATCACTAACCGTGCCGATCTTGAAAATCGGGGATTGTCTGCTTCAGTCATGTGATGCA